>Ga0272444_10001521_pt1 | contig 22246 bp, 17 predicted proteins | sample SSMForm13_FD_201033 | JGI IMG/M metagenome (GOLD analysis project Ga0272444, IMG submission 201033) | Marine sediment archaeal communities from Little Sippewissett salt marsh, Falmouth, MA, United States - SSM-Form-13 | ecosystem: Environmental > Aquatic > Marine > Wetlands > Sediment ...
GTTGCGTATCAGCGCCGAAGAGTACAGCATTTATCCGGTGCTGATGGCGGTGATGGTATTCATCCCCCTTCTGAATCCGATTCTAACCGGGGGGTTGGGCCGTTACGTCGTGGAGGCCTACGCCCAAGACGATCAGCGCCGGGTTACCCAAATCGTTTCGACAATGGTTCCCTTGTTGCTTGGGGCCGGGCTGCTGATCCTCATTGGGGGGGGGGCGTTTGCCTGGAACGTGCATCGGGTTCTCACCATTGCCCCGGACCGCATCTGGGACGCCCGCGTCATGATGGCGCTGTTGGTGTTCTCCGCGGCCATTCAACTTCCGCTGGTGCCGTTTGGTCTGGGACTCTATGTCCGGCAGAAATTCATCCTGCTCAATTTGATCAACCTGGCGGTTCAACTACTTCGTGCGGCGATCCTATTCGTTCTTCTTTTCGGTGTAAGCACGCGGGTCTTGTGGGTTGTTGTCGCTACGGTCCTGGCCAATTTCAGCGGCTATATCATAAAAACAGTTGTTTCATTGCGGCTCGTGCCCTCGCTCCAGTTCCATTTCGGCGAGATTCGATGGAATCTCGTAAGAAGTCTTACCTCCTTCGGATTCTGGAACTTTATCACCGGATTGGCGAATACGATCTACAAGAGTGCCAGCCCCATTATTCTTAACAAGCTGGCAACGCCCATCGACGTCACTTGTTTTCACTTGGGCTCCCTGGTTTACCAGCAGATTAATCAGGCGCGGATATTGGTCTCAACGCCCCTTCAGCCGGTTATGACGGCTATGCACGCCATGGGTAGCGGAAAGCGCCTGCGGAGCACTTACCTTCGAGGCGGCCGTTATGCCTTGTGGCTGGTGATGTTGATGGCCCTTCCGTTGATGATTTACCGGCAAGAAGTCATGCAGATTTACCTGCATGAGAAGTTTCAAACCTATGCAGATTCGGCCACGGTTATGCTCTTGTTGTTGCTGACCTTCCCAATGGTTCTTGGCAATACCATGTTGTGGAATATCGGTTATGCCAAGGCGCAATTGCGTCCGATCGCGTGGCGCGTTTTACTCATTCAAATTAGCAATCTTGCCCTTGCCCTGTACTTGGTCGGAGTTCGAGGGATGGGAGCCGTTGGCTCGGCCTGGTCCTCTTTTGGGGCTAACTTCGTCGGCAGCGTGTTGCTGACTTGGCCGCTCGGATGTCGTCTGGCCGAGGTGACCTTCAGGAAATGGCTTCAAGAAGCGTTGGGACTGGGGCTTTTGCCCAGCGTGGCGGGAATCTTGGTTTGGGTGGGCCTGCGGGTTCTCGTTCAGCCCGCCGACTGGCTTACGCTCGGCCTCTGTACGGCCGCCGGCTGCGTGGCCTATGGAGTCACTCTCTTGCTGTTTTGTCTGCAGCCCTACGAGCGGAAGGACCTGCGGCGAATGTTGGAGATGCTAAGATCGCGAGTGGCTTTCCTTTGAGCGCCGGAGCGTCGATGAAGCGATCTTGGAATACAAAAGGGGAATGCGGTTGATGAACGAAAGTGAGATCGTCTGCAGTGTCGTCATTCGGTGCTGCAACGAAGAGCAACACATTGGAAGACTCCTCAGCGGTATTCTGGAGCAAACGCTTCAAAAAGTTGAAATCCTCGTTGTGGATTCGGGGTCAGCGGATGCCACCTTGGCGATTGCGTCCCGGTTTCCGGTGAAGATCGTTTCCATTCGTCCCGAGGAGTTCTCGTTCGGCCGCTCACTCAATATCGGTTGCCGCGAGGCCCAGGGCGAATTTCTGGTCTTTGCCAGCGCCCACGTTTATCCACTGTACCGCGACTGGCTTGAGCGGCTGGTGGCTCCCTTCAAGGATCCGGACGTGGCGTTGGTCTATGGCAAGCAGCGCGGGGTCGAGAACACAAAGTATTCAGAACACCAGGTTTTTGCCCGATGGTTCCCCGAGCAATCCAATCCAAGCCAGGACAATCCATTCTGCAACAACGCCAACGCGGCGATCCGACGGCGCCTTTGGCAACAGGTGCCTTACGATGAAATGCTGACCGGCTTGGAGGATATCGATTGGGCGAAACGGGTCATGGCCCTGGGCCGCAAGATTGCCTATGAAGCCGATGCGACAATCATCCACGTCCACAACGAGACGGCCCGGCAGGTATTCAACCGCTACCGGCGGGAGGCGATTGCCTTGAAGCAAATCTGTCCCGAAGAGCATTTCAATCTCTGGGATTTTCTTCGCTTGTATCCGAGCAACGTTTTCAGCGACGGATATCACGCCGCCCGGGACGGCCAACTGGCGCGCAATCTCGTCGGCATCCCCCTGTTCCGGCTGATGCAGTATTGGGGGGCTTACCGGGGATTTCGCCAGCATGGACCGCTCAAAAGCAAGTTGAAGCAGCGATTTTATTATCCCAAGGGGTTGACGCGAGCGGCTCCGATGAAGGAAACTCCGAACTCGGAGCGCAAAATCCGCTATTCCAGGCAACCCAAGGAGAAGACCGTTGGCGACGATCATTGATATTTCGGTACCGCTACGGGCGGGAATGCCCGTCTGGCCGGATAGTCCGGGCTACCATTTAACTCAATTCCAAAGCATGGAAGCCGGGGACGCTTGGAACAATTCCCGCCTGGATAGTGACGTCCACGTAGGGACGCATATCGACGCGCCTCGCCATTTTCTTCCCAAGGGCAGTACGATCGACGCTTTGCCGCTCGAGGTATTGATCGGTCCGGCCGTCGTGGTCTCCTTGCCGGAGGTGGAGGCTATTACGCGGGCGGATTTGGAGCGCTTGAACCTGCCGCGCGGCGTTCAGCGTCTTCTCTTTCGAACGCGGAATTCCCGGCTGTGGACCTCGGGCGAAACGAAGTTTCGAAAGGATTTCGTGGCGTTGACCGCCGACGCAGCCGCCTGGATCGTGGATCGGCAGATTCGCCTGGTGGGCATCGACTACCTGTCCATTCAGCGCTTTGACGACAGTCCGGAGACCCACCGGATTCTGCTCGAAAACGCGGTTGTGATCCTCGAAGGGCTGAACCTGTCTCGGGTGGAGCCCGGGCCGTACGAGCTGATCTGTCTTCCCCTGAATCTCGTCGGCGCAGAGGGCGCCCCGGCGCGGGCCGTGCTTCGGTCTCAGGCAAAGCCGAATGAGTTGGAGAATATGTAATGCAAAAAGAGGAGATCATAAGGACACTCAATCAGGCTTATTTCTCCGAGCAAAGACACGAGAAGAGACTTATCGAGCTGCTTCCCAGCGTTCTCAGTCAGTTTCAAGTATTCGTTGACCTGGGAGCCAGCCTCGGACAGTATACCTACTTCGCCAATCAGATGATCAAAGGCGGGCGGCTCTTCGCCATTGAGCCAGACTGCATCCGTTTTGAAGAGCTTGAAAAGAACTGTTGTCAATGGGCGATCGAGTCAGAGAATCACATTACTCCGATTCGCGCCGCAGTCGCGGAAAAAGAAGGAGAGATTTCTTTCTATTCCACCCGGTCGAATGTCAGCGGCGGTCTATTCAGGCATGCGACACAGGACGAAAACGTCGAATGGCATGAAGAAAAGGTGCCCTGCACGACTCTGGACCAGATCCTGGCGGATGACCGAGAGGCATTTATCAAGATGGACGTTGAAGGTGTCGAGTTGCGCGTGCTTCGAGGAGCTACAGAGACGTTAAAGCAAGGCAAGTCGATATTCCTGATCGAAATCCATCCCTGGATTGACCCGGAGGGGCAAAAGAACACGCAGGAAATCTTCAGCCTGATGAAGAGCTTCGGCTATCGCGGCATCAAATTATTCGGTCATTGGTTTTTTGTCCCATTCGGTAAAACATGGCTCAAGCTGCAAGCGGTCAAGTGGCAGAGAAGAATTCAGGACTCGCTCCGATATCGATTGCCGTGGCTATTCAATCGGGGCAATTGAGCCAATGTTCATTCCATGAAGAAGGCACGAATGACGATGCTGGGGAGGCATCCATGAAAAAGCGAATCGTTGCCATTGTTCCCATGCGGCATCACAGCGAGCGCGTGCCGGGAAAGAACTATCGGCCTTTTGCCGGGGCGCCGCTGTATCACTTCATTATCCGCAGCCTGCTGGCCTGCGAGCGGATCGACGAGGTGGTCATTGATACCGACAGTCCAACGATCCTGGAGGACGCCGAGCGGCATTTTCCCGAAGTTCGCCGGCTGGAACGCCCGAAGCATCTTCGACACGGCGGCATTCCCATGAACGACGTCCTGCTGAACACGGTTCAACAGGTGAAAGCGGACTTCTACCTGCAAACCCATAGCACGAATCCCCTGCTCCGCGCGGAAACGATTGCCCGGGCGATCAAGGCGTTTCGGGACGGCACTCCGATGTATGACTCCCTGTTTTCGGTGACCCGGGTGCAGAGTCGACTCTGGGACTCGCTGGGGCGGGCCGTGAATCATAATCCGGATCTCCTGCTGCGCACCCAGGACCTGCCGCCGCTTTACGAAGAGAACTCCTGCCTGTACCTTTTTACGCGCGAAATTCTCGAAACGCGACACAACCGAATCGGAAAGCGGCCCCTGCTGTTTGAAATCGACCGAATGGAGGCCTGGGACATCGACGAGGAAATCGATTTTCGCATTGCCGAACGGCTCTATCTGGAAGGCCAACAGAAAGGAATGGAAGATCGTTCATGAAGTGGAAAGTTCTTGTGACCGCGCCGTATATGCAACCGGTGATTGACCGTTTTCGACCGCTTTTCGAACAACAAGGAATCGAGCTGTTCGTGCCACCGGTGGAAGAACGGTTCGAGGAAGATCAATTGCTTCAGTGGGTCGGCGACGTCGACGGCGTCATCTGCGGCGACGATCGATTCACCGAGCGGGTGCTCCAGGCGGCGCCGCGTCTAAAAGTGTTGTCCAAGTGGGGCACAGGGATCGACTCGATTGACCAGGAGGCTTGCCGCGCGCGCGGGATTGCCGTTCGCAATACGCCCAACGCGTTCAGCGAACCGGTGGCGGACACCGTCCTGGGATACCTGCTCTGCTTTGCCCGGCGGCTTCCCTGGATGGATCGGGCCATGCGCCGGGGAATGTGGGAAAAGATCCCTTCGGTGGCTCTTCGAGAACAGACGCTGGGAGTTATCGGCGTCGGCAACGTGGGCAAGGCGGTCGTGCGACGAGCCATCGCCTTCGGCATGCGGGTGCTGGGCAATGACCTGATTGAGATGCCGGCCGAGTTTCTGGGGGAAACCGGCATCGAGATGGTGGACAAAGACCGGTTGTTACAGGAAGCCGATTTTGTCAGTCTAAACTGCACACTCAATCCAACCAGTCATCATCTCATGAACGAGACGAGATTTGCCCGGATGAAATCTTCGGCCGCGATCGTCAACACGGCGCGCGGCCCCCTCATCGACGAGCCGGCTCTGATCCATGCGCTGCAAACGGGGCGCATCGCAGGCGCGGCGCTGGACGTGTTCGAGCAGGAGCCACTGCCGGGCGACAGTCCCCTGCTCGAAATGGAGAACGTCCTGATGGGACCGCACAATTCCAACAGCAGTCCGGAAGCTTGGGAACGCGTTCATCACAATACGATCAAGAATCTGCTTGAGGAACTAAACAGGAGAGAGCCATGAAGCGAGTCGTGCTGATCACGGGAACCGCGGGCGGGATCGGCGCCGCCACCGCGAAGGTCTTCGGCGAGGCCGGGTGGCACGTCATCGGCGTGGATCGGCGGAAGGTGGACCGGGTGCCCGGGGTCGCGCATTTTATTCAAGCGGATATTTCCGAGCCGCACGCGCCGGAAGGCATCTTTCAGGAAGTGACGAAACAGGAAGGGCGCTTGGATGCCTTGGTCAACAATGCCGCCGTGCAGATCTGCAAGCGCCTCGTGGACACCACGCCGGAAGAATGGGATCAAACCATGGCTTCCAACGTCCGCTCGGTCTTTCTCTCCATTCGACAGGCGTATCCGCTGTTGAAACAGTCGCAGGGGGCGATTGTCAACGTCAGCTCGGTGCATGCCGTGGCCACGTCCCAGGGCATCGCGGCCTATGCCGCGAGCAAGGGGGCGCTGTTGGCCTTGACTCGGGCGTTGGCGCTGGAGCTGGGCGCCGAAGGCATTCGAGTTAACGCGATTCTTCCCGGCGCGGTCGATACGCCCATGCTGCACGCCGGCTTGAGCCGGGGACACGTCCAGGGCGACGACATCGATCAGCTGGTCCGGGGACTGGGCAAGAAACACGTGATTGGCCGCGTCGGGCAACCGGCCGAGATCGGACGCGTGATCCTGTTTCTGGCCGATCATGAGCAATCCTCATTCATGACCGGCCAGGCGGTCGTCGTCGACGGCGGCGCGACGGCCCGCCTCAGCACGGAATAGATCGAGGGTGATGATGAGTCCGATAAAAAAGTTGGCGAAAAGAGCCTTGGGAGAGGACCCCTACAACCGCCTGTCCAAAACCCGCGGTCGTTGGCGACGCAAGATGGCCGATATGCGATGGCGCTGGAGTTGGGAGGGGCGGGACAACCAGCGCCGCCTGAATGCGCTCCGCAATGCCTATCAAGGTAAGCGCTGCTTTATTATCGGTAACGGTCCCAGTCTTAAAAAGACCGACGTTCGCCTGCTGTCGAAAGAAGTTACAATTGGCTGTAACGGTCTTTTTCTGTTGTTTGGCGAAATGGGATATCTCCCGACGTTTTATGCCGTCGAAGACTACCTCGTCGCCGAGGACCGCGCCGAACAGATTAATCAGATCCGCGGAACCACGAAAGTGTTTCCCCGACGGCTGGCTTATTGCCTGCTGCCCGATCAAGATACGATCTACATTAATTTTCGATACGAACACTTCAAGGATCGCCCCCGATTCAACCCCCGGTTCGACCAATTGGTGTACTGGGGCGGAACGGTGACATACCTGAATATTCAGCTAGCGTACTACATCGGGTGTCGAGAGGTTTATCTGATTGGAGTGGACCATAATTATCGAGTGCCGTCGCAGGAGGAAATCGACGAGAAAAAGGTCATTGTTTCCAAAGAGGAAGATCCGAACCACTTTCATCCCGATTACTTTGGTCCGGGCTATCGGTGGCATGATCCGAAGGTCGAACGGATGGAACAAAGTTATCTTTCGGCGAAGGAGTTCGGAGATGCTCATGGACTCAAAATCTACAATGCCACGGCGGGCGGGAAACTCGAGATCTTCCCCCGAGTCGATTACGATGAAGTCGTTGGAAAGACGGCAAAAGGGATTTAAGGATGAGTGCTGATTTAAGAATTGCCGTCATCGGTTGCGGCGCGGTTTCGGAAATGTTCCACCTGCCGGCCTTGGCCGGGATCGGGCGGACACCGGCGTGGCTGATCGATAAGAACCGGGAGCGCGCCGAGCGATTGGCCAAGGGATGGGGGGGGACCCGGGCGGCAAGTGATTACCAAGCCTGCCTGGGCAAGTTCGATGCCGCCATCGTGGCGTTACCGCATCATTTGCACGCGCCGGTCTGCTCGGACCTTCTCGCCCGGGGCGTTCATCTGCTGGTGGAGAAGCCGCTGGCCAATACTTCCGCTGAGTGCGAAACGATTCTCTCCTCGGCAAAGCAGGGGGGAAGCGTCCTGGCGGTCGGGCTGATGCGCCGATTTCTTCACGTTGCGCAGTGGGTCAAGGCGGCGTTGGAGGCCGGTGTGTTGGGCGAGATCGAGTCCTTCGACGTCCGGGAGGGATTCGTTTACGGCTGGCCGGTCGCCTCGGACTTTTTCTTCCGCAAGGAGACCGCCGGCGGTGGCGTTCTGTTGGATACCGGGGCGCACACGCTCGATCTTCTCCTGGCGTGGTTGGGAGAGGCACAGTTCTTTGAATATCGCGACGACGACTTCGGGGGGGTGGAGGCGGACTGCGAGCTGCGCTTGACGCTTGCCTCGGGAGCGAAAGGCGTGGTGGAACTGAGCCGCACTCGCAATCTGCGCAATACGGCCCGGATTCGGGGCAGCAAGGGAGAGATCGAGGTCGGCCTTACTCGCAACACGCTCGAAGCCAATCCCCGCTCTCTGCTCCGCTTCAAAGCCGGAAAGCGCGATGGAAGAAAACTGCCCGAGCAAAAGTTGCCGGAGCTGTTCCGGCTTCAGCTTGAGGACTGGCTCGAAGCGATTACGGCAGGCCGGCCGCCGCGCGTCTCGGGCTCGGAAGGCGCGCGAGCCATCCATCTTATCGAGGCCTGCTATGCAAAGCGACAGCGGCTGAATCTGCCCTGGGTAAGCCCGGTGGAGGACCGAGGCCGTGACAAGTCAAAGGAAGTTGTTGGATGTTGAATTTCAAGAAAGTACTCGTGACCGGCGCCACCGGGTTTATCGGGGGGCGATTGGTTGAAAAGTTAATCCTCGATCACAAAGTCGAAGTTCGGGCCCTGGTGCGCAATTTCAGCAAAGCGGCGCGCATCGCCCGCTTCGATCTGGAGATGATCGGCGGCGAAGTGAGCGACGCGCAGGCGGTGGATCGGGCGGTGGCGGGTTGCGACGTCGTTTTTCACTGCGCGCATGACTTCAGCGGGCGGCAAGGCAATCTGGACGGCGCGGGAGCGATCGCCGAAGCGTGCTTGAAGCACCAAGTGCGTCGCTTGGTGCATACCAGCTCGATCTCGGTTTACGAACCGCTGTCCGACGGGGATCTCGATGAGTCGGCGCGGCGCGAACCCTGTGGCTGGGACTATCCGGACACGAAGCGGGCCGTGGACGAATTGTTGCTTGAGTTCCACGCGAAGCGGAGTCTCCCGGTGGTTTTTCTTCAGCCGGCCATCGTGTATGGGCCGTTTTCCAATCCCTGGACGCTGACGCCGATCAAGCAGCTGCGCAGCGGCCGAATCGTTTTGCCGGACGCGGGGCAGGGGTTGTGCAACGCGGTGTACGTTGATGACGTGGTCGATGCGATGCTCTTGGCCGCCGAGAGAGAGGAGGCGGTCGGCGAGTCCATGCTCGTCTCGGCTGAAACGCCGGTGACCTGGCGGCAGTTTTACGCCGCTTACGAAAAAATGCTGGGAATCGAGGGCGTCGTTCTCGTGCCTGCCGAAGAGATCCGGAAGTCGGCCGGCGGCAAACCGGGCAAACCACCAAGCCTGAAGACCCTGGGCAAGGATCCCCTTCGCATCACGAAGTGGGGACCCACGCGCGCTTTGTACGAAATACTTCGCTCTCCGCTCGTGGAACGGTACTGGATGAAAATGCGCCGGCGGCTGCCGCAACTGATGTACCTGCCGAATGAGCAGCAATTGGCGCTTTATGGCGCCCAGGCACGGGTGAAAATCGACAAGGCCAAGCGCCTGCTTGGATATCAACCGAAGTTCGACTTCGATCGCGGCATGAAACTTACGAAACAGTACGTTCAGTGGGCAAATCTGTAAGCAGTAAAGTATGTCGCTCGAGATGAATTACCAAGCCCAAACTTGGGTTCCCGATTGCGCCGATACATGAGTGCCCAATCCGCTGAAGTCGTTTCCTTTTTCAGGACCGGCCAGAAAGGAATTGTAATATCCAACAACTCCATACTGGCCGGAGGCAACCGTGATTGCATTTTTCTGGATGTATTCACTCGAACCGGTCGGTGAGGGGAATAAAAGGGATCCCAGCATTTGAGCAACACAGGCTTTATCGCAATTGCTGATCGTACAGGCCGTGAGAAGGACATTACTGTAGGATTTGCTGTCAATACCGTATTTCATATCCGAGACGGTGCAATAGATCAGACGCCCTCTCGCTTGCCCGTTGTAGTAAAAAGCTCGAGTGTATGCGCTGAGATAGGGCTCGCCATCCGAGGCAGTCACATACTCGGCATCGAGAACCGATCCATCCTGCACATAGACTCCCCAAAAGTTATGCCTAAAAATGCAGTGGGTGATTTTGACCTTGGCGTCCTCCTTGAGGTAGATGCCTGCTCTCTCATTATAGTCGAAAAGAATGCCTGAAATAAACAGATTGTTCTGGTCATAGATATAAAAACAATGCTCTCGCGCCGGACTGGTATCAGCCACGGCATCTGCGCCGGTCACGCGCACGGAATCGGGACTACCGGCATTGCCAATGATGGAAATCGTGGCGTCGCCGATGACCGACTTTCCCGTCATAACCACTCTTTCCCGGTAAACACCATCCGCTAAGTGAATTGTCGCATTGTTTCCGATCATGGGCGGCAGGGCGTTCCAGGCGGCCTGAATAGTTTGCTTGGGGCGAAGGGGTGTGAGACCGGGATAATCGTCATCCCCGGTTGCCGCATTGACATACAGGGCGATTTCCTGTTGCGATTGGCTTCCGAGCAACGCGGGATTGGTGATCTTTCGGTCGGGATCAAGCTGCTCGAAGGTCCCCGCCCCGGTGTCGCAGAACCACACCCGCAGCTTCACGCGCTCGGCCACGTTAAAAAGACTCGCGTCCAGCATCGCCATGTTCGGCAGGCTCGGATCGCCGATAATCACGTTGAACACGCCGTCGGTAACGTCAACAACCACCGCCGCGGCCGGCTCGTCGCCGGTCGTGCTCGTGCCGTCGTTTGACCAAAGCGACAGATCGCCGATGTCGTTGACAATGGCGAACTTGAAGTAGCCCGAACCGGTATAGGGCAAACCATCGACTTTCACCAGGCCCTCATAGTTGAATTCCACCTGCTGCGCCTGAACCGAACCAGCAAGAACACTGAGACACAAGATGGCTAGAATCAAATGGGTTTTCATGGCACTCCTCCAATGAAGTCTCAAATATTTTTTGTTTTAACCGCTGTTTTGTCTGCTCAATACTCCTTCCAATTCCCCACGGCCGATTCCTCACTCTTACCCTTAATATTCGTTACCTCAATCCGGGAGCTGCCGGTCTGAACTGCGCTTCCGGTGGACTGGGTCATCGAGGCGTTGACCGAGAACTTGCCTTTGGCGCTGTGGCCGCCACCGATCGTAATGCGGGTGTACTCGACGCTGCTGTCGGCAAAACCATCCATGCCAAAGGCGGAAATCAGAGCTGTGATGACGAGTCCAAGAAGAAGAATCTTGCACAACCGAGTTTTCATGCGTTCACCCCCTCCCAGAACTGAGATGCACTTTCTCTTTAATTTACCCCTAAAAACCGGCAAGCCAATCCAAGTCATATTACGCCACTTTGTCATCATATTGAACAATATGTCCATGTCAACCGGAATTTTTTCGGTCACCCGAGACGGCAGAGAAGAGTCGGCCCCCGAGGGCCGACCATGCGAGGGAAATGTCGTTCTTTTCGACCATTCAGCTTTTCATTCCGGGTGATCGTTCTATGGACGGCACGCTCCGGCGGTTGAAAATAAAGGCTAATCCATTGATTTTATAGCACTAAGGATCTTCTTTAACAAAAGACCGCTTTGCGGATCGGTCGCTCTGCGCTAAAATCCCTAAATTCAAGTGATTCTGGCTTTCGGGGGCAATTCGTGGTCGATTTTTCGATTGCTATCTGCACGTACAACAAGGCGCAATACCTGCCGCATGCGCTGGAGACGGCGCTGGCCCAGGAGTATCCGCCGGAGCGGTATGAAATTATCGTGGTGGACAACAACTCAACCGATGGCACCCGGCAAGTCATCGAAAAATATATGGGAAGGTTCGCCAACTACGTTCCGGTACAGGAGACGCAGCCGGGGCTGTCGCACGCCCGGAACCGGGCGCTCAAGGAAGCCCGCGGAGCGTTCGTCGTGTTCATCGACGATGACTGCGAAATCGCTCCGGCCTACCTGCAGCACTTGCAGCAAGCCGTCGCCGAAGTGGAGCGCGTTGGCGTACTGGGTGGCCCGGTCGGCGTCAAGTGGGTGACCCGGCGGCCCCGGTGGTGGACGAACGGTTTGGACGCTGTGTTCAACCGCACCGAACTGGCCCCGGAGCGTCGAATTCTCGAAGACGGGCGGAAGCTGGTGGGCACCAATTTTACCGTCCGAAGGGATTTAGTGCAGTCGGTCGGCTTGTTCGACGTCGACCTCGGCCGGAAAGGCTCGGGATTGATGGCCTCCGAAGAGGTGGAGTATGTCACCCGGGTTCAGAAGGCGGGCTACCGGGTGGTTTACGAGCCGGGGTGCCGGGTGGATCACCTGGCGATTCCCGAACGGGCCCGCGTCGGGTACATCCTTCGCCGGTCGTGGAACCATGGACGTTCGTATGTCCTGATGTACCGAGCGCAACGGACGTATTGGCAGCACTTTCACGTGATTCTGGCCTCGCTGAAGCGCCGGGTGATTCAGTTCCACGTCCGCATCTTTTATTCGGTCGAGGCCTGGAACCGCCTGGCGAGTCAGGCGGGCGCTTTCTATCAGCTGCTTTGTGAGATGGCCTCGGGCCGGAAGGGAACCCGGGAGTGAATCAGGACGGCCCTCGCGTATCCGTGGTGATCCCCACTTACAACAACGCCCGGTTTGTCGCTGAGGCGGTTGAAAGTGTTTTGCAGCAGACGTATCGGGATTATGAGATTGTTGTCATCGACGACGGATCAACCGACACCACGCGCGACGTCTTGGCGCCGTTTCAAGATCGTATTCATTATCTGCATCAGGAGAACGCCGGAGCCGGCGCGGCGCGCAATCGGGGCATCGAGGAGAGCCGGGGCGAGCTGATCGCCTTTCTCGACTCGGACGACTTGTGGTACAAAACGAAGCTGGAGAAAAGCGTCGCGGCGTTCGATCGGGACCGCGAAGCGGGACTGGTTTACAATCGCTACCTTCAGCGGGATCTGGATAGTGGCCGCGAAAGGCGGGGTCATGTGTTCGGTCGCAGCGGACGCGTGGCGGCGGAGTACATCCTCTTTTTTCGGGGTGTTCACACCTCGTCGGTTGTCATTCGTCGCGAGTGTTTCGAGAAGTGCGGCCGGTTCGATCCCTCGCTCCAGCTGAGTCAGGACGTCGACCTTTGGCTTCGCATCATGGAGGACTACCCGATCCGGGAAATCCCGGAGGTTCTGCACGAATACCGCTCTCATGGAGCGGGTTTAGTCGCGCGGATGCGGGACGTTTGGCAGGAAGAAAGTCTACGGCTGTTGGATAAGGCGTTTGAGCGAAGGCCCGATCTTTACCAGCCGCTTCGATCCCGGATCTACTCAAAGGCTTTCTGCAAATATGGCTTGCGAGCTTATAACCGGTTGGATTTTCGCCAAGCCCGGCAATACTTTTCGCGATCGCTCCGGCTGAAAGTGTCGAAAACGGCGCTGTTCTATTTGCTGAAGACCTATCTTCCGGCCGGGATAGTCGCGCGATTGAGAAAGTATCGGCAGCCGGAGGTTTCCACGTTCGGAGACGGGAATCAGTGAGGATGTTTGGCACTCTGCTTTCACGGCTTTTCTATCATTACCTCTTTGACTGGCGGCTTCCTCAATCCGGTCGAATCAAGGCCGATATGGAGCGTTTTCAATGGTTGTCGCCGGAAGAAATTCGGGCGTGGCAGTGGAAGCGCCTCAAGGAGCTGCTGGATTATGCCTATGAGCAGAGTCCTTTCTACCGCCGTCGGTGGGAGGAGTGCGGTGTGCGACCTGAAAGCATTAAGACACCGGAGGATTTCCAAAAACTTCCACTGTTGACGCGGGAAGACGTTCAAAACCATGCCGAAGAGATGCTGACCACCCAAGAGGGAATCGTTGCCAATCAGACCGGCGGCTCGACCGGCACTCCCCTGCATTTTTTTCAGGGGCCCCGCTATCACCAAACGGCGCAAGCGGCCCGGGTCGTGGCCACGGAAATGACCGGATATCGGTTTGGAGACAAAGTTCTCATGCTCTGGGGATCGGATTTCGATTCCAAGAAGCGGGATTCGTTGAAATTTCGCCTGGCGGAGCGGTTGGGTCATCGCCGGCGGTTTTTCAACACGTTTCACCTTGGCCCGCAGGACATTGAAGAAATCGCGAAGGTTCTCAAGCAGTGGCGGCCGGAACTCGTGGTGGGGTACGCTTCCTCGCTTCTCTTTGTTGCGCAGGAGATTCTTCGATTGAAGATCGATGTTCCGCGACCGCGCATCGGCGTTCAGTCCTCGGCCGAAACGCTCTTTCCCAAGAACCGGCGAATCATCGAAGAGGCTTTTGGCGCGCCGGTGTTTGACCGGTACGGCAGCCGGGAATTCGCCACGCTGGCGCACGAGTGCCCGGCACATGAAGGGCTGCACGTCCTGGCGTATAGCAACTATCTCGAATTTCTTCAGCAGGGCGCTCCGGTTGAGCCGGGCGAAGAGGGTGAAATCGTCGTCACCTGCCTGGACAATTGGGCGATGCCGTTTATTCGGTACCAGACCCAGGACTTGGCCGTCCCTTTGGCGGAGCCCTGCTCCTGTGGGCGGGGACTGCCACTGATGCGCATCGGACAGGGTCGCGTGGCCGATAATATTGTCTCTCCAAGCGGAAAAGTCATTCATGGGGAGTTCTTTACGCATTTATTCTACAAGTTTGAAGGGATTCGAAGATTCCAGGTGGTGCAGACGACGCCGGAGAAGCTTACCATTCGACTCGTGCCGATGCCTGAAGCCGATCTCGAACGGGCGAAGGCCTTCCTGCAAAAAACGATTGCGGAACATGCCGATGCCGCTTTTCAGGTGGATTTCGAGATCTGTGAAGACATTCTCCCATCGGCATCGGGCAAGTATCGTTTTATTATCTCCGAAAGGCTCGGTGGACGCCGCGAAAAGCGGGAGTCCGTTGAATTGCCAGGGAAATCTGGTTTTGATCTCTAAGTCGGGACAGGAGCCTCTTTGAATCGGCCCAGGCATCTCGTTTTTATCGTTCACTCGGCTTATGGTCTGTTTAAGCCGGAGTCCGGGGCGCCGTTTGGGGGCGCTGAAGTGCAGCTGTATCTGGTCGCCCGGCAGCTGGCGAAGAATCCCCGCTGGCGGATTCATTTTCTCGTTGGCGATTTCGGCCAGCCGGCAAAAGAGGAATTCGAGGGCATCGATCTTTGGAGAACAACGCCCCGGGAGGTTACCTCGCTACCGGGGAAGCTGCGCAATTTGTTCCGCTTTCTGGCCGTGCTGGCGAAGGTTCCTGCCGATCTTCTCATCGCCACGGGGCTTTACCAGAGCAATCTGGGTTATGTTTATCTCGGCTCGCGATTGAAGCGATGTCCCTACCTTTACCGGGTTTCCACCGATCCCGTCTGCACCCGGCGCTATTATGAGAACCTTCGAGGATTGAACCGCCTCGACCGGATGGGATTTCTTCGGGCCGGAGCGCACGTTGTGCAGTCCGAGCATCAGCGCGCCCTGCTCGAACAGGAGATGGGAATCCAGGGGATTCTAATTCCCTCGGGCTTTCCGAGCCTTGAAGAGCCGCAGAAGGCGAGGCGAAGTATTCTCTGGGTGGGGCGGGCCATTGCCGACAAACAGCCGGAAGTGTTTTTACGGTTGTGCCGGCGATTCCCGGCCGAGCGTTTTGTCATGATCGTGCCGAAGCCGATGGCGGGCGAGGCGGCGCTGTTTGAAAAAATCAAGGCGCAGGCTGAGGAGATAGAGAATCTTCAGTTTATCCCCGGAGTGGCCTTCGATCGCATGGGCGAGTACTTTGCTTCGGCCAAGGTTTTTCTCAACACCTCCTCGCGCGAAGGCTTTCCGGCGACTTTTGTCCAGGCGGGCTTGAGCCGGGTTCCGATTCTGTCCCTTGCCGTCGATCCGGATGGGATTTTGGGCAAGCACGGCCTCGGCCGCTGTGCCGGGGGGAACGAGGAGACGTTGGCTGAGAACCTGCGGCTCTATCTCGATGATCCGGGGAGATGGGAAAGTGCTTCGAAGAAAGTCTATGCCTATATGAAAGAGAGGCATGGAATCGAAACCGCCGCCGGGAAGTATGAGGAACTCATTCAACGGCTGATTCGCAAGGACTAACGGGAAATGGTCTTAAGGCGGGATCTCCCTGCCGGTAGGATTTGCGGTCAGGCTTCGTTCTCCTCATCGTTTGGAAACTTCTCCGAGAGAGCAGAAAAAGAGGCGGGCTTTTCGGTTGACCCATCCCCGGAAAGCTGGTTCAATCCCTGCGGTCGACGAACTGTTCGGGGAATCGCCTGCCTGTCGATTGGACCCTTGCTGGGACGGAGTCAAGAGGAATCCAAATGAAGGGTATGAGGGTTGCAGGGTGAAACTCCTCGAGGGCGGGGCCGAGAGACCCCATCCCGCCTGAATTTCGTCTCGACGTCCTAAATACTTAAAGGAGAGAAGGTTTCATGCCCAAACGCGATGACGTTCACAAGATCATGATCATTGGATCGGGACCGATCGTGATCGGTCAAGCCTGCGAGTTTGATTATTCCGGTACCCAGGCCTGCAAGGCCCTCAAGAAGCTGGGCTACGAGATTGTCCTGGTGAATTCCAATCCCGCGACGATCATGACCGATCCCCGGATGGCGGACGTCACGTATATCGAGCCTTTGAACGTTGAATCGGTAACCAAGATCATTGAAAAAGAACGCCCCGAGGCGCTGCTGCCGAATCTCGGCGGCCAGTCGGGACTAAACCTCTCTTCCGAGCTGGCCCGAAAGGGGGTTCTGGAGAAGTACGGGGTCCAGGTCATCGGAGTGAACATTGACGCCATCCAGCGAGGCGAGGACCGCATCGCGTTCAAAGACACCATGAATCGTCTGGGCATTGACATGCCGCGAAGCGACCCGGCATTCAGCGTCGAAGAAGCGGAGGAAATTGCCGAGCGTCTGGGCTTTCCGGTTGTTATCCGCCCGGCCTACACGCTCGGCGGTACGGGCGGCGGCCTGGTGTACAACCTGGAGGAACTGCGCACGGTGGTCAGCCGGGGCCTTTCGGCCAGTCTGGTCGGGCAGGTGCTGGTCGAGGAGTCCGTGCTGGGCTGGGAGGAGCTTGAGCTGGAGGTCGTGCGGGACGCCAAGAATCAGATGATTACCGTCTGCTTCATCGAAAACGTCGACGCGATGGGTGTGCACACCGGGGATTCCTACTGCACGGCGCCGATGCTGACGATCGCTGGCGAGCTTCAGCAGCGCCTTCAGAAGCATTCCTACGATATTGTGGAAGCCATTGAAGTCATCGGCGGCACGAATATCCAATTTGCCCATGATCCCAAAACGGGCCGGGTGGTCGTCATCGAGATCAATCCCCGTACGTCCCGCTCCTCGGCTCTTGCCTCGAAAGCCACCGGATTTCCCATTGCGCTGGTTTCCTCGATGTTGGCCGCAGGGCTCACCCTGGACGAGATCCCCTACTGGCGGGATGGAACGCTGGAGAAGTACACGCCGTCCGGGGATTACGTGGTGGTGAAATTCGCCCGTTGGGCATTCGAGAAGTTCCGGGGCGTGGAAGACAAACTGGGAACGCAAATGCGCGCCGTCGGCGAGGTCATGAGCATTGGAAAAACTTACAAAGAAGCGTTTCAGAAGGCGATCCGATCGCTCGAAAACGGGCGCTACGGCCTTGGCTTCGCCAAGGATTTTCACGAAAAGTCGCTGGAGGAGCTGCTCCAGAGGCTTGGAGAGCCGACCAGCGAGCGGCAGTTCATTCTGTATGAAGCCCTGCGCAAGGGGGCGGACGTCGACATGCTCTTCGAGCGAACGTTCATCAAGCCGTGGTTTATCCAGCAGATGAAGGAACTGGTGGATTTGGAGGAAAGACTCCTTCAGTACAAAGGGCAGCTGCCCCCGGACGATCTGTTGATCCAGGCCAAGAAAGACGGCTTTGCCGACCGCTATATGGCGAAGATTCTCGGCGTGGAAGAGAAGGCTGTTCGTCAGCGGCGTACGGCGCTCGGAGTCGTTGAAGGATGGTGCCCGGTGCCGGTCAGCGGCGTGGAAGACGCCGCCTATTACTACTCGACCTACAACGCTCCGGATGAAACGAAGGCGTCGCCTCACCGCAAGGTGATGGTGCTCGGCGGCGGCCCCAATCGAATCGGCCAGGGGATCGAGTTCGATTACTGTTGCGTTCACGCCGCGTTCGCCCTTCGGGACGAAGGCGTCGAATCGATCATGGTCAACTGCAATCCGGAGACGGTCTCCACCGACTACGACACCTCGAACAAACTGTATTTCGAGCCCCTGACGGTCGAGGACGTTCTCGCCATTTATGAAAAGGAGAAGCCGGAGGGCGTCATCATCCAGTTCGGCGGACAGACGCCGCTGAATATCGCCGGCGAGCTGGCCGCGGCGGGAGTGAACGTTCTCGGCACGACGCCCGAGACGATCGATCTGGCCGAGGACCGGGATCGCTTTCGGAAAGTCATGCGGCGCTTGGGCATCCCTCAGCCGGACTCCGACATGGCCGGCTCGGTGGAGGAGGCGTTTGCGATCGCCGAACGCATTGGCTATCCGCTGATTGTGCGCCCGTCGTACGTCCTGGGCGGACGGGCGATGGAAATCGTTCATGACCAGGACATGCTGAGGGAATACGTCAACGTTGCGGTGGAAGTCTCTCCCGAGCGACCGATTCTCATTGACAAATTCCTGGAGGACGCCATCGAGGCCGAGGCGGACGCCATCGCCGACGGCGTCGACGCTTTTGTGCCGGCCATCATGGAGCACATCGAGCTGGCGGGGATTCATTCCGGCGATTCGGCCTGTGTGATTCCTCCCGTCAGTATCCCGGAGAAGCACCTCAAGACGCTGGAAGATTACACGCGCAGGATTGCCAAGGAGTTGAAGGTTGTGGGGCTGATGAACATCCAGTACGCAATCTACGAGGACACGGTTTATATCCTCGAGGCCAATCCTCGCGCCAGCCGGACCGTGCCGCTGGTCAGCAAAGTGTGCAATATCCCCATGGCGCGGCTGGCCACGCAAGTCATGCTGGGCAAGCGCCTCGGCGATCTTAATCTCAAGCGCCGGCCGGTGCCCCACTTCGGCGTCAAGGAGGCGGTATTTCCCTTTAATATGTTGCCGGAGGTCGATCCGGTGCTGGGACCGGAAATGCGATCCACCGGGGAAGTCCTTGGATTGGCGGACAACTTCGGGCTGGCCTTCTATAAGGCCGAGGACGCCGCGGGCCAGCGCTTGCCGTCCGAAGGCGCAGTCCTGATCACCGTGACGGATTCCGATAAGGAGAACGTGCTCGGCGCGGCGAAGCATTTCGCCGAGCTGGGATTCATCCTCAAGGCGACCGAAGGGACCCGGAAATACCTTGAAGAGCAGGGCATTGCGGCCGAACCGATTCTGAAAATGCATGAGGGACGGCCGAATATCACCGACGCGATCAAGAACGGCGAGATTCAGCTGGTCGTGAATACGCCGGTCGGCAAGAGCAGCGTTTACGATGATTCCTATATTCGTAAAGCGGCCATCAAATACCGGATTCCCTACATCACGACCACGATTGCGGCCAAGGCGGCGGCGAAGGGAATTGCCGCGCGGAAGCAACAGGCCGATCAATTCAAAAGCCTGCAAGACTACCATGCGGATTTGGGGTGAGCTTGAGAGCCGTTCTCGAAATAATTGTCCAAATGAAGCACGAAAAGCGGCGACCGACCTCTCTCCCCCTTACGAAGGTCGCAGACGCGCCAAGGCGGGGGGAGCGAGAGGGGGTTGCTTTTAGAGGTCTGAGCAGTGCCGCTGGAGAAAAACATACCCCACCCCGCCTCCCCTTATAAAGGGGAGGAGAGGAAAACGGACAAAACTTTCGAGAGATACTCGAGAAAGGGGCCTCGGCGGGGGATCCCCACCCCCCCGCCAAGACCGCCAGTCGGTAAAGCGTTACTGTGAAAAATCCCCGGTGGTAAACTCGTAATAGTCCACTCCATCAAAACCGGCCTGGTGGGCGTGGGCCGAGAAAGCGCGCATCCAACGATGCGTTCGCTGCATCTGGGCCAGCGAGCCGATGTCGGCGTGAGCGAAGACCTTGATCCGGGGCGAAGCTTTTCGAATTCTTTCCAGGTAGTAATTCCCGTAGGCAACGACGAAATCGGGCTGCGTGTCGGGTTTTTCCCAATCTTGCCAGGCGTCCTCAAGAATCAGCGCGTCCGGGTGAAGTACCTGGATGGCCTTTTCGAAGTCCAACGCCTGATACTCGCGAACGCGGCCGGGCTCCACGGTGCAATCGGACAGGTGCATGTGGACGATCTTCAGATCGGGGCGAACCTGCTTCGCCGCTTCGAAAATCTTCCGGCTAAAGTCGATCATTGTATCGACTCGGAAATCCTGCCATTTCTGGTATAGCGCCTGATTCTCGTCTTTAAGAAACCACGAGGGACTTTCCTCTTGAAACAACTCTCGAGGATCGGTTCCGGCTAATGCCTTGAACTTGCGGCGGCAGTTCTCGCAAAGGCAGGCGTATTTGCCGCGCCGGGGATTGTCCGGATACGGCCCGCCCCAAATCTCGAACCAGGGCTCGGCCAGTTCCAGAGCGTCGTAGGGAACCGATTCGAGAATGGCGTTGATTTTCGCAGAAATGAACTCGGTGAACTCACTGCTGTTGGGACACAGATACACTCTCCAGTCGAATTGGCTGGAGCCGTCGAGCGTGACCTGCCGCCAATCGGGGTGGTCGCGAAAGGCGTCAAAGTCGGTCGTTGGATAAATCCTGAGAATCGACAGAAGGCCTTCCTTGTGAAATGCTTCGACGATTTCGCGCTGCCCGTCGATTCCTGGTTCGTCCTTGATGATGACGATCTCCGCGCCCCGAAAGCCGAATCGTTTCAGCGCCCTGGCCGTTCGCTGCCACGGCGAAAATCGGTAGTAGGCGAACAAGGGATCGACCGCGATCCAGGGGCCGTCCATCGGCTGTCCGCCCATGGGGCGAATCCCTCGCAATCGATAGGTCTGTCGCTGTTGCTTTACGTCAGGATCGTAACGAATCTTCAAAGTGTTCAGCGTCGTCAGGCAGTCCCCGTTTTCTCCTACAAGTTCCGCAAAGGGGATTTGGATCTTCCGCCCGGAGGATTCAATCGTCGACTCCCAGGTAAACGAACGATCGAAGACGTCCGTCATTTCAAGCTGGATGCGGCCGGCGGAAGAAAATCCGCCTTCAAGCAAGAGCCCCTCGTAGCCGGAGACGTCTTTGTTGAAGACCATCCAGGTATCCAACCGGTCGACAAATGAAAATTCCAGCGCCTCATCCTTCCACTCGCAACGAGTCCGCCCGCGAATCTGGCAGAAGTGAAAATCCTGCGGGGGCTGGGAGAAATCGTAAAACAGTTTCGTCGGTTCCATTTTCGGCAAATACTCTCCTAGGAATTTTTCTTCGTTAAAGGCGGTTTGCGACTCTTCGAGAAGGGAGAAGGGCTGAAAAGACTCAACCGTGATCGTGGTGGCGGTTCCTTCGGTGTGGAAGCCGATCCCGCCAGCCTGAAAGTATGGTTCGGTGAAACGAAACTCCTGGTCGCCGTTTTTGACGAGCAGATTCGCGGCTTGTTTTTCAACGATGAAGGGATTGCCACTCGGGCGCCATTCGGTGTGGTGAGCCTCGATGAAGCGGCCCTTGATTTTCTGATAGTAATAGATCTTGCCCTTTTGCGGGTAAAAATTAACGAGGCAGTAGTGCTCGTCATCCAGGTAATTGAAGACCAAGCCCCAGACCCCGGCGTTCGGTTTTACAGTGAAATCGATCCGAAAATCCAGGATCCTGTCCGACGCCAGGAGGCGCAGTTCCTCTTTTTGCCCGCTGAAAGCGAATTCCACCGGCCCAAGCGGAATCGGTTCTCCCCAGCCAAAGGTGGCAGCAAATCCAAAAGCGAAAAACAAGGCTGCTTTTCTCATCATCTCTCTGAAGGCATTGCCTTGGTTGATGTTACTATTTGGCGGATTGATGTGGAGACTCTTGTTGAAGCGCTTCAAATGAGGATGATACCGGAATTTTCAAGAATGTCACGTGGTTTTTTCGTATTGCTATTATAGTAGAAACCTATTGAAATTTAAGAAGATAAAGATACAAGACATGTGAAATCCGAGGTCTACTCTGACATCGATCAGGACCTTGGAGCCCGGTGGGAGAGGAATCAATGGGTGGCAGCGCCTCAACTTGTTTGAGGGCTGCGAAGGAGATCCATCCTGGTGTAGGACCGGCGCCTCCGCCGGTCGAAGAGGTAATCCTGTCTGAATCAGGATTTACAGGATTTTGGGATTTTCAGGATGCGCCACGCTCGGTGGCAAACCAAGCGCGTAGCGCCGGCATCTTGCCGGCGGACAAACCGAGTAACACAGGCTTTCCAGCCTGTAAGATGGTGCCGGCTGGAAGCCAGCGCGACGCAAGAATCACCCCCATCTTGCTGAGCTCTGTAAGCCCGCTTCCCCCCTCAGAGACTGTGTCATAATCGTTTGGGCGGGAGAGAAGTTGGGACGTCAGATTCATTTTTTGCATCGGATGAAGGCAGAAAAGGTTTTTGTCGATGGGATCGCCTCGGAGCGCTTC
>Ga0272444_10001522_pt1 | contig 22238 bp, 17 predicted proteins | sample SSMForm13_FD_201033 | JGI IMG/M metagenome (GOLD analysis project Ga0272444, IMG submission 201033) | Marine sediment archaeal communities from Little Sippewissett salt marsh, Falmouth, MA, United States - SSM-Form-13 | ecosystem: Environmental > Aquatic > Marine > Wetlands > Sediment ...
GTCTCCATCCGCAATTAATAAAAATATTTTGCAACCAAATGTGGGATTGTGTTTCCTTGTTTATAGAAGAAGGAGATTGTGAAGTGGCTCAATCCCGGGGACATCTATCCGATGAAGAAATCGTTCAGAGGGTTTTGGAAGGAGACAGGGAATCCTTCGGAATACTGTTCGATCGGTATTACTTTCTGGTCTTTCGCCTGGCCCTCACCAAGTTGGGAGATTCCGAGATGGCACAAGATGCGGCACAAGATGCGTTCCTGCGGGGATACAACCATCTCGACCGATTGAGGGATGCCTCCAGTTTCGGGGCGTGGATGGCCGGGATCACGAGAAACCTCTGCAGGAATTTACGGAGAAACATGGGTCGAAGGCCCGTTTCCCTCGAATATCTTGCGGAGGTCGGGATTGAGCCCCCCGATCCCGGCCGTCCCTTTTCATTGAATACCGATCAGCTGGCTGCCCTGAAAAGAATCCTCCCCTCCCTTCCCGAAAAGTACAGGGAGATCCTGGAACTGCGATATACGGAAGAGTGCTCGTGCAAAAAGATCGCCTCGTTTCTCGACCTCTCCCTGAGCGCGGTTAAATCCCGCCTTTACCATGCAAGAAAGCTCATCCTGAAAAGATTCCAAAAGGAGAGACTGGAATGATCTTCCATCCAACGAATAAAACCCTTTCCCGATACATGGACCGTGAGCTTCCGGAAGGAAGGCAAAAAAGGATCGCCAGGCACCTGGAGAAGTGTTCATCCTGCAGGCGAAAGTTGGAATTGTTGGATGGATTGGGTTCGTGTCTCGCCATGGAGAAGCCTCAGCTGGATGAGATCAGAAAAGGGTTCATGAACCGCCTGGAGGACCGGGAGAGGATCAAGACCCCGGTATGTGGGGAGATCAGGGCGGTTATCGGGACCGTATTTGTCGACCACGGCAAAAAAGAACAGGCATTGGAGGCGTTCCCGGGCATGGCCCTGAGACAGGGGGATACGGTGCGTGTTGCGGAAGGGAGCCTGGCCCTTTTTGAACTCACCGATGGAAGCGTGTTTTACCTGAACAGGGAAACCGAGTTCCATCTTTCAGGTTCGGGGCATCCAATCAATCTGAGGGTGGGTGAATTTTTCGCCATGATGAAACCGCAAAGTTCGGTTTTCCGGATCAAGACGCCATCCGCGGTTCTTGGTGTGATCGGCACGGATTTCAACACCCGTGTCACAAAAGAGAAAAAAACCATGCTCCAGGTTTTGAAGGGAAGGGTTTCTTTCGAAAACGAAGCGGGGCGGGTTGTCGTGAAGAAAAAAAGACAGGTCGAGGCTTCAACATATTCCCGACCGGAACCCGCTCGAATCATTCATTCCCGTTCGATCGGGGATTGGAGAAATCAGATAAAACCGGTAAACGGAAAGAAAGGATCAGCGATGAACAAGCTGCTTGTATGGATCCTGGTTTTGGGAATGGCTGCCGGGGCCTGGTTTTACTTTGGAAAAGGGTCCGGGGGGAATCATCCCGTTACCAGCGAAGATATTGAAATACTCGAGGGTGAAACAGGGCCTCTGGGGGGAACCTCCCCCTATACGATAGAGGGATTTGCATGGAGAACAACCACCCAATCCGATTCGAACGGCAATTTCAAGATGGTTATCCGAACCGAAGTGATAGAAGCGGATGAAAAGAGAGGATCGACCATGCTTTTAATCCTCGAGGATGCCGGGGGACAGGGGGAAATGATGGAACTTGCGAAGCAATCGCTGGGAAAGAAATATGTGTTTCGAGTAACGCCCGAGGGAAACATCAGGGATATCGGAACATACAGCGGTGTGCCGTTGCAGGCCTCGGAACTGTCAATTGTACTAAACGCCCTGGGAACGAGCGAAGTCTTCGGGGTAATTCCCGAAGAACCCAAATCTCCGGGAGAGAGTTGGACAAACACCTTTGATGCCGAAATTCCCGATTTCCCAGGCTTTTTCCTGAATGGACAGGCCGCTTTTGTGTTCAGCGGTTACCAGAAAAGGGAAGGAAAAGAAGTGGCTGTGATAAAATCGGAAACGAACATATCTCTTGGTGGAATCACAATCGATTTTTCTCCCAATCCCAAGGTCAGGGTGGTTCTGGAGATTCACAACAACAGCATTCAAGTTCAACGGGAATGTATTATCGACAGGAAAACCCGGCGGGTGATCGGTTACACGGGCATTGACAGGGAATACGATAAACGGATGAGCGAGACCCAATATATAACCGGGCGGCGGGTTCCCATCCGAAGAGATATCAAAGATCAGGAATCGCTCACCCGGATATCCGCCATCATCGAATATCTGGATTAAAGGAGGAACGGTAACATGTTTAAGAAAACCGGAAAAGACAGAGGGTTTACCCTGATAGAACTGCTGATTGTCGTGGGAATCATAGCGATTCTCTCGGCGATCGCGGTGCCGAATCTTCTGGAGGCCCAAACGCGATCCAAGGTATCGCGTGCGAAGGCGGAACTGAAAACCCTCGCGGGGGCGCTGGAAGCCTACCACGTGGACAATCGCCAATACCCCCCCTGGATTGTTCACGGCGAATCGCTCAATCCCACGAGCAGGAGACTCTTCCCGCTTTCCACGCCCGTGGCCTTTATCACATCCGTGCCATTCAAGGATCCCTTCCGGGACAAGATATTCCCGCACACCTATGATTCCTACGATTACGTGGATGCGGAGTCATTCGCCAAAAACGCCGATCCGGAACCGAGTTTCCGGAGCCGGGGGGCCGAATGGCGCATTTCGAGCGCCGGACCGGATTGCGTTAACACATATGGAGGTCCGGCATATCTGAACCCATCGGATAATCCCGGCCATGACTACGATCCCACGAACGGCACCATCAGCAAGGGGGACATTGTTCAGCTGGGACCGAAAAGCCACTACTCGGGGAATCACCTGTACCCGGACAGGGTGGAATAATGAATGAAGGGAGGGGCGGCCTCATTTATAAATAGAGGGGACCATAGGGGCCCCCCCGGGGATCGGAGCCGGGATTCAGAAGGCCCGTTCTTGTTATCCAGTCCAATGCATTCAATAAAAGCCGTATCCAAACCGTAATAGCGGCAATTCTCACCTCGAATGTCCTCCTTAAAGACGCCCCTGGGAATGTCTTTCTTCCCGCACGAATCACCCGTCTTCAAAGGGATTCCGTGGCGAACCTGTCACAAATTGTCACCCTCGACAAATCTTTTCTGATTGAACGGATTCATCGTTTAAGTCCGGAGAAGCAAAGAGAAATCGACCGCGGACTCCGTCTTGTTTTGCATCTCCAGTAAAGGAAAGAATCGGAAAGGATCTTTCGCCGATTTTTATCTTGCGATTTTATATTCTTTCCTCTTTTTTCTAAACTCATATACCGATATTGAAAAGGAGACAAGGAAATGGAAAACCAGGGGGAGATGAACGTATCCGAGAAATCGCATGCAACGGCTTTTATCCTGAGCCTGTTTCTGGGAAGTCTTGGTGTGGATCGCTTTTACCGGGGCCAGATCGGACTGGGAGTGCTGAAACTGATCACGTGCGGGGGTCTGGGGATCTGGACCATGATCGATACGATCATCCTGGGAATGGGACCGGCCACGGACAGCGAAGGGCGGCTCCTGCGTCGGGAACCCAAAGTGGGCGCACCCGTCAAATCTCAATCCGTCACCTTTATCCTCTCCTATTTTCTGGGATGTTTCGGGGTGGATCATTTCTACCTGGGTAACACGGGACTCGGCATCCTGAAGCTGATCACGTGCGGTGGCTTGGGGATCTGGGCCCTGATCGATACGATCATAACCGGAATGGGATCGCGCCGGGATTCCGAGGGGAATTCTCTTTTGTAACGATGGAAGGTTCCAGGGCAAAATATGGAGTGAACCTGCTTCGGAAAAGGGCATCGCATAAGATGGCCACACCCCGGGGACGGGCGGTCTGCGTGATGGGGATTCTTGTCGCGGTTCTCGGTTTATCCGTGATCCTGCCATCCGCTCCTCATGGACCTTTTTTCTGCCTGTTTCGCACGATTACGGGTCTGCCCTGTCCTTCGTGTGGGATGACGCATGCCTTTATCGCCCTGGGGCACGGTGATGTGAAGGGGGCGTTTTTCCATAATCCGGCCTCCCTGATCATCTATTTCATTACGTGTCTGACCCTTGTACTGTCCGGGATCCAGGCCGTGATGAACCGGGAAATCCTGCTTTCGATCTGGAGCAGGATCAGGAAACCAAGCCTCCCGGTCGTTCTGGTCATTATGGGGATGGCCTGGATTTTCAAGCTGGTTCGTCATTTCTCATCCCTTCCGTGATCTGCCTGGCGAGTCTTTTCTCATGTAAAGGTGAATGGAAATGGCAACGGCGGTCTTTCATATAAGATGAGAATCCTTCTGGCGACATACGGTTCCCGGGGGGACATCCAGCCGATGCTGGCGCTATCTGTGGCCCTTCAGGCGGCGGGTCACGATGTGCTTTTATGCGGCCCCCCGGAACATGCGGAGTGGGTTGGCAGTTACCAGTGCCCGTATCACCCGGTTGGAAGGGATCTGAAGTCCCTGGTGGAACAATCCCCGGATGCCCATTCATTCAGGGCGGCCCTGGGATTTTTGAGATTTCTCCGGATTCAGGCCCGGGAACAATTCAATGCCCTCCTTCCCATTGTCAAAAAGTTCGATATGGTGCTGTCGTGTTCCCTTATGTTTCACACGCGGGCCATAGCAGAGGGTTTCGGGTTGCCCCATCGTTTTCTCGCCTTCTGCCCCCAGATCATTCCTTCCAGCTATCACCCTCCGATCTTCATCCGGAATATGAACCTTCCCCGATGGATGAACCGATTCTGGTGGCGGGCCATGTTTTGGGGGGATGCCATGAATTTTTCGATGGTTGTGAACCGCATGCGGCGGCGACTCGGGTTGAAACCGGTTTTCGTGGGATGGAAACATGTTCTCGGGAAACGCATCATAACCGCGTTTGACGAAGAGCTGGCCCCGGTGCCGCCGGACGTGAAACAAAAGTGCCTGAATGTGGGATACCTCAACCTCGACCAGGGGCGGTCTCTGGAGAAAAAGATCGAGGCGTTCCTGGGGGCCGGACCTGCTCCCATGTACGCGGGATTCGGCAGTATGCCTCAAACGGATCCCGTGGAGGTCACACGGATCCTGGTTGCCGCTGCCGGAAAGGTGAAACAACGCATCGTCATATCGAGCGGATGGGGCAATCTGGGTGGTGGGGTCGAAGGGGAAGACGTTCTTGTTATCGGGGATGCCCCGCACGAGTCGTTGCTCCCCCGTTGTTCCCTGGCGATTCATCACGGGGGCGCCGGCACCACGGCATATGCCGCCCGTGCCGGCATTCCCCAGATTATCGTCCCTCATATCACGGATCAATACTACTGGGGGAAGCGAATTTTCAGTTTGGGATTGGGGCCGCGTCCGGTGCCGCGATCGCGTCTTTCCATCATGCGTCTTATCCGGGCCATGACAGATTGCCTGGAAAACGAAGGGATGAAGCTTCGTGCCGGGAAGTTGGGGGACGCTCTTTCCGGACGGGATAATGCAGCCAGGGCGGTTCGGATCATCGAAGAGGAATATGAAAAGGAGCGGTGAGGGATTGTGCGTTCATCTGAAGTTTACGAACAAAGATCAACGATGTGCGATATTCGAAGTATTTTAAACCCTACCCCGTTCAAACAGGTATCTGTGTGAATCTGCGTTAATCTGTGGATAATAAGAAAAGAGAACGTATCGATTATGATGGTGAGTAACTGCAAAAAGCCGATAAAGGGCTAGTGATTTATTCGTCTTCCTCTTTTTCGGGGGCGGAATCCATTTGCCCGAGTTTCTCCCGGATCCGCTCGAGGAGGGATTGTAAACCGATCTCTTCCAGGGCGGAGATACAGACCGGATCGATCCCTTTCCCCCGAAAGGCCTCCACCGCCCCTTGAACGAATTCTTCCGGAACCAGGTCGATCTTGTTCAATACAACGATGCGTGGTTTTCGAGCGAGGATATCGGTGTATGCCTCGAGTTCCCGGAGCACCATGTCGTATTTTTCGTAAAGGGAATCGAAATCGAAGTTTGCTTCATCGAACGCGATGATGTGAACCAGGAGCCGGGTGCGTTCGATATGCCTGAGGAAGCGATGCCCGAGTCCCGCGCCCCTGCTCGCCCCCTCGATCAGGCCCGGAATATCGGCGATCACCACGTGATTTCCCACGAGATCCTCGAATACCCCCAGGTTGGGGTGAAGGGTGGTGAAGGGATAGGAGGCGATCTTCGGAGTGGCCCTGGTGATATGGGACAGGAGGGTGGATTTCCCCGCGTTGGGGAGACCGACGAGTCCCACATCGGCGATGATTTTGAGTTCGAGGATGAGGCTGCGTTCCTCGCCGGGTTTGCCCTCTTCGGCGATTCTGGGGGTACGGAGGGTGGGAGTGGCGAAGTGCTGGTTGCCCCGTCCCCCGCGGCCTCCCCGGGCAGCACAGAATCTCTGTCCCGGACGGGTAAGATCCACGAGCTCCCGCTCTCCCTCGGTGACCACGGTACCGAGGGGAACCTTGACGACGGCGTCCTTCCCTCTTCGACCGTGCATGTTTTTCCCGCGACCGTGCTGTCCTTTTCCCGCCCTGATAAGGGGACGGAACCGGAAATCGAGCAGGGTGGCAAGATCGGGATCGGCTTCGAGGAAGACAGAACCTCCATTACCACCGTCTCCCCCGTTCGGCCCCCCCCGGGGGACGAATTTTTCCCTCCGGAAGCTCACGCACCCGTTGCCTCCGTCACCGGCCTTGACTTTGATTTTGACATAATCGACGAACATGACATTTCACCTCAGGTGCGGATCGAAGGGACACAAGGGACGGAACCAGGGAAAATTTCACCGATCCGACTGCAATCGACTCATGTTGACATCACGCCGATCCGAGGAGGTTAATACTGTTTTTCGCAGCCGGGGCATCGCTCTTTGGGGGAGCGTCGATGCCAGTAGGAATCGGCGTTCCCCGGGAATTTCATTTCCATGCGGTCACGTTTTTTCAACCGGAACCACAGGGAGATGGGAATAATCATGAAAACAAACACGAATGTCATAACAATTCGGCCGGTGATCCAGGCGATGCCGAGGGAGATATAACGAACCATGGCGTCTACCGGTCGGATCATACCTGGGAAAGCGAGGGCTCCGGCCAGGAAGAAGGCCCCCAGAACCCACGGGATAAAGAACCAGGATTTGTGTTCCAGGAAAAGGATCGCGCCTAAAGCGGCCAGGACAGCGGCGGCGACGAAGGCCCGCTTTTTCATTTGGGCTTGCTTTTTTTCAGGATCTTGCATTTTATTACATTCAATTCATTTGCATTGCTTTTCAAAAGGGGATGCATAAAGAAAATTCCACCCGCCTGCAACGGGAAAATGGGAAAAAGAGGTCGGCTTTTCCTGGTGAAGAAGAAAAAAATTGAAAAAGGACAGTCCGGATCTTTGACTGCATCTGCTCCTCGAGAGGAGAAACGCTCCTTTTTTTCCCCCCTCAGGAAGCGGATCTACCTTTTGATCCTGCTCAACCTGCTCGTATTCGGCAACACCTTTCAGAACCGTTTCACCTATGACGATGTGGAGTACATCAAGAAAAATCCGCACGTCCAGAGCCCGGAGAACCTCATTTCTCTTTTTACCCATCCTTATCCTCCCCATCGTCCGGAGCTGTCTCTTTACCGTCCCCTGGTGGAGGTTACCTACCTCATCGACTGGTGCAGCAGTCTTCGCCGGAGTGAATTTGCGGATCTGGCCTTCAACGACACGGTGGCCATGCCCCTTTTTCACCTGACGAACGTATTTTATCACATCGCCGCCACGATTGCCCTGTTTTTCCTGGTGCGGCTTCTTTACAAAAACGATTCCGTGGCATTTTTCGCGGCCCTTATTTTTTCCATTCATCCCGTGCACGTTGAAAACGTAACCTCGATCGTGGGAAGGGCGGAGTCGATGTGCGCGCTCTTTTTTCTGCTTTCTCTTCTCCTTTTTATCCGTGAGTGGGGGAAAGAGAATCTGTTTACTCCATACCTTTTTCTCTCATACCTTTTCTTTTTTCTTTCCCTGCTTTCGAAGGAATCGGCCATTACCCTGCCGCCGGTGATCCTGATCGCGGACTGGTACCTGTGGGCAAGAAAGCGGAGGGAAGAAGCCGGGGCAAAGGGGGGATACATTCCAGTTAATCTCGGCAGGGGGGTGATCCGCACCCTGCCGTATGGCGTGGTTTTTCTTTCCTACCTGATCCTCCGGCTCGAGGTTGTCCAGAGGGTTGGAATCACGCCCTCTCATTGGTACTTCGTGCTCGAGAGCACGGGACAGAGGCTGGCGGCCATGTGTGTGGCAGCCCTGGTTTATTTGCGTCTCCTTATTTTTCCTGTTGCAATGAGTGCGGACTATAATTTTCCGGTGAGGATTTTTGGCCCGATATGGGCGAATCAGCCCTCCGGATTCATGAATTTCTGGGTGTTGTCGGGTATCTTCCTCCTCATCGTGTATGTTTTCATAACCATCCAGGCGATTCGGAAAAAGAGTCCTTTTGCGTTTCCACTGCTTTTTTTCCCTGTCACGATGTTCCCCTTCTCCAATATCATCCCGTTCGGCGATTTCATGGCGGAACGGTTCCTTTACCTGCCCTCTGTGGGATTTGTCATGATCGTGGGATTGGCCATTCAGAAGTTACGGAGGGGAAAGGAGAGGACGAGCTGGGTTCTGGTTCTTTTATGCCTTCTGGTTGCGGGTTATTCCATCCGTACGGTGATCCGGAACCGGGACTGGCGTTCGGGAATCGCGCTGTGGACGGCTGAGATGAAACAGAATCCGAAAAATCTCTCCGTGTATTCATCGCTTGGAAGCGAATATTCCCTGGCCAGGAAGGATCACCTGATCAAGGGAAACGCATACCGGGAGAAGGGCCAGTATGTAAAGTCGGCGCAACATTTGAAGCTGGCGAGGGAATACGAGGACACGGCGCTCGAGTATTTCGAGGAGGCGGTGGTGAAAAATCCCGGTCATCACCTGACCTATTTCAATTACGGCGGTCTCTGCATGGAGATGCGCAACCCGGATTACGACCGTTCGGAGGATATTTTTCTGAGGGGGGCGGGCAGCACCGCGGCCAATGCCCAGTCGCTTCATGTTTTTTATTATTACATCGGTCTTTTGAATCTGAAGCGGGTTCCCCCCCGACCGGAGAGGGCGCTTTTCTTTCTTCAGAAGGCGCATGGTCTCAAACGTTCCCAGGATTCGATCCTGACGACCATGGCCGCGGCCCTGGGTTCGGTGGGTCGTTACGGGGATTCGCGCGAGGCGGTTCGGGAGGTTCTGGAGCGCGATCCGGCAAATAAAAAGGCCATCAAGATCATCCGGCTCCTCAGGCAAAGGGAACTGGCCACCCGAAGCGGATCAGAGGAATTTCTCGATAATAAGTAACAGGAGAAGATACATGAAAAAGAAACTTCGTGGACATTTTATCCCGAATTCCCACCTGGACCGGGAATGGACCCTCCCCTTTCAAAAGCACCGTCATCTCCTGGTTCAGTTTCTGGATCGACTGCTCGAGATATTCGACAAGGTTCCGGAATACACCTTCCTCCTGGACTCCCAGACCATCCCCCTGGAGGACTACCTCGCGATCAGGCCGGAAAACGAGGGCAGATTGAAAAAACTCGTGAGCGGGGGACGCCTGGTGATCGGACCCTGGTACACAGCACCGGATTGCAACACCATCAGCGGGGAATCCATCGTGCGGAACCTTGTTTTGGGAGAAAGGCTCGCCGGCAGGTTCGGGGGGGGCATGAAGCTGGGATACACCCCCTTCGGTTTCGGACAGGTTTCCCAGCTCCCCCAGATCTATGCGGGATTCGGCATCGACTTCATCTTTTTCTATCGCGGGATCACGGAATACGAATCGCCGGCCGCGGAATTCGCCTGGAAGGGGGCGGATGGAACCAGGGCCACATGCAGCCGGTTCGGGGAACGCAGCCGGTACAATTTCTTCATGGAGGTGTGGCGGCCCGTGGTGTGCGGTGGCGGTATGTTCGACCGCATTTTCGACTGGAGCGGGGGCGGGGTGCCGTTCAAACGCACAAGCAAAGGCCATGAATACGATCATTATTTCATCCAGCGTCCCCGCCTTGGCATCGATGAAGACAAAATCGACGCCGCCTGGAAAAAACTCCTCGAGCTGGAACGGCCCCACTATCTCACTTGTGTGATCCCCCTCATGCAGGGGATGGACACCACCATGCCGGATGTACTGGAGGCGCGCCTTCTCGAGAAAATCCGGCAGAGGCTCGGACCCGGAGAAAAAATCTTCTTCAGCACCCTGCCGGACTATGTCAGGGAGCTGAAGCGCGCCCTCAAGGGGAAAAAACTGAAGATCTTCAAGGGGGAGATGAGACACCCGGGCCCCCCATCGGTTTATGTCACGGAACTGGAACACACCCTGTCGGCGAGGATCAGGCAGAAGGTGAAGCAATCCGGGGCCGCCGCCCTGCTCGAGAGATGGGCGGAACCCTTTTCCACTTTGAATCATATCCTGGGAAGGGACTACCCGAAACCCTACCTGGACATCGCATGGAAAAACCTCCTGCAATCCCATCCCCACGACACGGTTGCCGGGTGCGGGGTGGACCAGCTGGAAAGGGACAGCTCCTATCGACTCGACCAGGTGAAAGGCATTTCCGATGTTCTGATCGACGACTCCCTGGGTTGGCTGCAGGCCCGGATCGACACCACGAACGTTTCAAAGGATCGCATCCTGATCACGGTGTTCAATCCATCCCCCCATAAACGTACGGAAACCGTCGAGGCCTTCCTGGATGTTCCCTACAACCTGGATATCGGGGATTTTGTAATCGAGGACGTGAAGGGCAAACCGGTTACATGGGATTTCGTTTACAGAAAGCCCGTGGAAAAAACGGTCCGGAACAACACGGACGTAACCATGGCCATCACGGGGTGGATGACAAAGCTGCACATCCTGGCAGAAGAAGTGCCTGCCCTCGGATATCGCAGCTTTGTCCTTCGCAGGGAAAAGGAATTCCCCGGTTCCATGAAAAGAATCGCCCCATCCGCCACAATGCTGGAGAATGAATACCTTCGAGCGACCGTTAACAGTAACGGAACCATCGAGCTCATGGATAAGCAGACCGGATCCGTTTATAAGGGTCTTCATTATTTCGAGGACAGCGGGGAACGTGGAACAGGGTGGGAGAGCCGTCCGCCGTCCGAGAATATCGTTGTTTCGAGTCTCGGATGTCCCGTGGAGATCTCACTGAAGGAAAATACTCCCCTTTCAGGAACCATACGGGTGCGATACAGGATGCGGATACCATCCGGGCTCATCCACGATAATGCCCACGAATATACGAGAAGGGGTGAAAGGGAGGAGGATCTTGCCATCGAGACGTTTTTCACCCTCAGGGCCGGAGCTCGTCGCCTCGATTGCCGGACCCGTTTCGAGAACCGTGCGAAGAATCATCGCCTGCGTGTTTTCTTTCCCACGGGACTCTCCGGCGCCGGAGAATCCGCGGCGGAAACGCCCTTTGACGTGGTCAGGCGTCCCATCCCCCGGGGGCCGGATCATCCTTACAGCAGGACGACCAATCCCCAGCAGCCGTGTCTCCGATTCGCGGATGTTTCGGATGGTAAAAGCGGGCTGGCGGCACTCACAAAGGGAATCCATGAATACGAGGTCACGGACGATCCCTCCCGCATTCTTGCCCTCACCCTGCTCCGTTCCTTTGAAGTGACCCTTTGTACCGTCACCTACCGATGGGAGAGGATGCCGAACCAGGAACTTTCCCAGCAGATCGGTCCCCACGAGTTGGAATACTCCCTGTATCCCCACAGGGGCGATTGGATCCAAGGGTCCGTGATGGAGGAGGCGGAACATTTCACGCTCCCCATGGAAACCGCCCAATCCACACCTCTTCATCCGGAGGAGGCAAAGGGGGAGAGGCTTTTTCCCCCGGTTTACGGATTCCTCGAGATTGCCCCTTCCGAGCTCGTGATGAGTTCACTCAAAAGGGCGGAGGGATCGAATGATACGATCCTTCGGATTTACAATCCCACGGAGCGTTCCATCCAGGGAACGATCCGTGTTCCGGTAAAAATCCGCAATTCATCTTTAGTGAACATGAACGAGGGAGAAATCAAGGGGGTCTCTCTCCAGGCCCGTGGCAGGAAATCTTTCAAGCTCCGGGTGGGAGCGAAAAAGGTCATCAGCATCCGTCTGAAGTTTTAAAGAATTGCCGGGAGAGATAATGGGGTCAGACCCTTTATGATATTATCTATTTCTGCTTGACATCATATCCTGATTTGGTGTTTATGCCGATTTATGGCACGTCCTAAACGCATCACTCTTCCATTCTGCCTTTACCACGTGATGTCTCGCACGAATCCGGGATATGTGGCCTTCCGGGATCGTTGGGATCGCGACAAGTTTTTCCATTACCTTGCCAAGTATGTGGACATGTTCGATTTCCGGGTCCATGCCTTCTGTTTGATGAGGAATCATTTTCATCTTCTCCTGGAAAGCGGGAAACGTGCGGAGATTTCCGAACTCATGAGGCGGCTTCTCACCGCCTACACCATTTACTACAACCGCCGTCACAGAACCCACGGCAACCTCTTCCAGGGACGTTTCAAGAGTTACGTTGTGGACAAATCCGACTACTTACTAAGCGTTTCCCGTTACATACATTTGAATCCGGCGAATGCGGATCACCCCGGCGATCCATGGTCGCACAGCGGCTCCAGCCTTCGTTATTATATCAACGGCAACGAGCCGGACCTTCTGTACACCTCCGAGATTCTTTCCTGGTTTGGAAATGACCGCAAAAAATATCGTAAATTTGTCGAGGAGGGATTGGATGAAGAGGGGATCCGTCTGGAGATCCACAGCCAGCGATTCATCGGAGGCAGACACTTTACAAAGCGTATGAATCAACGCCTCGTACAATTGAAACAAACCGGGTCGAGGGCGGATAAGGCGCGAAAGAAATCGATCGTTATGATCCAGTCCGAGGATCGCATAAAGGCCGATAAGATCCGTCAAATCGTCTGTGATTATTATGATATCCATCCCGATGTTCTGAACCCCGAGTCCAAGCGGCATGGCGCCTTTTCAAAGGCAAAAACTCTTTTCATCGGACTCCTCAGGGAATTTCTTCCGTGGGATTCGGGAACGATCAAAAAGTACTTCGGGATGAGAGGGAACGTGTATCCCTATATCTGGAAAATCCAGAAGAGTCCTGATCTGTTAAAGGACTTCGAGAAACTGAAAAGGATGATTTCGGCAAGGGACTGACCCTAAATACCCCAAATAGATACAAATGTAAAGGGTCTGACCCCACATTATTCGAATGAAAAAATACCTGCTTATACTTTTCATCGTTGCCGTCGTGGGGGGCTTTGCCCGGGATTTCAAGGTCTTCGACGTGGTGGGGGACAGCATTTCGGCCGGGGTCAATCCCGATTATACCTCCAATAACGGCTGGGTCCATATGCTGTTCGGATATCTGGGTTCGTACGATACGATCCAGGATCTGTGGCCGGGGATCGTGAAATACAACAGCTCCGTTTCAGGGTCCAAGGCCTCGGACTGGGCAAAAGAGAACTATTTTTCCATGACGGAACTCGTGGGTCACAATCCGGATCTCGTAGTGGTATTTATCGGGGGAAACGACTTCCTGATCTATTGCGCGGACGGAAAAGTCACGGATACGGAAAAAAACGAATACAAAAAGAACCTTCGAACAATCATCGATAAACTGAAGGCGATCCCTGCAAAACCCTTCATCATCGTTGTGGGATACTACGACCTCTTCGATGGTTTCAGTGAAAACCTGCCCTCTTTCTACTCGAATTACCGAATCATTTCTCAATTGACGATCGAGGGGAACCAGATCATCGGAGATGTGGCCCGGGAAAAGGGATGCGAATTTGTGGGAGCGGTGTACACGGATTTCATGCATCACTGCTATGGGGAAGACCTGGGGGACACGAACCACCTCACTCCGGATTACATGGATATGCCCCTTTTGATAAACTTCGACATTCATCCCGTTACTGCAGGGCATGAGGCGATTTATCGAATCGTGTACGAAAAGCTCGAGGAACTGAAAAAGCCCGCCCTTCCATCCGGTTGGATGCTTTATTAAAATCCCACCCGAACAGGACACTTTGCGAAAGACTACGACTCTTGATGATATGATCTGAAGAATTTAAATGGATAATCTCGGAAAGGGTCTGACCCCAAATAGATACAAATGTAAAGGGTCTGACCCCAGATGGGGTGACCCCAGATGGGGTCTCCGGATGGGGGATCAGGGTTTTTGGCGAAAGCGTTTCTGAACCTCTTTTTTGGCGTCGGAGAGGTAGTCCATATCCGGTTTCTTTTCGGGCGCCGTTTCTTTTGCTTTCGGGGGTTCTTCAGGTTCCTCGAAGGTTTCTTCCCCCTTTTTTCGTTGGCGGGGCCTTGCCCCTGCTTTCCTGTATGCAACCTGCCGGAGAGCGGCCAGCTGTTTCTTTTGTCGCCTCCAGATTGCCGCAAGAAAGGAGAGGATTCCGAAACGTGCTTCCGCGATATCTGTAACAAGCAAAAGGAGAAACGCGAGTAGAAACGGGGCCACAACGGGTGTTGATGCGGTGCTGCGACGGGTGCGCTGGAACAGATCGCGCACGTCCAGGATCTCTTTTCCCCCCGTCAGGCTCGAAATCTTCCCGAGCGTCCTCCTCCCGAATTCGGGATCGTGGGAATAGACGAATTCCGGGGATACGGGCATGGACAGGGGTCCGGTCTTATATATATTTCCCCCCACCCGAACGATGCCGCGGTGGCATCCGGGTTCGGTCAGGTTGTATTCGGCAGAAAGGCGGTTGTAACTCTCCCACAAGAGGGGGCGGGTTTTTGTTTCGCCGCCGGGCGAGATAAAGGTCACACTGGCGGAACCCATCTTTTCCCGTTCCTCACCGGATACTTCCATGCTGACCCGGGCCACGGTTCCCTCGTAACCGGTCTTTATCTGGAGATTGTCGAAGACGCGGCTTCCCATGATCCACCGGGTGACGGACAATACAATATCGCCGTAATGATTGGTCGATGCAAAGTCGCCTTCCGGATCAAGAGCCAGGGCAGCCACCCGCCCGAGCCCCCTCTGCCAGAATGAGAGAACGGGTGCGGCGTCTTCGTCGGAGGTCTGAATGGCGATGTCCGCCCTGGGGCGGGAAAAAAGGAGGTTGAACCCGGAGCAGGAGAAATCGTCCCAGTTTTGCGAGGGAGATATGGTGAGTGCCCCTGACCGCACCTCCATGGGGGTTTCTTCCTCGATGAAGCTCTTCCGGATAAAGGTGATGGTATCCGCGGTAAAGAACTGGATGAGCTGGGAGGCGTCGTTTGTGAAATAGATCTCGCCGTTCCCCCTGGCCGCGACGTCCTTGAGGAATGCGGCGTCCCGGTCCGATTCGGTTCCGAGTCCCACCACACTGACGGTGATGCCCACATCGGTGAAGTTCTTTAAGAGTTCCCTGTAATCCCCCGGTTCTTCCGAGTCGTTGGCATCGGAAAAGAGGAGGATGTGTTTATTGAGCTGGGGGGCGCCGACGATCTGCCTTCCGGCGGCTGCGAGCCCGGTATAGACGAATATCCCGCCCCCCATGGACTCGATGCTTTTCACCCGGGAGGCGATGTAACCGGTGTTTTCAGCAGACTGGAGGGGCACGATGATATGAGCGAGGCTGTCCACGGCAATGACCGATATACTATCCACCGGGGTCAGGAGATTGAGGCACTCCACGGCTGCGTTATTGGCAAGGGTCATCTTGGTCCGACCCGAGGCAGTGGGCATCTGCATGCTTCCGGAACGGTCCAGCACGATGCAGAAGGCGGTGCTGACTTTTTTGGATTGCTTGCGGTCTTCGAGGGAAACGGGAAGGACGAGATCCAGCGCGGTTTTGTAATAACCGCCACTTGCAAAGCTGCGGTTTCCCCCGCAAACCAGGAGGCCGCCTCCGCCCTCCACGACAAAATCCCTCAGATCCCGGATCTGTTTCCTGGTGAGCCCGAGGAGGGGGACGTTGTTCAGAATGATGCCTTTGTATCCCTCCATCCGGTTGATGTCGAGGTGAAAGTTATCGATCGAGGCGATATGGGATTTAAGACCCCCCGCGGCAAGTATGGCGGAGACGTTGTCGCGCCCCCCGTTATTGTTCACCAGGAGTATGGGCCGCTCCCCCACAACCTTGACAAACCTTTCCGCAAAGTTGTCCTTTCTGATATTTTCCTTTTCCCCGGGGATTGATTCGACCTCGATGCGGTAGGAATGGATTCCCGGGTTCCTGAGGGAATCCTGGAACGGGATGCGGTTTTCTCCGGCCCGGAACTGGATGTTTTGCCATCCCTCGGTTTCCGGGGGACCCGTGATTTTCCCATCGCGATAGATCCGGAAGCGTCCGGGTGTATCGACCGTGGAGGTGATCTTGAAGATAACCCGGAAGGGTTCCCGTTCGAGGATCTGTCCCGGTGTGTCGATTTCGCGAACGGTGAGATTGAAAAAAGCGGAGCGTTTCAGGTTGCGATGAAAGATGGGGATTTTTTTCTGCCTTGCCAGCTGGGCCGCCCGCAGGGGATTGGCCCCCGTGTATTCTCCATCGGTGAGAAGGAAGACGCGGGAGTTGCGAACCGGATCCGCAATGGAAAGGGCGGTTTGAACTCCTTCGGTGAGATCGGAGTAATCCTCTGAATAGGGGATGCGGAAAGATTTGAACGAGGCCTCCCCCCCCGGGGGTAGTTCCACGAACGGTTTTTCGTTGAAGCTGATAATGGAAAGTCTGTCCCCGCTTTTCAGGTTGCGGGAAACCAGGTCGATCATTTCCCTTTCCTTTTCCCTTGCCTCGCCGGAGACCGATCTGGAGCGGTCCACCACGAGATAGAGATCCAGGGTGTCGGTTTTGTGAAGAATCACCGGATACCCGAGGAGCAAAAGGGTGCAGACAAGCATAAAGAGTCGCCAGAGGTTCCTTGTTCGAAGGCGCCTGAAATAGAGGTATCCCAGGAGGAGCCCGAGACAGAGGGCCTGGGGATAGACTAGCGTGATGTATCCTGAAAAATCCATGACAGCACCGTGAAAAGAATGGCCAGGAGAAAGAGCGAATAAAAAAGGGTCATATTTCTCCGGGTCTGTTGCACCCCGGCAGGGACCAGGGATGCCCAGTCCGCTTCCCGGGGTTTGTTTCCAGTCAAATCCGATTCCGCGGGTGAAAGCAGGTTGATGTTGAAAGAGGCCAGGGACTCCTTCTCATCCTGAAGGAGCTCATAGGGTCCCCTGGGCAGATTCCAGAGCAGCTCGGGGACTTTGTCGTATTCCATGAATGTCGCGTCGTTCCTTTGAACCTGGAAGGTCATTGGGATCTCTCTGGAAGGCCGGATCCCGAGGGTTATTTTTTCACCGAGCCGGAAATTGGTTCGCGTCAACCCGGGCATGGCCTGCCGGCACTCCTCCACAATGGCCAGGATCAGAACCGGCCAGGAGGTCTGGCGAAAGATGTTGGTACGATCCCAGATCAGGTTGAACCGGTAACGCTTTTGATCTTCTCCCCCGCTCTCCTGGTATAGAAGAGGTGTTTCCTTATGGGAGAGGAGGATCGTGGAAAGGGGTTGAAACTGAACGGGAACATACGGCCAGAGCACCCCCTCGAGGGAAAGGCTCGATGTAATGGAATGGTTGTGATCCAGTACGATTTCCCTTCCGGAGGCGAGGCGGGCATCCGGATGCTCCCCCTTTTCGGGAAAGACATATATCCGTATGTTTTCGGGGGAAGGGGCAAAATCCGGGTTGGCGGTCATGACGAGGTCGGCGTTTCCAAGATTTCCGGTCAGGGTTGTATAGGGAACGGCGGAAAGGGCCTTTTGAAAATACTCGGACAGTTCTCCGAAGCCCTCGAGATAAACTCTGACGGTTTTGACGTTCACGGGGGCGAGATGAAGAGCGTCATCCGCGGTTAGGGCGTCGGTTTCCATGGTAAGATCGATTTCGCTTTGAATGGCATCGGTTTCAAAGCTGAGGTTCAGGGATTTCCCAGGCATGAGCCGGACCCGGCGGGAATGAACCACGGTTCCCCCCGCCGATGCCCGGATGGCGATGTTTTTCTCATCGTCTGAAAAGGTTTGAAGGGCCAGAAAGATTTTATCCTGCTTCGGATTCATTCGGAAGCGATCCGCAAAGGTAAAGGCGGCGTTGGGATGGGGTTTTCCAACAGAATGGACCTCGAGCAGCGATTCGAAGGACCCGGCCTGCCCGGGATTGTCGGTGATGAAGAGGATCTTCTGAGATTCGGTGAGAAACCGGGTGGCGAAGTTGACGGCCTCTTCGAGGTTGCATCGGGGACCGGAGGGATTCCATTTTTCCAGGGAGGTAAGCATTTCGCTTTTAGTTGCGAAGGGACCGGCCAGGAGTCCGGCCTCCGATCCGGCCGTCACCAGGGTATAGCGGTCCTTTTTCCCGGCCCATTTTATCAGGCTCTCCCTGGCACGTTCCAGGGCGGATTCTTCCTCCCCCGCCTGCATACTGATGGAATTGTCCAGGATGATGGTGTAGTGTTTCAGAGCCGCCTTTTCGGGAAGATCGAGCCCGGCGAAAAGCAGGGACAGAAGGAGGGCGGCGAGGAGCTGGAAAAGGAGGGGGAGGTTCCTGATAAAACGATCGAACCGGCGTCCCACGGGGCGTCGTATGGCGGCAAACGCCCACAGGTGCAGTCCCCCGATCCGGAGAGTCCTCTTCTTTTCCCGGAAGAAGTGGAGTCCCAGGATGGCCGGGAGGGAAAAAAGGGCCAGGAGCCCCCATGGATTACCGAGAATCATTTCTGTAAAGCGGCCTCCCTTGTTTTCGTGATCCAAACCATTCCAAAGGCTCCGACAGCGCCCAGTGCCAGCCTGAGGGTGAACAGCCACTTCCAGGGTTCCGGCCTGGAAAGCCTTGTAATTCGCACTACCGCAGTAACGGGGGAAACAATGACACGGACGATTTCAAGCAAAACCATATGACGTTTCATGTCGATCACGTCGATATGTTGAAGAAGGATAACGCCCACATAAAAAAGGGCGGTTGTAAGAATCCAGAAAACAACGACAATGGCTGTGAGGAGCGGGGCTTTCCTCGAGGTCCTGATCGGTTTGATCAGGACCAGGAGGATCGCGGGGAAAGCCATGAAATAGGGGGCCTGAAAGGGAATGGAAAGATATCTCAAGAGGTCCTGTTTTTCCTTGAAGCTGACGAGTCCCGTCACAGAGGCGACAAGAAGGAAAAGGGAAAATACAAAAAGGACGATCAACATAATATTGAACATGCGGTGGGAACCGCGGATCCCGGGCTTGAAACAGCTGTAGATTTTGCTGCGAAATCCACGGAGATCGCGGTACCGGGCATTGACAACCAGGGGCACCCCCGGCCGGCCGAGATAGTACAGGAGTCCGATACCAATCAGCAAAACGTAGCTGCTGATGGAGACCAGGCGAAGGCGTATGATGGAAACGGCGGCAGGCGAGTGAAAAACGAAAAGGAGACCATTGAACAAAAGCCAGCTGATAAAAAAGACGAAGAGAACGAGCTTGATCTGGAATTCCCGGTTATCCTCCCTCACACAATGCCTGGAACAGGCGAGGTAGAAAAAGAAAAGACAGATCTCTCCATAAAAGAGTAAAAAGAAAAATGCGAAGTACAGGATTCGAGGGTTCAGGGTCACAACTCCCATAATGAAACGTGAGACTAGCGTCAGGCTGGCCCAGCCTCTCGAACTCAGTAAAAAATAAATCAGGATGATGTAATATAATCCGAAGGGATGGAATTCCCGGCCCTTTTTCACGGATTTCTCCCTGGAGCGAACAAATCCGGGACCGAGCATGCCCATGAGATAGACAGGTATGAATAAAACGATCAACAGGAGGCAGTATAGGATGATGCTTAAAAAACCGACGCCCCCCAGGAGGTATGCGAAAAGCATATAGGGCAGGATGCAGAAAAAACCGAAAAGAAAGAGGGACAGGTTCGAGATCAATCGACCCAGAACCATCTTTTCCGGGGAAAGCCCGGTAAGGCTGTAAAGCTCCCAGGTGCGAGTGGTCTTTTCATCCTTTACATATCGACGTCCCACACTCTGGATCGCAATGGCATAGATAACCAGGATTCCGAAGAGGATGAAAAACGTGACGAGACCGGGTGCGACGCGGTCGCCTGCAAAAAGGAGCACTCCGAGGGTGACGATCTCGCTGGCGGCAAGGAATCCGAAAAACACAAACGGGAAAGACCTGCCCCGGATCCACTGGGTGGTGTCCTTGTACAGGATGGCGTTGTTCAAAAGGGATGTGAGTTGCCTCCGGAACAATACTCCTTCTCCTCCCCTACACCTCGATAATCGAATTCAGGAGCAGGCTTCGAACGGTTTCCTCCATGGGATCGATGTCCCTTACGGATACGAAGGCGCCCTGAACGAGGCGCGTCTTTCTTTCCATATCGCCCTTCAAATGAGCGAGCCTTTTGCGGTATCCCTCGATAGTGGCGCGATTCAAAGCCACATCGAGGTATTCGCTGTTTTCCGCATCCAGGAGCCGGACGGTCCCGCCGGGATTCGGGTCATCCTCGAAGCTGGAGAGGACCTGCACGAGTATCAGGCGGTCGGAGGCGGAAAAGTACGACACCAGATCTCCCGGCGAGAAGGGAAACAGAAAATCGCTGATGAAAATCTTGATTCCCCCCTTCCGTGCCATGGGAGAGGCATGAAGGAGGGGCATGGGGGTATCCTGCCTGGTATGATCCATCGCCAGAAGATCCAGGGGGATTTTGATCCTTGTGAGCTGCTCCCCCAGGGAATACACCCCCACCGCGGCGTTGGTTTTGAGGGAGAGGAGATAAAAGAGAAAGGCGAGATCCAGGGCGCGGAGGGATTTTTCCGGTGTGACATCCATGGAGAGTGAGGTGTCCGTAACGATATCCACCCTGGGGCTGATTTCCTCGCGGTAGAGCTTGATGCTGAGCCGGTCGCTGCGGGCAAAGGCGCGCCAGTCGATGTAGCGGAGGTCGTCGCCTGGAACGTAATCGCGTCGGTCCTGGTACTCGATGGAGCTGCCGGTTTTTCTTCCCGCGAGTTCGCCGATGCGGGTGGCCTTCTGCCTTTCCGGGAGGGAGAGGCGATACTTGAGGGCAAAGGCCTCGATGGCTTTTCTGTTTTGGTATTGCGTGGGGTTATCCGGCACCGGTTACCTCTCTAGTAGAGCTGGCTTCGCCTTTACGTGACGTCAGTGAACATAACGAATATAAAAAGTGCGATGATAAGTGGCCATGCGGGCATCACGGCCCTCAGACCCAGATACATATCCATTCCATAGAGATCCCCCATGGCATGAATCCCGATCATGCGGGCGATCACATAAATCACAAATAAAACAAAAATCGAACCGAGGCGGGATTCCCATCTTCGACAGAAGGCCTGGCAGCAGATTAAAAAATAGAGAATGTAAAGCATGAGCTGGAGGACCAGGAACACAAAGATACCTGTGGTGAAGCCGGGATCCAGTTCCAGGATGTTTCTCAAAATAGGAACGGGTTTCAACAGGGCATATACAACCATGAAAAATGTCTCGGGGATAAAGAGGATCATGAGGAACATGGCAACGAACCGGATCGGCCTGAACAGTTCGAAAAGTCCGCGGATCTGCCCGAGAAAAAAAATCGTAATCCCGAAAAAGAGGAGCATGAGAGAGAGGTCGAAAATCTGAAGGAAATCCACCCCTCCCAGATAATAGGAGAATAGCAGGAACGGAGCCGCGGAAAAAAACGCCAGGAGGTATTGATGTAGCATGGAGAGAATCTTTCCCTTGACCATTTTACCGGGGGTGATTCCCGAGAGTTCGTAGAATTCCATGGTCCCGGATTTCACCTCTCGCGCGGTGGCTTCGGAACCGGAAAAACCGATAAAAACGGCATACAGCAAAAGGATGCCGACGAGGATGGAAAAGGAGATTTTACCGGGATCATGTGATCCGTGGGTCACCAGGACGGCCACACAGGTGATTTCACAGATCAGGAGAAAACCGAGGAACACCAGGGGAAAATTTCCGGTTCGGAGCCATTGGGAGGTTTCCTTGAACAGGACGGGATTATCCCATATCGTTTTAAGTCCCGATATGAAGGAGGGCCGTCTCATTTTTCAGGGACCTCCACAGGTGAG
>Ga0272444_10001523_pt1 | contig 22226 bp, 13 predicted proteins | sample SSMForm13_FD_201033 | JGI IMG/M metagenome (GOLD analysis project Ga0272444, IMG submission 201033) | Marine sediment archaeal communities from Little Sippewissett salt marsh, Falmouth, MA, United States - SSM-Form-13 | ecosystem: Environmental > Aquatic > Marine > Wetlands > Sediment ...
GCTTTCCGCGCAGCAGAAGGACGAGAAGCTGGTGATCACGGCAGAGGAAATACGAACGATGAACGTGCAGAAAATCGACGACCTGCTCAACCGCATTCCTGGAGTGAAGGCCGGTGATTCTTCTGTTTCCATTCGGGGTTCGTCGAATGTCAAGGTGATGCTCGACGGCCGTTCGATCAACGATCCTACCTCGTATTCCGGAGCGGTGAAATGGTCGATGATTTCTCTCGAAGCCATCGAGTGCATCGAGGTGATAAAAGGGGGCGGCAGTACCTCATATGGCGACAATACCGGCGGTGGCGTTATCGTGATCACGTCCAGGCGTTCAGACCATTTCGGTGGAACTGCAGGCGGGTACCTTGGTAACCATGGTCAGCAGAAGGCCGCTCTCGATCTTCAGGGGGGAAGAGGGCGCCTGTCGGCAGGTTTTTCTGCAGGATATGAAAATTCTGACGGGTTCACCGTCAATGACGACAAGAGGCGCCGCCGTATGGGAGCGAGGGCCGGGTACCGGTTTTCTGACGATGTCTCCCTTTCTTTTTCAGGGGATTACAATGACGAGCATAAAGGGCTGAGAGGCTATCCTGAACGGCGAACACCGAATTCCAGGAAAGAGTATGACGATGTCTCTCTGCTTTTCGGCCAGGATGTCGGGGCTGTTTCGGGAAAGACGTGGTATTCTGTTGCCCGTACCCTCAGCACGGACTCCGACAGGGACTTTTCAGCCTCTCTCGAGGTTACCAGGGCCGGCCAAAGTGTCGAGGGGCCGCTTTCTCTGCCCCTGGCAGGAAATGTCGACAGCGGTATAGGGTATGAATGGCAGGAGGCTTCAGGTTCCAGTGTCGGGAAAGCCGATGAGGAACAGGCGTGGGTATTCATGTCGAAAACGATGCAGTTGGAGAATGGCCCCTGGTCTGTGACGGCGGGTGCGAGAGGAAACATCTATTCCGAATATTCTGCTGCTGTCAATCCTGAAATGAAGGCCCGTTACCGAACCGGCAAACATTCCGTCGAGCTTGCATACAGCCGGGCAAGCAATCTTCCTACGTTCAGAAAACGGTTTTACGAGTCGTCGGTGACAAAACCGAATCCCGATCTCCAGATGGAGAAAGCTGCAAACTACGCTTTTTCACTTTCTGTCGTTGCGGATTCTTCGCTGTCGTTCGATGCCTCGCTCTTTTACCGGGACATCAAGGACCGGATCACATACGTGAGAGATCTCGAAACCAATACCGGACGGTACGAAAACTTTGGAGAAGTAACCTACAAGGGATTGGAGGTTTCAGCGTCCTGGTCACCGTCATCATTGTTCGCATTCACTCCGTCTTACAGTTACCTGCATGCGCTGAACGAAGAAACAGGGTTCTGGCTTCCGGCCAAGCCGTTTCACAGCATTATGGCGGATGTGGTGTTCAGGCCGCTTAACGGGTTGTCCTTCAGGGCTGTCGTCAAGTACAACGGGAAGACATATGTGGACTCACAGAATACCCGTACCCTGGCGGCGTATACCGTGGTCGATGCGAGAGCTGATTACAGCCTGGGAGATCTGACCCTGTATTGCGACATCGATAACCTGCTTGACGAGAGCTATTTCTATGTCGATGGCTACGATGCTCCGCCGAGGGAGTGGGTCGTCGGTATGAACTATAATTTTTAGTGTCTATGCATTTACTACTCTATCCATTTGCCGCGGTTATCGGGCAGGAAGAACTTAAGCGCGCCTTGCTGCTTAACGCGGTCAATTCCCGTATCGGCGGTGTCGTCATACGCGGGGAGAAAGGTACCGCGAAGTCTACTGCCGTCAGGGCTCTCGGCGAACTGTTGCCTCCAGGTGAAGAGACGGCACAGAACGCGCAGTACCGATCACGGGTGATTACTCTGCCGCTCAACGCTACGGAAGATATGGTCGCGGGCGGTATTGACTTCCAGTGCACCATGCGCGAAGGATGCAGGGTATTCCAGCCGGGCATCCTGGCCAAGGCCAACAAGGGGATCCTGTATATCGATGAGGTTAACCTGCTTGATGATCACATTGTCGATATTGTCCTCGATGCCGCCGCGTCGGGTGAAAATCGCGTTGAGCGCGAGGGGATATCGTTCTGTCATCCGGCATCGTTCGTGCTTGTTGGCACCATGAATCCCGAAGAAGGAGAGCTTCGCCCCCAGCTGCTCGACAGGTTTGGCCTCTGCGTCGAGGTTTCTGCTGAAAACGATGCAGAGAAACGTGTGGAGCTGATGCTCCGGAGAGAAGCGTTCGACGAAGAGCGCGACGGGTTTATCGCTGTTCATCAAAAGGAGAGCGAGCGGATAGCCGGGAAGATTCTGTCAGCAAAAGAACTGCTGCCGAATGTCAGGATGCCTTCTCATCTGCGCGGATTTATTTCCGAACTCTGTCGCGGGAACAACGTCGCCGGGCACCGGGCTGACCTGGTTATCGAGCAGGCGGCAAGGGCCAATGCCGCCTACCGGGGATCGAATGTTGTCGATGTCGACGATATAACCGCAGTGGCGTCACTTGCCCTTGCGCACCGCAGGAGGGATGTCCAGCCTCCACCGCCTCCCGAGCCGCCCGACTCCCGGGATCAGCAGCAGCAGGAGCGTGATGCGCAATCCCCAAAGGAGCAGGAGGATGAACAGCAGGAACCGTCTGCCGATTCCGGAGAGCGGGATGCGAACGATCAGGAGCCTCCAGAGAAGAGCCGGAAGGCCCAGGATGAGCGGCCTGATGATGCTGAAGGCGATGATCTTCAGCCTGATAGGCCCGATGAAAACGAGTCCGGAGAAGAATCCGGTGAGGCTTCCGTGTCTGAAGAGGTGTTCGAGATCGCCGATCCCTTCAAAGTGCGTCCCATCAGCTCGCCGAAAGACCGTACGATGCGGCGCGGTTCTGGCAAACGTTCCCGTTCCAGGGTGTCACAAAAGCAGGGGCGTTATACTAAAAGCACCATGAAGAGAAGAAACAACGACATTGCTCTCGATGCGACGCTTAGGGCTGCGGCTCCTTTCCAGCAGCATCGGGAGAATCTCAATGGCATGGCGGTGATTCTTCGCAATGAAGATATTCGTGAAAAGATCCGGGAGAAGCGTCTGGGAAATCTGCTGATCTTTGTCGTCGACGCCAGTGGATCGATGGGTTCCAAAGGCAGAATGGCGGCATCGAAGGGAGCGGTTATGTCACTGTTGATAGATGCTTACCAGAAACGCGACAAGCTTGCCATGGTTTCGTTTCGCAAAGACGGAGCGACTGTCAATCTGCCCGTGACATCGTCGGTCGAACTTGCCGCAAAACTGCTCAGGGAGATGCCGGTCGGAGGCAGAACCCCGCTTTCCGCCGGTTTAGTGAAAGGCTACGAAATTGCGCGCAATCATCTTATGAAAGAGCCCGATGCCCGTCCTGTGATTATCATGGTGACAGACGGCAAGGCAAACAAGGCGATCGGTGACCGGAAGCCTCTTGAAGAAGCGATGGAGCTTTCAAAGAGAGTCGTCGGGGAGGAGCGCATTCGTTTTCTTGTGGTAGATACCGAAGAGCCGGGTCTGGTGAATTTCGGACTTGCCCGAAAGATTGCCGGTATGCTGCATGCGGAGTATTTCAAGATTGACGACCTGCAGGCCGATAGCCTTTTGAATATTGTAAAAAACGCTACATCATGAAAAAAAAATACACCTATCCGTTTACTGCTATTGTCGGCCAGGAGCAGATGAAGCTTGCCCTTGTGCTCAATATTATCAACCCCGCCCTTTCCGGAGTCCTGATTCGCGGAGAAAAAGGGACGGCCAAATCGACTGCCGTGCGTGCGCTTGCCGATATTCTGCCTGAAATCGATGTGATCGGTGGTATTCCGTTCAATCTTGCCCCCGACGAAGATCGTGACGTTATCCGGGAGTGCTTTGCTGTTTCGGGCGGGGAACTGCCTGATGAAGGAAATCTGCCGGTTGAAAAGCGCAATGTCAGGGTTGTGGAGCTGCCGGTCGGGGCGACAGAAGATCGTGTGGTCGGTACGCTTGATCTGGAGCACGCCCTGAAGGCCGGTGAAAAGCGTATCGAGCCGGGCCTGCTTGCATCGGCTCATCGAGGGATTCTCTATGTCGACGAGGTAAACCTTCTCGACGACCATGTTGTCGATGTGCTTCTGGATTCCGCAGCGATGGGGGTCAATACCATCGAGAGGGAGGGAGTTTCTTTCGCCCATCCGTCCAGTTTTACGCTTGTTGGAACCATGAACCCTGAAGAAGGGGAGCTCAGGCCGCAGCTCCTCGATCGTTTCGGTTTGTGTGTGCATATCGAAGGGATCAGCGATGCAGGTGATCGTGTAGACGTCATGGAGCGGCGGTTTGCTTTTGAGGACAACCCTGAAGCTTTCTGCCGCCAATGGTCGGAGGAGTCGGAGAAGCTTGTCGAGCGGGTCGGTAGAGCCAGGGAACTGTATCCTTCAGTGAGCGTCAGCAGGGACAACCTGATGGCGATTGCCAATTACTGTCTCGAAGTCGGGGTTGACGGCCACAGGGGGGATATTATTATCATGAAAACCGCCAAGACCCTTGCAGCGTACGATGGCAGAATGGCAGTGGAAAAAGAGGATATCGATCGGGCGGCCCTGCTTGCGCTTCCACATCGTATACGCCGTCAGCCGTTGCAGGATATCGTGATGGATGTCAGCTCGATCTTGAAAAACAAGGCTTGTGAACGAGTCTCAGGATGAATGAATTTTCGGATTTTCAACTTCAATTTTGCGTGTACCATGAAGACCATAGCGTTTTTCAACAACATCCACAGTTCGGCGATCTGGCATCAGCTTTCCGAAACGATGCGTGAAAAGGGAATCAATCTCCTGACTTATGGGTTCGGAAGCGAGAAGGTTCTTGTCGAGGATATAGAAAAGGGTGAAATCGATATCCTTCTGACCAATGTTTCAAGAGATATGCCGGGATTTTCCGCGCTGGAGGACACCATGCTCAAGGTGCCTGTCAGAGTAGGGCTTGGTTCGGGCCTGCAGGGGGATTTTTCAACGTTCAGCGATGCTGAGCTGGATGAAATCAGGAGGTATTTCAAGGTGCTGTCAAAGGAGAATTTCCGACAGGGACTTTTTCGCCTTGCCGGTCTGGATTATGCTCACTGCAAGGAGGTTTCAAGCTCAGGCATCTACCATCCCGATGCCGATGGCCGTTTTGGCGACACCTCTTCTTATCGCGATTGGCTCGAAAAGAAAAACCGTCCGGTTCGCACTGCCCCGGTTGCAGGAATAATCATGCACTACAGTCAGCTTGCCGAGGGCAATCACGCCGACATCGATGCTCTGATCTGCGAACTCGAAGCTCAAGGGGTTGTACCGTTCTGCGTTTTTTGCGATAGCATGCAGGACTTTACGGCGGACCGTGACACCCTTTATCCCTGGTACCGTTTTTTTCGGGATGAAGCACTGCGTCCCGATATCGTTCTCAACTTTCTCATGGGCCGCCTGATCGCTTCGGGCAAAGACCGCGATATTCTCAAGGAGCTCAACGTTCCGGTCATGCAGCTGATCCGAAATTTCACGCTTTCTCCGGAACAATGGTTTGAAGATCCGGTGGGGATAAGCTCGATGAGTTTGACGCACTCTCTTGTTCAGCCGGAAATGTTCGGGGTGATCGATCCGGTCATGGTCGCCGGTTCAAAGCGCCATTCCGGTGATCCGTACACGGTGTTTACAGCGGTTCCGATTCCGGAAAGAATCAGGATGGTTGCCCGACGCGTTCGCCGATGGGCATACCTGAGAAAATTATCGAACAGAGAAAAATGTGTTGCCATCATTCTGCACAACAACCCGTGCAAGGGCGTCGAAAGTACTGTCGGAATGGCGGCTGGTCTCGATACGTTCGAGAGCCTTGTCGATCTTCTCAGGCGAATGAAAGAGCGAGGTTATCACGTGGGCACGGTTCCCGAAAACGGAAAGGCGCTGCTCGATATGATCCAGGAACGCAAGGCTCTTCATGAGTTTCGATGGACGACCGTTGACGAGATTGTCCGCAAGGGCGGTGTGCTGCATACCGTGACCCGGCGGGAGTATGAGGTGCGGTTCAACGCGCTCGATGCATCCGTGAGAGCGAAAGTCAATGCTGACTGGGGGGACTTTCCCGGGCAGGGTATGGCCTGGAAAAAGCACGGGGATGATGCTGTTCTCGTTACCGGGTTGCGCTTCGGAAACGTTTTTGTGATGGCTCAGCCAAAACGGGGGTGTTACGGGGCGCGTTGCGACGGTGAAGTGTGCCGGATTCTGCATGATCCCGAGATTGCTCCTCCGCACCAGTGGCTGGCGACCTATTTCTGGATTCAGGAGCAGACAGATGCGGTGATTCATTTCGGTACCAGCGGTGCGCTCGAATACCTTCCCGGCAAGCGTGCAGTATTGTCAGGCAACTGTTTCAGCGATATTTCGCTTGGCGATCTGCCGAACATCTATCCCTATATCATGGATGTTCCGGGAGAAGGTATGACCGCTAAACGGCGGGGGCGAGCGGTGATTATCGACCATCTGACTCCCGCCAGTCGTCCCGCGGCGATTTCTGATGCTCTGGCTTCATTTGAGGAGATGCTTTCGGAATACAGGCGTGCTGTTGACGGTAACGACCGATCTCGTCTGCAGGTGCTTCAGACTGCTATGCTCGATGCGGCAGTCGGTCTTCGTTTTCTCGATGAGGGTGCGTGCGTTGAAGAACTTGAGAAGAATATTGAGCGGTTTGGCAGGCAGATCGAGCGGGTGAAGCGCTCGATGGTTCCCGACGGCATGCATCTTTTCGGTCGTGTGCCCGAAGATTGTTCAGTAGCCGCAATCGTTCTTTCCGCCATTGCCCGTTCACCGGCGGGAGTGTCATCACATGAAGAAATTGCAGCACTTCACCCGTTCCCATCTTCTGACGGTTTTCAGAATGCCCTTGACGTCATGAAGGCTATCATCAGCGCATCCGGAGTGGCGGATGAAATGCAGAAGAGCATTGATTCGCTGCCTGCTGACCTGAAGAACTGGTGCCGTGAGATGGCTCAGAATGTTTGGCGTGCCGGTGACGAGACGGAGCATCTGCTCAACGCGCTCGATGGAAAGTATGTCGAAGCCGGTCTTGCCGGATCACCTTCTTCCGCTAAACCGGATGTGTTACCGTCAGGCAGAAATTTTTTTGCCGCTGATATCATGACCATGCCGACTGAGGCCGCATGGCAGGTCGGGCGCAGTCTCGCCGACCAGTTGCTTGTCAGGTTTTATCGCGAAGAAGGGCGTTTCCCCGAAAGTATCGGTCTGAGCATGTGGAGTTCAGATGCCTTCAAGTCCGACGGTGAAACGCTTGCCCAGATCTTTTATCTGCTCGGGGTCGCTCCTGTCCGGCAGTCAAACGGTCGGGTCAATGCGGTTTCTGTGATTCCAGTCGAAGAGCTTGTCATAGAGATTGACGGTACGTGCACGCAGAGGCCGAGAGTAGACGCGACGATCGAAACCAGCAGTATCGTTCGGGACATGGTGCCGCATTTCATTACGCTGATTGACAAGGCGGTCGCCGTCGTTAGCGCGCTTGACGAGCCTTTTGAGATCAATCCGGTCAGGAAGCATACCCGGGAACAGCTTCAGCAGCTGCAGATTGAACTTGCTGAGGAGATGGATGAATCATCCATGCAACGGCTTGCGCTTTTCAGGGTGTTTTCCTCAGCGCCCGGAACCTATGGTTCGGGTGTCGGACTGGTACTCGACGCGTCGGCCTGGAAGGATGAACAGGACCTCGCAGAGGCCTACATCAATCAGACCGGTTATGCCTATGGAGGGGCGCAGCTCGACGCGGGACGCAAAGCGCACGAGCTTTTGGCAACACAGCTTGCCCGGATAGAGGTGACCTGTATCAAGCAGACCTCGGCGGAATATGACTCCCTTGATTGCAGCTGTTATGCTTCCAGTGCAGGAGGAATGACCGCTGCTGCTTCATTGCTTTCGGGGAAAAAGCCGAAAACATGGTGGATTGACACCACGGTGCCGGGAGAAACCGATATCCGTGACTTCAGGGATGAAATCGATCGTTCAGCAAGGGCAAAGCTTCTGAACAACGACTGGGTCGAACGGATGAAAGAATATGGCTTTCAGGGCGCGCAGAGTTTTGCTTCACAGGTCAATACCCTTTTCAAGTGGAGCGCGACGACAGGAGAAGTGGAAAACAGGGTATTCGACGGCGTCGTGGAAACCTTTGTCGCCGATGCCGATAACAGGGAATGGTTGCGAGAGCAGAACCCCTACGCGCTTGAGGAGATTACCCGTCGTCTGCTCGAAGCGGAGGCCCGAGGGCTTTGGGAGGCGCGGGAGGACCTGCTTGAAGAGGTTCGCGCAGCGGCGCTTGTTCTCGAAGGCGACCTTGAAGAGCGAATTGGAGATGTAGAGGAAGATTTTCAGGGTTCCAGAGTGGACGTGTTTGCGCGCAAGGATGTCGACCTCTGGAAGTCAGAGTGGAAGATGCCCCGGAAAGACGGGATATAAATCCTGATATTCAGGAATGCTATCAGGCGTCAGAAAGACGCTATAAGTTTTTGTTTTTATCAGCCTTACGGTGCCGGACACGAATGTGCGCGTCCGGCTTGAAAGGGAATCCGGTGAAAATCCGGAACAGTACCCGCTGCTGTAATCCCGTACCGGTTCGATATCCGGTAAACAGGTGTGCAGAAAAGCCACTGATCCGCTCCCTGCGGATCGGGAAGGTCTGCATTTCCGGGAAAGTCAGAAGACCTGCCGTAATGGATTAATGCTTCGGGAAGAAAGCGAACGCTATCATGACGTGCCATTTTCTTGTTCCTCAACCGGGAGCAACAGGACGGTTGCTTGCGCTGACTGACGCAAGGTACAGCTGTTGTTCATCCGGAGTCGTCGCCTCCATTCTGTCCGGGGGCAGGCGTAGCGTGTTTGCGCCCTGCTTCTCGATAGGATGCAGGATTCGCGCTGGACCATGCTTTTTGCTTTGAGAAGGTTTTTCGGCGTATGAGAACCAATACCGGAAAAATAAAAATAATCATCTAACGTATATATATTATGAAGTTTAAAGCATGTATAAGAGTGACAGTGGCGATGGCTGTTGTCGCAGTTCTTTCCGTATCGCTTGTGGCAGAAGCCATGGCGGAAAAAAGGGTCGTTTCGGGAGTTGTTTCGAGCGCGTCCGATGGCGAGTTGCTTGTCGGTGCATCTGTTCAGGTCAGTGGAACAGATGCTGGCACTGTAACCGATGCACAGGGCGAATACCGGCTTGAGATTCCTGCCGATGCCCGAGGGCTGATCTTCAGTTACATCGGTTATGCGACCAGAACGGTTTTACCCGGACAGGGCAGTGTGCTCAACGTCGCTCTTCAGAAGCGTTCGTTCGCGGCGGGTGAAATCGTTGTTTACTCGACCCGTTCAAGGGAAAAACTGAAAAACATCCCTCGAAAGACAGAGATTATTACCGAAAAAGATATCGAGGCAATCTCGCCTTCGGATGCGACCGAGCTTTTGAAAAAGATTGCCGGTGTAGATGTGATCGAGTATCCGGGGCTTCTTTCCGGAGTTTCCATCCGGGGCTTCACTCCGAATTACGGTTCCTATTCTAGTGCGCAGTACGTCACCTATCTGCTTGATGGAAGGCCACTGGGGACCAGAAACCTTTCGACAGTGGATATGAACCTGGTCGAGCGGGTCGAAGTGATCAAGGGGCCTTCTTCTGCGCTTTACGGTTCGCAGGGGATGGGCGGAACCATCAATTTTATTACGAAAAAGTCTTCGGGGACTGTCAGCGGAACAGCTTCAGCAGGCTACAGCAGTTTCTCAACCTACGACGCGAACGTCGCTGTCGGTGGCTCCATCGGCGACCGTTTCGATTTCGACCTCGGCGCGAGGTACTTCACACAGGACGACGATTACAGGATCGGCAGCAATACGCTTATCTCCGATCCGCATCCCGAACTGCTTGATCCCGATCTGCTGGAAGACGGTGTCAAAACGATGCGTAATTCAACCTATGCCACCAATTCCGCGACGCTTCGTTTCGGTTATCGTATAAGCGATGACTTCCGCCTGGATCTCAGAGGGTCGGTGTTCAACGCTCCTTCGGTCAGAACGGCGGGAACCGTCTGGGGCTACTATGAAGACGGACTGAAAGATGTGTTTCGCCGAACGGCAGACCTCGCTCTTACCGGAACAACCGGTGCGCACAGCATCAAGCTCGTTCCGTACTGGTCCCAGGATAAATACAGGTATCTGGACGATGCTGCGGGTAAAGTGTTTGCTTCTTCCACCAGTGAATATAACGAGTACGGATTTCAGCTTCAGGACGCGATCCGTTTCGGAGCCCATCGTTTCGCCGCTGGAGTCGATTACAAAAACGCCTCCCTCGAAGGACGGCGCTACAGCGCCCCGGATGTTTCTATCAGGCCGTACAGTCCCGATTCAGAGCAGAGCAGTCTTGGCGTTTTTGGTGAATTCGGATTCTCTTTTCTCGACGAGAAGCTGATCGCTAATATCGGGGGTCGTTATGACAGGACGGCCTTTCGACTTCTCGATACTCCTCTGATTGACGATGCTGATACCGACGAGGAAGAGGACGGTGATTTCAGCCCTTCCGCAAGTCTCCAGTACCGCGTTCTGCCTGATCTGAAAATCCACGCAAGCGTCGGTCAGGCCTTCGTTTCCCCGACCGCTCTCCAGAAAGCAGGCGAATACACGTCGAGTTGGGGCACGGTTGTCAGGGGAAATCCTGACCTCGATCCGGAAACCAGCACGACCTGGGACGCCGGTTTGACATGGAGCGACGACAAGAATGGGTGGAGAGCGGACGTTACGTATTTCCATACCGGCTGGGACGATTTTATCACGACCGAATATCTCGAGGACTTTACACAAACCTACGTCAACGCTGCCAGTGCGAAGATGAGGGGAGTTGAGCTCGAGGCTTCCTATGATTTCGGCGCGCTTCGTGACTACCGATATTCGCTGCGTTGTTTCGCTAATTACACGCATCAGCTTGAAGCGAAGGTGACAATCGACGGCGTCGAGGAAGAGATGAAGTGGAACCGGAAAGGAGTCGGATCGTTCGGTATTGAGTACGACGATTTTCGCAGGCTCAACGCGCGTCTGAGCGCCCGCTACATAGGGTCGCGTTATGAATCCAACTATTTTACCGCGATCCGGGACGAATTGACCGATCCGGTTCTGGAACATGACCCGGCCCTCGTCATCGACGCGACCCTGGGTGTCGATCTTGACGAAAGCAATACCGTGACGGTTTCGGCAAAAAACATTTTCGACGAGCTCTATACAGAAAAAGACGGTTATCCGATGCAGGGACGCTCTTACGGTGTGAGATATACCGTCAGATTCTGAAACCCCAGCTGATGTGGACAATGAAAAGCAAGCAATTAAAACCATTTCGGACAGCGTTGATCACAGCGCTGTCCGTTTTTTTTTTTTTCGGCGGGGTGTGTGGCGGACCGGAGCTCGGGCGTTTCCTCGCCGGGTACGGAGGACGGTTCCGGGCGCGAGGTTTCTCTTCGATACGCGAAACGCTTTACCATGACAACGATCGGTGAGACGACCCTGATCGATATCGTCAAGCCCTACGGGGCAAAGCATGGACTCTCTTCCCGGTATCTTCTCGTTCCTCGGGGTGAGGCTGTTCCTTCCGGTTATCCGAATGCTCTCGTGGTTTCCATCCCTGTGGAAAAAGTGACATGCGGCATCGGGCTGCACGTGACGATGCTCGAACGGCTTGGTGTTCTCGACGGTATTGTCGGGGTCGGCAGGAAAGAATGGATAGGCAATCCTGAGATCCTTCGCAGGATTGCTTCCGGAAGAGTGTTGGAAACCGGGATGTCAAACACCATGAACATGGAGACAATGGTCGCGTTGCAGCCCGATCTTGCATTCGTTTATTCATCGGGAAGCGAGCACGACGTTCATGAACAGCTTCTCAACATGGGGATCCGTCCGGCGGTGACCTGCTTACATCTCGAAGAGCATCCTCTCGGAGTTCTTGAATGGATTAAATTTTTCGGCGCTTTTTTCGGAAAAGATGCTGAGGCGGAAGCGTTTTTCGCGGAAAAAGCCGCTCGATACGAGGTTCTGGAACAGCAGGTCAGTCACCGGTTCGGGCGGCGTCCTGGGGTCATCGTTGGACATGGCAGAAAGGGAGTCTGGAGCACCCACGGTTCCAGCGCCTGGTTTATCCGTTTTCTGCACGATGCGGGAGCGGAATATATTCTTGAAGGTTCTGAGGATTACGAAGAGAACCTGATCAGTTTCGAGCATGCAATGAGCGTAGGGCTGAGGGCGGAATACTGGGTCAATCCTCTGTATACGGCCGGAACTATCGTCGACCTGATTGATGAGGATTGCCGCTACAGCCAGTTTCTGTCGGTCAGGCAGGGAAATGTCTTCAATAATAACGGATTTTTGTTCGAGAACGGAAAAAACGCGTTCTGGGAGATCGGCATGAGCGAGCCGGACGTTGTTCTTCGGGACCTTGTCTCTATTTTTCATCCCGGGCTGCTTCCCTGTTACCGCTTCAAGTATTACCGGAAGCTGAAGGAATGATGCGACTCCCTGTTGTATCCCCGTATTCGGGAGATGAGTCGACAGGAGGTTGCGCATTGTCATGGTCTTATGGTTCCAGGGGTGTTTGATTTCCCTCGAATCGGGCACATGAAAACAGTTTCAACAGGGAAACCGTATCAAAGTAGAGCCTTGTATTTGCTTGATAAAGGTTGATATATGTATACTTACAACAAATTATCTTTTGTTTACACCAGTTTCTGATGCAAGCTGAAAAACATCTTTTTGTCGCCACCCCCCTCCTGGGAAGGTTCCTGAGGGACAGGGCCGTAGAGCGCCTTTTTTCAAGCAGCAGCAAAGAGGCGGCAGTTGCTCTTGCAGGTGCCGTTGAAAAAGGGCACCCGGAAGCTGATGCCATATTTCACCGTCTCCTGCTTCTGCATCACCGCACCGAGCCGCTCATGCATGGTGCCGTATGGAACTACTGGAAAACCCGCCGTTACGAAGAGTTGCTGAAGAGGATGCAAGCCTCCCGAACGTTGCATTCGGAGCTTCTGGAGGTTCTTGGCGAGATGCCGGAGAACGACTGGGGCAACGGCGTGGTATTTATGCTCTGGAGTCTCCTTGATCGGGACGACATTGCCGAACAGATAAAAACTCAGGCCCGACATGCCCCCGCTCTTGAGATGGACACACTCTTCGGGCTGGCCGAAGGCGATCCGGAACGCTATCTCTCGCTTGAAGATCCCGATTTTTCCGTTTTTGGAAAGGCATGGCTTGCCGCATCGAGCCTTCAGCGGCAACGGATCAGCACCACAGTCCTTAAAAGTCAGGCTCCTCGCCTTGTTGCGGCCTACGATCGGGCGGTTGTAGACGAGCACGACCCGGAACTGGTTATCGAAGCCCTTAAACTGTGCGGTGATCATGATGCCTTGTTCGATCGTCTGCATGGCCTGCCGTTTGTAAGTGCGCTCGACGTTATCGCTTTCTGGGAGCAGAACGGCGCTCATCTGAAAGATCCGTCAAAAAGAGTTACCGTCGAACAGGCTGTTGACTGCTATCGTGAACTTTCAGAGCTTCCTCCAGCAGCTCAACCAGCCACTCCTCCCGGAACCAGGAATATTTTCTCTTTCTGGAATGAACGGCATCAAACCGACGAGGAGCTGTTGCAGGGGCTCGAAAGTCCCGAACCCTTCATGCGGGCGGCAGCAATTTTCTCCGGAGTACGACGGGGATTGATTCCTCGCAGCAGATTGCGGGAGATTTCCCTGAACGGCACCTGGCCTGAAAAGCTCGTCCTGAAGCTCCTCCTGCCTGAACCTGACAGCATACCTTCCGGTGAGCATGTCTGCTGGCTCCGGTCGCAGGATACTCTCGCCGCTCGCATACTGGAAGCTCGGCTGCCCGGATCACTTGAAGAGAGCCTGCGCTTGACAGAGAGCATCAACGACTCTTCTGACGTGGCTGATCCGTCAGTACAGCTTCAGCAAAAACTCCTGCAGATTCTTTCGCTTCTGCAGGGGCACTTTCTTCGCGGTCTTATTACCGTGGACAGTAATGATGACGCCAAAGAAAAAAACGCGGTAGAAACCGAAGAGATTCCGGATGCAGAATGGTAAAGAGAAAAACCGACCACGACATGAGCGGAAACAAAGCTCCCCTGCAGCGTCTTCTCATGGCACTGAAGAACCTGACTGGTGACGCATCATCAGGAACCTCCCGGGAAGTCGCCGAACTGCATAGGGAACTCGATGAGCGACGGGAAGAAATCGTAAGGCTCAGGAAGGAGTACGCCTTGTTACAGGAGCAGCGGAGAGGGCAGGCCGGACGAGCCGCGGATGAAGCTGTTGAAAGCATGGTGCAGCAGTTTGCCGCCCCGCTGGCAAACCTCGGTGCCATGCAGGCACGCCACCGTGAACAGGGAGCCCTGAACCTGAATGATATACTGCATGTCGTTGCATCATTTGAAAAAATTCTCGCCGAAAGGGGAATGCAGCAGATCGGTCAGGTCGGAGAGGAGCTTCCTTATGACCCGGCCCTCCACCAGATGCTCGACAGTTCGCTTCCGCTCCCCGGTCAACAGGTTCGGATCCGCTTCGTCGGCTGCCGGTTCAAAGGGAAAATCATAGTAAAAGCCAGGGCCGGTCTTGTCAACAACTCAAGCATTCGAGATGGCTCTCGCATTTGATTTTGGGACGTGCAACAGCGTCGTCGCCCGCTGGAACGAAGCCCTTAACGACATAGAGACCCCGGAACTGCCGAACCTCGGAATCTCCTATCCCCAGCCGGGAGAGGAAAAGGCCAGGGTCATACCCTCGGTGATCCATTTTGGACAGGACCAGGTAAAATTGATTGGCAGCCAGGTCGCCGAGGCAGGCGTTGCCAACCATCCGGGCACATTCAGGTGGCTGAAAATGGATATGCTCCGCACCGGCGGAGCCAATCGCGGCAGGCGTGTTGACGGCACGGTTATCTACCCGCGCGCAGCGGCAGACGAACTGGTAGACCGCATTCTGATGTATGTTCGGGGATATTTCGGGGAAATCGATGACGAACTGGTGCTGACCGTGCCTGTTGAAGCTTTCGACCACTACATCGACTGGCTCCGCGAAGCGGCCATCAAGAGGTTTCCGGGGGGCGTTACTTTCATTGACGAAGCGACAGCCTGTATTTTCGGTTACAGGGAACATGTTCCCGACCATCAGCCCTACTGCATCGTTGATTTCGGCGGCGGTACTCTCGATGTTTCAATAGTACGTACCGACCTGCAGAAATCCGGACATGCACGGTGCAGAATACTCGGACGGTCTGGCGAGGAGATCGGCGGGATTATGATCGATAACTGGCTGCTGGAATATTTTCAGGAACAGGAGTCGCTCGAAGATGATGATATAGCCAACATCGGCCCATCCCTGCTCGAAGCGATCGAACAGGCTAAAATAGCCATCTCAAACGGCAGCAAAGAGGCTTCTTTCACCCTGTATAATGATGTCACCGGACGTCTTGTCGACTGCACGCTCACCTCGGCGCTACTGAGGGAAGTGCTTGAAAAACGACGGGAACCAGGCGGCCATAACCTCTATCAGCACATTACCCTCACGCTCGATCGGGCTCTCGATCAGGCGCGCGACAGGGCAGGGATCCGCAAGGAGGAGCTTGGCGGAGTTTTTCTTGCAGGCGGCAGCAGCATGTTGCCGGGCATCGAGGAGAAAATCCGGGAGTTTTTCCCCCGGAGCGAGGTCTATGCCGGCAATCCGTTCGAAGCCATTGCCCGGGGCGCTTGCCGGTTTGCCGGTGGCCTGATCGACCAGGCGCTGACGCACGACTACTGCCTTCGCAGCTGGAACCGGGAGCTGCGGGATTTCGAACTTGTTTCCGTCGTTCCCCGTGGCACCCCGTACCCTACTGAAAAACCGGTTTGCAGCAAGTACATCAAGGCAGCTTCGGAAGCCCAGCAGGTGCTTGGCATGGTCATCTATGAGCGTTCGGTTATGCATCGCCCCCGTATCTCTTATGTCAACGGTGCCGACGGACTTCGCCCTGTGCGTGAAGGGGAGTGCCAGGAGCGTCGGGATAAAGCGCTCAATCCGGAAGACAGCGAATTCATTCATGCCGTCCCCCCCTGCAATTCAGGACAGCGGCGCTTCATCGCAGGATTCGGGGTAGACGGGAACCGCCGCCTCACCTTATGGCTTCGCGATACGGAGCAGAACAACAGCTCGTTCATCCAGTTGCGGGATGGCTCCAGACTTCCGCTTCCCATAACCGATCTTCCGGTGGTGAAACTCTGAACAAGAAAAACTTAATGCAGCATGACCTGGCTCGATGAACTGAAACTCAACTTTGCGGCACGGGTTGCCGTCATACAACTGGTCACCATCGATGAAGAGGATGCCCTGCGCACGCTCTCCGACTGGTCCCGGTCAAACGAATGGACACAAGGAATGGGGCTCATCACCTGGGACATCGGTGACCAGTTCCGGCAGTTGCGCAAGCCGGATGCCGCCTTCAGTAAACTGGCGGCCACTCCGGAAATAATCCTCGACATCATCGACAACTTCAAAGGATCGGCGACATTCGTCCTCAAAGACTTCTATCATGCGTGGGAGCACCGTCCGGCGATTTTGCGGATGCTGCGGAACCTCGCATCCCGCCTTCCCTTCCGGCAGCAGGTCGTGAATATCATCCTGACAAGCCATTCTCAGAACCTGCCGCCCGAACTCGGTCAGGACGTTCCGACGATTGATGTCGGCAAGCCCGATGCCATGCAGATACAGGAGCTGCTCGATAGGGAAACCCGCACAGCCAACGCGCTTGCAAATGCCTCGTACGGCCTGCGTGAACGACTGGTTGAAAGCGCGCTTGGCCTTTCCATAGTCGAAGCGGGAAGGGCGTTTCGCAAAGCTATTGTGCTTGCCGGAGGTAACGGGCTCGACGAACGGAGTGTTCGCCAGGTGCTGAACGAAAAGCGGCATATCATCCGTGAAAGCGGCGCACTCGAACTTTATCCCTATACCGGTTCCATGAACAATGTCGGCGGACTTGGTGCCCTCAAGGAGTGGCTTGACAAACGCCAGGAGGCTTTCAGTCCCGAAGCACGGGAATATGGTCTCGCTACCCCCAAGGGGGTCGCTCTCATCGGGATTCCGGGAACCGGAAAAAGCCTCTGTGCAAAAGTAACTGCCGGGCACTGGGGCATGACCCTGCTCAGAATGGATGTCGGCGCCATCTTCAGCGGCCTTCTGGGCTCAAGCGAACAGAACATTCGCCAGGCCATCAGCATTGCCGAAGTTATCGCTCCCTGCGTGCTCTGGGTAGACGAGATAGAAAAAGCCTTTGCCGGTTCCAGCGGCGACAGTGGTACGGCAAGCCGGGTTCTTGCAACTTTTCTGACATGGATGCAGGAGAAAACCGCCCCGGTATTTGTCTTCGCCACCGCGAACAATGTTGAGCGCCTCCCTCCCGAGTTTCTGCGTAAAGGGCGTTTCGACGAGGTTTTCTTTCTTGACCTTCCCTCCCATGCCGAACGGGTGAGGATACTTGAGGTCCATCTCAAAGAGCGGGGATTCACCATGCTTTCACAGCGCCTCAACCTCAACGCCGTTGCATCGGAAACTGAACGGCTTGTCGGTGCCGAACTGCAGGCACTGGTCAACGACGCCATGTTTCCCGCCTTCCGCGACAACCGCAGGGAGGTAGAGACCGCAGACCTGCTCAACGCGGCCAGAGAGATGGTTCCTCTTGCAGAAACACACCAGAAACATATCGAACAGCTTCGGCAGATGGTCAGGAGCGGTCAGGTACGCAACGCCTCCAACGATCCGTCTGCAGCGCCCACGCTATACAGAACTACAGACCAGCCGGAAATATGAAATCAAGAATTGTCGAAGATCTGCTCACGGATCTGAGAAGCCGCTCGATCTGCCCTGCCGGGCAAGAGTTGCCTCCGATCGTCATCAACGAACAGGACGGCTCTCCCATGGTACTCGTTCCTGCAGGCAGGTTTGACATGGGCGACGGGCTTGACACAGAAAGCCCGCAGCGCACTGTCTTTTTGGATGCGTTTTATATTTCAGTCTATGCCGTCACCAATCGCCGGTACAAGGCATTTGTGCAAGCTACGGGCCACCGGCCGCCCAATATTGGCGCAAGGATAGACTCGGTTTCCGTCTGGCAGGGAAACTCCTGTCCTGAAGAGTTTGACGATCATCCGGTTGTATTGATCAACTGGGACGATGCGGAAGCTTACGCCCGATGGGCAAACTGCCGGCTTCCCACAGAGGCCCAGTGGGAAAAGGCTGCACGGGGGCCGGAAGGATTTATCTACCCATGGGGAGACCGATGGGACGAGAATAATTGCAGAAACAAATACAACCGGGGTGAGGGCTCTGCCGCTCCGGTCTACGCCTACCCCGAAGGCGTCTCCGGTTACGGTACCTGGAACCAGAGCGGCAACGTTATGGAGTGGTGCTCCTCCTGGCATGGAGAAGAAAATTCCGGTGATGCTTCATCCGGGGAAGAGTCTCTCCGCCAGGAGAGGGGGGGCTGCTGGCGTTATCCCGATAAAACGGCATTCCGGTCATCGCAGCGCTCTTCTGTTGTCTCCAAGGCCATGAACGATTTCAGGGGATTCCGTCTCGCGGTGCCTGTGGCGCCGCGATGAAGTTTCAGCAATAGAGAATCACGTGAACATCGTGAGCTGACGCGCAACTGAAATACCTATACCTGAATTGAGCGATTGTCGCTCATGCTGTAAATCCGAGGCGCAGGGAACGCCGCTGTAGTGAACTGCCACCAGTTCCCTGTAACAAATCTCGTCGACCTCGTCAGGTTTTTTTATCCGGATATGTTTCCGGAACGCCGACTGAAATATTATAGTCGTCTTCGCTGATAAAGGTTTCGGGTTGACTTTTCATTGTTTGTTCTCATCGCAAAAATACTTATAATCACGCTGTACTGTTCTTTCTTTTATGACTGGTGCCGGTTTAAAAGCCGGAGAATAGGGAAGTACGTGAGATTCGTACACTGTACCCGCAACTGTAAAACGGTTATCTGTTTTTTCTGCGCATGGCCACATGCGGATGAAAAGCAGAGGTTGTTGTTCACTGCGATTTTTCCTCCCGGAAAAGCGTGGGAAGGTCAACATCATCAAAATGCCGCAAGAGTCAGGAGACCTGCCAGTTATTTGCTTGAACGTTTGGACTACGGGTTATAGTCAGGCAATACGGTTCGCAATCCATTGAAAAATTAACTTTTTTACGACTGCATTTTCTGCTGATTTGGCTGTTTGCATGAGTTGCAACTCTTTTTCAAGTCGGCATTTCAGAAAATATTTTCTATCCGGATGCTTTCCGTACAGTTGTCTTTCGCTTATAACTCCAGTCATGTTGATTTTTATAATGTTTTAAACATGATGGAAGCATGAAAAAGATTCTTGTTCTCCTTGCGGCAGCAGGGCTTCTCACAACAGGTGTCACCAGGGCTGAAACATTGCCCGACAAAGAAAAATCCCCACACTATTCAAGCGGTGAAATAGTTGTTACCGCGGGAAGGGTTGAAGAATTGAAAAAAGAGGTCACTTCGAGTGTGACGGTTATCTTAAGAGAAGAGATCGAGGAATCTCCTGCGAGTGATCTCGGTGAACTGCTTGCTGAAAAAAGCATCGGAAACATTCAAAAATATCCGGGCGCGAACACGACCGTCGGTATTCGCGGTTTCCGTTCAGACGCCCACGGTAACGATCTCAAGGGTAAGATTCTGATTCTGCTTAATGGTCGAAGGGCAGGCACCGGCAATCTGGCTAAATTGTCGACGGCAAACGTCGAAAGGATTGAAATTATCAGGGGTCCTGCCGCTGTACAGTACGGTTCGGCCGCGATGGGCGGGGTTGTCAATGTGATTACAGCAAAAGGTAAAGGAGTGCCGTCTCTATTTGCTCAGCACCTGCAGGGTTCCGATGATTTTCATGAAACATCTGCCGGAATGTCAGGGACATTGGGCAGATTCGACTATTCAGGTTCGCTCAGTTTTTCGGACAGGGGGGATTACACCACAGCTTCTGGCGAAACCTATTACAACACGGCATATAACGACAAGGTTGTCGCTTCTCTTAATGCAGGCTATGAGTTTCTTGATGGAAACCGGATTGGCGTTGTTATCAATCATTTTGAAATAGACAGAACAGGGTCTCCCTCATACCTTGTCAGTAATGACCGGACAAGTTACATCGAGCAGCAGAGCCGCTCTGTTGATATCATATACACCGGAAAACCCTCTGAAGGCTATTGGAGCTGGATGGCAAGGTATTTTGTCGGAGAAGACTTTTACGGTTACAGAAGTCCCTCAACAGCGTATTCATCTGATCGCCGTGTAGATCAGAAAGGCGCTCAGGGACAGGTGACGTTCAGCCCGGAATGGCTGAGTGTAACTGCCGGATTTGACTGGCTTGACTATGTTGTTGAATCAACTATGGCTCCCAGGGAATCGGAATATGAAAATCCTGCCGCTTTTCTGCTTCTGAAAAAAGGTTTTCTCGATGATATGCTTGTCGTTTCCGGAGGAGTGAGATATGACAGCTATGATGTAAGAATAGAAAATGGTGAAGGCAATAATGAAAGCACTGATAATGTCAATGGCAGTTTCGGTCTTGCGTATAATCCTGCTGATGGCTTGAAGTTCAGGGTGAATTACGCTGATGGTTTCAGAATGCCTTCTGCAGGTGAACTTACCGGATATTATCCCTATTGGGGGGGAGGTTTTTATGAAGGAAATCCTGATCTCAAGCCGGAAAAAAGCTCTACAATAGAGTTTGGCGCGGATTATCAATCGGGGGGGGTAACGACATCGTTAACCTGGTTCCATTCGGATTTCAGGGACAAAATCCAGGAGTCCGGGCTTGATTCAGGCAACAGAACCTGGATGAATCTGGGTGGGGCGACGATTGCCGGAGTCGAGGGGGAATTTGCTTATGCGAGCATTTATCTTTTTGCGGGATCAAGTCTGTCTTTCACTCCCTTTGTTTCGTTTACCTGGCTGAGTGAGTATAATGACGATGATACCGGTGACTATCTGTTATATACTCCCGAATGGAACGCGTCAGGAGGAATACGCGTCAATCATGAGAGCGGTTTCAAGGGCGTTTTCAAGCTTGCGCATTTCGGAAAAAATTATGTTCAGGACTATGTGACAAGCTGGGCAGGGGATGTTATTACCAAGGAAGGTTTTACGGTGGCAAACCTCGTTCTCTCAAAAAAATTCACACTCGATCGGGAGTATGGACGCGGTGTTACCATCAAAGGTGAAATCGAAAACCTGTTTGATCGTGATTATGAATACGTAAACGGTTACCCGATGCCGGGAAGGAGCTTCAACCTTGGACTGAGAGTGGATATATGAATATTTCTGAAGCTGAACGGGATGCGCTCTATAAGGTGATATACAGCCGTCGTGATGTACGCGGCCAGTTTGTTGCCGATCCGGTGCCCGACGAGGTGCTGCAGCGTGTGCTTCATGCGGCGCATCATGCTCCGAGTGTGGGTTTCATGCAGCCCTGGGATTTTATTGTTGTCCGTGACGCCGCAATACGAAAACAGCTGAAAAACGGTTTTGAGGTTGCTCATCGGGAAGCTGCGGAGATGTTTTCTGAGGAGAAACGGGAGCAGTATTGCTCGTTCAAGCTCGAAGGGATCACAGAGGCCCCGCTCGGGATCTGTGTTACTTGCGATCGAAAGCGCTCGGGGGATGTGGTTATCGGCAGAACGGCAAATCCGGAGATGGATCTTTACAGTACCGTCTGTGCGGTGCAGAACCTCTGGCTTGCAGCCAGAGCAGAGAACCTCGGAGTGGGCTGGGTAAGTATCATTCACCATGATCATGTTCGAGAGGTGCTAGGGATTCCTGAAGATATTGTTCCCGTGGCATGGCTTTGTGTGGGCTATGTCTCATTTTTCCATGAAACTCCCGAACTGGAGCAGGCCGGATGGTTGCCGAGGCTCGGGCTTGATGACCTGATTCACGAGGAGCGGTGGGGGATGAAAACAGTATGAAGAGTCTCGCGATTTTCGGTACAGCGTCGGATGTCGGGAAAAGCGTCGTGGCGACTGCGCTCTGCCGTATTTTCAGCAACGCAGGCATCAATGTAGCTCCTTTCAAGGCGCAGAACATGTCAAATAATTCCGGTGTTACACCGGATGGTCTTGAAATCGG
>Ga0272444_10001524_pt1 | contig 22224 bp, 17 predicted proteins | sample SSMForm13_FD_201033 | JGI IMG/M metagenome (GOLD analysis project Ga0272444, IMG submission 201033) | Marine sediment archaeal communities from Little Sippewissett salt marsh, Falmouth, MA, United States - SSM-Form-13 | ecosystem: Environmental > Aquatic > Marine > Wetlands > Sediment ...
ATTACAAATATCTTACATATACTATCAAGAATTTATACGCTTGTTGTTTTTTTGAACTTATATAGCTAAAATGTTTGCTGGATATTGTGAAGGAAAACATCAACCCGCTGACAGACCGAATATGTCTGATCCAACAGCCATGTGCGCAATGATTGCATGTACTTTAATCTAAATCACTTTCGTAAAAATTCACATACATTGACTATGCAGGCGGCGTTTACGCGATATATAAATGAACATTTGATCTTAACAGGTAAATGGCAGGACAACGAACAGTTTCCGGGATCTAACTTTCTCTCCATTCCGGATTCACGCCATAATTACTTGTATTAGGCCAATACTCATCTTGTGGCTAATATGTCGTTGACTCATGACACTGTTTCTCCTATAATTTTTTTACAAATCGGAAGCTTTCGTCAAGGGGGGAAATGCTAAACCTCGCAAATATTATCCTGCCAGTATTTATCGTCATTCTTATCGGTTTTTTCTTTGGCCGGGCAAAGCACAGGGATATGTCAGCGGTAGTGGATATTACCATCTATATTGGTCTGCCTGCGCTTGTCTTTACTTCAATGCTTGAGAAATCCATTGTTTTCAAGGAGGCCATAGAAATATGGGTTTCAGCCCTCATCATAATGATCGGTTGCGGGATTGTTGCATTTATCGTCTTTACCGCGCTTAAACAAAAACACTCCGGGCTTTATATCCCCATATCGATCATGAACACCGTGAACATTCCTTTTCCGATAATCTATCTTGCCTTTGGCACCGAAGGTCTCTTTGCTGCAACGCTCTTTTATATCCCGAACGCTCTGTTAGCATTCACTATGGGCGTGTATGTCGCGTCGAAGAAGAACTGGAGGGAGAGCATAAAGGAAATTTTTAAGGTACCTCTCATTTATGCAGCAATCCTTGGTCTTTTCTGTAATATATTAAGGATAGAACCGCCTGATATCATTATCAGACCACTCAACTTCCTGGGTCTTATGGCGATACCCCTTATTCTAATTACTCTTGGCTATAACCTCTCAAAGGTAAAAATAACTTCATTCCCAACGACGCTTCTGGCTTCCTTTATGAGAATGGGTGTCGGTATATGTTTAGGAATTCTGGTGTCACGTATATTCGGCCTAAGCGGAATATTGAAGTCCGTCGTTATCTTGGATTCCGCGATGCCTGCAGCGGTTCTCTCTTCCGTTTTAGCGACGAAATATAATAATGAAGCGGATCTGGTATCAAGTGTGGTGTTTGTCACAACAATCATCAGCCTGGTCACTATCCCCATTCTTCTTTTGTTTGTTTCATAATACCACAAACAGGAAATGTAAGTATTTTGAATGGAGATATTGTTTAGCCATTCTCCGAAACAACTGATAAATGCTGACAACACGCTATTTTTTATCATTTTTTTGAATGGAAAAAGTTTGACTTTAAATTTACGAGCAGGTAGTAGAATGGAATGGATATGAGTGTATGCTTGGGAACGTCGCTCTTTACGCCTTTTCTCGGCGTTGAGTGATTGCTTTCTTAAACGTAAACCTGTTCATAATGATCACCGTATATGAATCATGCCAAAGATAAGAGGGTAATTTTTTTGTTGGGTTCTTAACTACACAACCATAAAAAAGGAGGTAGAGGAATGACAACGATTATCATCATTATCGGATTCTTACTTTATTTCATCTTGTATTTCACCTACGGTAAGAAATTGGAACGGGATGTTATAATGGCATCGGATGAAAACGATGCCCCATCCAAGCGTCTCTACGATGGTGTGGATTACATCCCGGCAAGGAAAGAGGTCCTTTTCGGCCACCACTTTGCATCAATTGCCGGCGCTGCTCCAATTATCGGTCCCGCATTGGCTATGTGCTGGGGATGGCTCCCTGCGTTGATCTGGGTGTGGTTCGGAAACATCTTCATCGGCGCTGTTCACGATTATCTCGCTTTGATGGCATCTGTCCGCTACGACGGTAAATCGATTCAATTTGTCGCCGGCGATTTAATGTCAAAACGGACAGGAACAGCATTCTATTGGATCGTATTTTTCCTTCTCATTCTCGTTGTGGCTGCTTTCGGTGCCATTGTCGGGGGGATGTTCGTAAGAACACCCTCTATTGCATCCGCTTATATCTGGACGATCGTGGCTGCCCTTATTCTCGGGGTGCTTATTTACCGAGTCAAGATGAATTTTACCTTGGCCACACTGATCGGTATTGTGATGCTGATTGCATCTATTTGGATGGGTGTTGCGTTTCCTGTCAAAGCAACGTATCAAACCTGGATGATAGTATTCTTTTTTTATATTATTATCGCCGCCGCTCTGCCGGTCAATATATTGTTGCAGCCGAGAGATTACCTCAATTCATGGTTGCTCTATCTGGGATTGGTTGTTGGGTTGGTTGGTGCGGTCTTTGCTTTCAAGAGTTTCGATGCGCCGGCATTTGCCAGCTTCTCGCCAATCCTTTTAGGTGGCAAGCCAACACCCTTCTGGCCGGCTATTCCCCTCATCATCGCCTGCGGATCACTGTCCGGATTCCACTCACTTGTCGCTTCAGGAACATCCTCAAAACAGCTTGAAAAGGAAAGTGACGGCCTTTTCATAGGGTACGGTTCTATGTTCACGGAGGGATTTCTCTCAACTATCGTTATCGTTTCCATTGCCGGTTTTGGATTGACGGCTCTGAGAAACGCAGGTGTCGATGCAGCGACACTCAATGTAGATAACTGGGGTGCGATGTTCACGAAAGCTTCCGCATCAGTTAAATTAACCAAGGCGAATCTGTTTGTCCAATCGTATGCAGACATGGTTTCTTCAACGTGGCTCGGGGTCATTCCGGTTAAATTTGTTAAAGTCATTGCCGGTATGTGGGTAGCCGCTTTTGCTATGACGACGCTTGACACAACCAACCGGTTAGGTCGATACTGTGTTGCTGAAATGGCGGCTCCGCTCAAAGAAAGTTCTGTGGGGCTGTATAACGCTCTGACACACAGATGGATCGGATCCGTGATTCCCGCGGCTATTGGTATTTACCTTGCGTATAGTGGAAACTGGTTGATTATATGGGGTTCCTTCGGAGCGGCAAACCAATTGATTGCTTCGATTGCTCTCATGAGCGGCGCGGCATTCGTCGCGAAGAGATTGAAATCCTCTTTTGCCAATGCTGCACTCATCCCTGCATGGCTCCTCTGGATTACGGTTACTGCTGCTATACTCTGGTTCGTTTTTGTTGTACAGCCGGGTGCCGTTGCAGCGAAACCTGTTCCCGGATGGACCGTTATGACACTCTTGATCGTCATGTTGCTTTTGAACTTTCTGTTTGTTTTTGATTTTGTCAAAAGCAAAGCATATAAGGTAGAGTAGTCGTTAATTGTATTAAGACAATATTACAGCCGGTGTACGGGTCTTGAGCCGTACACCGGCAATTAATGATATTTATGAAACAATCCAGATGAGTTTTTCTATAATCTCATATCTTCGTGCTGTTTTCTCCAGCTTCCAAGCCATGCACCAAGAAAATGCGTGTGCCTTAACTATTGTAGAAACCGAAGAGCTGGAGAACATTTTCGCCCTCTTACTTTTAGGATCATTTGTTGGCTTTCCTTCGCCGCCAACATTTTTAGCGGTCGAGCTTTTGCCTTTTATGGAAAAAGAACTGAAAATGCTACATAAAAGGGCCGAGGATTCCGGTGATATGCTGGCGGAAATGTGCGGAACATTGGGTATTGATTGATGAAAATTTTATTCTTTACCGGGAAGGGGGGAGTGGGAAAATCGACCATGTCCGCTGCCGGTGCATGGCAACTCTCACAAGATAATCGTGTTCTGTTAGTCTCTCTGGACCCTGCCCATAACCTGGGGGATATATTTGGTATTACACTCAATCAGAAAAAAATGTCGTACACGAAGAATCTTTCTCTCAAGGAAATTGATCTTCAACAGTTGTCGAATGACTATTTAAAGCGAGAGATTAACGTTATCTCAGGAAGTTATTCATATCTCCAGACATTGAATCTCGACAATTATTTCTCCGTTCTGAGGTATTCCCCGGGGATAGAAGAGTATGCTCTTCTCACCAGTATTGAAGAGACCATTAGAGGTGGAACAGAGTATGACTATATAATATTCGACACGCCTCCGACGGGTCTTACTCTTCGGTTTCTCGCACTTCCGAGGGTGACTATCACGTGGATTGATCGCTTGACTCTTATCAGACAGAAAATCCTCGAGAAACGCTATACGATTCAAAAAATCAGAGGTTCCCTTAAAGAAGGTCAGGCAAACCCGGAAATTGTGTTGGCGTATGATGAGAATGATGACGATGTTTTGAAAAGGCTCAGAAAGTTAAATGATAATTATCAAGAACTTAAGAAAACATTAGAGGGGAACGATTGTTCTATCGTTTTGGTTTTCAATCCGGATATTCTTTCCTTAAAGGAATCGCAGAGATTGATTGAGGGCCTCAACGACTTAAATCTTCCTCTTCGTCTGATGATCAATAATAAAATTACCTCGGAGAATATAAGTATTGCAAACGAGGTAGAGGAAAGAATAAAACAATACACACACGATATTCCGATTGAACGTGTTCATATTTCCAACGACATTGTCGAGTGTATGAATGGAAAGTTGTTTAACGTCCCGGAAGATATAGCATCAAAATTATTACAGCAAGTTGAGGAAAATGTTTAATCACGACTATATATTGACACAACCCGTTTTCTTTCTCTTTATTGCCTTCACGGTACTCCTGTCACTGGGATATCTGTGGGGAAAAAGAGTAAACAAAAGAGTCTTCCTGGCAGCATTTAATGATCTGGTTGATGTGGTAAAACCTGATGATCAAACATTTACCAATATTGGAGGACTTGTCGGCTACCATGCTAATCTCTATATAAAGAAGAACGATGCCCTCATCTCTCAAGTTGACGCGACAATCACTCTTCTTCCTCGTCATTCGTGGCTTTATTTACCCATATCGAAATTCATCATGCGATATGACCGTTTGTTTATCACTCTCTACGTAAAGCCAGGTCTTCCCGGAGAAGCACATATAATTGAAACACGGTATGCCAGTTTTCGTGCGCCTAAAATTACAAATAAAGATCGATTAGACAAGGAAACGGTTCAATGGGGTTCCCTTCATTTTGATATGTATTATCAGAACTTAAACGTCCGTAGTCACTTAATCCAATTTATGGAAAAAAACCCCGACCCTGGAATAATCAGACATATCGCCCTTGTACCGGAACAGAGAAAGAGTTTTGTGTTTATGATTCCCCGTACTAAACAAGTTGCTCCCCACTTCGCACCCATATATGAATGGCTGCCTTCAGTTGTTAAGAAATAGCACCTCGAAAATGTGAATGATGCAAATTACCATCAAGGAATGAAAAAGGAGAGAAGAGTGAAGATAGCACTCGTAGGGATTGGCGGTGTTGGAGGGTACTACGGAGGGATGCTCGCCAGAAAATATGAAGGTTCAGCGGAATATGACATCTTCTTCATTGCGCGAGGAGAACATCTCGAGAAAATCAAAACAGACGGACTCAAGGTTATCGCGAAGGAAGGCGATTTCATCGCAAGACCGTCCCTTGCAATTGAAGATCCCGCGGAACTTGGTCCTTTGGATGTGATTATCTTTGCTACTAAAGGGTACGATCTTGAAAACGCTGCCCGGATGATTACGGATAATCTCAACACCGACACAATAATGATCCCTCTTTTAAATGGTGTTGACAATGTGGAGAGACTCAAAACTGTTGTAAATAAAGGAATTATACTGAACGGTTGCGTATATATCAGCGCACAGATTGTCAGTCCCGGTGTCATTGAACATGTGGGGGGTCCCGCTTCTCTCTTCTTCGGGCCGGAAGAAGGCCATATCAGTCAATATTCTGAATTGGAGACCGTCATGAAAGATGCCGGCATCCAGGCAACTCTTTCTGATCATATTATAACAGATGTCTGGTCAAAATATATTTTTGTTGGTCCTTTAGGGGGGATCACATCTATGATTAATGAGCCATTAGGGGTTATAATGGAGAACGAAAAACACAGAACGATGCTTGAAGGACTAATGAAGGAAGTTGAAACCCTGGCCCAGGCAAAAAACATATTGCTTCCAGAAAACATTGTCCAACAATCATTAAATGTTACATCGACCTTCCCTTACGAAACTCGAACGTCCATTCAGCTTGATTTTGAAAAAGGAAAACACACGGAAGTGGAAACATTTACAGGATATGTTGTCAGAAGCGGCATAGAACTAGGCATTAAAACGCCACTTCACGATGTTGTCTATGCCGCCTTAAAAAATAAATCGAAGGTGTGATACAATTATTACACCGAAGATCTTCGTCACCGGATTCATGCCGAAAAGCGAAAGGGCTAAGAAAAAACCATGTTGTTTTCCTCACCGGATTGGCCTGGAGAGTATTATAAAATATGGCTTATATTGAACTCGTGAAACAGTTATTGTCCTCTTGGTTTGTTTCAGTGTTACATAATTCCGGGAGAAAAAACATCATATATCAAAAGCTCTTTCGACACATCGTATATCTTATGTTTGGTATTCCGCGGAACACGAATCACCACACCTTTTTTAAGCGTTAGTTCTCCGACTTTTTCAATCCACATACTGCCTGTGCCGGCAAGTATAAAAAGTATGTCCTCACTTTCTTTATGGATATGTTCCGGCACGACGGCATTGACAGGAATCTTTACCATGAGTATCGAAGGGCTTTCTTCTCCAAACCGTTTCTTCGTAATCATTTTTTTTATGAATACATTGTTAACAGAGGGATGATTCTCCCATGGAAGAATTTCGGTATTATACATTATTTCCATTCTATTCCCCTTCTTATTTATTTTTCGCAACGACCCATACCGCATGAACGATCCCGGGTATATAACCCAGCAGTGTTAAAATTATGTTAATCCAGAAATGTTTTCCGATACCGACCTGAAGAAATACTCCTAAGGGTGGCAGTATAATTGCGAAGATAATTTTGATAAGCTCCACGAAAAACTACTTTCTTCACTAATCATCCGCCCAACACCGGCGACTCTATATTGGTTACGGTAATAATAGTGTATTCTGAAGCCAAATGCACCGCCTGGGTTTCTTGATGTATTCTTTGGCCCGTAAATAAAACCTCACTTTCGTATGCTGAGAAATGAGGTCTTTAACGACCAGACCTTATACACGCCACATTTACATCTGCTTGCAACACACATTATTCATTTAAGATCAAAACAACACTATACACTTAAATGAATAATGATATCCTGTCAATGGATATCATGGTGAGATTCCCAAGCGCTGATCGACAATCTAAAACTGAAAAATATCTTGAGATTTTTGAATTGATGTCAATAAACAGAGCATTGGGAAAAATAGGGACACTTCCCTATTTTTTAAAGCCTGTTTGTTGTCTGCTATTTCAACAACTCTTTATTCCTCTTCAGGGATTGCATGAGTATCTCCACGGGGTCACCGGCAGGGATACCCGAGAAATGAGACAGTTGCATCCTGCACGCCCCGCAGTCAGAGACCAGCATGTCAGGAGCGACATCCCGTACCGCGCGCGCCGCGGTAACGCCCAGTGTCATCGAAGTCTCTTTGTTGATCTTCTTAAATCCGTAGCTTCCGGAAAGCCCGCAGCAATTATCCTCGAGTATGGCGCACTCACACCCCGGGATTCTTTCAAAAAGCCGCGCGGCCGGATACCCGATCCCCAGCGCTCTCAGATGACAGGGGATATGATACGCGACCCTTCGATGAAGCGGCTCGAAAACCGGCTCTATATACTCCTCCTCAATAAGTTTCAGCACATATTCATGCAGATTATATGAGTTCTCAGCTATCTTCATGCCCTCCGGAACATCCAGTATGCCCGGATAATCCTGCGTCAGCGCCAGGCCGCATGACGTACACGTATAGATCACATCATACCCCCGGTCGATATACCCGGCAAGAATACGCGCATTTTTCCGTGCGAATCTCCCGGCGGTCTCAAGATCTCCATTACCCAGGGCGGGCAAACCGCAACACACCTGTTTCGGCAGGACAACGCGAAGCCCGAGGGACCCAAGAAAATCCCTGATATCTCTTCCCAGATCAGGACGGTTATAGTTCAGAAAACAGCCGTAGAAGAATACAACCTTTTTCCTGCTTTTCCGTCGGCCCTTCCATCTCCAGCTTCTGCCAAGGGTATGAATATGAAACCGGGGAAATGGAAGGTATGTGGCTATCCCGAATATATTCACTATCCTCTTTATGAACGACACGGGAGAAAGCCTGTTGACCAGGGGGGCGAATAGAGAACTGACAGCTCCAAGCCAATAGGTGTTGGCAAATACACGTGACGCGAGGGGTCTGAAATGGTTCGCCCCATATCGCATCTGCTCTCTCAGTATGATACGGGCGGGATTAACCCCGTACGGGCAGGCCACGTCACAGCGCTTACACTGGCTGCACAGTTGTATCCATTTATCTATCGATGTTTCATCATCCGCGCGAAAGCGCTCCGCATCCGGGCCGGCCTGCTTGGGGCCGGGGAATTCCGGATTGACCCCGGACACAGGACAGTTTGCCACACAAATGGTACACCGTATACAGTGTTGGAAATCAAATTCCACTATAGCGATTCTCCACACGCATTCGCGGCCGCCACTCCCGTCGCTATGGCCAGCCCATGGCCACAGCCGTATTTCATAACTTCCGAAAATGCCACTATGCTTCCGCATACAAAGAGATTGTCAATCTCTGAATCAACCGGCCTGAAGGACTGGTCCACACAGATACCGGACTGTTCGATCGCGTGTCCCGGGGCAAAAAAATCATCGTTGAACCAGGATTCCCTCTTCCCGGGAAGATATACCGGCAGATCGAATACCGTCTCCCGGACTGCATCCATCGACGCATACAGTCCGCCACTCACAAACGAACCGGTCGCCAGGATGAACGCGTTCCCCTGCACTCGTGTGGACCTCCCGGCACCGGCAAGCGTGACCGCCTCGACCATATCTGCCGCTTTTTCAACGCTGTATATCTCCCTTCCCCAGTAAAGATTAACCCCCCTTTTCAGCAGGGCATTTTTCAGGGCACCGAACAATCTCAGGCCCGGCATGGAAGGCGGCAGGGTGGGTATTTCAAAAACCTTTCTGCCGAGTGCGACCGATATTTCATTACATACATCCACGGCGAAATGCATGCCAAGCACCGCGGGTAACGCTATTCTCCCCTCCGGAATATCGAGACCCTGTAACCACGCTATGAACTCGTCGAGAAACCGCCTGCTTTCAAACCGCTTCGCAATGCCTGTCGTGGTGGAAATTCCCGCATCAAACACGGAACAACCGGCGTTTCTGTAATTCGAAATAATGTAATTCGGATAGAAATCTTTCATTTTACTAAACGATATTAAATGGATATATTCTCCGGAATGGAAGCCGGCCCACTCCATCGTTTCCGGAACCAGGCATGTCGCCTTATGCGTGCCCAGGGGAGTCACTATATTTCTGTTTGCATGCGCATCACCGATATACCTTCCCCCTTCCTGGGCCATGACAGCCCTGAACAGTTCGAGGGATGAGATGACGGCACTCTCTCCAACCAGGCGATACGGGTGATTCTCCGGCAACGAGCCGATACCCTTCAGGGGATCGGTGCCGGTCGCGAGAACGTCTATGCACCCCGTGGAAAGACAGCAGACGGGATCGCCCCGTGAAACAACGGCCACTTTTTTGCCCATATCCGCGAGCGCGACCGCCGCCATCATCCCCGACATCCCTCCGCCTATAATCACCACTTCATACGTGCCGGTCATTATCGCTGCTCCATACCAAGAATACCGAGATATATACTTTCAACAAGCTGTTCTTCACGCAATTGATCACCCCACAGGGCCGGTTTGATTCCCTTGAACCGTCTCTGCAGAAATTCTCTGAGAAGACGCATTGATTCTTCCGGGGTCATCTTCCCCCCCTCCTGCATGATCCCCAGCGCCCGGTACGTGCAGAAGCCTCCCTGACACGGCCCCATACCCAGGCGCGTCCTGTGCTGAATGTCTTCGATACGCCTGGTACCGATCTCCATGGCGACCCTTTCCACATCATCCGCCGTTACCAGCTCGCATTCACATACAATATCTTCAAGGGTTTTCAACCGTTTTGAGAGAGGATATCCACGCAATTCCTCCTGCCCCTCAAGGGGACGTTCCGCTGTGAGGCATTTCGTCGTAAGACCCAGGGCCGCCATTACCCTGTCGGATATCTTCTCCGCCATAAGCCGGTATGTCGTCAGTTTCCCCCCCATAATACTGAACATTCCGTTTTCATGATCGATTATCCTGAACCCCCTGGATATGTTTCTGTCATCCCCGCCATCCGCCTTGAGCAGCGGCCGGACACCCGCGTAAGTTCGTATCAATCGTGTTGCGCCGAATTCCGGAAGCATCAGTTTTGCCTGCGTCGTAATAACATCCACTTCGGCCGGACCAACGTCGCTCTCGTCGGGATCGGCAACCGGTATGGAAGTAGTCCCCGCGAGACAGACCGCCTCATTGGGCACAATAATATCCCCGTCGGAGGACGGCCGCAGCCTGTTTATCACCATATTCGTCAGCCGGTGATTCGTGATAATAAGACTCCCTTTGGACAGGGTCATCGGCACGCTGCCCCCGGCCATAGACGCTATCCTGTCTCCCCACGCGCCCGCTGCATTTATGATGATCCTGCCCCGTATATCCTTTATTTCACCGGTCGATTCATCCTGCACCTTCACTCCGGCGCATCGTCCATGCTCCTTGATAATGTCTGTTACACTGTGATGGGTCAGGATTTTCCCGCCTCTTCTCCGTGATGTCGTCGCATTCAACATGCACAACCGGAAGGGATCGATGGAACAGTCAGGCACCCGTATCGCTTCTTCGAGAGAGGGGTTGAGAGTGGGAACCAGATCAAGCGCCCTGCTCGGGGAAAGGACTTCGGCGGAGATACCGATCTCCTCACAGCTCTTCAGGAAAATATCTCTGAATCTCTTGGAATCGCCGGGAAGACGCACAAACAAGCCGCCCGTCTGCTCCACGCATTTGGCGCCTATCTTCCGCAGGATCATATTCTCGGAGATACACTGTGCCGCCGCTTCGGGATCATTGACCGCATACCGCCCCCCGCTGTGAAGCAATCCGTGGCACGCGCCCGTCGCCCCGGCTGCAAAATCGCCCCTTTCGATCAGACAGTGGGGTATATCCCGCAGCGCCAGGTCCCGCGCTATCCCGCACCCCGTGGCGCCACCGCCGATAATGATCACATCCGTCTTCATCACCCCTCCAAAAATAGGGACACTTCCCTATTTTTTTCTTGGCCGTCCTCTTCTCCCGGCCACCAGCTTTCGAGAAAGAATCTTTTCCAACCCCTCGACAAAACCGGCATCCCCCAATGGCCGTCCCGATGATGTCGCACGCCGAATCGTCTCATCCATCGCTGAATCGCGTTGCATAACAAAACGACCATAGGCAGCCCGGTCATGTGTGTCGAACCACATCGACGACGTGATCAGTTCATCGTTGACACCCTCCACAGTCGCGCGACAGCTTGACCAGGGATATTCCACGGGATTCCTTACAATACCGGCTTTCACCGGATTGAACTCAATATAGCGCATGACAGCCCACAGATAAGCATCGGTATCGACAATGGTGGAATAAAACCGGTTCTGCCATAATCGGCCGCTGCGCTGATATTTTCGATTCACGTACTGGGTATACAGAAGATTCGTCCTGCCCACACAACGGGCCAGGGCGTCATCCTCCAGAGGCACGGCGAGGAGATGAACATGATTATTCATCAGGCAATATGACACAATATCAACCCTGCAGGAATCACACTCACAATATCGCTTGAGCGTGGACCTGTAGAAGACCCTGTCCTCATCGTCAAAAAAGACATCCTCACGATTGTTCCCGCGTTGAGTAATATGATGAGGATACCCGGGTAATGTAACACGTGCGATTCGCGGCATAGGTTCGACACCTTTCTAAAAATAGGGACACTTCCCTATTTTTTTAATGACAATCATCACCGTTGAAAAATAGGGAAGTGTCCCTATTTTTTCTGTGTGGTCCAATTGAAGTAGACCGGTCCCACTATTCTTGTCATCGTTTCCGGCACATATCCTGTTCTAAGGACTGACAGGCCAAATGAGAACAGTTTCGCTTTTACCGTCTGTTCTTCGTTTTCTATTCTCCTGCGATTTTCATTTGCCATATCAATGGCGGTCTGTTCCAACGTCATGGCATTGTTCTTGGAACGGGTAAAAAGATGCTGGATTATGGGTGTTATCTTTTGCGTAAGCAACATAGCGGCAACATCCCGACTGTTGTATAACCTTTCCATCATAGGGCCGAATACCCCGCCGCTATTGGAAGCAAAATCGGGAAAATACAGTACGTTGTTATCCAGGAGGATTTCTTTTGCCTTATCTGTAACAGGAATATTTGCGCCACATACGACCACCTGTGCCCGGATAAGATGAGCATTATTACGGGTGATACTCCAGGACGCGGCACACGGAACTAAAAAGTCCACAGGCAAAAAAAGCAGGTCCGCGAGGGAAATCTTTTGCGCGTCTCCATATTTATTTACACAATCGTCATGGTACGTTTCCCGTAATTGCCACAAATGGTTAATATCCAATCCTTCAGGATCATACAGTGCACCTCGAGATGTTGAAACAGCCACTACTTTTGCCTTGGCTTCAGAAAGGAGTTTTGCCGTGTAAGATCCCACTTTCCCGAACCCTTCTATGGCAACAGTAGCATTACTAAAGTTTATATTGCGGTGCCTGGCAATTTCTTGAGCGGTGACAAGTACGGACAATGCCGTGTAAAAACCTGACTTAAATCCAGGGTGATATCTGAAACCGGCGGCTTGTGCCATAAGTTTGTATTCTTCATCGTTTGTACCCAGGTCTTTTCCGGCTTGATAGGAACCCTTAAAGGGGATCATGTGTTTTGCAAACCGAACAATAAGATCGTTTTTACGTTCCTCGGTAATATTTTTCTGATGAGTTGTAATTGCCGCCTTTGCGCCGCCATAGGGAATGTCTAAAAAAGCGTATTTTAATGTCATGTTTCGTGCCAGGTGGGAGAGCTCAAACCTGGAAATATCGGGAACAATCCGTACACCACCACTATACGTACCATTGACATCAGAGTAGACCACGAGATGACCCAGCAGGGTATCACTGTCATAAAAAGAATAGATTGTTTGGGGATTCACTGAATTAACTTCATTTTTAACAGCTTCGATATTCATAGACGATTTCCTCTCGACCCATTTTGTCACCAATGATTGCACATAAAAATTCTAAAGAAGGCGCGAGACCATTTCATCCTCTGCAGCCTCACAAAATGTATCACAAATGTTCGTTATTGTCTGACAACAAATCAATGTTAAAAAAAGGGAAGTGTCCCTATTTTTTGTATTGTATTATGTTTTGAGGGAAATCGGTTATTACGCCGGCAGTGCCCGCTTTTACGAACCGCAGCATCTCCTCTTTTTCATTTACGGTGAATATATTGACGGATATCCCCTTTTCCGCCATTGCCCGCACCCACCGTTCGTCTATCAGCGTATGGAGAACATTATACGTTTTAAATTCCGGGGTGTCCCAGTCGAGATGCCGGATCTCGGAGTGTCCTATCAGGGCCTGTACTTCAAGAGAGGGATTCAGGGCGCTGACCTCGCGCAAAAGGGAATGGTCGAAGGAGGAAATCACCACACGCCCATCGCCTGTCCCGGAATCATCTATCGCCGACAGAACATGCTCGACCAGGGGAAAACTCTTCCTGGAACGGGGAAGGCGTTTCAGTTCCAGGTTGACACGAAAAGAGGCATCGCGTGTGAAACGCAGGGCCTCCTCCAGCGTTGGTATCCGTTCACCCCTGTAACCGGACAGGTCTTCGGGCGTCACCACACCGGCTGAAATCGTACTGAACGGATCGGTCTTCGCGAACCAGGAACCCGCATCCAGCGAACAAATTTCACTCAGGGTAAAGGTCTCCGTTTTCCACGGAGCCCGGTCAGGAAAACGCCCGGCGACATCGGTCGTTCGGACAAGAGAGTTATCATGAAGAAGTATCAGCCTGCCGTCGCCTGTTACCACGACATCCGTTTCCCACAGATCGGCTCCCGCCTCCAGGGCCGCGCGTGCCGCCGCAAGCGTGTTCTCAGGGGCCAGGCTTCGTGCCCCTCTATGAGCTATCACGAGTGTCATCTCCGTACACCCTGCCCTTTTATAACATCTTCTGTATGGCGGCCAGGTACGGTCCCGAACGCTCAAGATAGAATGACAGCGCCCGTGAGAAATTTTTCCCCACAATCCCGTCGACAAAGAGCTGACTTACCTCCTTGTTGCGTTCAAGAACCGATTGAACACGGACAAATATCTGGCGTTCTTCGAAGGACATCTCTTTCATAATCGCGCGCAGAGCACCCCCGGCGCGGGGCTGGTACATCCAGAAATAGAGGAGGTCGAGGGCATTGATAATGACTATCTTTTCGAGATCGCGTGCCTCGGCCTTTATGGCGCGTATGAAGCTTTTAGGCGATTCAAGCATCGCGCACACGTCGGACTCGGGGAAAAGCAGCTCCATTCGAGTATGTATATCGAACATCTGTCCAAGCTTGCTTCGATAGTCCAGCATCCGTGTACGTATATTCTGGTAGCGATCGGCGATACCCTCTATAAAACCCGCCACGCAGTCGGACGCTCCCTTGGAAATCACGGCCGCCCATCTCTGGAGAACGGCATTCACCTCGACAACACCGCATGCCCCAAGCACATTGCCGGCGATCAGGCTGAACAGAACGGCAATGGGGATGGAGAGAACCGTTCTGAAAAAGTTTCCGTACACCGCACCCTTTGACAACCCGCGAAAGGCGTTATGCGTCGATATATACAGACCGTTTGCCAGGGCTATAACCGTATAGAGCAGAACAGGACTGGTGGATGTCGTGACGCCGAACATCCTGTCCATCAGTACGGTCTTGACGAGATAATCGAGCAGGGGAACGGAAAATCCCGTAAACAGGAGAGAATCCGTCAAACGATCCCAGCTGACATAATCGTTCCACTTCAGCAACGGGGAACGGCTAATCCCGCCACCCCCGATAACAGACTGGATAATGTTTCTGACACCGGTGATCCCGAACCAGATAAACGCCCCGAACCAGGAGAGCAACCACCAGTCTTTTGTAAGGTAAAACGTAAGGAATGCCGGAACGAATCCAACCAGCACCTTTATCCAGTTCTTTAAAGTGCTGTTGAGGTATTCCCATGACACCCCCATGCGATCGGCATACGGCTCAGGAGATTCGAGACAGAGATTATTCGTGCTCTCCTCGTCAAACCCGCCAAGGGTAACGATATTTCCTCCCTCCCGCATATATGTTGAAATCCTCGCCACCTCCCACTCTTCGAGGCGCTTCTTTCCGATAAGACGCAGGCCCGGGATACAGCAGGCCGCACGGTAGAAGGCATTTATCAGCCTGTTCGAACTGCCGGAAGGCACATAGTTCGCGCGAAGATATACCTCCGTATTCACGGGAATAGCCAGACGGGAAGAAGGGTGCGCGTGTGCCACCTCTCTTCGCGCCCTGCGGGGAAGGGTATCCTTTATAACAAGTCCCATCCCGTAGAGATGATGCGAACGCCCGGTGGAATCGCTCCCCACGCGGCTCTTGAGCAGTGTCCCTTTATAGTATGATGTGAAGGTCGGTATATTGTGCAGGATCCGCGTGAATGTGTCGGCCCTCCCGGAACCCTCGAAGCTCAAGCGTGTGAGCGATTCCTGTATGATGCGCTTGAGCTCTATCACGTTATCTTCATTTATCGCCCTCTGCAACTGGCTGATCTTTTCATTGTGGGGACCTTTGCCGGTCACATAATTCTTGAGATTGAATATTTCCAGATGTGTTATCATGCCCCTGCAGCCATAGAGAAGTTCGATGACATCCTCAACACTCAGATTATTGAGGGCAAGGGTAATACTGTACCCGGCATTAAGACGCTCCAGCCGTTCGAGAAGCTCACGCGGCGAAAGAGTCAGCAACGCCGGAACATCCTCCCCGTCGACAGGTATGCCAGGATCGGCAACTGAAGGGTTGCGGGCGGGACGCAGGTAGTCCTCCACGATCGCCTCCGAATCCAACCGGTTCAGTTCGTCAACGATTCCGGTCAGTTCCCGGCGTTTGTCCGACCCCGCCCGGGCATACTTCTTTCTCAGGGCAGCAACGTGCTCCTTCATGACAGGAAGCATCGTTGCGTGTATGTACTCGGCCAGGTGAAGCAGAGAGGCCTGTCCGACGCCGACGAACGACACGAATTTCTTCTCATCGAGTGAAGGAGGAAGAAACCCGTACCGCTGCTCAATCGAGGAGCGGTGCCTGTCGTTAAATTCCCTGAGGACCGCCATGATATATTGCCGCTGGTATTCCGAAACCCTGCGTCCTTCAGCCATGAAGGACTCGACCGGTTCTTTCTTCAGGAAATTCAGGTAATCCTGAGCGTCCAGCAGCCCCCGCGGCGCCCATATAAACGAGACATACCGGCCATGAAACCGCGCGGAAAACTCGACGCCGATCCGTACCCTGATACCCATAATTTCGGCCGCCGTCAGAAGCTCCTCGGCAGTATCCGCTTTTACATGATTATAATAGATTACCTTGAGCCTTCGGATACCCTTTATCCAGGCGTCCATTATCAGGTGAGTTGAAGATTTTCTCCCCTTGGTGTTGACATCGTGGACATGATCATCAGTCGCGATCTGATTCCACTCCTCGGGCATCTCCAGCAGGTGATACCGTCTCAGTTGCTCCCGCACAATACGCGGCTTCCCGGACGCCGCGATGCGGAAATCATGTGCCAGCTTCAGCTGCTGATAATAATCACCGCGGGCCTGAACAAGTTTCTTCATGATCTGAAGAAGGACACGGGCGGTGTTCATGCGGAGAAAACTCTGCGAGCTGTACAGCACCTCTTCTCTCAGCGAACGCAACGCGCTGAGACGATCCTCCGCCTTGCCGACCTCCAGCGAATTGAGCAGATGGATGACGGCATAGGCAATACGCAATTCCTTCGAGGCCGCCATCTCCTTGATCCCGTGCGGGTGCAGATAGGGATTCAGAAGATTCTTGAGATACTTACGAGATCGGTCCCTGTTCAGAACCTCGTTGACAATGACCAGAAGCTCGTGGTCCTGGTTGTCAAAAAGTATCCGCGGCACACCCTGCTTCATCATCCTATCCCCAAAATAGCAAAAATAGGGACACTTCCCTATTTTTATAAAGTCTGCGCCCTACCCGATACGGAATCATTCCGGAGAAAACGGGAATCCGTTTTGTTTTTCTCTTATCTGTTATCCTCTTATTTAACAGTACACATTAATCATTCAAATGTGAATACAAAAAATAGGGAAGTGTCCCTATTTTTTTGTAAAATGCGGGGGGCGGCGTTCCAGAAACGCCGAGATGCCCTCATGTCCATCCGCAGTGCGTGTCATGCCGGTAATGCCCCCGGATTCATGCTCCATCTGACTTTCCAGGGTCTCCGAGAAGGTCATGTTCAGCAGTTTCTTGACCGATCCGAACGAGAGTGTCGGTCCGGCAGCGAACTTACGGGCGAGGGTTTCCGCTTCCTTCATGAGGTCATCATCCGGAACAACCCTGCTCACCAGCCCCCACTCCATTGCTTCGCGTGCACGTAACTTTCGATTGGTCAGGAGCAATTCCTTCGCCCGCGTCAAACCGGCCACACGGGGCAGCACATACGTCATGCTTCCATCGGGAGAAAGTCCCACAGCGGTGTACGCCGCCATAAAGACCGACGATTCGGCGGCAAGGACAATATCGCCGCTGATGGCAAAGCTCATCCCTATCCCGGCGGCGGCTCCGTTCACCGCCGTGATGAGGGGCGCGTTCATTCGCATGAAATGTGAAACGGCAAGGTTGCAGTACACCGTTGTCTTCTTCATGGCAGTTGGAAGGTCATCTCCCGAATCGTAAAAAAACTGGAGATCTCCCCCCGCGCTGAACATCTTTCCCGCACCCGTCAATATGACGGCGCGAATCTCCGGGTCCTGGTTACATCGTACAGCCGCCTCCATGAGCTCTTTCGCTATCGTCAGGTTCACGCTGTTGGACTCTGCCGGCCGGTTCAGGGTAATGCACGCCACATGATCCTTCACCTCAAAAATAATCGTCTCATACTCCATGTTCCGACTCTCCTTTCAAAAACAGGGACACTCCCCTATTTAATTTCTTTTTCAGTTATATAGCTGAGTATACTCCATAATCGCATCGCGTAAATAGGGAAGTGTCCCTATTAAAAGAGCTTCTTCAGAAGGTTTTGAGCGCCTTTCCGGATGTAGTAGGATGAGAGGGTGTTGAGCACATATTCGGTGTCGAGGAAGGGAACGGGCTTTTTAATCCGTCCTTTCAGAGTGACAGGCAATACCATACGCCCCTGTCTGTTCAGCAGCGCCCTCAGGATATCGGCCTTTTGCGCCAGCCTTTCGGAATGACGCTGTGAGAGAATCACCTCTCCCTTCAGATCGAGTGTTCCGGCGGCTCTGTCGACCACACCCTTAAAGACCGCAACCGAGTCGGTTGCCTTGCTGGTCTGTATATTTTTAAGGATCAGCGATTTCACCTGTATAATAGCATCCTCCATTTCGAACGTTCCATCAAGGGAATCGAATCGTGTCGATTCATGCCGGGCTACTTCTCCGCCCTGGTAACTGAGAAACCGGCCGACGCCTTCCAGACCGAAAAGGTTGTCCAGAACGCTCTCGACAAGATTGAAGTTCTTCCACTCCCCATTCGCCAGTGTCACGGTTCCCCGGGCTCCCACTGCGGGTTTTACATCGGCACTCCGCGTGCCCTCCGCGTGCAGATCTCCCGAGAGCACACCGGCAAATGTATCCCCATGTTCGGTCAGCGCATTCAATACCACGCTCACGTCAACTCGCTGTATCGTGGGATCGAAGGCCCATCTCTTTTTCTTTATATCGTAGAGTCCCGTGCCCTCCACGCTGCCTTCAAAGGCCTGTATATCCAGAGAATCGATTGTTATCCGGCCGGGCCTGTAGCTGAAGGTCGACGCCGCCCCGGAGAAGGGAACCGACGCAAACACACCCTTCTCAATGGCGAGCGTCCCCCGGCCCCGTACATCCTTCGTACGCGTTCCCTTTACATTCAGCTTCATCCCCTCGATCACACCGGCCTTCGGCGGACCCTTCGCATCCTTTGCCGGCGGCAACGTGAACGCTATCCGGTTGGACCCCGCCCGCACAGTCACCGACAGATTATCCGGCGCGCCCGTCGCCGAACCGTCCACCGCGATATTCCCCTTGAGGGCATAGTTTTCCATAGCTGGAAGTAATCCTCCCCAGTCATCCAGTGTAATGCCGTTTGTCTTCAGCGTGAGATTCACGGCCGGGCGTTTCCCGGTTTTCACGGTACCTTCGGCATGCGCGGCGAGGGTATGCAGTCTGCAGTCAATCGTATCGAACAGAAGATCGCTCCCCGCGCTGCGCCCCTTTACGTCGAGCGAAAGCGCCGTCCCCGCAGGCTTCTTGAATGAATCCCCATATTCGATCTTCATGACATCGGCGTTCACACCGGCATCGATCGTATAGTTCGACCCATCTCCCGACGAGGCAACCCGCAGTGACGCGGGGCCCTCCATCACAAGCTTGCCCGGCGTACCACCGATATAGGGGGCCGCCAGGGCAAGAAGCCCCGCGGGCATCATCTTTTCGGATGTTCCCGTAATGTTCCACCGCGGGGCAGAAAGAAACCGGTCGACCGTTCCGGACAGTTTCATACGGTTCGCATTTACCGTAATCACCGCCGGCGTGACCGACAGATGCTGCTTCCCCCAGGAGAGGGACAGGTCCGCATCGAGGCCGGCGTCTATCTTTCCCGGCGGCACGGGGGTCGCATTCTTCCGGTTTTCATCAAAAACAAGATCGCGCACGACAACCGCCATATCCGCGACCAGTTCATCACCCAGCGACCCCTTTCCCGTTATATCCGCGCTCACGTCACCAGACCCTACCGCTACCGGCAATAGATTCGATATGCGGGCAAGAGGAAATGATTGCACACCCAGATCGACATCGATCCGCATATTTTCAACATCGACCGGCGCGCCCAGCGGACCTATAGTTCCACGAATGGAACAATTTTCAGATCCGCTTTCAAAAACATCCGCGCTCATATGCACTGAAACAGGCCGGTCGAAAGAAACATCTTCCATGGCAAGGTCCAGGGCATCGACAACCATCGTACCGGCATCGGGAAGCAGCAGATCGTCCCGATACAGCAGCCTCCCCTTCACGATCTGAAGCTCACGCACGGTGAAAGGCAGCGCCGCGGATGGTGAAGACCCGGCGTCGTTATCCTCAGCCGCCCAGGCAACAGAACCCCCTCTCCGCCGAACCGACGGTTCCGGGGGCGCCTTACCCTTCTTCTTCAGCGACGCCAGAATATCATCGAAACTGAACTCGCCGTCGGCATTTCGGGCCACTGAAATCACGGGACGTTTCAGTATAATCTTCTTGACCTTAATCGCTTTCTTCAGCAGTGGGAAAAGTTCAACCCGCACATGAAGACTGTCCAGCGAGAGAAAATCATCAGAAGAAAAGCGGGGGTTATCCGAAACACGCAGACCCTGAAGCTCAGCGCCCAGACCGGAGAGAACCGTCAACTCAATATGCTGAAAATCGACATCACGCCCCAGATACGGCTCTACCCGCGCGAGAATCTGCCCCTTATAGCGGTCAAGATCCACCATGAACGGCGCCAGCATCACGAGGACCAGGCAGATAACCAGTACAACAACAATACCGATAATAATCTTCTTCATTCTTACACCTCTGAAGGAGGGACACGCTCCTCTTTTCTTATCCCTGTTGTTTCACGCCTGCCCCGTACGAAAAAATAGGGACACTTCCCTATTTTTTCTATTTTTCCCGATACCCCTTTCACCTGTTCGATAGGGGGTCATTCCAACGAAAATCGGAATCCAGTGCTTTCAAACAACCATGATTCCTCAAGACTCCGGCCTTCACCGGAGTGGCGATTCTTTACGCAAAAAATAGGGAAGTGTCCCTATTTTTTTATTTTTTGCGGAGGAGATCACCGAGTGTGCCCATCGAGGTGGGTTCATTTTTCAGGTATGTACGATAGTCTTCATCATCGGCTTTTTCCGCTTCATTGCTTCTCTTATCTTCGTGCGTCGGAACGAGGGAAAGCCGCCGTTTCTCAAGGTCAATCTCTTTCACGGTCACATCCAGTACCTGTCCCTGTTCCAATACCTCATTCGGATGATTGATCCGTTTTCCGCCTCCAATCTTTGAAATATGAACCAGCCCGTCCACACCACCCTCAAGCGTGACAAAGGCGCCGAATTTTGTCAGGCGTGCCACCTTTCCGACATGCGAAGATCCTTCCGGGTATTTTTCCCCAACATGGTCCCACGGATCGGGGAGCGTCGCCTTACGGCTGAGGGCTATCCGGTTCTTTTCCCAGTCCAGGCTTAAGATCACCGTCTCTATTTCCTGCCCGACAGAGAGAACATCGCCCACCTCATCAACACGCTCCCACCCGATTTCAGATATGGGAAGCAGCCCCTGCACGCCACCGATATCCACAAACGCGCCGAACTTTTGAATCGATACAACCGGACCCGTAATCCTCATCCCCTCGCTCAACTCCTCCTTCAGTTCCTCAATTCTGGCACGCGCCTCGGCTTCAAGGATCATCTTATTGGAGAGGATTACATTCCGTCCCTTTTCGCTATATTCCGTAATCATAAAGGGCATCCGCTGTCCCACATATTCAGCGGAATCCTCTGCCCGCCGCAGACCCATCTGGGAATGAGGACAAAAGGCCATGGTATCGCCGGCTATCTTGACACGATACCCGCCCTTTACCTCCGTTTCCACCAGGCCCTCAACCGGAATCTCATTGCGAAAGGCGTCTTCAAGAAAATGTCGCCCGGCCTCGCCGCCGGTAATCCGGATGGTAAAGAGCATTTCACCCTTGCTCGATGACAGGAAATACGCGGTAACCGTATCGCCGATCTTCAGCGGGCAGGTGCCATCCTCATCGAGCAGCTCCTTTTTATCCAGAAACCCCTCGCTCTTCCC
>Ga0272444_10001526_pt1:0-20000 | contig 22204 bp, 14 predicted proteins | sample SSMForm13_FD_201033 | JGI IMG/M metagenome (GOLD analysis project Ga0272444, IMG submission 201033) | Marine sediment archaeal communities from Little Sippewissett salt marsh, Falmouth, MA, United States - SSM-Form-13 | ecosystem: Environmental > Aquatic > Marine > Wetlands > Sediment ...
ATGTTATCTGATAATATTTCTGAAGCTGAGATATCTGATAAGTGGCAGGACTTTATATGCAATGGGACTGATCGCATAGCTCATGAGCCTGATGACAAAACTCTTATTCTTGGTTTCAGAAAAGATCCTTTATAATCGATGTAATTATTTTTGCATGTGATCTTCAACATGACCAGCAGCGATGTTCTTCCTGCGAATCTTTGAGTAATCAAGATAACCCTGTTGTCCAATGTTTACATCGATGAAGATCTGTACGAACAGTCCTGACGAACTTCAGCGGCTTCTTTTTTCTCAAGGCTACAAGTGGCACTCAGATACAGATAAAAAACAACAGAAGGTTGTTCCTCTCTGGTCCGATAGTTGGATCTTTACGCACGAGGATGGAACCATCAGTTGGGCTGAACATGACTGTCACCCTGATGCACAACATTATCTCCTTGTTTTCATCACAGACGGTGATGAAGGTCATTACACTCTTGAAAAAGCGCAAAGCAGATTCCCAGACTAACCCCAATAACTATCATGAAAAAGATCCTTTACGTAGACCTTGACAACACACTTGTCAATTTTCAGTCAGGTATTGATAAACTCGATGACAGTAAACGGAGTGCATTTGAAGGTCACTACGATGATACCCCCGGCATCTTTGCCCTCATGGAACCTATGGAGGGCGGTGTGGAGGCCTTCACATCACTTGCGGAGGTTTATGATGCCTACATTCTTTCGACTGCCCCGTGGCACAATCCATCAGCTTGGTCGGATAAACTTGAATGGGTACAAAAACATTTGGGAAGTCCTGCCTATAAACGGCTGATATTGAGCCATCATAAAAATCTCAACTGCGGTGATTACCTGGTGGATGACCGGATTACTGCAAGAGGGGTTGACCGGTTTACAGGCGAAGTGATTCATTATGGCAGTGATACCTATCCTGATTGGTCAGCGGTTATGCGCTACTTGCTGTAACCCGAAAGCACAAATTGCAAGTTGCCAACGTAAGTCACTGTCTGAAAACTTGGGTCAGCTCTATCGGGCAGCCATCCTATTTTAGCCGGTTATGACTCATCCGAAAATCTGAGATTATGGGATTCCGATTCTGGCGGCGATTTACCATTGTTCCTGGTATTACACTCAACCTGAGCAAGTCTGGAGGTTCTCTCTCATTCGGACCACGAGGGGCAAAGTTCACTATTGGTCCCAGGGGAAGCAGGGTGACGGCCGGCATTCCGGGAACAGGACTGTTCTATACCAAGGCATTGAACACAAAAAGGGGAGGCGGCAGGCTCCAGAATGTGGTTTCAACGGAGAGCAAGTTGTCGTTGGGGTTTTTCAAGCGACTTGTTACCCCGGATGATGAAGAGGCCCTGATTGACGGCTGCAGGGCGCTGTTCGAGGAACGTGAGGACGATGCCTTGCGCTATTTCCGGCAGGCGAGGCATATTCCTGATGCTGCATGGATAGCAGGGTATCTCTGTTTTCGTAAAGAGCTGCTCGATGAGGCCGAGCGTCATTTTGAGTTCGCGGTTTCTCATCATGACTCTCTGGGCAAGCTGTTTTCAAAATATGATATAGCTCCTGTCATGACCCTGCCGGTAACCGAAGAGGTCACGGCAGTTGTGTCACCGGGACTGCCCGGTACGCTTCTCGCCTTAGTTGAACTGTTGCAGGTTCAGGGACGGGATAGAGAAGCGATGCAGAAGCTTGAACGATTGCAGTCAGTAGCTCCCGATGATGTCATGGTCAGAGTATCACTTGCTGAGCTGCTTCTTGAACAGGAAGGTGATGATCATTTCCATAGAGTTGTCCAGCTGGCAGAAGGAGTGGAGAACGAATCGGACATGCATGCGGCTCTGCTGTTCTACAAGGCCAGGGCACTCAGGGCCCAGGGACTGCTGACCGCGGCACGTTCAGCCCTGACCCAGGCACTTCGCCGGACGAAGGATCGTTCAGAAGCGTTGCTGAAGGCTGTACGGTATGAGCGGGCCATGGTGTATGGGCAGCTCGGACATAACTCAAGGATGCGCTCAGACCTGGAAAAGCTGTATGCTGAAGACCCAGACTATGAGGATGTGGCGGCAAGGTTGATGGGGTAGTGGCGTGGGAGTAGCAGTCATGCGGCTGATGAGTCTCGTTTGCGAAATATCAACGTGATATTGTATGTTGATTTATGGCTCAATGATTGTATGGTCGGCTAAAAACCTCTGCAGAGTTTCTCTGCCGGGATAACATCATTCTAAAAAGGATTTCTTGATGAAAGCATTCCATTTTGATCGGCACCTTATAGACGCTTATTCCCGGTTTTCACGATCATTCAGTTCAATAAGGGCCACTGATCTACGTGAAGCCATCGAGGCACAGTATACAGCTGGTCGGTTCTGGCCTGATGCTCTTCTTTCCCTGAACCCTCGTTATGAAACGGGAGCTACCATCGATGATCTGGTTGCTTCTGGAGACCTTTGTAAAGAAACTGGGAACGTCTTTAGATTCGACGACTTATCACTCCGTCTCTATCGTCATCAGGCACAGGCTATTGCTAAGGCTAAGGCCAGACAGAGTTTTGTGGTCACTACTGGTACCGGGTCCGGTAAGTCCCTCTGTTTCTTTGTGCCCATTGTCGATGCGATTATTCGAAAGAAAAAAGCTGGAGAGGCCCCAAAGACACGAGCAATCATCGTTTATCCGATGAATGCTTTAGCAAATAGTCAGATTGAAGAGATTGAAAAGTTTTTGGTTGATTCTGGTTTGCCTGATCATCTGAAGCCGGTTGTGCGCCGATATACGGTGCAGGAGGATGAGCAAAAGCGCCAGGAGATAGCAAAGAATCCTCCGGATATTTTGCTAACCAACTACATGATGGCGGAATTGCTTCTGACTCGCCAGGATGGACTTGACGCCAAGGTTATAGAAAACGCCAAGGGGATAGAATTCATCGTGCTTGATGAACTTCATACCTATAGAGGGCGTCAAGGGGCTGACGTTGCTATACTCGTTCGCCGTTTGCGTGAACGTTGTATGGAAGGCACTCCTCCCATATGTATCGGAACCTCTGCCACTATGGCCAGTGAAGGTTCTGAAGATAATCGAGCTCAAGCCATATCTGAGGTTGCCTCATGCCTATTCGGTGCTGAAATAGGCCCTGATGCAGTCATTGATGAGTCCTTGGAGCGGGCAACGGATGATAAGCTGAACATTGAAAATGTCCGATCTCAACTAGCAGAAGTACTGACAAAGGATCTGCCCGAAGTTCTGACGGATGAAGAGTTGAAACGACATCCGCTTGCAGTGTGGACAGAAATGAGGCTGGGGCTTGAAGATGGCCTAAATCTCTGTCGGCGCAAACCCATTCCTTTCCAGGAAGCTGTAAAGCTTCTGGCTGAAGATAGTGGAGTGGACGAAGCGATCTGTGACTCAGCGTTGCAAGCTTTTCTTTCTTATGTAAGCCTTCCAGAAGAAGATCGGGGTGGAACCGGGAAGAAGGCATTTCTTGCGTTCAAACTCCATCGTTTCTTGTCTGGCGCCGGTGAACTGTTCTCTACGCTTACTGATTCCCCGAGAACCACGACGTTCGAAGGTCAACTTGAGGATCCCTACAATCCTGATCATCGCCTGTACCCGACCCGTTTTTGTAGGGAATGCGGACACGAATTTTACGTGGTAACCTGTAGGCAGGACGAACACGGGCTGCAATTTATACCACGAAATATCGAAGATACTCCTCTTGACCGTGATGACGATGGAGAGGTGGCGGGTTATTTGACCCCTATCAGTGACGGCGATCCTGACTATGTTTTCAACGGGGAAGTTGAAAGCTTTCCAGAGGATTGGCGAGAGCAGTACAAGGGGGTTGAACGTCTACGATCAAATCGCAAAAAGCGCATGCCGAATATGGTCACTGTGACTCCGGACGGGCGATATGATACTTCTGGAAAGAGCTTTTGGTTTATTCCGGGAAAATTCGGGTTTTGTCCCTGCTGTCTTCATGAGCCCTCGGCATCGATGCGCGAACGTAGCAAACTTGCAGGTCTCTCGGGGGAAGGAAGAAGTTCAGCTACTACGCTTTTGGTGTCAAGTGCGCTTGAATGGATGAACACTCCAGACAGTGGTATACCTAATGATAAGCGCAAGATTCTTGGCTTTACGGATAATCGACAGGATGCTGCTTTACAGGCAGGTCATTTTAACGACTTTTTGTTCGTTACCCTGCTCAGAGGAGCTATTCTCAGGGCTGTTCAGGATGCAGGAGAAGATGGTCTGTCTGAAGATGAAATAGGGTTGCGTGTCGTTAAAGCCTTGGGTTTTACAGCTGACAATCAGGTGACTCGTTCTTATTGGCTGTTAGATCCAGGAGCTAAAGCACTTATGCGGGAAAATGCTCAAAGGGCTTTGGCAAAAGTTATCGCCCATAGGGTTTGGACGGATTTACGTCGAGGGTGGCGTTATACTAATCCGAACTTGATGACTCTGAAGCTGCTCGAAGTCCGATTTATTGGTCTGGATGATATCATTGAAGATCATGAACGTCTAGCGGGATTGTTACCGGAGTTTGGGAGGAAAACAGCTTCAGAGCAGCGGGATGTTTTGCATAAGTTGCTTTCAGCCATGCTTGAAGGGCTTGCTGTTGGCACTGAAAATCTTGATTTAGCCGAGCTTGATAGTGTGGGTCAAAAATCCAGAACCCTACTGCGTTCACCCTGGTCCATTGATGGCAGGGAAAACCTTACAAGTCGAACCACTCTGTTTCTTCAGATACCAGGCGGCAGACAGGTCAATCTTCGTGAAGAAAAGACAATCCTGCGTGGTGGAAACATGTCTCGCATTGGGCGCATGATTAATAAGGAGAGCATGATTGGTACAAAGCTCAAAAAGGAGGAGTACCTCGAGTTTATGCAGGGGCTTCTGGGAATTCTTGAAGAAGAGGGGATTGTGACCTCTGTTGAGGTGGAGACAGATCTTCGGGGTTGGCGTTTATCCCCATCTGCAGTGCGCCTCGTGCCTGGTGAGGCTGTTCGGACAGGTGAGTCTCGTGGGAACAAGTATTTTCACGAACTCTACACTGGGATTGCTGAGCAATTGCGGAACGGAAAAAGTTCTTATTGGGGGCTGGAAGGGCGTGAGCATACTGCTCAGGTATCTCAGGAACAGCGTGAATGGCGTGAGTGGCGATTCCGGTATGGGGAAAAAGATCAGGAAGATCTTGCTGCTCACAAGTCTCAGCTTAAAGAGGCTGGAGAAGCCGATCAATTTTTGCCCGTATTGTTCTGTTCGCCCACCATGGAGCTTGGTGTCGATATTTCAGCTTTAAATGCTGTCTATCTTCGTAATGTTCCTCCTACGCCTGCAAACTATGCTCAGAGAGCAGGTCGGGCGGGTAGGTCCGGACAGGCAGCTGTTATTTTTACCTATTGTGCTGCGCAGTCTCCTCATGATCAGTATTTTTTTGAACGGCGCAATGAGATGGTTGCCGGTGTCGTGCGTCCACCATCTCTTGATCTTGCAAATGAAGAACTTGTCCAGTCTCATCTGCAGGCTGTCTGGCTTGCCCAGGCTGGGATAGCACTGTCTCCCAACATTCCTCAAATTATTGATCTTCAATCCGAGGGATACCCCTTGAAAGAGGAGATTCGGTCAGTGATTCAGGACCCCAATCTTGTAAGCCGTTCTCTTGATCCCATGCGTAAGGTACTAGAGCAGGTGCTCACAGCTCTGGGAGATGAGTTCCCTGTTTGGATGGATGACCCGGATGCCTATGTAGAGAAGGTTGCCAAGGAAGCACCATATGAGTTTGATCAGGCATTTGATCGGTGGAGAGAGCTCTATAAATCAGCGCGCTCGCAGCTTAATGAGGCGAACAAGCGAACTGAAACCATTGGAATTTCCAGGGCAGATCGGAGAAAGGCCAAAGCTGCCAGCGGCCAGGCGAATGATCAGATTACGATTCTTGAAGAGGGAAGGGCGAGCAATGGATCTGATTTCTATTCATACCGGTATTTGGCGACTGAAGGGTTCCTTCCAGGGTATAATTTCCCTCGGTTGCCGCTGTATGCATTTATTCCTGGAGAGGGCAGAACGGGAGCTTTCCTTTCACGGGCCCGCTTCCTTGCGATTGCCGAATTCGGGCCTCGGAGTCTTATTTATCACGAGGGGCGTGCTTATCGGATCATGAAAGCCAAGCTTCCTCCGGAAGTACGGTCTGCTGATGGATCAGAACTCAATACAAAGGATATTTACATCTGTTCACACTGCGGCGCCTGTCATGAAGGTGAAGTAGAGCGTTGTCATGCATGTGATAATCCTATGGCGGGAGAAGTGCCGGTCAAGCGTACTTTGCGAATCGACAATGTCGAAGCGCTGCCTGCTGAGCGAATTACAGCCAATGATGAGGAGCGGGTTCGTCAAGGATTTGAAATCCAGACAGTGTTTTCATGGCCGTTAAAACACGGACGACCACAGATCACTGAAGCGGAGTTCAAACTGGGCGATCTCTCTTTGTTAACACTGCAATATGCCAACAGTGCAGAGATCAGCCGGATCAACAAGGGGCTGAAGCGACGAAAGGATCAAACAGTATTTGGTTTCAATATTGATCCTCGTTCGGGATACTGGGCTAAATCGGAAGAGGAAAGCGAGGAAGGTGAAAAATCACCAGATATCGTGAAGCCAGTGCGGATAGTGCCGATTGTTCGTGACCGGAAAAACGCCCTGCTTGTCCGCTTTCAGGAACCCGAAACGTATGCTCCTGAAACGATCACTACAGTGCAGCACGCCTTGATGCGAGGCATTGAGATTACCTTCCAGCTGGAGGAGGGCGAGATTCTCGGAGAGCCGCTTCCTGCGCGCGATAACCGGCGTGCTATTCTGGCATATGAGGCTACTGAAGGTGGTGCTGGAGTGCTGAACAGACTGATCGAAGATGCAACAGCATTGGGACGGGTAGCGCGTCAAGCCTTGCAGCTGATGCATTATGATAATGTCGATGAGGCTATTCAGATTGGTAGCGCTTCCGTTTTGCGAACCAAAGATGACAAGGCCTGCGTTCGAGGCTGTTACCGATGCCTCCTCTCCTACTTCAACCAACCTGATCATGAGTTGATCAACCGTCAAAATGAGGACGCCTTGCAAATGCTGATTGATCTTGCGCGTGGAAGTCTTCATGTATTGCAGCTTTCCAAGCGGCCAGGGTCTGTGCAGGGCTGGCCAAGAGCGTTCGAACAGGCTGGTCTGCCACCAGCTGATGAAAACCATCTACAGCTTGGCGAGGTCGACATACCTTACGCCTGGCGCAGTCACTATGTCGCTGCAATGTCAGGCAATGTTCCTGGGAAGGTCCTGCAGGCTGCCAGTGAAAAGGGGTGGGTTGTGGTATCATTACCGGATACTCCTCAGGCTGGTGTTCCCATAGAATTGATGGATGCTTTGATGGAGAGTGAAGCATGATGACAACATTCGCACCTGGAGATCTGGTTCGAGCCAGAGGACGTGAATGGGTGACTCTGCCTGCTCCTCGAGATGGAATTCTCGCGCTTCGCCCCCTGTCTGGAAGTGAACACGACACGGTCATTCTGGATCCCGGCCTGGAGATGCTCCCTGTTGAACCTGCCCGGTTCGATTTTCCAGATAGTGCTGAGCCTACAGTGCAGGCCAAGGCGGCTCTTTTGGCAGATGCTCTTCGTCTCACACTTCGCCGAGGGGCTGGACCGTTTCGATCTGCAGCTCAGCTTGCCTTCGAACCACGGACTTACCAGCTTGTGCCACTCTTGATGGCCCTGCGCTTACCAGTGCCGAGATTATTGATCGCTGATGATGTCGGCATCGGGAAAACTATCGAGGCAGGGCTCATTCTGCGTGAGTTGATGGATCGTGGAGAGGTAGATACATTTTCTGTTCTCTGTCCTCCTCATCTTGTGGACCAGTGGCTTATTGAACTGAAATCCCGCTTTGGCATTGATGCAGTTCCTGTGACATCAGGTACAGCCGTTCGGTTGGAACGTAATCTACCACTTGCCCAAACCCTTTTTGATGCCTATCCCTTTACGGTGGTCAGTCTCGATTACATCAAGGCTGAAAAGCGACGGGAAGGTTTTGCCCGGTCCTGTCCTGACTTCGTCATTATCGATGAGGCTCATGCAAGTGTTGGGACTCACAAGGGTAAGCAGCAACGATTCAATCTGCTGTCCGGTCTTGCTCAAGATCCGGAGAGGAGAATTATCATGTTGACAGCCACTCCGCATTCAGGTGATGAAGAGGCGTTTGGACGTCTCCTTTCCCTGATCCATCCAGACTTTGCATCAATGCGCTTTGATGATGCTAAATACCGTGAGCGTCTTGCCAGGCATTTTGTCCAGCGTCGACGGATAGATCTGGTCGAGGGCGAGTGGCACGAAGAGCGTGCTTTTCCACGTCATGATACCACTGAGTTTGCCTATCACTTGTCCCCCTCATTCCTTGATTTTCAGGAGGCTGTGCTGGACTATTGTATGGGGATTGTTTCCAGAGCTGGAGATAGTCAAGGCGAGCGACGTCTTGCCTTTTGGGGAACCTTGGCCTTGATGCGCTGCGTTGGCTCGTCTCCGGCAGCTGCGGTGAGTGCGTTGCGTAACAGAATGATCAATGAGGCGGACCGGCTTGAACCACAGATTTATGACGATGACGGGGATGATGAGGATGCTGTAGATGTGGAACCGGGAACCGGGTTCGATACCGATCCGGCATTACTGTCTCTCATCAATAAAGCTGAGATTTTACTCAAAGGGGACGACCCCAAGCTCAAGGCGTTGATCGAAGTTTTGAAACCACTTGTCAAGGAAGGAGCCAATCCGGTCGTGTTCTGTCGCTACCTGGCGACAGCAGAACATGTGCGTAATGGTCTACGAAAAGCCTTTCCCAAGCTTGTTATTGAGGCTGTGACCGGAGTACTGACGCCAGATGAGCGTCAGGATAGGGTGGCCGAGATGGCCCCTGAAGATGAGGAGAAGGGAAATCAGCGGATTCTCGTGGCTACAGACTGCCTCTCGGAAGGCATCAACCTGCAACAGTTGTTCGATACAGTGGTGCATTATGACCTGTCATGGAACCCAACTCGGCATCAGCAGCGGGAAGGTCGAGTTGATCGTTTCGGTCAGCCGGCTGAGCTGGTGCGATCGGTCATGATGTTCTCTCCTGACAGTGCTATTGATGGAGCAGTGCTTGATGTGATTCTTCGCAAGGCCGAAGAAATACGCAAGGCCACGGGAATTACGGTTCCTCTTCCTGATGAGCGTGGTCCGGTGACCGATGCCCTGATGGCGGCAATGATGCTTAAGCGTAAGGAAAACAGCCAGCTTACATTTGACTTTAATCTCGATGCTGGCTCCAAGGCGATGGATGCTCGTTGGCGTAATGCGGAGGAAAACGAGAAGAAATCACGCGCCCGGTTTGCCCAGAATGCAATGAAGCCTCAGGAAGTGGCTCCTGAGTGGGAGCGGGTACGAGTTATGCTTGGATCCCCTGATGATGCCACGGTCTTTGTTGATCGGGCACTGTCACGTTTTGGTGCTGCTCTTGAGCGCAAAAAGACAGTTGCTCTGGCACATGTTCATGCTCTTGATCAGGCATTGCGTGAGCGTCTTGAGCAACGAGGCATGGAGGGTACGCTGCGGATCGCACTGTCTGAACCTGCGCCGTCCGGGGCAACACTGCTGACCCGTGCTCATCCTTTGACTTCGACCATGGCGGAGGCTCTTGTCGAAGCCTCTCTTGATCCTGAGGTGATGACAGGCCTGGGGGTCGGACGTGTTGGGGCTTGGCCGACAAGATTAGTCGAAAAGGTGACCCGCCTTTTCCTGTTGCGGTTGCGGTTTAAGCTTACCATTCATGCTCGTAAAGAGCGTCTTCTTCTGGCTGAAGAGGCTGCTCTTGTGGCGATGCAGGGGGATCAGATTGTCGCTGCTGGTGATGAGGCCCGAGCTCTTCTACAGGCAGAGGCTGCAGCCAATATCGCCCCTATTGCTCGGGATCGGATGGTTCAGGCGGCGAGGATGGAGCTGCCAGCAATGATCGAAGGGCCGCTTGCAGCATATATCAAGAATAGAGCCACAGAGCTGGCTCGTGATCATGCTCGTTTGCGAGCTGCTGCAGGCTCGATATCCAGGGTATCGGTAGATCCTGTTCTGCCACCCGATGTGATCGGGTTATTCATTCTTATTCCGGGGGAGGACTAAGTTATGGCTCGTAAACCTGTCACTGATATGTCAGCCTGGCCATCGCTTTCGCTGGAGGGCAATCTGATTGCTCCGGCAATGGTGGCCAAGATCGATCAACGCACGGCGCCAGAACAAACCGAAGAGAGTTATCGTATTCGCAAGGGGCTTACTGTCCGCGATGAAATTTCAGCCGCTTTCCGAGTAGGTCAGTCCCACTTTGACGCCTTTGCCAAAGTTGAAGATGCTTCTCTTGAAGTCACTCGACGCTTTGTAGAAGGCTTCCTGAAGGAGGCCTTTGGATTCGAAGATCTCGCTCATGCTCATGGAGCGCTCTCTTTTCTTGCTGATAGCGACCGGGTTCCTGTTGTGGTTGTTCCAGCTATTGAAGAGCTGGATAAACGCAGCGCGACCTTATCAGTAGATCGCCCACGTTCACCCGCCTTTGCTCTTCAGGATTACCTGAATGACAGTGATGAAGCGCTTTGGGGACTTGTTACTAATGGCAGGTACCTGCGCCTTATGCGTGATAATGCTTCTTTGACTCGTCCAGCCTATATCGAAGCTGATCTGTCGCAGATGTTCGCGAATGAAGATATTGCTTCTTTTGCAACGCTCTGGCTGATGATCCATCGAACCCGGTTCGGTGCGTCAGGAACACCGGCTACGGACTGTGTTCTGGAGCGTTGGCGTGAGACTGGCGCCCGAGAGGGTGAAGTGTCCCGAGATCGTCTTGCTGGTCAGGTAGAGCAGGCCCTGAAGGATCTGGGTAGCGGTTTTCTCAAGGCGAATCCTGACATGGCACTCAAGCTGAGGCAAGGAGATATCCCTCTGACTGAATGGTTCAATGAGCTGCTCAGGTTGATTTACCGCCTGATATTTCTCATGGTGGCCGAGGATCGTAATCTTCTGCACCCTACACAGTCCAGGAAAGAGGCTCGTTCACTCTATGCTGACGGGTACAGTCTTAAGGCCTTACGTGCACACTGTGTCCGGCGTGCCTCCTGGGATCGTCATTACGATCGATTTGAAGCCGTGAAAATCGTGTTTCGGGCATTGACTCATGGTCAGGATGCACTTGCATTACCGGCACTTGGAGGGCTTTTCGATGAGGAGAACCTTGCACTCCTGGGAACAGCGAGGTTGCAGAACAATGCCTTCATGAAAGCGATCTGGCATCTTTCCTGGCTGTCTGATCGTAACAGCATGGTTCCCGTGAACTGGCGTGAGATGGAGACGGAGGAACTTGGATCAGTCTATGAAACGCTCCTCGAATTGCAACCCCAGCTCGGTGATGATGGTGTGTCCCTTGTTTTCGCGTCGGATACGGCTGAAAAGAAGGGGAACCAGCGGAAAACCACCGGTTCCTATTATACGCCGGACAGTCTCGTTCAGGCTCTCCTCGACACTGCGCTTGATCCAGTACTGAACAACACAGAAGCCGAAGCGGATGATCCAGCCAAGGCACTCCTGAAACTTTCGGTTATTGACCCAGCCTGTGGCTCCGGTCATTTTCTGTTGGCAGCTGCTCGAAGAATAGCAACGAGGCTCGCCCGTATCCGCGCTCAAGGCACACCATCTCTTGCCGATTTTCGTCATGCCCTGCGCGATGTCGCGCGTTCATGCATCCATGGTGTGGATCGCAACCCGATGGCCGTGGAGTTGACCAAGGTCGCGCTCTGGATCGAGACCGTGGATCCGGGTCTTCCCCTCGGGTTCTTTGATGCCCAGATTCGCTGCGGCGACTCCCTTCTTGGGGTGTTCGACCTGCAGGTGCTCGAAGAAGGTATTCCTGATGCGGCATACAAGCCACTGACCGGAGATGATAAGACTACGGCTAGCTACTACAAAAAGGCCAATCATGATGCGAAGAAGGGGCAGGGGAGCCTGGATTTTACCGGTGGGGGTTCCGGTGTTCCTATCGGTCCGATCTCGGCTGACTTCAGTGGATTACGGGATCTTTCTGAAGAGACGATTGCCGATATCGAGACCAAGGCGAAGACATTCAGGAGCCTGAGAAAACAGGACTCATTCCAGCGGGCGCTGATGGGCTGCGACCTCTATGTCGCTCCATTTTTCCTGCCCAAGGTTGGCGATATTCCCATGAGTCCATCAGAGCAACTTATCCCTACCTCAGAAGATGTCTGGATAGCCGTTGGGCAAGGGAGAGAGCGGCGTCATGATTTACAGAATACGCTTGTAGCAAGTGATGTTCAGGCATTTCACTGGCCTTTGGAATTTCCTGATATCATGGCACGGGGAGGCTTTGATGTGATCATCGGAAATCCACCGTGGGAACGCATCAAGCTTCAGGAAAAGGAGTTCTTCGCATCAAGGGATGCTGATATTGCAACGGCACCTAACAAGGCTGCCCGGGACCGATTGATCAAGGGGTTGGTCAAGGCGGAGCCAGGATCACCTAAAAGGCGATTGTTCGAAGCGTTCGAAGCTGAAAAACGACGTTCTGAGGCTACTTCAACCTTCGTCAGGGTTTCTGAACAGGAGGGTGGCCGGTTCCCTTATACCGGGGTGGGTGACGTCAATACCTATGCACTTTTTGCCGAACTCTTTGCTCACCTGGTTGGCCCCAAAGGTCGCGCCGGCGTCATCGTCCCGACAGGGATAGCGACCGATGCCACTACAGCTCCGTTCTTTGCGCATCTTGTCGATGAAAAGCGGCTCGCAAGCCTGGTGGATTTTGAAAATTCTGCGCCATTGTTTCCAGGGGTTCATAGGAGTTTCAAGTTTTGCCTCCTGACGATGGGGCGCAACGAGGCTGAGGCCCATTTTGCCTTTTTCCTGACTGAGCCGGCGCAATTGGCTGAGCCTGAGCGAAACTTCACGCTTAGTCCTGAGCAGATTGCGGCCATCAACCCGAATACCAAGACCGCTCCGGTGTTCCGTTCGCAGGCTGATGCTGAAATTACGGCCAAGATTTACCGCAATGCTCCCGTGTTGATCGATGAAGGCAAGGGCTTCGAAGGGAATCCGTGGGGCGTGAGTTTTATGGCCATGTTCCATATGTCGAACGACAGTGGACTGTTTCGGACAGCGCCCACGCTCGAGGCGGAAGGGTTTGTTCGGGATGGTGTGGATTGGGTATCACTGCCGGATGGGCAGGAGGAGAGAGGGGAAGCGTCTACTGAGGTAGTGCGTTATGTGCCGCTTTATGAGGCGAAGATGATCCATCAGTTCGATCATCGTTGGGCCGGGTATGATGCAGATGGGACGAATTCAGCGGATGCGACCCAAGCTGAAAAAATGGATCCTGCCTGGGAGCCACAGCCGCGTTACTGGGTTCCGGATGGCGAAGTTACAGCAAGACTCGAGGCCAAAGGCTGGAAGCGGGACTGGCTTATGGGGTGGAGGGATATTACTAATGCTACGAACGAGCGGACGGTGATTGCGACCGTGTTTCCGCAGGTGGGTGTGGGAAACAATTTGCCGCTAATGCTGTTATCCAACAATCTGGATGCAACAGCCCTAACCGGCCTTTCTGCTAGCTTGTCGTCCTTAGCGCTCGATTTTGTCGCACGCCATAAAGTCGGTGGTACGCATATAAACTTCTTTATCTATGAACAATTGCCGATCCTGTCGCCCAACTTTTACACTGAATCTCGCCTCGCATTCATCATCCCTCGTGTCCTAGAACTCACGTACACTTCGCAAAGCCTCGCCTCTTTCGCCCGCGATTTGGGCCATGACGGTTCGCCCTTCGCCTGGGATGAGGAGCGTCGAGCGTTGCTTCGTGCCGATCTCGATGCTTTCTATGCTCGTGCCTACGGCCTGACACGTGATGAGCTGCGTTACATTCTCAATCCCTCTGACGTGAAGGGTGAGGATTATCCTTCGGAAACCTTCCGCGTTCTGAAGAACAAAGAGCTGCGCCAATATGGCGAATACCGTACCCGCCGCCTCGTTCTCGAAGCCTGGGATCGGATGGAAGCGAACGGCGAATTTACCGAGATGGAGATGTGATGATCGAAGCACCTCAATCATTTGTTGTCCGCGAGGAGTGCAACAAAGCTGCCTGGAACGGTGGGTATCGTCGTCTATTGGGTGAGCAAGGCGGCTGGGCCGGATTCGGATCGACGACGGCTCGCGGAAATATCCACCTTGCGGCAAACACCCAGAATGGCCCATGGTACTTGGCGATTGAACATCCGGAAGTAATTGATGAACTTGGCCTTGAGCCCGCAGATGTGCCTGGCCCCGGCAGCGCCCGGTATGCCTTCAACTCTTTGACCGAGCTCTATGCCGTACTGTCAAGAGTGTACGGACTTTCCGTCAGCCTTCCCGATCTCCCCCTCCAGAAATTTGAAAAAGAGATTCAGGGCCTCCCCCGTGAGACTGAGGCCGAACGTCTGGTTGTGTTGCGCAAGGGTCAGGGGATATTCCGCGAGAGCCTGCTTGAGTACTGGCAGGGTGAATGCCCCCTGACCGGGATCACGGATCACCTGCTCCTCCGTGCATCCCACATCAAGCCCTGGGCTGATTGCCAGACCGACGCCGAGCGTCTGGATGTCCATAACGGCTTGCTGCTCTCAGCCCTCTGGGATGCAGCGTTCGACCAAGGGCTGGTGACCTTCGATGAAGCCGGGTTGCCTGTTTATTCAGCAGCCTTGAGTGATGCCGCCAAACGTGAGCTGGGAGACGGTAGGCAACTGACCTTGACGGCGAAGCATCAGGTGTTTTTGGCTTGGCATCGGGAGAGAGTGTTTCGGTTGCATCATGAGAAAGAATAACGCTTGTGAAGATGGGTAAACCGTTAGTATATAAGGTGCTTAATAGCAGTGACGCTGAGAGAGAAAGAGGATTGCTCGATCAGCTTCTGACCGAGTCTCGGCTGTATAAATATGGTAAGGATTATCGGGATCTGCTCGATTTTATCACCAACTTTCCACAGTTCGCACCGTTTAATGCGATGTTGCTACAAATTCAGAAGCCAGGGGTAAGTTTTGCAACCTCGGCTTATGACTGGAAGCGTTTATATAATCGGACGATCAAACAGGATGCCCGTCCGTTGTTGATTCTGTGGCCATTCAGCCCGGTTGCCCTGGTGTATGATGTGCTGGATACTGAGGGTGAGGAGTTACCAAAGGATGTGAGGGCATTTTATGCTCGTGGGACGATTGATGCAGGAAAGTTGGCATCATTCAGGGCATCGGTGGAGAAAAAAAATATCCAGTGGGATGAAATTGATGCCGGTGATAATAATGCGGGCTCAATCAGAATGATTGAATGCGCTGATCCAAAAAGCAAGAAGGGTAGGAACCGGTATCGAATGGGGATCAACAGAAATCATCAACCAGCTGTACAATTTTCTACATTGGTTCATGAACTAGCGCATCTTTTTCTGGGGCATCTGGGAGCAGACAAGCACCTGAACATTGCAAAACGGACTGATCTGGGTCATGCTCAGAAAGAGATAGAGGCAGAATCCGTTGCTTATCTTGTATGCAAAAGAAATGATGTGAAGCCAGGATCAGAGAAGTACCTGTCGGCTTTTGTTGATACATCAACGTCAATTACAGATATCGATATGTATTCGATCATGCGTGCAGCTGGGTACGTAGAGAGTTTCTTGGGTCTTGGTAAGCCGGCGAAGTTTTCGATGTCATGAAGCACTGCGATAAACTATGAATACAACTGCTACAGTAAGAATATTCCTCGCGAAAGGCAGTCCGACGTCCGTTCGGACGGCTGAAATATCAAACTGGACGGGAAAAGCCGTTGCGGGTCCTCGCTCACAAATTGAAGATATGCTGAATCGCGAAGAGGCCGTGAAACCGGGGGTGTACTTCCTGAGCGGTATCAACCCTGAGACAGGACGTGAGCGTGTCTACATCGGTGAGGCTGAAGTTATTCGGAACAGGATTAAGGGTCATATGGACCGTGATTTCTGGAAATCACTGGTATTCTTTGTCAGCAAGGATGAGAACCTGACGAAGGCGCATATCAAATATCTGGAAGGAAAGCTCATCGAAACGGCGCGATCTATTGGGCGTTTCGAGCTTGAAAACGCGCAGGCGAGCGGGTCCCATTTGCCTGAATCAGATGCTGCTGATATGGATGTATTTTTTTCCCGCATGGAACAGCTTCTGCCAATTCTAGGACAGGAATTTTTGAAGCCTGTTGTAAAAAATGAGGTAAACAAAAAATCCAGCCTTCTCTTCTGTGAGATAAAGGGGGTGAAGGCAACAGGACGGCAGACAGATAACGGGTTTGTTGTGTTGAAGGGGGCTGAGGCTGTATTGAGCGAACGGCCCTCTACACAGAGGTATCAGTATGCGGCAAATCTACGCGCTACGTTGCGCTCAGATGGAATCCTTGAGGAGAAGAGTGATCGATTGATCTTCGCTTCTGATTATGAGTTCTCAAGTCCCAGTGCTGCGGCTGCTGTTATCCATGGGGGACAAGTTAACGGGCTGATTGCATGGAAAGATGTGAGAGGGGTGACGCTCAAGGAGCAAGAGGAGATGGAGGTACAGTTGGTTTCTGGGGGAGCAGATGAAAAGAGCATATTGTGAACTAAGAAAATAGATGAGAGCAGTGAATCGGATCCTGGTTTTTAATCAGTGATCATAGAATAAATTTTAGCATACGATTGATCGGGTTGTCTTGTCCTAAAAAACGATCGTTTTATGAGATACTCCGGCAGGGGCCCGCAAAGGGCCTGTTTTTCGCTGAAAACTGTCTTATAAAACCGTTGCAGGTATCTATATTTCAGATATCCGTAAAATCAGAGGTATTTGATAATGACTGACCAAAACAGAGAAACCGGCCGCCTGATCGGCTATGCCCGGGTCTCCACCGGTGGCCAGGAACTCCATTCACAGATCGACGCGCTGAAAAAAGCCGGTGTGCCGGAAAAACTCATCTTCATCGATAAAGCGAGCGGAGCAAAATCAGAACGTCCCGGTCTCGATAGCTGCATGCAGGAACTGCAGGCAGGGGATACCCTGATGATCTGGAGACTGGACCGGCTCGGCAGATCCCTCAAGCACCTCATCGAGACCGTCGAGCGGCTTATGGAAAGGGGAGTGGGATTTCGCTCGATCAGCGATGGCGGCATCGATACCACCACGGCTTCCGGTGAAATGGTATTCAACATCTTCGCCACCCTGGCGCAATTCGAACGCAGGTTGATTCAGGAGCGGACGCAGGCTGGACTGAAAGCAGCCCGGGCAAGAGGAAGAAAGGGCGGACGCCCGAAGATTTCAGCGAACGATCCGAAAGTGAAGATGGCCAAGAAGCTGAGCAAGAACTTCAGTATAAGCATCGGGGAGATCTGCAATACACTGAAGATTTCGAGGGCAACGTATTACAGGTTTCTGAAGATTGGGGAGTGATGGTGATGGAGTTGTTCTTCGACATCTGGTGAAGCTTAATTTCCGATTACAATAAAGCGAGCGGAGCAAAATCTGAACGTCCCGGGCTCGACAGCTGTATGCAGGAACTGCACGCAGGGGATACCCTGGTGATCTGGAGACTGGACCGGCTCGGCAGATCCCTGAAGCATCTTATCGAGACCGTCGAGCGGCTTATGGAAAGGGGAATGGGATTTCGCTCGATCAGCGATGGCGGCATCGATACCACCACGGCTTCCGGTGAAATGGTGTTCAACATCTTCGCCACCCTGGCGCAATTCGAACGCAGGTTGATCCAGGAACGGACCCAGGCTGGATTGAAAGCAGCCCGGGCAAGAGGAAGAAAGGGAGGACGCCCGAAGATCTCACCGAACGATCCCAAGGTCAAGATGGCAAAGAAGCTGAGCAAGAACTACAACATCAGCATCGGGGAGATCTGCAATACACTGAAGATTTCGAGGGCGACGTATTACAGGTTTTTGAAGATTGGGGAGTGATGATGGAGTTGTGCGCCGACATATGAGGAATCTTAATTTCCGATTACAACATACCAACATCAATATAAATAACCTGTTCTTTCTGGAAAAGACAGAGTTCTTTTTGGGTAAGAAGTGATAAGGCAGTATATTTCAAGTGTAGTGTTTAGGATTCAGTCGCGATCCTGTATTACAGATAATAAATGATGTTGCAGGCGCGCTGCGCACGCCTGCAACGGCCGAGTTGAGTAAACTTAAACGATTCGTTTCCGGCGCGCGCTGATTCGCGCGCCTCCAACAAATCGTTCGAGCGGCAATGTCCTGCGCTTACAGACCTGCGGTCTGACGGTCCGTACATTCCGCTCAACTCGGCCGTAGTGCCTCTTAGGGAGAACCACATGAAACATATAATATTACTCGGGACTGCAATATTGTTTTGTTCTCTCGCGCAAGCAAAGGAATATCCCGAAGTCACTCTTGAAAAATTACTCTCTGCTTCACAACTAGAAGCTCTAAGCGTTTCCAAAATGAGTGATACGCAAAATGAAACACTCCGAATGGCACTAATAAACACCTATTCAAATGGCTATGAAGCAGGTAGGGAAAATGGAGTTGAGCAGGCAATCGCGTACCAGCAACAGAAAGCTGCCCCAGGAAATACAATTGAGAGTCAAATTGATGGTGACTTCGAGGGATTTGAAGGTGAAACCATTATCAAATTAATGAACGGACAAATTTGGCAGCAAACCGAATATTGGTACCACTATCATTACTCATTCATGCCAAAGGTAATAATCTTTAAGTCTGGCGGTGGCTATAAAATGAAAGTAGATGGTATTGATAAAGCTGTTGGTGTCACGCTTCTAAACTAAGGCATAACAAGGCGCTCAAGCAAGGACGCGCTACTGCGCGCCACTTAGCTTGGCGTTAGAGCTATAAAAGGAAATTTTAAATGACGAAACATAACCCATACGATTTTCCGGAGCTTTTCAGAGATTTCGCTCTAATGCCGAAGTTTGATGAAAATATCAACTACCTGGTTGGTTTAATTGAACCTGAAGATTGGGATTACAAACACACACAACAACAGCATGATCACCCTGTTTTAAGAAATTACATTACGTATACTTACCGTCGAGTTTCCGAAGAAAAGAAAATAGCGGTTACTTCTGATGAAGAATATTGCTGTTGGAATTGCGGTCTTATCACAAATAGTCAAGAACCCATATATTTACTATTTTCAAGAAATAAAATTGATAACTCAAATCCTTATTGGCATTTTTGGAAATTTGCCAGGCGTGGAGAATGGGATTTAAATAAGTTTTCATCTTTACCTGAAATGCCACATTATTTTGATGATCCTTCAGTTTTGGTTTTTGATACTAGAAAAGAGCTTAGAATAAATGTAGAACACGTGGTATCAGACAATCTTGAGAGATTCCCAGCATCACTTCAACCCATGAACTCATATGGGCTTCAAAATATTGTAAAAGGGGCAATAGACTCAGCAATAGAAAGAGTCAAAAGAAACTACAAAACAGCTATACCTCAATATTATCAAGGTAGCATTCAATTATTGCTTCCTCTAAGCCTCACAGACCCCGCCAAGGCTGACCTAGCCTTAGTGGTTGAGAGATTTTCTGACTTTTATCGAGCATCAACATGTCTCACACTTGATATGGCATATAATAATGCACGTCAGTTGGCAAGACCCGACAGAGACTGGTTGGCACCTTAATTAAAATGATATAAGCCCTAACAAGCACATCAAGTTCGCTCACTGTGTTCGCTGGGACTTGCTTTCCGCTGCGCTCCTCGCAAGCCCCTTATGTAAAACGTTGGCTAATAAATGAAAGGTACACGTTCTCATCGTTTAGATATATCGCTTGCGGTAATTCACTTGACAGGCAATCGTGGTGGTGTGTCTGCCCTTGATGCGCTTATATCAATATTGCGTGATCAAAAAATCCGATCCTCTG
>Ga0272444_10001528_pt1 | contig 22186 bp, 17 predicted proteins | sample SSMForm13_FD_201033 | JGI IMG/M metagenome (GOLD analysis project Ga0272444, IMG submission 201033) | Marine sediment archaeal communities from Little Sippewissett salt marsh, Falmouth, MA, United States - SSM-Form-13 | ecosystem: Environmental > Aquatic > Marine > Wetlands > Sediment ...
TTCGGCGGGACGCGGAAAGAATGGGTACGGAAACTTTTCTGGATGGTGCCGGTTTTTATCCTCTTCGAAATATTTGTCCTGTATTCGTCGGGTCTCTTCGCCGGATCTGAATCAGCTGATATTATTAATGGAATATCGGATCTGACGCGGGAAACACCGCAAGTGACCCGATGGCGCTATCTGTGCACGCAATTTAACGTACTGGTAATTTATCTGCGATTGCTGATTTGTCCCATCAACCAGAACCTGGACTATGTTTATGTCTTTAAAAAGGGTTTTCTCGACGGATTGACGCCGTTCGCCTTTACTTTTCTCGTGGGTCTTGTCCTCTTCGCGTTCTGGAAGAGAAAAAAATATCCCGTTTTTGCCATGGCGGTCTGGTGGTATTTCATCACCTTGTCGGTGGAGTCCAGTTTCGTTCCCATCCGTGACGCCCTGTTCGAACATCGACTGTACCTGCCCATGTTCGGTTTCGCATTATTTGTTTCGTGGTTTGTTTTTTATGTCTTTCAACGGAAACGCACGTGGGCGGTCGTGGTGTGTATCGCCCTCGTTACGTTGCTGGGCACGGCGTCGTATCTCAGGAACGGGGTGTGGCGGGATCGCGTAACATTGTGGACCGATGTCGTCGAAAAGGCGCCTCACAATGTCTACGCTTATTACAACCTCGGTCTGGCATACGCTGACGAGGGTCGTACGGACAGAGCCGTACAGTACTACGAAAAGGCACTCAGCATGCAACCGAAGATGCAACGCCCTCGTTATCATCTGGGTGTTATCTATTCGCAGCGGGGTGACCTTGAGAAGGCCGTAATGTACTTAACGCAATATTTGGAAGCGCATCCCCGCAATGTGTTGGCACACGTCAATCTCGGAATCACCCTGGCGAAAAAAGGCGATTACGAGGCTGCCTATCGGCATTTTCGACAGGCCCTCGACATTGCACCGCACCATGTATCGGCGCTTTACAACTGGGGAGTGACTCTGGAAATGCAAGGCAGGATGGAAGAGGCTGTCGACCGCTACAAGAAGGCGGTGGAAATCGATCCCGATTACGCCAAGGCGCAAGACCGCCTTGAAAGAATATCAACAGTATTAACAGGGTCACATCTTAAATATTAACTTTAGCGCACGACATACAGGCCCAATAGATCGTGGTTCATGATAATGCACTTAATATTTAAGATGTGACCCTCAGGTGGCTCACTTAATATTTAAGATGTGACCCTCAGGTGGCTCAGGGTGGTTGAATGTTGGAAGAGAGAATTTTTTCAAAGCGGTGGTTTGCGCTGGTTGTCATAGTGCTCCTGACGGTTATAATTTATAGTAATGTCTATGGCGTTCCCTTTCTTTTGGATGATATCAGCTCCATCAAAGAAAATGCCTTAATCAGGGACCTCTCGCATTACTTTTCTCTCAAGCACCTCTTGATGCCGCGGAAGGTCGGTCATTTCACCTTCGCCCTCAATTACCATTTCAACGGTTTTAATGTTTTCGGGTATCATGTGGTCAATATTCTGATCCATATAATGAACGGCATTCTTGTCTATTTCCTGTCGCTGGCGCTCCTGAGGCACATAGTGGCGGTTGACAGGAGGACGGATAACGCGTCATCAGGGATTAAAAAAGAAAAGGGGACAGCGAAAAAGTCGCGGAAAAAGCATCGAGATGCCTCATTCGAAGGCAATCCGCCGGGTGCGTCGGACCCATCACGTCTCATACCCGTGATATCGTTGGTCGCGGCCCTCATCTTTATCGCTCACCCTTTGCAGACTCAGGCGGTGACCTATATCGTCCAGCGGTATACTTCTCTGGCCGCCTTTTTTTATATGGCATCGGTGCTGTCTTATGTCAAAGCGCGCGATACGATGCATCCCCCGTTATCCGAGAATCCTCGGACCCTCGGTATACCCTTCCAGGCAATCGTGTTCTTCACGCTGTCTTTTGCGGCCGGGCTTTGTGCCTTTATGGTCAAAGAGAACACCGCCAGTCTTCCCGGGGCGATTGTGCTCGTGGAATACATGTGCTTTGGAGGGACGGCAAAACAGTGGGCGAAACGGACGCTGGTGTTTCTCCCAATCATTGTCCTGTTCGTCGTATTCGTTCTCTATGTATCGGGCGTCATGCGCGGTGCGAATATGGGCACCCTCCTGGAGTCCATGTCCGCCAGGTCACGCGAGACGGAATTGGTCAGCCGATGGAGTTATCTCTGTACACAATTCAATGTCATCGTTATTTACCTGCGACTCCTTGTGTGCCCCGTCAACCAGAACCTTGATTACGCATACCGCTTCAATACAAGTTTCTTCAACGGTCTGACGCCGTTTGCTTTTGCTCTCCTTTTCTTCCTCATCATCGGGGCGGTATGGGCAAGAAAAAGATATCCCGTCATTACCGTGGCCGTCTTCTGGTTTTTCATCACCCTGTCCGTGGAATCCAGCATCATACCCATACGGGACGCCATCTTCGAGCATCGCCTCTATTTGCCCCTGTTCGGATTTGCCTTCTTCGCCGCGTGGTTCCTTTTTCATCTTTTTCGGGAAAGACGTCCGTGGGCGATTGTTCTGTCCGTGGTCATCATCGCATCGCTGAGCACGGCCACCTATCTCCGAAACGAGATCTGGCAGGACCGTGAAACGTTGTGGCGGGACGTCCTTAAAAAGTCGCCGGCCAATCCCCGGGCCTATTTCAGTTTGGGCATCGTGTATGAGAAGACGGGTGATTCACAAAAAGCGATTCACTATTATGGCAAGACGCTGGACATCGCTCCCGACCACGCCCACGCACATTATAACCTGGGAAACGTTTTTCGCGTGCAAGGCGACCTTGAAAAGGCCGCGTATCACTACGGCGAAGCACTGCGTGTTATTCCGGATGATATTAAAGCCCGCGGAAACCTGGCTGTGACGCTGTTCCGTCAGGGTGATTTTAACGGCGCCCTTGAACACTTTCGAGAGGTGCTTCGCATCGATCGGAAGAATGTGACGGCGCTCATCAATCTCGGAAAAGTGCTTGAAATAACAGGGGATCGTGACGAAGCAATGAAATGTTACCGGAAAGTTCTCAAACTCTCTCCCGACCATCCCGAAATATCCGCGCGTCTCAAACGGTTGTCGGACGGCAAAGACAGGTGAATCGACCGGTGAGTGCGTTCCCTGTCATGAACGTCGCCGTACTTTTCCGCATCGTGTGGCGGGGGATCGACGCCATCGGTCAGTCTGAGGGGTTATTTTACACCGGCGGCGGGGATTTTCACCTTTTTAAAAAAAGGACCGGCTCGGACGATGGCTGACGCGGCAGTGACGAAAGCCTCCCGGAAAACAATGGTCGTATGTGGCCATCGGTGTTGTGATATAACCGGTTCGCTCTTTTTGCGGACCGGAACCATATCATACTGCTTTTATTTTATATTATGGACTTTTTGCGGTTTCAGGGAGATTAAAGCGCGACCGCGCACTGCCGACGGGAAACTCTCCGCGAGATCAGCGCGACATTCACGCGATGGTACGCGGTGAACGGCATCTCATCTACGCGGGTGAATAGCTTTATAATTATAGCATGTTACTGCCATGGTCCCGCGGTAATACGTGAAATAAACATACGGTCATCGGGCTTACGGGAGGGCTCTCTTAGAAAGGATGACATTTCAGGACAAACGTGTGAAAGAAGGCATGTATTTTGCTTAGTTTACGTTTCACTATGCGTAATGTACTGATGATTATAACGCTGATTGCTTTTTCCATGATGAGCGTATGCGTGCCGGCGCAGACGGAGGATGATCCCTTTGCCGCCGGTGAGTCGCTCATGGTCGATTTCATTAATCAGTTGCACGCGGACCCGGAGGGAACCGCCGCGTCGTTCGACCTGGATCCCGCGGCAGTCAGGAAGGTTCTTGCCGTAGAAGACGATACTGCTGTTGAGCCCATATCGGCCGTCGCGTCCAACGCCATCCTTCAGTGGGCGGCCGCGGAGAGGATGGACGATCTCCTTCAGGAGTGCTGCTATGCTTCAGAGGGTGCTGATGACAGATCGTTGTCAAGACGGTTTGCCGATGCCGGCTACATGGCCATAGACACGGGTGAACTGACGGGTATAGTCGCTTTCGCCAATTTTATAGAGCCCGATACCGCCGTAAGGATTCTCTTTAAGGAAATGCTGAGAAAAGAACTGGCAATAGAAGAAACGGAATCGCCGGCCCTTTTGAACGGCGCTTTTGAAGATGTCGGCGTTGCACTCGGGAGCGGTACGGTGACGCTCGAGCGGCATACCTACAATGTATACGCGGCGGTCTGCCACTTCGGTACGCGGCCGGACGAGGCCGAACGCGAGTTTCTTAATCTCGTCAATCAGGCGAGGGTGTCGCCGCTGGCCGTTGCAACTGCCAGGGGCGTCGATGCCGCCGGTCTCGTCATGGACCGTCCCGACCTCATCAATATCTTCGAGGAAGGGCTGCCGCCGGTTACTTTCGACGCGCGACTCTATGAAGCGGCCCGGGGTCATACAGAAGACATGCTGGAACACGGCTATGTCGGCCATGATTCGTGGGACGGGCGCACATTTGAAGACCGTCTCTGGAATGCCGGGTACACGGCGATTGATGCGGAGGAGGCCGTTGACAAGGCCTGCCACTGTGTCTGCGTGGAGCCGAAGGACAGGGCGGAGCAATTTTTCAATCGGCTTTTCATGCAGGAGATGGGTGCGGGTACCGTTCCCGAGGACATGATGATCCTCGGTGGCGCCTTTACCGATGCGGGAACAGCAATGCGTGCCGGCATCAATGCGGATCTCGGCGGCATCTGCGGTGATGAGGTCGTCCTTTTCACGACCGCATTCGGCGCCGAAGAGGTAAGACCCGATTCAGTGTCTCACCTATCCGGTGTTGTTTATCGTGACGTCAACGAAAACGGCCTTTATGACGCCGGTGAAGGTGACAACGCCGCCGTTACGGTGACGGATACGGCGGGAACCGTTGATACCGTTTACTCGGACGAAACGGGTTATTTCACTTTTCCCTGTGAGTCGGGTGACTATGCCATCTCCGTGCAGACAGCTGACGGGGGCGCCGTTCAACCACAGGCGGTGACGGTATCGGGTGACCGCGTACAGATATTCGTCAGCGTCCCCGCCCTCCCGGAGGAGGGTGATGATGCTGATAATATGTGAAAAAGCTTGACAGGAAAAGGTTTTAACGTTAAGCAAAAACACGTGCTATGACCGGCGGACTGTCACGCAAGTGGGCTTGCCGGGACTATTTCGCAAAGGAGGTGATCGGTCAAGACTGACGGCTTTTTCAACGGGTAGTTCATAATGAAGTGATTGTTAACCAGAATTAGCGAATGGAGGAAAAAAATGAAAAAATGGTTGGTTATTGCCATCGCAGTGATGGCGGTTTTTGGATTCAGTATCGCGGCGTACGCCGGCTGTCATAACTGTGAAAAGTGCCTGCCCGGTTATGTTGAATGTGAACTTACCAGCGGCCAGGGTGTCGAAGATCCCCAGTGCGGAACCTTTGACTATGACAGCACGCGGACGACCAGCGGCAATCCCAGTGAGTGGTGTTCTGACAGCATCCGAAGCATCGACACCTGCCGTGTCATCTTCGACATCTGCCAGTGCGAAGACGTGGAGGAGAATTTCGACTCCGGTCAGACCATCGGCATCCGCATGACCCTCATGATCAACGGCGTGTTCGCGGAAGCGGACGACGGCTTCTACTTTGCGGAGACCCCGTGGGGCACCAACGTCCTGGAGACATTCGACAGCCTCGACGCCGCCTGCACGGCCGACACGCAGACGAAGAGCTTCGGCACGACGACATTCTATGATGACGCCGATGCGGCCGTGGCCAGTGTTGTGACACCGCGAACGGGTATCGGTGCATGCCCCGTGGACGCCGCGAATCAGGCGGTCATGATGTGTACGGACCAGGGACAGGGATTCACGATCACCTCGGATGTTGAGATCAATCAGGAATCCAAGTGGTGGATCGACATGCTCGCAATGCGCATCGATCCGAACATCCTCCACAACAGCGAACTGCTGTCCGTGAAGATCGAGCTTCTCAACGCGGAGAGCGGCGGCATCTGCGCTACCTGCGAGTCCATCTGCGAATGCATCGTCGACATCGCCACGGTGTGCTGCCCCGAAGAGGAAGCCGAAGCAAACTGTATCTGGTTCCCCTACGTCATGCAGCAGGATGAATACTGGCAGACGGGTCTCGGCCTGACGGCATCCTCCTTTGACGGGACGAGCTGGACGGCGGACATCAGCTTCACCGACAAGACGGGCGCGACCTTCACCGACGAGGACAAGACGTTCACGGACGGGACCGTTGCCATCGATGTCGATGCGTGGATCACCGCCAAGGGTTGGGAACCCGCCGCAGGACCCGGTTGGATCTGTATCGAGAGTACGGAATCGATCGGCGGACTGGAATACATCATGTTCATGCTTGAAGACATGCTCTTCGGCGCGGCTGTCAATCCTGAGGAATGCTGCTCCTGCGCAGGTCTTCAGTAAACTCGATACCGGCGTTGTTCAGTCGGTATGACACAAACAACGGGCGGACCTTTTCGGGTCCGCCCGTTTTTTCAACACTGTCAAAGAAAAATGAAGCGGCGGGGGTGAAACGGTGGCGCACGGTGTAAAGTGTCAAAGGAGCCATGGAAAGATCATACGCAGCATGGTTGCTGCCTGTCTGTTGCTGCTGTGGCCCGTGACGATGCAAGCCGAGACAGGAGGCATAGAGCCCCGGTGGGATACGGGCGCCACGTGGGATGTGGCAGTACACTATCGGGCACTGGAAAAAGGCGCATGGTCGAAACCCGTGATGTGGCGATACACCGTTGTCGCCGTGCCCGGCCGGGGTTCGGACGGGTACGTTATTGACGTGAGACCGGTTCATGGCGGTCGCGGCGTCACGGCACGGCTTTCATACCGGGAGGACTATTCCCTGGAAACGGTGACGATGATTCGGGAGATGGGCGGCGGGTTGCGGGAAAGCTCCTTTTCCTATGATACCGGGGCTCCCGTCCTGACGAGCGGCAGTCCTTTCTCCTTCGACACACCGGTATTCCCCCTGGTGTCGCCGTCGACGGAAGACTATGCCGCGCGACGGCGCATGGCGGACGGACTGAGTTACCAGGTAAACATCAGTCAATCCGTTGTGAGTGAAGGAAATGACGGTCGCGTGTCCGTCACCTGTGAAACGAGTAACGGTCATTCCTTTCGTCAAGAGTGGCTGGCCGGCATGCCGTGGCCGGTGGAAGGTGAAAACGAGGCGATGAAATATGAACTGGTGAAAAAATGAGACGATTACTCTTCCTCATTACTCTTGCTGTCATGATGCTGTTTCCGGTGAACCTCATCGCCGCCACCTATGAGGCGGACTACGTGCCGTGGTCGGGACACTGGTGGCCCTTCGTCAACGGGGAACTGGTGCGGGGGTACTACCCGCGGTGGGAACCGTCGCCCCTCGCGAAATACGATTACGTGACGAGCGGTTCATATAACGGCAAGGCGATGGCCTACGGGCGCGAGCACTATTATGATACGGAGACCGTTTCATGGGCGGGTATGTGCATGGCGTGGGCGGCCGCCGCCATACTGGAGCCGGAACCCGTCCATAAAGGCATTTACGGGGGAGTGCCCTTCTGCGTGGGCGACAAAAAGGGCCTGCTCACGGCGGCCTATGACGGTCCCGGTCGTGTCTATCAGACCGTGAATACGCCGCTGGGATTACACCAGGTGCTGGAGGACGTCATCCGCGCGCAGGGAATGCCCCTTATCATCGATACGGGCTCCGGCGAAGAGATATGGAACTTCCCCGTCTATCGGTACGAATCCACCTACACCGTGACGGGTAATATCCGGCACTATACCGTGAAGATATACATGGCCGATGACGATGTCCACCCCGATTATGTGGGGACGAAGGTGCGGGACCGCCGGTATTATTATTATTTTGAAATGAATGGAGAAACGGTGGTGGACAGCGGCTGGGAGGCGGGGAGTCAGATACCGAAAATGGGGTGGATGCCCTTCGGCGCCGGCGGCGCCATCGACAATGATGTGGATTACGAAGCGGTGCAGGAAATTGTCGCGGCAAACGGTGATGCCTACGAAGGGAATGGTACACCGGCGACAGCGGCTGAGCTCGAAAACGGCTACTATGCCCTCGTGGCTCTCGGTACGGACTGGTTCCGCGTCGGTCTTGTGTCCGGCGACCGCCTGGATGTGCGGCTCATGGCCGATGTGGATGGGGCCGCTCAGGGCGACGGCGGATTCGTGCTGAAACTTTTCACCCCCGCGATGGAGTGCGTCCAGGAGGTTTCCGTGGATGAGCGTTCCGAGGGACGCATGGGCTACGAAGCGACGGAGACAGGGGACTATTATTGCTCGATCGAACCCCTTATTCCCTCGCGGGAACCGTTCTACAACCTGACACTGCAGCGTGAACTGGCCGTGCAGGGGTATTTCCCGACGATGCCGTCCGGTTTGTGGGTTACCGGTCTGGCCGTCCTCGATCCGGCCATGAATGGCGGGCGGATCGACCTGACGGCGATTGATGAGGTCGGCAACCCGCGGAGTGACTACCGTGACGACGCGTCATCCTTCCTCATGGGCATAGCCGGCAAGAATTTCGGCCTTTCCTGCACGGGCGAGGGATACGTCCGCGTGGATTCCGACCACGACGTGAAAGGTCTCCACGTGACGCGGAGCACGTGGGACCCCCGCATGCACGGGTCCAATATCATCCCGCGGGACAGGGCGTCCGACCTCCTGTTCTTTCCCGATCTTCAGGAAGCGCCCTATATGTGCGATCCGCGGTTCGGCATCATCAATGTCGGCGATCACACGGAAACGATCGAACGGTCCTTTTATGATGCTGACGGAGAGCTGATTTCTTCGGACAGTATCGCCATGGCTCCCGGAGAAAAAGCGGTTGACCACATCTCCGACGTTGAAGAGGATGCCGTCGCCATGCGCGCCACGGCGACGAGCGGACGGGATTGCCTCATTGGATATCTGGAGTACTGGACGGGCCGCCTGTATAAGTACAAAACCGCGACGCTCGTACCTCTGCCGTTGGAACGGAGCACGCGACTCTCCGTTCCCCATGTGGCGTCGGGCGTCAACTGGCCGGGTCAGGGAATCTGGCAAACGGAAATTGCCGTGATGAATACGGGGACCGCCGAGACGGCGGTAACCTTTACGGCCTGTGACGGCAGCGGTGTTGAGATTTCTTCAGTGGTTCATGTGCTTCAGCCGAACCAGCCCTTTAAGGCGGAGGCAGGAGATATCTTTTCAGAGGTTGCGGCCCCGTCAATCGCCGTTATGAACATCGAGTCGGACGGCGCCGCACTTGCCGGATTCGTGACATTCGGTCCCGACGGCGGCGATGTCAGCGCGGCGATTCCCCTCACCGGTCCCGGAGAATCACACCTGTATCTTCCGCACCTTGCCTGCAATGATTTATGGCGAACAGGCATCAGCGTCATGAATGCGGGGACGGGACGGACAACCGTCGTCTTTTCACTCATGGACGAGAACGGCGAGGTCCTCGATCAGGTGTACCGCTCTCTGCGGGTGAATGAACGATGGGTCGGCACAGTGGCAGGTCTCTTCGGTTCCGCATACCTGGCGGATGCGCGCTGGTTACAGGCGGAATCAGTCTTTCCCGCTCAGCCCTTGTGCGGTCTTTACCTGATGACGACGAAGGACGGTCTGTTTATGAACGGAGATATCATGGAGTAACAAAAAGGGGAGGCGCTGCGGGCGCCTCCCCTTTACCTTTTGATTGAAACAACTCTTCGTTCCCCGTGCTCGTCTCTATTTCTTCTTATTGAACGGCAACTGACTGACATCAACATCTTTCTGTTTTTTCATGTCCAGACGCCACGCTCCGCGCTGCCATAGCCATTCTTCCCGGGATGGAAAATTAAATTTGAAACCCATGTGCTGGATGTGCATATGAACAGTCGCAATGGCCCGTGCGCCGCCGTCGAGCAACTCAAGCTCCTTGATGGTAAAGCCCACCAGGGGCACGTTTGATGAAAAATGGAAGGACTTGCGGGGCGTTTCTTTCTTAAATTCATCCGTGGTGAGGTCATAAAGGGCGTCGATGTTTTTACTCATTTTCGCCATCCATTCCTTCGTGACCCGTTCGCGCAGCGATTCTTCCGTTCCGTGGGCGGGGTAGAGAAGATGGGCGCATCCCCCCGTGACCAGCAGTATCATCGCAATGGTGCCGATTATTTTCAGCCGTGTTCTCGTCACCGGTTGTCTCCTTTCTCCTTCTGTTCTTCGAGTACTTCGTTTACGTATTCCATCGGCGACAGTTTGTGCAGTCTTTCGATCATCTGCTCCTTCTTTTCGGCCTGTCTCTTCTGGTATTCGGAGACCATCTTCTTCATGTCATCGCCGGTGATATTCTTAATCAGTTCGTCTTTTGCCACCGACTCCCTGAGGTGAATATTCTTTTTCTCTGTGAGGACGACCGTGCCGTCATCTCCTACGGACAGATGAGCATATCCCAGGTGTGTCCCCATGCCGCTGACGGGGAGAACGGGAGATTTCGGGGCCATTTCCACTGAGACAATGGTAATCTCGTTTTCTCCGCCGCCGTTTTCAGGCGTATTGCACCCGCTTTCACCGTCGGTATCCCCGGATTGTATGGTGTTACCGCCGTAGATGGCGAGGTCGATATCCGGAAATTTCACCAGCAATCTCCGGGTTTCCATGTTTCCGAGATGTGACAGCAGAATGACGATATCCGCCTGTTCCCTGATGCCGGGAAGAATCGCGGCAAGCGCATCAGCCGGTGGCACGATGTCGATAAGGCCGCTTGTTTGAAGGGCCGGGTATTTTTCTTTCACCGCTACCGGCACGACACCGAGAATCGCCACTGTCAGATTGCCTGCCTTCGTCATGATGTATTGATCGGCAGGCGGGTCGGCGGACCCTTTGAATGTCACATTCGTGGTTACGAAAGGAACAGGATGGTTCGCTGCTTGTTCACTGAAAAACCGGGGTCCCAGTGACAATTCATTCGTACCGATATTGACGGCCGTATAGCCCATAATATTCATGGCCGTCAGCGCCGTCTCCACCATGACACTGCGAAGCGCGACAGGATACTTCTGGGGAAAAAGACCACCGCAGTCCACAAGAACAACGGGATCCTCTGCATCCCGGATTGTTTGAATCATGTAGGCATTTCGGGCAAGACCGCCCGATGTATGTCCGCCTCAGCCAGGGACTTCGGTCACATGTCCGTTAATATCACCGGTGAAGAGTATCGTTACACCGTCCGTCGCCTGAACGTTCTGGGCAGCCATCAGGCACAGAAATATGATGAACATGAAAAAACGCTTCCTCACAATGTCTTACCTCCACGTAGATTCCCTGAGAACACGGCCTCGCCGGCACCGTCACTGCTCTCAAAAATGAACGTCATTTTTATATCATACACTGTAAAAAAGCAAATCCAAATTATACGGAGCGACGATCCGCCGGACTTGATCATGGTATGTGATACTATGTCATGTAATGACCATCTTGTTACTGCTATGCATGCATGGTCCCTTCTGAAAGAGAGGCGTGCCCAGGCGGGGCGTCTTTCTCAGCGCCTTTCGATAAGAAATATAATCAGCGATCAGAGCCGCGTCGCAGATGTCGCCGGTCATAACCCTTCTCATTCACTATATAGTGGGTTCTGAGTCTCAGGAAAGGCATCTCGATGAACCGGTAGCTGAGATACCCGAAGGGCACCATGGCGAGAAAACAGATGACGGAAAAGACGAGTGCCACAGGGAAACATGACAGGTCAACAATATAGTGGTGGATGACCGATGACATGGTGAATACAAAAAAGAAGTGAAGCAGATATATCGAGTATGAATATGTTCCGATGGTGGCGACGAACCGGGAGAACCGATTCCGCGAATGAGAAAAGGACGTGTCATACCATGCGATCATCATGCTGTAGAAGGCGCCTTCTATCGTGGGCATGACAATCCACAGGGTGTGCGGTGACGGGTAGCTCGGGTAGTTGAAAAATCCGCCCTGGCGGTCGAACCACCAGTAGAAGAGAAGAAAGACGCCGGCGGAGACGAGCATAAAAACATGGCGTCGCGTGAGGTGTGTGTGAAAGCGGTAGGCGATGATGCCGAGGACGAACTGATCAAGACGACCGACGATCGTCCAGTAGGCCAGTGTATGGACTTCTCCCAGTACGTTATGAATAACACACCGGAGGAGTACCATGGCCGCAATGATACCCCCAAGGGCGTATCGTGATCGCCATGACAACCACAGCAGTAAAGGCAAAACCAGGTAGAAATGAAATTCCGCCGTAATGGACCATCCCCCGTTGGGTAACGTCGGATAAATTATTCCCTTGATCGTGTTGATTGCATAGACACTGATTCTCCCACCCTCCAAATAGTGACGGATACCGACGGCGATGATGACGATGACGAGGAGAGGTACGAGTCTCAGAAATCTGTTATAGAGAAACGAGAGATAGTTGATTCTCCTCCCATCGAGGAGCTTGGCGAACAGATAGCCGCTGAGAGTCATGAAAAGGGCAACGCCGGTGTGTCCCTCATCAAAAACGGAAAAGGGGAAGAAGGAGGGTACATATTCAAACGGAACGGGAAAGCCCACTTTTGTATGGGTGAAATGCCATGTAAAAACCAGAAACGCAGCGATAGCCCGTACATGATCGAGTGCGATGAAATACTGGCCTGACGATGACTTCATAAAGCAGTTATCCCTTTTTCTTTCCGGGTCAGTTTTGTTCCGTTTCTCCCGGTGTATATCGCCGCTTCGCCGCCGAGTCGGGGCATCATATCACAGCGAATCGAAGAGGTCACTCATGATGTGATGTTTTTTACCGTTCCCGTCGACGACTCGCCGCAGCTTCCTTCGGCACGATCTCCCGATGATTTTCGTTTGAGAGCTCTGTTTTAAAATATTGTAAAATGTGCTAGCTATAATCATCATTAAGCTTTGTCTCACAGGAGATCGAATGACCGGACCCTCTGAAAATGAAGACTGGGGACGCGGATGCCGAGCGCCCCGGGACCGGTGGCTGCGGTTGAAGGAACGCGATATTTTCAAGGATGACACACTGCAGGCATTTGTCGCCCCCTTGTTTTTGTCGGGTGGCGAACGAATACCTGCGACCGACGGCGGGAGTATCCTTTTCCGGCGTCAAGACTCATCATGGCGTCATTCATAATTTCCACGATATCGTTGAAGTAACGGGGAAGAATACCGGGGAGGCGGTGCAAAAGATGAATGAAACAACAGGAGGAATGGTTCCTTCACTGTTACGGGTGCTATCGCATAAAACGGAAGAACCACCGGTGCGGATCACCAGCCTGGCGGTCCATCGCGGTGAGGTGCGTGACGTCTGCACCGTCAGCCTGGACGCACCCGCGTTGCGGTCACAGAAGAGCCGACGGCCCTTTTCTTTTTCCGGCTGGATCGTGGGCAAAGACGCACAATTTACGGACATCGATATCATGGTGAACGGCGATCATTTCATGACCATACCGGTGGACATCCCACGGCCCGACGTGGGAGCGCGCTTTGCGCCGTCATCGGCATCGCAGACCTTCGGATTCACGGCGTACTGCAATCCGTTCACATTGCCCCGGCAATTCGATATTGAGGGATACGCCCGTTCGGGCAAGACGGGACGCATCAAAATTTTCACCCTGTCCGGTGAGAGACGGGCAATCGGTACGGATCACACCATGACCATGAGGCCACTCGCCGTGACAACGCTGGGTCGTACGGGGAGCACCTATCTCCTGGGCCTTCTGAGCGCTCATCCCGGCGTCAGTGTCTACAGACCCTTCGAACTCGAGGCCCGGTATGCCTCCTACTGGGTGCAGATGTTCCTCGCTCTCAGTCATCCGCAGAGCTGGCTCTTCCCCCTCGCATCATCGGTGTCGTCCGATCCGGCCTGGATACTGGGAAGCGAGAAGGAAAAGAGTCTTCACTATGCCGTGTACGATGATATGACGGAATGGTTCGGCGGGACATATACGGAAGAAGTCTATTCTTTCTGCATGCGGAGTCTGGGAGAACACTACCGACGGGTGGCCGCGCTGCAGGGGAAAAAGGACGCCCTGTATTTTTCGGAGAAGTTTCTGCCGGGACCGTTTACGGATACCCTGCTCAGTCTCATGCCCGCCGCCCGTGAGATCATCCTGGTCAGGGATTTCCGGGACATGTTCTGTTCCATCGATGCCTTTAACAAAAAGAGGGGATTTCTCGGCTTCGGCCGGGAGGCATTCTCATCGGACGAAGAATACGTTTCCCACGCCCTCAGGAAGGGGGCGGAGGCATTGGGTGAAGCACGGCGGAAGCGCCGTGCTTCCTCCTGTCTCGTCCGGTATGAGGACCTGGTGCGAAATCCTGAAGATGCCCTGCGGAACATCTTCGAATATTGCGAACTCGATGCGTCACCGTCCGCGATTCGCGGTGTGATGCGGCGGACAGGGAAAACAAAACCGGAGAGCCAGAAGGTCCATCAGACGACACCGGACGCACATCAATCTCTGGAAAGATTTCGGAGCGACCTTTCTCCCCATATGCTGGATCTGTGTAACCGGGTTTTTCGTGAGCCGCTGGAGTTGTTCGGATATGATGTGAAAGGTTGACAGTGGGGATTGTTTCTGACATAGTCTCCTACTTCTCAATAATCGGCTAAGTTGCGGAAAGAGGAGATATTTCTTCCCTATAAAACGACGTGGGGCGGGGAATCGCGCATAATGCAGGAAGACTCGATACGAATCATTATAAACCCGGCATGGATATGCCGGCGGCTGTGGCGCTACCGCGATCTCATCCGTCAGTTGACCTGGCGGGACGTGATTCTCCGTTACAAGGGATCGTTCATCGGGCTGGGATGGTCTTTTATCCAGCCGCTTCTCATGCTCGGCGTCTATACCTTTGTCTTTTCCGTGGTGTTTCGGGCGCGATGGGGCGTCCAGTCCGAAGAAACGCGTATTACCTTCGCCCTCACCCTCTTTATGGGCATCGTCACCTTCAATCTCTTTGCCGAAATGTTAAACGCGGCTCCCACGCTCGTCCTGTCCCGGGTCAACCTGGTCAAGAAGACGGTCTTCCCCCTGGATATCCTTCCCCTCGTGCGTTTTCTGAGCGTGTGCGTCAATGCCCTCTTCAGCCTCATCATCCTGTTCATCGGTGTTCTGCTGGTCTATCGATCCCTGCATTGGACCGTGCTTCTGCTTCCCCTTGTGTGGCTGCCCATGATGATGTTTTCTCTCGGTGTCGGATATTTCCTTGCGTCCCTGGGTGTTTTTGTCCGGGATGTCAATGCCGCCGTGAGGGTTATTACAATGATGTTCTTTTTTCTGACACCGATCTTTTATCCCATAAGCGCCGTCCCGGAAAAATTCCGGGTGCTCATACGGTTCAACCCGATTGCCATCTTTGTGGAAAACGCCCGCCGTGTGTTTATCTGGGGCCTGTGTCCCGAGTGGCGGTGGCTTGCGGGCGGATACGTCTTTTCACTGGCCGTCCTTGTCTTCGGGTATGTGTGGTTTATGAAAAGCAAAAAAACCTTTTCCGACGTGATGTAGGATGATGAGTGATATCGCACTGCATATAGAGAATCTGGGCAAGTGTTACCAGATATACGACAGGCCTGTCGATCGACTGAAGCAATCGCTCTTCCGGCATCGGAGGCGTTTTTACCGTGAGTTCTGGGCGCTCCGCGACGTATCGCTCACCGTGAAGCGGGGCGAAACGCTGGGGATTGTCGGTTCCAACGGTTCCGGGAAAACGACCCTTCTGCAGATGATCTGCGGTACATTACGGCCCACTGCGGGTCGTATTTCCGTGTCGGGCAATATCGCGGCACTCCTGGAACTGGGCGCCGGATTCAATCCCGAGTTCACCGGTCGTGAGAATGTCTACATGAACGCCGCGGTGATGGGACTGAGCCGTTCGGAGATCGATGAACGATTTCAGGACATCGCGGAATTCGCCGACATCGGTGAATTCATCGAGCAGCCCGTCAAGGTCTACTCCAGCGGCATGTATGTCCGGCTGGCCTTTGCCGCGGCCATTCATGTTTTTCCGGACATTCTCGTGGTCGATGAGGCCCTCTCCGTCGGTGACGCCCGTTTCCAGCGAAAGTGCATGGCGAAGATACGGGAGTTCTGCGAACGGGGGACGGCCCTTTTCGTAACCCACAGCAGCACCGCCGTGACGGAACTGTGCACACGGGCGATCTGGATTGAAAACGGGCGCCTGCAAATGGACGACACGCCGAAGCGGGTGGTGGAAAAGTATCTCCAGTACATGTACGAAGGTGTCAATGCCTTTTCACCCGCGGGGGTCGCGATACCGGAGAACACGGCCGGAAATGGTGATGTCGACGTGTCGGGTTTTACCCCTGTCGACGGGCGCATCCGGCAGTTTGGCGACCGCCGGGCCGTTATCGAGGGAGCGAGAATCGTATCGGAGGGTCAAAAGAACTGTGTCGCCTACGCGGGCAAACCGTGCAGAATTTCCCTCATGGTGAAGGCAGACGATGATATCGGCACTCCTCTTATGGGGTTTATCATCAGAGACCACATGGGCCGGGATGTCCTGGGGGATAATACGGCCTTCATGAAAAGCGATATCCCGTCTTTCCGGTCGCAACGGCGGTACCTGATCAGTTTCGATATTGCATCATGGCCGAATTTGCTTGAAGGGGATTATTCCCTGACCGTCGCCGTTGCCGACGGAACGGCCCATCAACACACACAGTGTCACTTTATTCACGATATTGTTCTCTTCAGAAGTATCCCCGTGAGAAAACCGCAGGCCCTCATGTCCGTACCGGATACCACGGTGACCTGCAGCGCGGTGGAGTAACGGCATGCATCAAAGTTCACTCGAAAATATGAAGATCTTCAGGGACAGATACCTGGCGGGGCGCCGCGAGGAACCGCTGCACATCCTCGACCTCGGCAGTTGCGACATCAACGGCTCCTACCGGCCGCTCTTTGAAGAAACTGGATGGCGCTATCGCGGCATGGACAGGGAACCGGGTCCGAACGTGGACATCGTCCTCGATGATCCCTACCGGTGGCGCATGCTGCCGTCGCGGTGCGCCGATGTTATTGTCTCGGGACAGGCCTTCGAGCACATCGAGTATTTCTGGATTACCATGCTGGAAATCGCCCGTGTTTTGAAACCCGGCGGACTGTGCTGTCTCATCGCGCCCTCGGGCGGTTATGAACACCGGTATCCCGTGGACTGCTGGCGGTTTTACGGCGACGGTTTTCACGCCCTCGCCCGCTTCGCGGGGTTGGAAGTCAAGGATATATGGACGGGAACGGATCCCGGGGTCGCATACAGCGACGAAAGCGCGCTCTGGAGGGATACGGTCATGGTCTGCGCCAAACCGGCATGGTCTGTGAAAAAACGTATCATGAACACACTCGCACACCGTATCCTCGTGGCGGGCATAAGGAATTGATAACGGCAATGACGGAAACGACGCCACACCGACCAGGAGAAGTATATTACAGCTGTGAATGGCTGGAAGGGGGAATCGCTTTCAGCCCCCGGGGCCTCTACCATTGCTGTATCGTCCACCATGGACGGCACGGGTGGCCCTTCATCACGGCCTTTGAGGGCGGCGAGCTTCCCCTGGAGACGATACAGGCGGCGCGCCGGGTATTGATCGCCCGGAATCAGGAAGGCGGCTGGGGACCATGCCGGGGATGTACCTTCCTGGAGAAGAAGGCCTGGGAGGAGAACGCCTATCCCTTCACAATGATTAATCTCAGCCATTTCACCCAGTGCAACCTCCGTTGCAGCTATTGCTATCTCTACAAGGAGATGACGGCCGATGCCTGGTGGAATGATCCCGACTGTATTGAAAAGGGGAAGAGGCCCCTTGATCTTTACCCCGTTTTCCAGTCCATGCTGGAGAGGGACCTGATTTCGCCGGAGGGCGTCATCCTGTGGGGCGGCGGCGAGTGTGCGCTCCTGAAGGATTTTGAAAAGCTTCTGACACTTCTCATCGACGGGGGCCTGCGGAACAATATATCCACCAACGCCACCGTATTTTCCGCGGCCATCCGCGACGGTCTCGTGGCGGGGAAGGTTAATCTGACCTGCAGCGTTGACGCGGGGACACGCGAGACCTATGCCCTGGTCAAGGGGAAGGATGTTTTTGACAGGGTCTGGGAAAACCTCGGGAACTACGCAGCGACGGGAGGAGAGGTATACGTGAAGTATCTCTTCATTGAGGAGAACAGTAACGATGCGGATATCATGGCCTTCGTCAGACGGGCCCATGAGATCAACGCCACCCGCATTATCTGCGATACCGATGCCTTTGATGCCGTTCTCACGAAAAAGATCACGACGGCCGTCTCCGTCATGCGGTATGAGGCGGAACGCGCGGGGATCCCCGTCATGGTTCAGGGATGCGGCGAGGTGGGTTTTCCGGAGAAAGAGGTGGTGGCGCGGTCCGACCGCACCATGAAGAACATTGTCTTTACCGCCGGCCGGAAAGTGAAGGATTTCTTCTCCGGAACGAAAGAAGTACGCGATAAGGGACGGATGAATGGATAAAAAAGCCCGTATTGATTTCTCCAATTATCCCATCATCTTCGACGCGCCGGAGCGCCTTACTGATATCACCTCGTGGCACGGGCACATTCCCTTCGCCTTCTTCATCGTCCAGGCCCTGAAGCCCGCGTGTTTTGTCGAGCTGGGCACGCACCGGGGCGATTCCTACTGCGCCGTCTGCCAGGCCGTGGATACCCTCGGTATCGCATGCCGCTGTCACGCCGTGGACAGGTGGAAGGGCGATGCGCAGGCGGGATTCTATAACGACGATGTCCTCGATGAGTTGAAACGGTACCATGATGCGCGCTACGGCCCGTTTTCGACATTGATACAAAAGAGTTTTGATGACGCCGTTATGGACTTTCCCGACGGGAGCATCGATCTTCTTCACGTCGACGGTTTTCATCGATACGAGGTGGTAAAACACGATGTCATGACGTGGCTTCCCAAGATGAGTGCGCGGGGCGTCATGCTGATCCACGACACGCAGGTCACCGAGGGAGATTTCGGTGTGTGGAAACTCTGGGAGGAACTGTCGAACGGTTACGAGACCTTTGAATTCATTCATTCTCACGGTCTCGGGATCCTCCGCGCCGGTGATGATGTGACGGGAGATATACAACGTCTTCTCGAAAGTGATAATTACTACCGTCGGTTCATCCAGCACTTCTTTGCCGCCCTCGGTGAAAATATCGTCAACAGACGGCAGGTGCAGAAATTAACGACCTCGGTAACGACTCTTCAGAATATGGCGACGGTGCACCGACGGATGATCGAATCGAAAGACGCAATCATAGAAAAGCTCGAAAGAGAAGGGAACACAACGAGTGAAGAACAGGGGTAATACACTGTGAGCAACGAGGAGATATCTCCCCGGGTGAGTGTCATCATACCCGCCTACAATCACGAGAGGTTTATTGACGAGGCGATCGAAAGCGTTCTCTCACAGACCTGCAGCGATCTTGAATTGATCGTGATAGACGATGGTTCCGCTGACGGAACGGGCGAGCGGGTGAAACGCTTCGACGATCCCCGTATGAGACGCTTTTCTCAGAAAAACAAGGGAACGCCCCGGACCATCAATAGAGGGATAAAACTCGCCCGCGGCGAATTTATCGCCATCCTCGATTCGGATGACGTGTATCATCCCGAACGCCTGGAACGATTCGTTGCCATGATGGACGAAAAGCCGGACTGCATGTGTGCCGCGTCACGTGTCCGTCCCGTCGATGACGAAGGACGGCGTCTCACTGCGGCGTCGGCGCATGGGTCATGGGTTGCCTGGTATGAAGAAGCCATCGTCCATGTCCGCAAAGACAGTGATTTCCTTGTCTCCCTGCTCCGCTACAATTTTGTCGTTTCCACGTCCAACATCTTCGTCCGGTCCCGGGTGTTCGCGGAGCAGAAGGCCTTTAATGAACTTCTCGCCTACTGCCATGATTATGAATTCCTCATCAGGATCGTCAGCCGGTATCCCTTCGTATTTCTCGAAGAGGAATTGCTCGATTATCGGCTTCATGCGCAAAACACCATCAGGGAAAACGAATTTCTCAAGCACCTGGAGGTGCTGTACACCCTCTTCCACGTTGTCAATGTGAAGGAGATCCTTGCGCGCCGTTTCCCGAACGATCGTATCGCCGCGCCGCTTTTCCAGGAATTGTACAACAATCCGGAAATCAATCCCCACCGCTTTGCCGTGGAGTACATGGAGATCATTAACGAGAAATCCCGCATTATTGAAACTCTCAATCAACAACTGAGGGAGAGAAACGCCGCGTTGGATGAGCGGGACAGGCGTCTTGCCGAAGCTGACAGGTGGCTGCGTGACCTGCAGAAGCAGGCGGAAGAGCGAGAACGGCGGTTTGCCGAGGCCGACAGATTGCTTCGCGATTGGGAGGAAAGAGTGCGGGGGCTCACGCGGGAAGTAGAAGAAAAAACGTTTATTCTGGAAGGGATTTACAACTCCCGGAGCTGGTTATGGCTTACCCGATACCGGTCTTTCAGGTTGTGGTTGGCGTCTACCCGTGATCTGTGGCGGGGGCGGCTGAGAAAGGCTCTCCGTATAGCGATGCAACCGATCAAGTCGGTCAGGCGAGAGGGGTGTCCTGACAGGCAGCCGGAGGATAATGCGGTTGACCCGCTGCACGTCGAGATCATTCATCCCCTCGAAAAAGACCGGCCCGTTGTGGTTCATGCCCTGGCGAATTTCATGATGGGCGGGTCCAGCCGTCTCGTGGCGGACCTGGTGGAACATCTCGGGCACCGCTATGATCACCGGGTGGTCACGTCCTATGCGCCGACGCCGCCCGCCTTCACGGGATTTCCCGTTCATGTCTTCCCGCGGTCGGCCGATGCAATCATGGCCTTTCTGCGTGATTCTCAGGCTCGCATGCTTCATATTCATTATTGGGGCGACTGTGATGAGCCCTGGTACCGGGAGGTGTTTGCGGCGGCGCGGAGGCACCCGTGTTTTGTCATCGAAAACATCAACACGCCCGTGGAAACGTATATCGATGCCGTTGTCGACCGGTACGTCTACGTGAGCGACTATGCCCGGCATTTTACGTCACGCATTCCCCTGTCCTCACGGGTCATCTACCCCGGCAGTAATCTCGATATGTTTCAGCGGGAGGGCGCGCCGGTCCCGGACGATACCATCGGCATGGTCTATCGACTGGAACGGGATAAGCTCGATGCGGACGCCATCCGGGTCTTCATCGATGTCGTTACGAAACGTCCGGGGACACGGGCGATCATTGTCGGCGGCGGGTCGTTCCTTGATGCCTATCGGCGACAGGTCGAACGGGAGGGGCTCTCTGACAGCTTCGAATTCCCCGGCTATGTGGATTACAGGGAATTGCCCGATTATTACCGGCGGTTTTCCCTCTTCGTGGCGCCGGTATGGAAGGAGAGCTTCGGCCAGGTATCGCCCTTTGCCATGGGGATGGAAATCCCCGTCGTGGGATATAATGTCGGCGCCCTGCCGGAGATACTGAACGGGAGCGAGTGCCTCGGCGATAACCGGGACGAACTCGTCCGCATCATCATCGACCTTTTAAATGACAGGGAAAAGAGACTCGCCATCGGCCGGCGCAACAGGGCCCGGGCCCGGGAGCTCTTTTCAATCGAAGCCATGATCGACCGCTACGCGCAACTGTACGGAGAAGTCCTCGACCAGTGAAAGACGACATCGCTCTAAAATCGCTGACTGTCCTGCTGCCCGTCCATGTCTTTTTCCCATCTCACTTTTACGGTACGGAAACGTATACCCTTGAACTGGCGACGCAATTAATGACAATGGGTCATCGGCCCGTCGTCCTGACGGCGACACCTTTCGGGGAGAAGGGTGCGGGGGAACTACGGTCTCTCTACCGGTACAAAGACGTTCCCGTTCACTGCATCGACCTGAACCTGTTGCCGCACCGTCGTTTCAAGGACACTTATTACCGGCCGGAACTGGCCGATCTCCTCCGAACCGTCATTACGGAGATTCAGCCCGATATCGCCCATGTGACTCACTTGATCAACCATACCGCCGTCCTGCTTGAGGTCCTCAGGAATATTCCCA
>Ga0272444_10001529_pt1 | contig 22180 bp, 21 predicted proteins | sample SSMForm13_FD_201033 | JGI IMG/M metagenome (GOLD analysis project Ga0272444, IMG submission 201033) | Marine sediment archaeal communities from Little Sippewissett salt marsh, Falmouth, MA, United States - SSM-Form-13 | ecosystem: Environmental > Aquatic > Marine > Wetlands > Sediment ...
GGAATAATCCTAGAAAGAGTCAAATACACAAAAATAAGGTTCGTGAAATCGCTAAAGCTATATGGGATACGGATCCTAACATAACAATCTCAGCCATGATTTATCGAGATGATATTAACGTCGCATGCGATAAGGCTATTTATACAGAAAAGACAATGCGCAATTGGATTAAAGACCTTTGCCCTCACCGAGAACCAGGCAGACGGGCCATCAAAAAGACTACTTGCTGAGTTAAGAGACTAAATACCCCACTCTAGACTCCTGTATATCAATATGGGAGTTTTGCTTTTCTTCCCCAAAAAATCCTGCCATATCGGTCCTTTGCCAACCGGAAAACAGGAAGCTTCCCGTACAATACCGTTTCTTAGCCTACAGGGGAGTTTTCATTTGCTTTTTAATCTGCCAGGCTACCCTCATGTTTTGTGAAACGACCACAGCATGGGGAGAACGATGAAGCTTCTAACGACCAAAGAGGCGGCAGATGTAATGGGTCTCGCGCCTCAAACATTGATCAACTGGCGACATTTCCAGAAAGGCCCTCCGTATATAGTGTTGAACGAAGGCCGCTCCGCGATCCGTTATAGGTGTAGCGACCTTGAGGAATACCTCCAGAATCGCCGGGTTGTTCCAGGGGAGAGCAGTTGATGCTAGAAGAAGTCGTTGCACGGGTGCATGCGGAGAGCATCTCCGCATCCCACCAGGGCGAAAGGGGTGAAAGGGGCGAAAGCCCGCGTCAGTCAATAAATTCCCCCGGGCGAAACGGGGGCGGAAATGGGCAAATTTTGGGCGAAGCCGAGCGTCTGCCACTTTGCAAGTTGGCAGAAAAACGGCTGGCGCTCCCACCAGGGGGCTTTGCCGAGTACCCCACGGACGCACTCGGGGATCTTGCAGGAGCGGCCCGGGCCCTCACGGCGGATGGCCAAGTCCTCGCAGAAATAGCCGGGCAGTGCGTCCTTTCGTCCGCTGCACTACTGGCGCAATCAAAGGCTAACGTTCAAACCCTTGCGGGCGTTAAGCCACTGTGCCTGTACGCCTTGACTTTAGCCGAGTCGGGAGAGGGGAAGAGCACTGCTGATGACGTGACTCAAATGGCTATCGTCTCCAGGCAGCGTGCCCAAGCCAAGCAGTACACACTGGAGCTCACTGAGTATGAGGCTTCGAAGGCCACCCGGAAGAAAAACGAATTCTTCCCGAAACCCCCTAAGGAGCCTTACCGGATAATGCGAGATGGGACGGTAGAGGGGATTAGACGGGCATTTAAACAAGGTGTTCCGAGCCAAGGGGTTTTCAGCTCCGAGGCGGCCATGATGCTGGCTGGGTATGGCATGAGTGAGGAGCAGCGAGCCAAGAGCGCGGGAAATTTTAACAGCCTGTGGGACTGTGGTGAGATTAGTGTGGCTCGGGGTTTAGACGGGCGCATCCAACTATATGACCGTAGGCTTTCGATTCATTGGCTTGTCCAGCCCGCAGTTGCCATGGCCGCACTTCATGATCCGCTCTTGTCCGCAATCGGTTTCTGGCCTAGGTGCCTGCTTGCGTTCCCCGCTCCGGCCGCGCCCCTCCGGGCCCTCCCATTCAACCCCAGCGACTCGCCCGCCATCCGAGACTTTTGGAATCGTTGCGAAGCACTCATGGAGGATGAACTTCCCGAGGACTGCGCCGGCCTTCCAGTGCTTTGCCCTGACAGGGCGGCACTCTCCTTGGCCAGCAAGTTTTTCGAGCGGATGCAGGAGGGGAGCAAGACCGCCGGGGGGCCCTTGGTGGACGTGAAGCCCTTTGCAATTCGAGCACCGGAACAGGCCTTCCGGATCGCTGGTGTGCTCTCTGTTTTTGCTGGCAAAGACGTGATTGACTTCGAGACCATGCGCTCAGGGATTCGCCTGGCAGCGTATTCGTTGGAAGGGTGGCGTTATATATTCGGAGAGCGCGAGCACGCCACGGCAAGAAACGATGCACTGCTTCTCTTCTCATGGTTGCTCAAGCAACGTGGAGCGATGGCCTCCAACTCCGCCATCCTCAGAATCGGTCCAAAGCGCCTGAGAAGTAAGGACGCCCGTGACACGGCGTTGGCGTTACTCGAACAGGAAGAACTCGTAGGGCTTAGAGCCGGGTATGTTTTTGTGGTGGGAGTTGCGTTATGAGCAACGACGTTTTTTCGCTTATTGATGATTTAATAAGTGGCAGCGACCAAGGAGCGGAGGCCAAACACAACTCTCGGCTCCCAGAGGTCGAAGGTTCCGAATGGCGTGCCCTGCGGGTTTTTTCGCACGTTTTGGAACGGGAAATCTTTGTCCGGTGGAAGGGACACGATCCCCGTGTCGTCCACGTGGACCGGACGCCATACACACTGGAAGAGATAGCAACACTGAAGAACGGCGATCCGCAAGCGGTGCGAGCGGTGCATGAGACAAAGGAATTCTTCGAGGGAAAGGTCATCAAGGAATGAACGTAATTGACCTACTCCACAGCCATGGATTTCAGCTGAAGCGTGTAGCCTCAACCAACGGCGGTGAGTATGCCGGACCCTGCCCGCGTTGTGAAGGACATGACCGGTTCCGCGTGTGGCCACAGCACTCTAAAGGGACTGGCGGAAGATTCTGGTGCCGGCGCTGTGATTGGAATGGTGACGCGCTGAAGCTTATCATGGACCTCCAGAACTTGTCGTTTCCCGCAGCCTGTCGAGAGCTAGGGTTGACAGGAATTTTCTGGCGAAGACCCCTTCGAAGTCGAAGGATCAGTAAGTCAGAATGGGAACCGAAGGAAAGGCGGGAGGTGCATTTGAAGTGGCGTGCGCGGGCAACCGCCTACGTGGAACAGTGCCACAAGCGAATGATGCAGAGCCATGAAGGACTCGCCTTTGCAGCGCATCGTGGATTGAAGGTTGAGACGCTTGATAGGCACCGAATCGGCTGGAACGACCAAGACCGCTTTGAGCTACGGCAAGGCTGGGGCTTGAAGCCTGGAAATAAGGTATGGCTTCCGCGCGGTCTTGTGCTTCCAGGTTGGAGGGACGGCGAACTGGTCAAGCTGAAGACACGGCGACCGAGTTCAGAGGACGGACGGCCAAAATACGTTGCCGTGTCCGGCGGGGAAATTGGACCTTTTGTCCTGAACCTTGAAAAGGGAAGGCCCGTTCTAGTAGTTGAGGGCGAGATCGACGGGTTGCTGTGCTCGCAAGAAGGCGGAGACCTTGTGACCACCTTTGCCCTGGGCGCTGCACAGATTCGCCCTAACCTTGACGCCTGGGCCTTACTACAGGCCGCACCTGTTGTCCTTTGTGCCTTGGACTATGACAAAACCGGGGCGAGGGAATGGCGCGGTTGGTGGAGCAGACACGTCAGGCACGCTGTGAGGTGGCCGACACCTTCACAGAAAGACCCCGGAGACTATCTACAAGCAGGCGGCAATATCAGGGAATGGATAAAGACAGGACTTACGGGCGATTTCGGCTACACGACTTCCGAGGCGGAAGGATGATCACGGCAGCCGCAAGACAACCCGAGTCCAGGTTTCTCAACGCATGAAGCCATTTGGGGTGACTAAAATTTATTGCGATTTTTGCCAACTCCCCCGCGTTGGGGTCGCTAACTTTGCCGTTAACACTAACATTTCTTGTCCGTGTTGGGAATGCGAACCACTGTGCATTTTTCCGAGTTGGGGTTGTTGTCACCTCTGTTGTCAATGGACAGCAACATTTAAACTCTTCGAACGCAATAAGGGGTATCCTTGAGCGTAGAAGTTGGCAAATTTGACAACCACCGGTACCCTCTGGTCAGGGGGAGGTTGCAGTCCCTAGAGCCTGTTGGTGTCCGGTATTGAAATGCATAAGGCTGGATGGAAGGTAGCACATTCCGGGGGCGGCTAATTCTCAATCTGGTTGACAGAGGGTTGCAGGCAGGTTGCAGCCCCCCGTGCGTTATGGGCGCGAACCTCGCTGCGAACTGTCACACACGGTGGTTGTCAAATGCTCGCGTTGGGACCCGTGACCATGGCGTGACCTTCTTCGCCCGCGTTGGGGGTGCGTACATCGGTGCGCAGTGTGAATGTCATAGCGGGTGACGGGGGTAGGGCAGGTAGCAGGGTGTACCCACAAACAGGTTGTGGGCGTCAGTGCCGTCGATAAAGAAGTCCACACGGAAGTCTACACTTCCACGCGCGAGAGGAGGTGTTTCCCAGAGTGTTTCTTTTCCCCGGGCGATTGTCAACAGGGCGTTAAACTTCACAATCTGTTTCTGCCCGGTATAGAAATTCACAAGTCCAGGCACCGCAAAAAATCCAAGGCGGCCAACTCGGACCGGGTTGTTATTCAAGCCCGGGATCAAAACGAACTGCCGCTCGATCAACCTCAAGGGCAACTAAGGTTCTCACACGCTCCGGAAAACCTGGGGGTATCACCAGCGCGTCACGTTTGGTGTCGGGCTGCGCGAGTTTATGGTGCGCTTCAACCACAGTACGCAACGGCAGACGCTGGACTACTTGTGCGTGCAGCCGGAGGAGATCCGGAGCGTGTATGCGAATGAGCTGTAGGACGGCTTTGACATTTACTAGGTGTCCAGTATCTAGTCATCCAGAATAATCTTCGAGAGCACCCTTTTCACCATAGCGGCCTTGCGCGGATTTATTGACGGTTCCCTGTGATGGGTACAAGGAAGGTCCTATTTTGGAATAGATATTCGTTTCGCTATTCCACCAGCTGGCCGTCGCGGAAGGCCTGGATGTAGTCCATGCAGAACTCGTCGCGGCCGGCCAGGGAGCGGGCGGCTAGGAGGGCAGACATGGTGGTTCGGTCTAGGGGGTTCACGATGGCCGCGTCCAGGCTCCGGGCTATAGCCATGATAAGGAATGTGCGGTTGAGTAACCTGCGCCTGGGCAGGCCGTAGGAGACATTGGAAAGGCCGCAGATGGTGTGGACGCCGGGGAAGGCCGTCATGACCCTTTCCACGGCCTTGAGGAACTCCAGCCCCACGGTGTGGTCCGTGGCCACGGGCTGGACTAGGAGGTCCACGTAGACGGACTCCAATGGCACCCCTGCGGCCGTGAGGATTTCCATGAGCTTTTCCGATACGCTGAAGCGGTCTTCGGCGGTTCTGGGCATGCCCGCATCACTCATGCAAAGCGCCACCACCCGATGCTCCGTACCCGCCAGGACCCGGAGCATGCCGTCACACCGCTTCTTTTCCAGGGAGAGGGAGTTGACCAGTGCAGGCCCCTGGTGAACCTGGAGGGCCGCCTCGACCGCCGACGGGTTCGGGCTGTCGATGCAGCAGGGTAAGTCTACCGCCTCCTGCACGCATTGCACCAGCCATGAGAGGTATTCCCCTTCCCGCGCCCCGAAGATCCCCGCGTTGACATCAATGTAATCCACCCCGGCAGCCGCCTGGTCCCGCGCCAGCTCGACTATGGTTGCCCGGTCCCGGGCCTCAATGGCCCTGGCCACGGCCTTGCGGGTAGCATTGACGAGTTCGCCTACGATTAGCATTATGGTTCTTCCCTGTGGTAGAATGCAGAAAATCGGAAATCTGCTGGCTGTCATAAGCTCTGAGTCAGTGGTCTACCCTGACCCCAGGGCAACCTAGTGATAAGCAGCACTAAGCCCTCTCTCTTTCAAGCCTCTCAGCGATAAGGGTCTCAAGACGCCGCTTATTGACCTTATTCCCCGCAGGCGTAAGGGGTAGCTCTTCTATCACTTCTAATCTCTCTGGGATCTTATAGGCAGCAATTCCTTTGTCCTTGAAAAATGCAATGACCTCCTCTAGTGTTAGTCTTTCACCTTGACGCAACACAACAAAAGCGCAAGCCTTTTCGCCCATTTCCTTATCTGGCATCTTGACAACAGCCATATCTCTCACTCCGGGGTGTTCGGAAAGTATGTTTTCAATCTCCTTAGGTGACAAGTTTTGTCCCCCCCGGATGATGATATCCTTTTCGCGACCTTCAAGAGAAAGATACTGACTGCGGTCAAAACTGCCCAAATCCCCCATAGCAAACATCCCGCCCCGCCAAGCTTCCGATGTCGCCTCAGGGTCCTTGAAATACCCGCCCACAAGGTGGGGTCCGGAAGCCACAATCAATCCGGATTGTCCGGCTGGAAGCCTACGTCCATTTTGGTCTACAACATATACCGTATTCCCCGGCATTGGTTTCCCAACGGTTTTGCGCCGTTTCTCGGCAGGGTCATCCAAGGCTGAACTAGCCACCGCGCCGACATCCATGCCACCGTATCCCTGTACAACCTTACAATGAAAAAGATTTTCTGCTTCCGCAAGTAGCTCAGGGCTCAGGAACCCCGCAAAGCTTACGATGAAGCGCAGACAACTCAGGTCATAATGCCCAAAAATGTTGCTATTGACCATTCTATTGAGCATCGTCGGAACCAATACCGCGCCGGTGGCGCCTTCGCGCTGAATGGTATCGAATGCCCTTTCCGGATTGAACTGCTCCAATATGACTGTCTTAGCCCCGGCCTGCGGTACGGCACGGTGCAGGACAAGATCAGTCGTTCCTGCACTCAAGTGGCTAAAGGCAACGACGGTATCGTTCTCGGTGAGCTCCAGCCTGTCTATGTATGTACGTCCACTGGCCAGCCTGGCGCAAGCAGTCCATTCAACACATTTCGGTAGCCCGGTACTGCCACTCGTCGTCATCACCTCTGTGAACTCGAACGGGCCGAATTTTTGTCTGTTTAAGTCAATACCTTTGGCCAAGGCCTTTTCACCTTGCATACCCAGAGAGCTCAAGGAAAGAGCCCCTTGTGGTGCAGGGTCATCAAGTACGAAGAAAAACTTCGGCCCAGAGAGCCCGCTGCTCAAATCGCTATACAATTCAAAATAGTTGAAGTTTCGATAGGTCAACGGAATAATAGCGCCAACTGCCTCCGTCGCTTCGATTACGGCCTCCACCTCCGCTTTTCGAAAGGTCGGTGGTATTGATGCAGCCAGAATTCCGGCCTTTTCGCAAGCCAACCGGACTAGGACCATCTGAACGCTGCTGAACAACTGTGAAATCAGTACGGAGTTTTTATTAATCCCCAGTTCCAAGAACCCAGCCGCCAACGAGTCAATTGTCTCAATGGCTTGTAACCAGGTCAGACGGGTGTGAGAATCCACAAGAGCCTCTCGGTCTGGATAAAGGACTGCATTGCGTTCCCAATAATCCACCGTGATTTCTTCTGTCCAATATCCTTTTTCAAGGTATTTCTTAATCATCAGATCAGAATACCTGGAAACAGTTCCCATCTCCGGCCTCCATTTTCCACTCAGATCAGACGCTTGAAGTGCAATCTGGATGTTGATTCAAACAGCCTCCATTTTTCCAAATTCTCGAACAGCATTAACCATCGCTGTGATATTTTCCTTGGGCGTTAATGCTGGCAATGTACAGCCTGGTGCAATGATGGTGTTTCCGGCTTGGGCTGCCTTTTCGACCACGGACTTGACTTCTGCCTTTACGTCAGCCGGAGACCCTCGAAGGAGTGTCCGGTAGGGGTTTACACTGGCCCATAGAACCTTTCTTGGCCCATAGATTTTTCTCGATACCCCTGGGTCCACTAATTCACTAAAGTGGTAGGCATCGATGCCTTTTATGGTGCGGACCTGGCACAGAATTGGATATTCTCCACCGCAGGGATGATAAACGGTCTTAACTCCCATAGTCTTTATTGATTCAAAAAACCTCTCATGGTAGGGCATGGCAAACTCTTCATATTGATCTGGGGAGATCCAAGAAGGCGATGATGCTCCATCTGGATAATAAATGAAATCCACTCCGCAATTGATGTACTCTTTACCAAGTCTGATCATGACTTCACATGCCAAAGATGCTATCTTGTGCACAAAATCAGGTTCCATTACAATTGCTGTGAGCAGTCGTTCGTTGCCCACGAGCTCTCTGGCCAAATTGAAAGTACCCGTACACCTTGCCCCTATGGCGACCTCCTCGCCCAGGTATCCTACAAGTTGTTCCAGAACCTCGAACTTTGCTTGAAATACAGGTATGCTGCCGATATCTCGGATTCTGGCCTTTGCCAGATCTTCCATGGAGTTAAATACTGGTTCTTTCAGAACTGGATATCCATCATCAGGATAACTAGGAGGATGCCCAAACACCTCACCGAGCTGCGGCAAGGTGGTTGTTACATCAATGGCATCCGCTGGAAATGCTCTTTGCACATTCAAAAAGGCGCCAACACATTTGTCGATATTCTTGTAATAGTTGGACACTTTTTCGCCATAAGAGTGCATTACAAATTCTGGTTCGAGTAGCAGGCTGATGGGCACTCGGTCTGCTTCCTGCCCAGCCATGGTAGCTAGGAAACGCTGCTTGCCAGTCATCTCTTGCATTTGCTTCCGACTCCCTTTCTCCTGCCAGGAATGTTCAATCCATCTCGCCTATGATAGGTCGCTTTCTCGGTGTCCGAAAGAACGTTAAAATAAACCTTTAACAAGCCTCACTGCCGCTGCAGCGTCCGGTGCATATCCGTCCGCGCTAATTTCGTTTGCAAAATCCTCGGAAACCGGTGCACCGCCGATTACGATTTTCACTGAACCTCTCGCTCCTTTCTCCTCGAACACCCTTATGGTCTCCCTCATGCTGGGCATGGTGGTAGTTAGAAGAGAAGATATGCCGACCACATCTGCCTTCACTCGCATTGCCTCCTCGAAGAATGTCATCGGAGCCACGTCAATCCCGAGGTCCACAACCTCCATACCTGACCCTTCAACCATACTGGCAACCAGATTCTTGCCGATATCGTGGAGATCACCTTTTGCGGATCCAATAAGAAATCTTCCTTTGACTTCATTAACCTTCATCTTCAGATGGGGCTCCAACAAAGCCGTGCAGGCTTTCATGGCAATCGACGCCATCAGCATTTCCGGTAAATAAAGGAGGCCCTTTTCAAAGCGGGAGCCAACCTTCTCCATGGCTCCTATCAGGCCAGTATTTAAAATTTCTGCGGCCCCGATACCCTCCTCCAGAGCCTTATTAACATGTTGGACTGCGATCTCCTTCTTCCCGTTAATAACAGATACTCTAAGCTCATCTATCGTTGACATTACTCCTCCTCACATCAAAAGACTTGTCTTATTCCTTTGAAAATTTATTTTTCATAAAGCCGACCACACCTTCAGGCATGAAGGCGACAACAAGCACCAATATAATTCCGACAAAAAGTAGGTAGAATTTTGTGTAAGTACTAATGATTTGAATAATCACAAGCATCAATGCGGTCCCCACGATCGGGCCGAGCATTGTCCCAGTGCCCCCTACGAGGCACCAGACAACCACTTCTGTGCTCAATGGGAGGCCAACGGCCTCTGGCGATACGAACGAATTCATAAAGAAATAGAGAACGCCAGCCAAGCCGGCGAAAGCTCCGGATAGTATGCTGGCAAAAAGCTTAAAGTTTTTCACTCTATATCCCATAAATCTTACTCGCTCTTCATTCTCGCGTATAGCGATCAACACTCTTCCAAAAGGCGAATTCACGATCCTCCGAAGAAGAAAAAATGATAAGGCTGTCAAGATAAACACAACATAGTACAAGGGTTTTCTGTCCAGGGACAAACCTCTGATAACCTCTAAGCCTTTCACAGAGGAATAGATGCCGTTCTCACCTCCCGTTATCTCTGTGGCAGACATGGCGAGAAGGAAGACTGAAAAGCAAAATATGAGGGTCACCATGATATAAGCGATTCCACCGACGCGCGTTGAGAAAAATCCGATCAGCCACGCAACCAGTGCAGCCGCCACTATCCCAACCCCAAGCGCTTGCCAAAATCCTCCGCCAAGGAGGGTCATTGTAAATGCCGCCGCATAGGCACCGCTCCCAAAGATCGCTGCGTGCCCAAAGGAAACGAGATTGAGATATCCCAGTATGAGATTAAGAGACATCGCCAAGAGGCCCCAAATCATGATCTCCATCAGGAAGTATACATAGAAGGTGCTCAACAATTTGGGGGCGAAGAGGAAAAATGAGACCAGGGCTGAGGCTATCAACACCTTGACGAGGATTGGCAACCTTTTTTTCATCGCTTTTCCAGAATCCCTTGTGGGCGAACCAGCAGGATCACCATGAGCAGAATCTGGCATAATATGAACGCATAGGTCGGCTTGATAAAGATGGAGCCTACTGCCTGCACCTCACCTATTAGCAGGCTGGCAATCAGCGCCCCTTTTAAACTTCCCATTCCGCCAACCACTACGATGATGAAGGCAAGAAGCAGGATGTCGATCCCCATCGTATGGTACACCGTTGTCAAGGGTGCCATAAGAATTCCCGCAATGCTTGCCATTCCAGAACCGACGCCGAACACTATCGCATAGATCAGCGGCCTTGATATCCCGATGGCTGCTGCCATCTCATGATCCTGGGCAGTGGCCCTTATCCATAGCCCGTATTTGCTTTTCTTAAGAAAAAGCCAAAGTCCCACGATTACCAGAAGAGAACAGATAAGAATGAAGAATCGGTATAAGGAGTACTCCATTGTCAGGATCGTGATCTTCGTCTCTATGGGAGGCTGTATACTCTTGGATGTGCCACCAAAGAAGATCAGTACCAACTCTCTCAGGGCCATGCCTATTCCGTAAGTCGCCAAGAGGGTATAAATAGCTTTTTTGCCGAGAACACTCTTGAGAAGTGCATAGAGGATGACAATGCCCAAGGCAGATACAATAATCGGAGCAACTACCAAATTAAGAGCAAAACTTGGTATAAACTGCATTATTAGCCAGGTCAGATAGGCTCCGAGCATGTAGAATTCGCCGTGGGCGAAATTGACTACATCCATGACACCGAAAATAAGCGCAAGCCCTGACGCTATAAGTGCAAGGTTCATCCCCAGAACGAATCCATTGATCGACTGTAGGGCCAGCTGTGTCCACAATTGTTCCATTGGTAAGGATTACACTCCAAGGTATTTTGCGAGCACTGAGTTATTTTGTCTTAAGTCGTCCGAACGGCCCTCGTACTTGATCTTTCCTTTTTCCATAATGTAAATATTGTCACTAACGGATAACACCACCTCCGTGTTTTGCTCCACCATCAGTATAGAAGTTTTGGCCTTTGCTTTGAGGCTCTTCAGAACCTCCTCAAGGGAAGACACTAAGACCGGCATCAGCCCTTCCATCGGCTCGTCAAGCAGGAGAAGTACCGGATCTACCACTAAAGCCCGTGCGAAAGCCAGCATCTGTTGTTCGCCACCGCTCAAGGTATCACCATTCTGATTTAGCCTCGGCCCTAAGCTTGGGAAATAGGTAAGCACTTCCTCTATGTTGGTTTCCCTTTCCGCAGGGGTGTATTTCTTGACCGACATCCCAGTCATAAGATTTTCGAACACTGTCAATTCGGGAAAAATTCTGCGGTCTTCAGGAACATAGGCAAGTCCCATTTTTGCTATATGGTACGCCGGGAGTCCGGTTATCTCCTTGTCTTTGAAGGTTATACTCCCTTCTGATGGTGGGGTGAGTCCGATAATACTTTTCACAGCCGTTGACTTTCCGACTCCGTTCCTTCCGATCAGGGAAACGAGAGTACCCTTACGGACTTCGAAAGACACATCGTCAAGAATGTGGCTTTTCCCGTAATAGGTATGGATGTTCTTAACCTTTAACATCTACTTTCCCGTAAGGTAGACTTTTTGTACCATCCGATTTTGGTGGATACTGTCCGGCGTGCCCTCGGCCAGGATTCGGCCTTGATGGAGAACGGTTATGCTGTCAGCCAGTTGCATAACTACATTCATATCGTGCTCAACCAAGACAACTGTTCTTCCCTTACAGACCCGCGATATGAGCTCCGTCGTTCTCCTTGTTTCCTCGCCACTCATGCCTTGGGTCGGCTCATCAAGAAACAGCAAGTCGGGATCGGTCGCTAAAGCAATCCCTATCTCCAGATTCCTTTGCTCTCCGTGGGACAAGTTCGCTGCAAGGCTTTGTTTTAGTTTTCCCAAATTCAAGACGTCGAGAATCGCCTCAGCACGTTCCGCTGTTTCGTGTAACCCTTGGACGCTACCAAATGGGTTGTGAATTCGTCTCTTCGCTTGCACTGTGATTCGGATGTTTTCAAATACCGTAAGCCCCGGCAAAATGCTCGTCTTCTGGAATGATCTTGATATGCCGAGCCCTGCAATCTTTTCGGGTTGTAGGCCGCCGATGTGTCTCCCCTTATAGACGATCTCTCCTTCGGTAGGCGGCAGCAACCCAGTAATTAAATTGATTAATGTCGATTTGCCTGCCCCATTAGGGCCTATGATGGCACGCATCTCATTGGCGTGAAGCTGGAAACTAACTCCGTCAATGGCAATGTATTGCCCGAATGTCCTCTTCAGTTGTATTGTTTCGAGTAAGACCATCCCCCTCTACCCCACGCCGAGCCAGAAGGATCAGCATCAGAAGCGAAAGTCATAAGAGGTGTCCGTGTTATATACTACGCCGGGGGTGGATGTGGAACTACCCCTAGCGAACGGAACAGATGTCTGAAAGCAGCGAAAAAGATGTTCATACGCTGTCTGCCCGAACTTAATAGCCAATTCAGGATAGCCAAGTCAGGCACAAAAGCTCGGCCAACACTGCGCCGCCCTTGTCAAAGCCCTGATATGCGATGTGCTATCTCCATGAGGTTCAATGGATTTTCTTCCAAATCCCCATCCTGCGCCTCTTAGAGGATCCCGAATACAACAGAGCGGTGTCAGCGCGCCAAGGGTCACGCTCATGAAAGCGGTACGGAGAACCGTGCCTCATCTTTTCGCAGAGGAGCTTGTGTTATTTGCATTACTTCACGTTGCATTTTGGGGGATACGCGGTCTCATCCGCAGGAATAGTAGCGATGATCTTTTCTGCCCCCTCGCGGACCTGGACCACAAAGAGCCTCGAAATGGCTTGGTGATCCTGGCCTCTAATCCTAAAACTGCCCTGAGGGAATTCATTACTTTCCTTGACTTCAATCCCCTCAAGGGCGCCAATCAGATTCTTGGTGTCCTTCCTTGACTGGAAACCAGAAAGTCGCATTCCTTTGGCGAGCAGATTGATGGCGGTGTAGCCTTCGATGGTATTCAAGCCAGGGAGTTCTTTCCCTGTGAATTCCTTGCATTCGTCATGGAACCATCGATTATAGGGTGTGTCCAAAGGGCCTTCGAGAGCGCCAGAAGGATACCAGGCAATCATGGTAAGACCTTCCGCGGCTTCAGGGAGCTTGGGCCAGAGCTCGCGTATTAATATCGATTGGTTTGCCGTAATCTTCATCTTTTTATGAAGCCCGAGTTCGGCTATCTGCTTCATGGCGAGCACACCGTCTCTGCCCGCAAATACCATGAAGAGGCCGTCAGCATTCGTATCGACCTTGCTCATGTAGGGAGCCATGTCCGTAGTACCCAACGGGGCAGCGACACTGCCAATGATGCTTGCTCCCATTTCCTCCATTATCTGGCTGAAGTTACGGAATCCCGACTGTCCGTAAGCAAAATCCGAATAGGCCACATACCAGGTCTTGCCCACATTCTCGATCAGCCAGCGAGCGAAGGACATAATTCTTTGCCTATCATTTGCAACATGCCGAAATGCATATCTGTTACACCGCTCATCGGAGAAGGCATCCGTCCAGCAACCGCTTGAAGTCATATAGGCAATCTCAGTTTCCTCTGCAAATGGTGAGATCGCAAGACACTCAGAGCTTGAAAGGCCACCAATCAGGACGTCCACTTCCTCTTGAAAGATAAGCTCCCTGGACATTCTAAGCGCTTGGGCGGGATTTGCTGCCGAGTCTCTCTCTATGACCAGCAATTGGTGCCCGTTGACTCCTCCCGCTTCATTAATTTTTTTGACAGCAAGATTCACCCCCTCACTCCCGGCCTTACCGATGGTCGCAAAAACTCCGGTAGATGGATTGACATACCCAATCTTGATAGGTTCTTTCCCCGCCGCGAACGTTGTTAGACAAAATGGGGCTGAAAGGTTGAACAGAAGGGCCAGTGCAAGGACCGCACACGTGGCGAACAGAACTCCGTTACCGAAAATTCTTAAATGTCGCATTTTTCCGCCTCCTCAGGGTAAAAATGTTTAATTAATGGTTGTCAATTGAAACGCCAATACGAAGCAGGAGACCTAAATGCTCTCAAGGTTATACAGGAAGACCTCATTCGTGACGCAAAATGTGTACGTTGCATTGAGAATATTGCCCGCGATGTAAGCCGGATCATTGCCGGGAGGTAATTCGGTAACCATGTTCAGCGTATTTGTTACCAATATTGAATTCCCTTAGTGGTCCGGCTGTATGGACGATGTATATCCAATCATGCCTTCCGTACGCTGCAGAGGATCGCTCTCATCTGGTAGTTCATGCTAATGGGATCGTAGGGCGGGTCAGTTGAGGTTATCGCGTTGACATTCGAGTCTAAACATCCGTGCTCGGGACCAGGATGCTCAGGAAACCACCAGTGTGTCGTGCAACTAACAACATTTGGGTGAAGTTCAGGGATAAGCTTGGCGACCATAATGACTGTGTTTTCGAAACCGGGGGTTTGTATGACAACCCTATCGTCTTCTTCAATGCCGAGCTCAGCGGCTCTATCAGAATTTATCTCCAGGACTGGATCCGGACATTGGGACCGCAGAGAGGGAACTTGTCGGAATTCACTATGGGTGTACACTACCGTGCGATGGTTTGTGAGAATGAACGAATATTCCTTGAAGAGTTCGGGTGTGCTAATCGGGCTTTGAGGGGGCTCAATGTGTCTTGGAAGTGGCGGATAACCGTTCTGCTCCAATATGCTTGAGTAGAGTTCGATCTTCCCGGAAGGCGTTTTGAATTTGAAGTTGCCCTTCTTGTATTTTTCATATTCCAGGGGCCACGATACCATCTGTGCAGGTGCCCTTAGAACCTCTTGATAAGTGACCCCCAAAGGCTCAACTTGCCAATCATTCTGTTCTGCGACATCTTGCCATGGAACCGGAACCCCCATCCTTTTTCCAAGTTCTATGACAATTTTTCTATCATCCCAGCATTCACCAGCTGGCTCAACAACCTTCCTGGTGGCCATAACGTAGTTCATGTAGTTCGCGCCCATGTTTTGGTAGGCGCGCAAGGGCACTTCGGTTTCCAAGAAATGAGCGGCGGGGAGAACCAGATCTGCGAGTTCCGCTGTTGGGGTCATGAAGAGATCAACAACGACTAGAAATTCGAGAGAAAGCAGTGCATCGATCGTCTTTCTGCTGTTTCCCTCTGCAACGACCAAGTTTGACCCCGGGCAGAATAACGCCTTGATACCGCCAGATGCCATGGCCTCTATAACGAGTTGATTGTGCGCGTAGCCGTAAGGCACAAAATTCCTGACGTCAGCTTTTGAACCAGAAATCAGCGGGAATTTGTCCGCCCCAAGTCTCCTCCTCTCTATCTCTTCGGGTAGGTAGGGCCTGAACTGTCTAACCTCTCTTCCGATTTGGTTGTCCGGTATCAGATTGCCGCCTTTAACATCCAAATTGGATCCGAGCGCAGCCAAAATGCAGACCGCTCTTGATGCCTGGGTTGCATTCGCCTGTTGTGAGCCAACACCTAGGCGAGCTTGAAGACACGATGGTCTTGTTGTTGAGAACAGCCGGGCTGCCTGGAAGACATCTTCCTCCTCCAGCCAGCAGATCTCAGCTACCTTGTTGAGAGGGTAATTTGATACATGGCGTTTGAGCTCATCGAAACCGACGCAAAAGTTGTCGACAAAGCGCTTATCGTAGAAACCTTCATCGATTATCACCTTGATCATGCCGAGTGCCAACGCTGCGTCCGTCCCAGGCCTCAGTCTCAGCCAGATGTCGGCTGCAGGAATATCCAGTTTCTCTTGATTCAATGTTTCAGGTGGTCGGGGATCAACCCTTATCACCTTGGCTCCTTTGGACTGGGCTATGTTAATATCCCTATCAAGTGGGGGCCGGTTATGCCGGGTGTTGGAACCCCAAAGCAAAATGCACTTGCTATCCTTGAAATGCGGCCCAAAATCGCCACATATGCTATCACCGAAAGTCAGGCGCTCGGCCAATCCCAGGGGAATGCTGCATTGCTGGTTAATGTCCATGACATTCGGAGTTCCGATTATCTGGCTGAAAAGAAATGTGGCTACCGGGGCCATTATCTTGTGGCCGCACCCGTATATCGTGGCTATCGCATCGGAGCCATACCTCATGCGGATATCCCCAAACCGTTTTGCCATGATTTCTAGGGCCCGGTCCCAGGTGATCCGCTCCCACTTACCTGCCCCCCTTCCATCTGTCCGCATGAGTGGCGACTTCAACCGCTGTGGGTGGTAGAGAAGCTCATATACGGTGGCAATTTTGTTCCCCTCTATGCCCATGCCATTTTTGATTTCTACGATTTTCCCATCTTCGACCTGACAGAAGAGCCTGCATTTCATATGACAATGCTGGCAAAAGGTTTGAATGCTTTCGGATTTCTTCATTATTGATGCCGGGTTCTCTGGTTTTGGAAAGATGCAATCCTTGCCCGCGTTCCCTGTTCAGTCAAACGCAACCATAATCCAGTTCTCTGATCCGTCAGTAGCCGGAACTGGACGGTCATTCCTTCAGGACAGCAGCCGCGCCAGAATCAAGCACGGAGACCAAGGGGATACTGCCATGCTTCTGCCCACCATCGAAGCGGCAGATCGGGTCCTTTGCAGAGTCAACAAGAAGAAAAAATTCCTGGATGTGGTAGCGGACAAGGGATACCAGAAGGCCGAACTGATCAAGGAGCTCAACTCGAATCGGGGCATCACCACGCACATTCCGGAGCGCGAGACCAAAGGCAGAAGGAAGTGGAAAGGCGATGAGAGAGCCCGCACGGAGTTCCACCTCAACCGTCAGCGCTGCAAAAGGGAACACGGGAAAGCACTCGGAAGAAAACGGGCGAATCTGGTGGAGAGGGCCTTTGCACATCTCTGCGGGACCGGAGGCATGAGACGGTTCACCACCCGAGGCCTCGACAACGGCCTGAAGAGGTACCTGATCCAGGCGCTTGCCTACAATCTGGGTGTTCTCATGAGGAAAATGCATGGCATCGGGACTCCGAGGCGCCCAAGGGAGAGGGCTCTCTTGCCCTATCTGGCGCTTTATTGGCTGACCCTGCTCTCAATGCTGATCCGTATCGTTTTTCCAAAAACGACGGCGAATGATCGGGAAACAAGCACCTCTACTGTTGCGGCATTGCTGAAACTCTGTGCTTTAACGGCATATTAAGGGCGGTACGTAGAAAGGTATCATCTACCCATGCCCTCACATTGAAATCATTATTGATGAAGCCATGTTCTTTCAAAAAATCCTTCTCAATTTCTAGGGCCTGTATTCCTATTTCAGTGATTTGAGGAATCAAACGTTTGTGCAGATCAGATGGATAATGCTTTCTCAATGCTTGCTCCGGAAGCCTAGTGACTTTGGAGAAGATGGCGAACATTTCATCCTTGTTTTGGCTTGCCCAATTCCCAGCGTTTATAGTTGCCCTCATCCACATTGCGACGATGTCAGGGTGATCACTAGCAAGTTGCTTGCTAACCGTGATGATATAAGGAAATCCGATGTTTACAAGACGCCGCCAGTCCTCCTGACCCTCCAGAGTATAAACAACCCTTGCAATGCCAAGCTCCTCTAGCGCTTTATCAATTCCATAGGTGGCAAAAATGGCGTCTACCTCGCCATTCTTCAGGGCTTTGACTAATGGCGAATCCGCTGCTTTCCATCCTTTCTTAGGTGAAATCTTCCACCATCCTGTCATGTGACTCCGCAGCTCGATCCCTATTTCCGGTATGTCTACCGGAATGTCCACGAAACGGATGTCATCCTTTTGCAGTCCATGGGCTTCCAAGATCGAAACGATGCCCTTCTTTTCAGTTGCTCTTCCGAAGTCAATTAATGTCGGAAGCTTTCTGAGAAGGCCTATCCTCTTTCCTTTCAAATCACCAACCGACCCAATTGGAGAGTTCTCTTTGACAAGGAGGCTGCCTCCCGGTTCGGTCCAGACCATTCCTATGACCTTCGTGTTCGCGCCTTCGGACCGAGCCCATATGGGAGGAATATTGCCTCCATCCCTGAAAAGGGCCGGATGCCGGTGGGTAAAATGTGACTGCCAATGCTCAGGTGATAATTCACTTATGTGAGAAATATTCATTCCAGTCCTAGTGAATTCGCCGGTGATAAATCCCTTTTCCAAAGCGATGTGGGATGAGCAGACCACAGGACAAAAAGTATAAAAGATCGAATCCTTAACAACGGTCATTCGTTTTACCCCCACGTCACACTGTGATTTGATTATTGCGAAACTCCCATTTGGGCAACGGTTTTTCCCAACGTGTCCTTGGGTGTAAAGACCGAGGTTCTTCTGTTTCGGGTCACGATCCCCTCGGCCTGCGGTAAACTGCTCAATCAAGGGATGGCATGAATCAGCGGCCCTGCCCACTGACTTGACATTTGCAAACCTAAGCAATATCTGTACCACTTTGTGAGGGGACTTCTTAATACTAGAGTTTTGAGAACAATATCAGACGTATAATTCCCCCGCCTTGAACTATTGAGATATTCTTGACACCGTCCACTAGGGTGCGATATGTATAAAAGTTGGACATGTCCGGACATCTAGCTTTCCTTTCTTTGGTCCGAAGCGATGCCCACAGACTAGGGAAGGCGAAATCCCTTACTTGGAGGGTTGTCATGGAAGCAGCAGACAGGCAACACCTATCAATAATTAGCAAGGCATTGGGACAATACGAGTTGACACCTTTACTCTCATGGGCATTACGGTTTTTTCTACGTAACAGATATGAAAGCCTCCTGCTCACCGATTCGGAGGGGGTGATACAGTTCATGGACAGAGGCTCTGAAAAGCTTTTCGGTCTCGGAGACGGGGAGGCAAAAGGTATACATATTAATAAGCTTGTTCCTGACGCGGTCTTTCCCCGCGTCCTGGAGACGGGGTATGCTTCCATTGGGCGAGTACTCAATTTGAAGGGGGTCAACAAGATTAGTTCTGCTTACCCTCTTGTAAAGAACGGGGAGGTTATTGGCTCGATCGGACGTGTACTGTTCCATTCCTTAGAAGAATACGAGCGAGTTATCAGCGAAACCAAGCGTCTTAAAAAGGAAGTCAGGGTTTTGCGGCAGAGAGAAAGGCGCGAATACAGGGCGCTGTACACCTTTGAAGATATCATGGGAAACAGTGAATCCCTCAAAGATTGTATCAAGTTATCTGAGAGAATGGCTTTCGTGGAGACAGATGTGTTAATAGCTGGAGAAAGCGGTACCGGAAAGGAGCTTTTTGCTCAGGCGATTCACAACTACAGTGGACCCGATAGGCCCTTTGTTAGAGTCAACTGTCCAGCAATACCTTTTGAATTGGCGGAATCCGAGTTTTTCGGATATGAAAGAGGTGCCTTTTCCGGAGCAAGTAGAACAGGGAAAAAGGGGAAATTCGAAGTAGCAGATGGTGGTTCCATTTTCTTGGATGAGATAAATTCCCTACCTCTTTCAATTCAGGGTAAACTCCTTCGTGTTTTTCAGGAAAGGGAGGTGGAAAAAATAGGAGGAACCAAGACTGAGAAGCTTAACTTCAGAATCATCGCAACGACCAATACAGATCTTCAGCAAGCCGTCAAAGCAGGCACTTTCCGTGAAGATCTCTACTATCGGATTGCCAAGACGTCAATTCATTTGCCGCCACTGAGAGACAGGATTGAGGACATACCCGTCTACATAACGCATTTCCTAACTGCCATCAATAAGCGCTTTGGGACTGATTTCAAGAGGGCCTCTGAAGAAGTCCTCAAGTGCTTTGGCCGATACCATTGGCCCGGCAATGTGAGACAGCTTATAAGTGTGCTAGAGCAGGCTTGCCTTGAGAAATGGACAGGAGAGTCACTCAGCAAAGATGCTCTTCCCGATTGGTTATGGAGCACAGAAGATAAAGTTACTGCTTTCGGTAGAGCCAAAGAGCAACTTAATGAAACGCACAAATCCTTAATTCGGAAAGCACTCAAAGACACAAACGGCAACAAAAGACAAGCAGCTAAGGCTTTGGGAATGTCGCGCTCAACCTTTTACACAAAGCTGAAGGAGTATAATATCCACTACAACCCTTCCGAATAAGGAGTCCAACTTGTGGCGATATAGGTGAAACTGATTTCTTTTTCCTTCCACCATACCGATATTCCCAGGGAGCAATCACATTCGGGTTTTTCCAGAGACCTCTCCGGTTTCCCCTTGCCTCATCCACAACGGTTTTCCATTCCAACAGAACGCCTTACGACAGTACTGGGGATACAACAAGGCATAGCCGTACTCCACGAGGTGCCGTTTCAAGACGAAATCCCCAACGGACACGAGCCCGACCACTCTACCATATCTGTCAATATCGACCTCCTCCACCGACACCTTCTTGCCCATGACCTGCGCGCTTGTGAACTGCTTCGCGTTCTGCCCGTAGTATTGCGTCTTCTCGGGCGTGTCGATGCCGTAGAGGCGGACCTTGACGCGCTCTCCATTGCGAGTGACAGTGATCGTATCGCCATCGGCTACGTGGACGACTTGGCCCGTCCAGGCGAAGCAGGGCAGAGGCAACAGCAGCAACAAGAGCAGTATCAGTGCACAGTCTCGCCAGGTGGTACGCCTACCCATGTTTCCTGCTCCTGTATGGCCTCAACGGCGACCTGAATCACGACCCGCACACGGTCGTATATCTCCGGGTCCTTGCTCGCTCTTGCGCCCGCCTCATTAAGCACGTTGATGCCATGCGCGTTGATCCAGGCCGCGAGCACCTCTCCGGATTCGGACGGTAGCGTTTTATTCAGGTCGATATGCAGGAACGGCTTGCAGAGCTCCGTCGCGAAGTCCGCAGTGCGCTTGGACCCCCCCAGTGCGGTCCCCGTGTGAGAAGATCACCGTGCCGTCGGAATCGAGCACGTTCTGCCGCGTGCGCGCGAGGTAGTCCTTCGTGGGCATCTCGGTGAGGGCGTACTTGTCCGGCAGGGGCCCGGCCTCTGTGAGTCGCCCCTTGGGGATCCAGCCTCCGTGGAGAATGCCAAGCGCAATGGCTGCATCGAGAGCTGCTTGGTCGGCTCCTGTCTGACCACCACTGATGATCTTGGAGAGCATAAGTGTTGCCTCTTATTAGTACCCGCCTACTAATATTAGATCATCGAAAACTTGAAATTCGGCATGGTTCGAAATCGGAAGCATTCCAGCTCAAGTCTATTGATCAGTAGTCTCCCATTTGCGGTCAACGATCTCAGCCAGCTTATCCTTCTGAAACCTAAGCTGCTCTTTCAAATCACGGAAAACACATAAATGCTCCACACTCATGAGTCACCTCTGTGCAATCAGAAAAAATTACATTCCTAATATTAATTCGATCTGAACTCATTTGATGCCTTTTGTTTTCTTCTTCAACTCCTTTAGCCTCTTTTTCAATTGAGAAAATTGTTCTATTTCCGATTTCAATACATCGGGATTCAATTCCTCGTATACAACCGCTGGAGTATGAAGATGTCCTTCCATCAACAAAGACAGCATTTCGTGCTTGTCAGCTGCTTCGCGAACAAGGGGTTCATCCCACACAATGTCTTTTAAGCGCCCCAAACTGATTCGTTCTGAAAACCTCTGAACGACCTCATTGAAAACATCATACACAATGAAAGCCTCATAACAGGTTCTCAAACAACCCAGCCCATCCCTCACCAGCCTCTCCCTCTCGCCAAAATCGGGTTCTTCCTTCGCGCGCTCATAAAGTCCCTGAGCTCTACTAGGCTTCCTGTAAGATTTTTCGAGGGCAGGACTATTATTCGCCCTAACGTGCCCAGGAAGGCCATCCGACAGCCCCCTCTGAATCCAATGACATAAGAAATCAATGCCATCTTTTTGCGCAACCTGGAGCAAATGATACAAAAAGACAAGATCATGTGTAAATACAACAACCTGCCTCTGCCCTGCCTCCTCAACAAAAATTTGAGCGGCCTTCTCTCTCCAACCCAAATCGAAAGACGTAACGGGGTCATCAAGAACCACGCTGGAGCATCCCGGATCGATATCGGCCTCCGTCAGGAAATCAGCCAGAGACACTGCTCTCTTCTCTCCCTCACTCAAAATTCTGTCCGGAGTCGCCCCCTCAATCCCGGCCGAGCAGTTGTCAAGCAATATCTGCTTATAAGTAGCCCCTTTCTTT
>Ga0272444_10001530_pt1 | contig 22174 bp, 15 predicted proteins | sample SSMForm13_FD_201033 | JGI IMG/M metagenome (GOLD analysis project Ga0272444, IMG submission 201033) | Marine sediment archaeal communities from Little Sippewissett salt marsh, Falmouth, MA, United States - SSM-Form-13 | ecosystem: Environmental > Aquatic > Marine > Wetlands > Sediment ...
GTCCCGGGGCGACCAGGGCGATGGCCCCTCGCAGGTCGCGGTCCAGCAGAACGTTCTTTCCCTGGAGCGTCAGGTCGGCGGCGTAGGTCCCACCGGTGTGCTCGACGCTGCCCGAGGCCGAGATGACGGCGTCGGCGTTGGTGCCGCGGAGGTCCTTGATGACGAAGTGGCCCGGGGTGATCTCCATGCGTCCCGAGATGCCTTCCACGGGGAACGGGAAGTCCTCGAAGACCAGATGGACGTCCTTCAGGTCGATGTCCGCCTTGTGGGCCATCTGCCACCCGGTGTCGGCCGACTGCGTGACGCGGACGGTCATGTCGGCCCGGCCCGAGAGGTGGTACTGGCGATAGATCGCGCGCTGGTCTTCCGGCAGGGCGCGTTCCAGGTCCTCGTCGAGCGGGATGTTGCTGCCGATGATCTGCAGATCGACGACCGTCTGATCGCCGCGGACCTCGACGAACCCGCGGACGGTGACGTCGGCCGGCCCGTGGCGGCCCGTGACGTCGACGTCGGTCCGATTGCCGTCGATGCGAATGTGCCCCGTGCAGTCGTCCATCCGGTAGGGGAAGGCGTCGTAGGCCACCGCGGCGCGGACCAGGTCGATGTCGATGACGGCACCCACGGGCTGTTTCGGCCCCGGGGGGCGTACAAGATGGGCCGTCACGTCCACCTCGCCCTCGGGGTGCAGGCTCTCGTAGACGACCAGGGAGTCCGGATACTGATCCCGCAGCGCCGAGCGGACCAGCTCGTCAAGGGGTACGTGCCGGCCTCTCACGACCAGGTCGATCTGCTCCTGGTCCGTTCCCATGTTGAGGATGCGGCCGCTGCTGCGGAACCTGGCCCGGCCCTGGCGACCCTCCAGGGAGACCACCTCGATGACGCCCGGCGACAACCGGACCGTTCCCGACGTGCCCTCCACGGGGTACGGGAACAGCACGTTGACGGTGCGGCAGTCCTTGACCTCGATCTGGCCGGTGACCTGGAACTCGGCGCCGGGCATCGCCGGCCGGCGGAAGCGCATGCTGGCATCCACGCGTCCTTGCGGCTGGAAGCTCTGGTAGAAGTCGTCGCCGCCCGGCCACAGGTCGCTCACCAGGCGCTGAACGCGCCTCATGTCGAGGTTCTCGACGGTCACGTTCAGGTCCTGCCCGAAGCAGTCGGTGTTGATGCCGGTGACCTTGCCCGACAGGCCGACCGCCAGAGAGACCTCGCCCGACTCATCGCCAGCCGCAGCAGGTTCGCCCCCGTCGGCAGCCGGTTCATCCCCGAGGCGCGTGGCCAGCACGCCGTGAACGTCGCGCAGCTGGAGTTCCCTGGGGGTAATGACGCATTGCCCGGTGAGGTCCCGCAGATGGAAGACGCGCCCCTGGTGCCGGTAGGCCAGCGAGACGCCGTTGAGATTGACCTCGACGCGGAAGCCGACGTCGCCCGGGCTGGAGCCCTGGTCGTTGAAGGCCAGGCGGATGCCCACCATGCCCTCGGGGTCGAAGCGATCCCAAATGGTCCGTGCCTCGGGCGGCAGGGTCTCGGCCAGTTCGGTTGACAGGCGGACATTGGTGGCCCGGCCCTCGAAGGAGACGCGCCGGAGGTTGACATCGATGAGGCCGCGGCTGATATGGCCGCGAAAACCCGTCCCCTCGAGCCGGCTGGCGAAGAAGCCGAACACACCGGGCCGCGCGGCGTCGGGCTGAACGACCCCCGAGAGTTGCAACTCGTGTTCGTACACCTGCTTGCCGTCTTCAAGCTGCCGCAGCCGCAACACACCGTCCTGGACGTAGATGACCGGCCGCTGGACGGTGGCGCCCCGCTTGACGGGAAACAGTCGCCGGAAGTTCCACGTATCGTCCTGCTTCTCGAGATTGATGTGCGGATTGATGGCCAGAATCTCGCTGACCTTGAGCCTGCCCACCAGCAGGGCCAGGGGATCGTGTGTCAGCCGCACCCGGTCGGCCTGAAACACCGGGCGCGACGAGTCGTCGAGAATCACGCGAATCCCCGTGAGTTCCAGACCGCTGAAGAAGCTGAAGTGGGCCGTCCGAATCCGGACCGTTGTGCCGAACAGGTCCTCCAGGTACTGTTCCACCAACCGCTCCACCTGGTGGTCGCTGGTCATGTAGACGTAGGCGCCGACCAGCATCACCAGGATGCTGAGAATCACAATCAGGCGGATGCGGCGGCGCCGATAGCGGGTCGCACGATGGCGAAGCCGGGCCTTGTCCAGCAGCGTGTGCCACAGGTTCGACCGCTTCGGCTCTTGTGTCGAATCTTCAGTCATCGGCCTTCCGTTCACCCTCGACCACCCAAGCGACCGCCAACGCGGACAGAACCAGGAGCATCGGCTCAATCGGCACGCGGTACCGTACCGATCCGACCAGCACCGAGTGCACCATCGTAACCCAGGCCACGGGAACAAGCAACAGGGCCAGTGCCGACACGCGCCTCAGCAGGACCACCGCCCCCAACAGGGCCCCGCCGACCATCGGCACGAAACCCAGGATCGACGCCCAGCGATAGAACGGCGCCTGGGCGAACCAGGCATTGGGCACCGGGCTCCATAGCCGCCCCAGTTTCTTCATGGCGAGGGGAACCATGCGGCCCGGCTCGGACCGCATGACGTCCCAGCTCTTCCGCCGGTACGCAGCGTCGTACGCCAGCTCATCCAGGCCCTGCATCTCGCGGGCCCGCTCGCGCTCGAACTGCATGTCCGTGCCGCCGGTCGCCCCCGGGCGAACGCTGTCGTAGAGCGTCACGCCCAGACGCGTGGTCGCCGGGACCAAGGCGCCGAACACCCGGGCGTTGCGGACCCACCACGGCAACAGGGCAACGACGACCACGGCGGCGGCCAAAGCCCAATGGGCCAGCCAGCGTCGCCGTCCGGGGACCACCACCGCCGCCAACAAGAGCAGGGCCGGCAGGCCGAGGAACTCAGGGTGCACGGTCACCAGGGCCGCGCACGCTGCGCCCGCCCCGACCGACCAGGACAGCTTGTTGCGCCGGACGGCCCGCACCGCGCAGAGAACCGTCATCAGGAGCAGCGCAGCCGACCAGCACTCCGTCAGGGCCAGCGTGGCGAAGTAGACCTGCCACGGGGCCAGGGCCATGGCCACGGCGGCGATCACGCCGGCCAGCGGAGAGTAGACCTCGCGGCCGAGCAGAAAGGCAAGCCACACGGCCACGGCACCCACCAACGCCTGGAGCAGCACCAGCGAGACGGCATTCTCACCAAACAGCGCCGTCAGCCCTGCCAGCACCAGGGGATAGGCCGGCATGCGGTCAGCGCGGCGGACATCGGGGCCCACGTCCCCGCCGCGCCGATCGATCACCAGGCCGCGACCGGCGACGACGTTCTCGGCCAGGCGGCGATACGTCTGGCTGTCGCCGAACCGGTACACCCGGTCGCGCCAGGCGATGCCCAGCCCGGCGCGGATGCCGAACGCCGCCAGCATCGCGACGGCCACCGCGACCGCGCTCGCGCGCGCAAGAGAGTGCTTCGCCTTGTAGCCGCTTCGCGGACCGCCAGCCATCGTCCTAGTCCTTGGCCCGGATGTCGGCCGGGATGTCGACGTGCGCCCCCTCGGTCACGCCCTGGGCCTGGAACCACCCCGCGGGGACCTCCAGCGCGTAGTGCGCGGGCGCCCTGTTGGGATACTCGCGCGACGAGAAGGCCTTCATGCGCACGATCTGCGTGACGGTGCCGTCGGCCGAGATGAACGCCAGGTCGATGTCGAACGTCACGTTCCTCATGATGAACCGATGGGCGCCCTCGCGCGGGAAGACGAAGAGCATTCCGCCGCCCCGCGGCCGGTCGCGGAACATGTAGCCTCTGGCCCGCTCGGTCTCCTCGTCGGCCACCTCGACGTTGAGCAACGCGTCGCCGACCGTGATGGTCCTCGTCGCCAGCATCGGCTGGGCATCCTGAGGCTCAGGCTTGGGTGGGGCCCAGTCGGAGTCCTCTCTGCATCCCACGGCGGCGCACGCCACGCCCAATCCGACGAACACGAGAACACTGTAGAAGACCGTTCGCTTCATCGCTTGCGCACTCCCTTCCAGCCAACCTGGTCCAGCATCTCCGCGAGGAGTTCCATCGGCAGGCCCACGACGTTGGTGAAGCTGCCGTCCATCCGTTGGATATACCGGTCGGCGCCCTCCTGAACGGCATAGGCCCCGGCCTTGCCGTGCGACCCGCCGCCGGCCACATAGCGTCGGATCTCGTCGTCACCAAGCGCCCGCATGCGGATACGCGTCACGGCATGACGAACCAGCGAGCGCCCCGAGCCGCACTGCACCAGGGCCACCGCAGTGATGACCGCGTGCTGGGTGCCGCTGAGGGTGTGCAGAATGGCCTCGGCGTCACGGGCGTCGCGCGGCTTGCCGATGATGCGCCGCCCGAGAACGACGATCGTATCGGCGCCGACGACCCACCGCCCACCGTCTCGTGCGTCGCCGGCAACGGCGCGGGCCTTCGCCTCGGCGAGGCGCTCGGCCTCGCCCGCGGGGTCGTCGCTTTCCGGCGGCAGGTCCTCCGGGACGTCGCCCGGCCGGACCTCGAACTCGTATCCCGCATCGGCCATCAACTGTCGCCGCCGCGGCGACGCGCTGGCCAGAATCAACCGTTCATCCATGGAAGCCCCCGGCGCAACCGACCGAGCCCATTGCCCACGCGCCTCCCTGCCCCGACGCTGTCGAGGCCATTCGATGCCGCATCGACAGGCGGCCTCGGGACGTCGCGGAGGGATACGTCTGTCACGTTGCCCCCATGCAGTGCACGGGGCGTGCTCGATGTCCCTCGCGGTGCCGGGACGCCACACCGGCCGGTCACTTCCCGGCAGGAATGACCGCCGGCCGGTCGCCGCTGTAGGTCAGCTTGAGCAGGCTCCTGCAACTGTTGCACGCGAACTCGGAGCCGATCAGGGCCCCCGCCGGAAGGTGCAACCCGTCCGTGCATATGGGGCACGCCGTCTCCATCGGTGCCGTGAGCTGCGGCTCACCCTCCATGAGCGCCAGCAACAGGCCCTCGCCGAGGTCGGCTCGCATGGAGCCGTCGATCACGTGCTGCTCGAGCATCGAGGCATGGGCGGTGTCGCCGACCAGCGTGACCCCAACCAGGATGTCGTCCTGAAACACCAGCCGCCGATAGACGGCTCCACGCCGCGACTGCTCTACCTGGATCGACGATTCGACGTCGGCCAGGCTTGCGCGGCCGATCACCGCCACGCCGACGCCGCAGAGCTCCGTCTTGACACTGGCGGACATCTCCTCGAGGGACACGCCGTGCCCCAGGAGGTTGACCGCGGCCGTTTCACCCAATCTGAACGCGTTGCTCCACTGACGCAGGGACCGGCCGCTGATGTGGTTCCGGTTGCTGAAATCGGCGATACTGCCGGCGGCGAAGACGCCGGCAACGCTGGTCTCGAGCCGGTCGTTGACCACGACCCCGTCGGCGCACGCCACGGGCGTGTCGGCCAGGAGGTCCGTGCTGGGCCGGAAACTGCACCCGTGGCCCACCGTGTCGCAGGGGATGACCGTCCCGCCTTCGAGTTCCACCGCGGCTACCGCGCCTCGGCGGCCCAGGATGCGGACCACCTTGACCCGCGGGTGGATGCGGACACCGGCCCCGGCCAGCAGTTCGGCGACAACGCCGCTCGTGGCCGGGTCGAACACGTCGGGCCAGAAGTGCTCGCCGAGCAGCATGTAGTCCACCTTGGCTCCCGTTCGCGCCAGGCTCTCGGCCAACTGGAGGCTGACCAGCCCCTCGCCGAGGACAACGGCCTTGTCGTGCCTCTGCATCCACCGGCGAATGGTCTGGGCCTCGGCCAGGGTCCTCAGGCTGAAGACGCCCTTGAGCCCCCCGCCGGGCACCGGCAGGGGCTCAGGGGCGCACCCGGTGGCCAGCAGCAGCCCGTCGTAGTGGACCCGCTCTCGGCTGGCCAGGACGACCTCCTGGTTGGCGACGTCCAAGCCGACGACCGGCGACTGCAGAAACAGGCTGAGCCGCTCGCGGCGGTACAGGTTGCGGCTTTCGAGAATCATCTCGTGTTCGCCCAGCGCGCCGGCGATGAAGTCTTTCAACTGGCGGCGCAGGTAGAACGGATGGGCCTCGTCGCTGAAAATGCTGATCGTGAGATCGTTGTCCTCTCGGCGCAGGCGGCGGGCGGCACTGAATCCCGCAACGCCGTTGCCGATGATGACCACGTGGCGTATCACGACGCGTCTCCAAACTCCCAGAGCCCGGCCGCGGCGCGGCGTCCCGCGGATCGCCCCGGGAGCCGTCGCGCGGCCCTCCATTCTTGTGGGGCAGGCCCCGAAGCGCCTACGAAAAAGGGGTCCCGCGGGACCAACGGGGGACGGCCGAGGGGCGATTTTCCGGAGGTGTCACGTATTGGGCGGCTCAGGCGGCGTCCCGTTCGGCCGTCGCTCAGCGTGGACCGCAGACGTGCCGCCACGTCGGGCCTCTCGCTCGGCATGCCTGCGGGCTCGCAGCGCGCGAAGCGACGCCAGCAGGTGCAGCCGCTCCCTCAAGCGCTGGCGATAGAGGTTGACCATGTGGTACATCAACAGGTAGGTCACCAGAGCCGCGACCAAACCGACGATGGCACTGCCCAACCACAGTTGCGGGAGCACCTTCTCCATGGCGTGCCAGACGTGGCCCAGCCACATCCACATGCTGCCGAGCCATCGGACCGGCGAGGTCAGCAGGCGGCCCACGTCGGGCATGGTCCCGACCACGGCGGCCCACTCGGACTTGACGTTGACGCCGGCCGGCAGGCCGAGAATGGCCACCCCCACGCGGTAGTTGAAGTAGTAGATCGGCGCCAGCGTGGCCGGGTTGCTCACCCACACCAGCGGCAGTCCCGCCGCCCGGTTGCCAGGAATGAACCACAAGAGCACCAGCACCAGGAGCATCTGGAACCCGACAGTGGGCGTCATGGCGACGAGCATGCCCACCGCGGCACCGAGGGCAATCCGGTGGGCGCTGTCGTCCAGGTGAAGCAGGTGGACGAACCAGTCGCGTAGCCGCCTGAGAAGTGCGGTGAATCGGCTCATGGCCGGGATTCCTGTTCGGTGCCCTGCCCGCCCTCGGAGCGATCCTGCGGGCCTGCGCCGAGCATCCGGCGGACCGCCTCGAAGACATCGTCAACGGAGATATTCCGCAGGCACATCAGTTCGTGTTTCTGTCCTTCCCACAGGCAGGACCGGCGTTCGCACCGCGTACAGTCGGCCCGGTCCATGAGGACCACGTGCCCCGGCCCGTAGGGGCCGGTCTTGTCGACGTCGGTCGGCCCGAAGATGGCGACGACGGGCTGTCCGACCGCCGCGGCCAGGTGCATGGGGCCCGTGTCGCCGGTCACCACGCACTCGGCTCCGCGCAGGACGGCCGCGAGCGTCTTGACGTCGGTCCGCCCGACAAGGTCCACGAAACGCCCCCCGCGCATCTGGCGCATCCGCGAGGCGATCTCACGCTCGCCGGGCGCGCCGACCACCACGGGAACCAGGCCGAGCTGCTCGTCGATGCGCTGGGCGACCGCGGCGAACCGCTCCTCTGGCCACCGCTTGGTGGCCCATCGGGCCGCCGGAACGATGACCACGTAGCGGCTGCCCTCCGAGAGGCCCTCGGCGGCAAGCAACTCGCGGGCCGCCACCGCAATGGCACCCGGGATAGCAATGTCGAACCGCCGCTCGGCCCCCGGCGGCACGCCGAGTGCCTCGGCCGCCAGCATGTACCGGTCCACCGCCGACATGACCGCCGCAGGCACCGCGATCGTCCGATTGTAGAACCGGTCCGCCCCCTCGCGGGCGTCTGAAAGGCCCACGCGCCACGGGGCGCCGCTGGCATAGGCGAGAATGCCACTGCGGAACAGCCCCTGGAGATCGAGCACGGCCGTGTAGCGCCGCTGACGCAGCTTGGCCACGAACCAGGCGAACGACAGCATCGCCCGCGGGCTCCGCCACACCTGGCCGTACAGCCGCCGGTCGAACAGCACCACGTGGTTGATGGCACCGAGCCCCTCAACCACGCCGGCGCACCCCGGCATGACCAACCAATCGATCCGGATCCCCGGATACCGGCTGCGCAGGGCCCAAGCGACCGGGAGGGCATGGATGACGTCGCCCAGGCTCGACGGTTTGATGATGAGCATTCTCGTCAGGTCCAACCGGCGCTCCAGGCGGCGTCACGACGACACACGGCAACGGATGACACCCGGGCACGGCATGCCGTGCCTCTACAACAGCAAACGACAACAGCGTCCGCCTGCGGTGCAGGCGGCTTGTACGGCGGCCCCTATCGCCCCCGGCGCATCTGCCGGGCAGCCTTCTCCCGGAGCGCGAAGCTGATCCCGCGCCACCAGCAGCGAAGCCGCTCAATCTGCTCCCGGGCCGGCAGACGGCGACACCTCGTCGTGAACGTCTGCCGCAACTGCGGACCCAGGTACGTCTTCAGGAACCGCAGCCGGTCGGCCAGCGTCAGCCCTTCGGCCTGGCCCGAGACGCCGACGCCGCTCCAGGAAAACGCCAGCCGCATCAGGTCCTGCATCCGCCGCGCCGGGCTCACCGGTCCGCGATGGCGGCAAATGCCGACCATGTCGACCAGGGCCATCTTCCAGCGAGGGGCATTATATCTTACCAGAATATTCTGGGCCTTGAGGTCCCGATTCGAGATGCCGGAATCGTGCATCCGGCGTATCTCGCGGGCCAGCGTCTCAACCAGGGCCGCGTGGGCCGGCCCCGCGCAATCCGGCAGGGCCTGGTCCAGCGGCTGCCAGCCGTCCAGGGCCTCGCTCACCAGGACGCTCTCGCGTCCCCGCAGGCCGTGGTCCGCGTCCACCCAGGCCACCGGCCGCGCGGTGCCGATGCCGCGGATCCACAGGGCGTTGGCCTTGGCCCACGCCCGTCTCTGCCGCGTGCCGCGCAGCCAGTGGTCGGCAATCGCCGGCCAGGGCCGCCCCCTGCCCCGCCATCCGGCGTCGGTGTCGCGCTTGATGAAGACCCGCCGGTCGCCGACCAGGCCGAACCCCGACACCTCGCGCCGCGACTGCTTGACCGGCGTGCGGATGCCCAGGGCCCGGGCTAGTTCCTGCTCGGATTGCGGCAGGCGGTCGGCCCAGTCGGCCGCCGCCATGCCCCGAATCGCGCCGGCCTCGATGCGGCGAAAATACTTGCCGACACGGGAACACCGCTTGTCGCGGCCGCGGTAGAAGCTGCGACGATAGGCCCAGGTGTCGGCCTCCAGCCGGGCGGCGTCGCGGGCGAACCTCAGCCCCCGGGCCTCGAGCAACTTCAGCACTCGGAAGCGCTCGCTCCGCGTCGCCAGGGGCTCGAAGAAATGGTTGAGCTGCACCAGGTGATCGGCCACCGCCTCGCGGCCGGGCATCTCCGTCAGGGCAAGGAGGTCCAGCACCTGCAACCGCGCCCCACCGGCGTCGCCGACCACCAGCAGGTTCCCGGGATGAAGGTCGGCATGGTGATAGCCCAGGCTGTGCAGTTCGATCAGCAGGTCGGCGATCATGCGTGCCAGGTCGCGCGGCGCGGGGACGGCCTGGGGGCCCGGAAGGCCCGCCTCGGCCACGGGGCGGCGGCGGCGGAACAGCCGCACCAGCTCCGGCGGACGGTGCCCGGGATACGGCGGCTCGGCGGCGGCCGGGTCGAAGCAGCCCTCATAGACCAAATCGCTGAGGGTCTGCTCGCCGCCGGCATCGAGGGACACAAAGGCCGCGCCGCCCTGCCAGCACGCCGCCACGGGGCGCGGGGTCGACAGCCCCACCTTGAACGCCCGGCGAGCCGTCTGCCATTCCCTCCGGGCGTGACCCGGTCCGCGCGGGCCCCGGTAGCGCTTGACGTAGAACCGCTGCCCGCCGACGCGCGCGCGGCAGGTCTGGCGGCCGTGGCCGGCCTTGACGGGTTCGGCGCGGCCGACCGCGAGGGCGGCAGGCAGCCCGGCGCCGATCTCGCCGATCGGGAAGAGCAGCTCGGCGAACTCGGCATCCACGTGCCACCGCTCTCTGCCGATCTTGCGAACGATCTCTCGGCTCATTCAACCGTCCCGCATATGGGCACTTGCGGCATCCGCGACCCATGATAGCGGGCACCGCAGGCAGCGCCTACGCCCAACCGCCGCGCCGGCAACACAGGCTTTACCCCCGGCGGTCCCTAGGGTACACTCATGGCGACTTGCGTGCGAGGGACACGTCGCCGGGCCTGTCGAGATTGCGTCCATGGGACTGAAGCGCGAGTTGGGCTTCTGGGACATCTTCGCCATCGCGGCGGGGGCGATGATCAGCTCCGGCCTGTTCGTCCTTCCGGGCATCGCGTTTGGCCGCGCGGGGCCCGCCGTCGTCCTCTCCTACGCCCTGGCCGGACTCATGGTGATACCGGCCATGGTGTCGCAGGCCGAACTGGCCACCGCCATGCCGCGCAGCGGGGGCAGCTACTTCTTCATCGAGCGCAGCATGGGCGCCCTGCCGGGCACCCTGGCCGGGCTGGCCAACTGGCTTTCGATCGCCCTGAAAAGCGCGTTCGCCCTGGTGGGCATCGGGGCGTTTGCGCGGCTGATCTGGCCGGACGTCGACGAGTGGCACATCAAGGCCATCGCCGTGGCCTGCTGCCTGTTGTTCACCGTCCTGAACGTCCTCAGCGTCCGGGGTGTCGGGCGGCTGCAGGTGGCCCTGGTGGCTGGCCTGCTCGCGATTCTCGGCGTCTTCGCCTTGGCGGGCATGCCCAAGGTGAAACTCATGGCCTTCGAGGGCTTCATGGACGCCGGGCTGGCCAACGTGGTGGGCACCGCGGGGCTGGTGTTCGTCTCGTTCGGCGGCCTCACGAAGGTGGCCAGCGTGGCCGAGGAAGTCCGCCGCCCGGGGCGCAACATCCCCATGGCCATGTTCGCCGCACTGGCCGTCGTGATGGTGCTCTACGTCGCAGCGGCCTTTGTCACCGTCGGCGTGCTCGACGCCGACACCCTCGGCGGCAACCTGACGCCGCTCAGCCTGGCGGCCCAGAAGTTCCTGGGACAGCCGGGCCTGCTGCTGCTGTCGGCCGGGGCCATGCTAGCCTTCATCACCACGGCCAACAGTGGGCTGCTGTCGGCGTCGCGCAGCCCCATGGCCATGAGCCGCGACGGACTTCTGCCAGGCGTGATGCGGACCGTCTCGAAGCGATTCGGCACGCCGTACGTCAGCATCCTGCTGACCAGCGCCCTGATGATCGCCGTCATCACCCTGCTGAGCATCCCCGACCTGGTCAAGGTGGCCAGCACGATGATGCTCCTGTTGTTCGCCCTGGTGAACCTCGCGGTGATCATCATGCGCGGCAGCCGCATCCAGAACTACCGTCCCCTGTACCGCGCGCCCTTGTATCCCTGGCTCCAGGTGGCCGGCATCGCGGCGTACCTGTTCCTCATTGCCGAGATGGGCCCCATCCCGCTGCTGGTGACGGCCGGCTTCGCCCTGGGCGGCGTCCTGTGGTACGCCGTCTACGTGCGGACCCGCACGGCCCGCGAGAGCGCCCTGGTCTACATGGTCAAGAGCGTCGTCTCGCGCGAGATCTACCGCAGCGAACTGGAAGAGGAACTCAAGGACATCGCCCTGGAACGCGACGACGTGGTCCGCGACCGCTTCGACCGCCTGGTCAGCCGGTGCGAGATCCTGGACATCGACGGCCGCATCGAGTCCGACGATCTGTTCCGCCGCGCCGCCGAGGCCCTGGCCCCGCGGCTCGATGTCGACCCGCCGCGGCTCCTGGCCCTGTTCCAGCAGCGAGAGGCCCAGTCGAGCACCGTTCTCCAGCCCGGCCTGGCGATTCCCCACGTGGTCATCCCGGGCGAGAAGCGGTTCGACATCCTGCCCATCCGCTGCCGCGACGGGGCGTTCTTCCCCGGCAACAACATCCCGGTGCACGTGGTCTTCGTCCTGGTGGGCTCGGCCGACGAGCGGAACTACCACCTGCGGGCCCTGATGTCCATCGCCCACATCGTGCAGGAACCCGACTTCGTCAAACGGTGGCTCGCCGCACCCAAGACCGAGCACCTGCGCGACCTGCTGCTGCTGTCGAAACGCAAACGCTCCGACGACTCGAACTGACCACGGTGAAGCAACGCAGAACGATGACGGGTGGCACCTTCCCGCAGCGGGCGTGGTATCAGGTAGGGTGGGTGCTTGCCGGAGCGAAGTCTCGGACCCTCGATGAGCGCAGCGAATCGGGGCGAAGGCCCCGAGCTTGTCGAGGGGCACCCACGCGGTTGAATCACCGAGCAACAGGTGGGTGCGGAGCACCCACCCTACACCTGGCCGGCCGCCGGGCCGCGGCGCCGGCTTACGGCCCCGCCCAGTGCCAACGGAGCACCCGCGCGACGTCGGCGTGGCCCCCGCGATCGGCACGCTCGATCGGCGTGCGGCCGTGCTTGTCCTTCGCCTTCCGGTCGGCACCGTTGGCGAGCAGCACCTCGGCGATGTCCGCGTGGTCGCCGACTGCGGCCAGGTGAAGGGCCGTCGAGCCGCGGCCGTTGACGGCCCCGACGTTGGCCTTTGCGGCCACGAGCACCTCGACGACCGCCTTGTGTCCCTTGTGCGCCGCGGCGTGCAGGGGGGTGTTGCCATCTTGATCCACAGCGTTCACCGGCGCGCCGTGCCCGATGAGCTGCTCCGCGACATCGCCGTGGCCGCCGTAGGCGGCGCAGTACAACGGCGTGCCGCCACCTGCCGCAACGGCTCCGGCGTCCGCACCATGGGCCAGCAACAGCTTCGCGACCTCCAGTTGCCCGGCCCATGCGGCCATGTGAAGCAGCGTCGCACCGCCCTCGGTCCGGAAGGTGGCCAGGTCCGGGTCATCGGCCAGGCGGGCCTTCAGCCGCTCCAACTCACCGCGCCCGCACTCCACCCAGACGTCGACCTCCGCTCCTTTCTCAATGAGCAGGTCGGCCACGTCGTCGTGCCCGGAGTACACGGCACTGTGCAGCGGCGTCCAGCCCCAGGAAGACCGGGCTTCCAAGCTTGCACCGCGGCTCAACAGCAACTTGGCCAGTTCCGTCGAGCCTTCCGCGGAAGCCAAGTGCAGCGATGTGAGTCCGTCACGGTTGACCGCGTGGACGTCGGCACCGTGGTCGATCAGCGTCTCCGCCACGGCGTGGTGGTTCTTTAGGGTTGCCAGGTGCAGAGGCGTAAACCCGTATTCGCTCTGAGCGTCTACGTCAGCCCCCCTGGCCAGGCCGAATTCCACGAAGGCAAGCTGCCCCCTGCTTGCCGCCCAGTGCAGAGCGCTCCTGCCGACCTCGTCCCGCTCGTCGAGGTCCGCCCCATGGCGCAGCAGCGACTCGGCGACGCCGACGTGGCCGCCGTAGCCCGCCACGATCAGCGGGCTCGTCCCGTCCTCTGACCGGGCGCTGGCATCCGCACCGGCGGCGAGGAGCTCGTCCACGACGTCCGAATGCCCATGCCTGGCGGCACGGCGAAGGGGAGTGCGCTGCAAATGGTCGCGGGCGTCCACCTCCGCCAGGGCGACCAGAAGCGCCCTGACCACGTCGCGATGGCCTTGCTGTGCGGCGTAGTGAAGTGGCCTCGAGCCTCCGGTGCTCTGGGCGTCGACGTCGGCACCGTGGTCGATGAGGAGATGCACCACGTCCGCGTGGCCACTGTATGCAGCCAAGTGGAGCGCGCGCGTGCAAACGAGTCGCCCCGTAGCTGTGCGATGCCAACGTGCCGCATCGGCGCTGACCCCCCAGGCCAGGGCCCGCCGGACCTGCACGGCGTGACCGCCCATGGCCGCCGAGCAGATCCACTCCTCCGACGGCAGGCCGCGGTACACCAGCAGCCCCAGCCCCGTGGCGGCCGCCAGCGCCGTGGCCAGAAGTTGTGCTCCCGTGGAACGCATGGCGAAATGCCGATTCCTTCCCGCCGGCATGGTATTCCCGCCCCGCCCGGCGGTCAAGCGGAACCTGTTGTTGCCGTGCCCGCGCAATAATGAGGAGGGTGGGGGCCCTCCTTCGCCAAGGCTCCCGCCTTCGCCGAGGCTTCGGCGGACTGGTCGGAGGACGCGCTTGCACCCACGCGGCCGTCTGTTAACGATCCGGGTGGGTGAAACTGTCGGCTGCGCCGCCAGAACCATCCACCCTACTCCTTGACACCCCCCCTGGTGCCGGTACGATGTGCGTTTCGCGGGCGGTCGACGACTACTCAGAGGGATTCGCGAGGGGAAGGAACCACGCAGATGGCACATGACGTGACACTGGTTCGCGGTGACGGGGTCGGGCCGGAGCTGGCCGAGGCGGCGCGGCGGGTCATCGACGCCTCGGGGGCCGACATCCGATGGGACGTCCAGGAGGCCGGCGTCGACGTGATGGCCACGGCCGGCACGCCGTTGCCCGAGGCCCTGCTGGACTCGATCCGCCGCACGAAGTGCGCGCTCAAGGCCCCCATCACCACGCCGGTCGGCAAGGGGTTCCGCTCGGTGAACGTCGCCCTGCGCCACATGTTCGACCTCTACTGTTGCCTGCGGCCGTGCAAGAGCTACCCCGGCGTCCGCTCGAAGTACGCCGACATCGACCTGGTGATCTTCCGCGAGAACACCGAGGACCTGTACGCGGGCGTCGAGTTCGCGCGCGGCCAGGACGACACGGCCGAGCTCATCCGCTGGCTCAACGCGCGCAGCGACCGCAAGATCGACGCCGAGTCCGGCATCTCCATCAAGCCCATCAGCCCGGAGGCCACGCGGCGCATCCACCGCTTCGCCTTCGAGTACGCCCGCACGCACGGGCGCCGCAAGGTCACGACGGTCCACAAGGCCAACATCATGAAGTTCACCGACGGCCTGTGGCTGGAGGTGGCCCGCGAGGTGGCCGCCGAGTACGCCGACATCGAGTTCGAGGACCGCATCGTGGACAACATGTGCATGCAGCTCGTGCAGAAACCGGAGCTGTACGACTGCCTGGTGCTGCCGAACCTGTACGGCGACATCCTGAGCGACCTCTGCGCGGGACTCATCGGTGGCCTGGGCGTCGCCCCGGGAGCCAACATCGGCGACGCGTGCGCCACGTTTGAGGCCACGCACGGCTCGGCGCCCAAGTACAAGGGACAGAACAAGGTGAACCCCACTGCGCTGATCCTCTCGGGCATGCTGATGCTCGACCACTTGGGCGAGACCAGCGCGGCCCGGCGCGTCGAAGAGGCCGTGGCCCGCGTCATCGCCGACGGCCGCGACGTCACCTACGACATGAAACCCCACCGCGATGACCCCACGGCCGTGGGCACGCAGGAAATGGCCGACGCCGTCATCGCGGCCATGCAGAAGGCGTAGGGTGCGTGCTTGTCGCGGGCCCCGAGCGTGTGCAGGGGCGCCCAGCCGCGCCGCTTCCGTTCATCTGCCAGCACGCCGGCATAGGCTGACGCGTGAGCGGCCAGGCCAGGCGGCCGTCGGACGGGACACCCAATGGGAGGGCAGGTCATGCATCGGTTCATTCCATGCCTTGTGGCTGCACTTCTGGTCACCTCGGGATGCCGGACGGCTGATCCCGAACTGTCCAAGGACACCCTGACGCTCTGCCAGAGGGCGCCCGCCGACGCCGCAACGCTGCGCAGCGCCGGCTGGGCGTGCTGGGAGGCCAAGGGGAATACGGACCGCGTCACGCCGCTATACTGCTTCTGCACGGCAACGGTTCTCGAAGTCGAGGCCGCACTTTGTCAGGGCAACCGTGCGGCAGTGGCCACGGCCCTGGAACAGCAGGTGAGGGATACGAAGAAGTTGGCCGCAATGACGGAGGAACGGACCAAGGTCGGCTTGACGTCGATGTGTGATTCGCATTTCATGAAGCACGCGCACGCGAAGGCGCGGGCGGCGCTGGCGCACGCCCGGGGCGACCGTGCTCAGGAACTGGCCGCCCGCCGCGACGCCGCGACTTGCGCCGAGGCTTATGACGCGCTTGTCAACCAAGGCTACGGGGATTACCCGATGCTGAGTCTGCTCGACGTCGCGTACGCCGCGATCCTTCGCAATGAAGCGGCTGTTGCCGCGGCTCGTCTGGCAGGCAACAAGGACGCACGCCTGGCCGCTCTGGAACATCACCAGAGACACATGGCGGAACTGACTGAGGCCTTCGAAGTCCGTATGAAGGCGGGCCGTGAAGTCCCCTATTGCGGTGAGTGGTTTCGAAGTGAGCACCAGAGGGCCGTGGCTGCCGTCGCGGCGGCAAAAGGCGACGAAGCAGCCTGCGCACGCGCACTGGCCGAGTGGCGTACTCACGCCGAGGAGTATCAGGAAGCCGTCGAGCAAGACCACCGGCGTAGCGGCGGAATCCTGGTCGCCCAACGCGCCGACGCGCTGCGGATGTGCCTGCAGGCCAAACTCGCCGCGGCAAAGTCTCACAAGGACCGCAAGGCGTCCGCAGACGCCCTCAAGGACCACGTGGACAGGTGGGCTCACGTGGTGAAAACCACTGACACGAGATACCGACGTGGCATGGTACCACCGCTCGATGTGCTCCTGGCCCAGTGCCTTTCAACGATCGCTCGGATTCGATGTGGCTCGCCATCGTTCGCAATCGACGAGGACCTCGATTGCCGATTGCCCCCCGGGTACGCCCAACGCCGGTCGCTGTTTTAGCAGCATCCCCCGCACGATCCTGTCGCGCCGCGGGCAACCGCCTGCGCGCCCGGTCCCTCTGGTTTCAGCCTGCCAGTCGTGGGACACGATGCCCCGGCGCGGTTTTTGCAGATCATTTACACTCGCGCGGCGGGGTATCGGCGGGCGGGCGGCGACGGCGGGAACGCGGCTCCGGACGCTCACTTTGCGGCTGCGGCCGGACGGTTTCCGTGTGCCGGCGAGTCGAACAGGCCGTGGCCACGGTCATCGCCGACGGCCGCGACGTCACCTACGACATGAAACCCCACCGCGACGACCCCACGGCCGTGGGCACGCAGGAAATGGCCGACGCCGTCATCGCGGCCAGGGCGTAACCGGCGGCCTTCGTCGCAGCCAGACAAGATTTTTACAGATTAGTTACAGCGCGAAACCCCCTCTCACTCGTCTATAGTGTATGGAAGCTGCTATGATGGGTCGTGGTGCGGGACTCCTCCGTTGGGCCACCCCACGGAAGGTCGCCTGCCTCAAATGACATCCAGAGAGGAGAGCTGCCGGAAACGCCCGCCAGCGGCGGCGCTCCCGGCCCCTCGTGACGGCGTAGCCGCCAGGGGCGGGGCCGCCACCAGACGGCCCGAGACAGGAAAACGGCCCTGCGAAACAGCTCGCACGCTTGCCGGGATCGGGCCCCGTGCGGCACCCATCGCCCGGGAATCCCGCACGAGACGGGCGCGGCGGGTCACCCGCGACGGCAGCAGAAGGGGGGATGTAACGATGAACGGCACTCAGCAGCGACCGTCTCTTTCAGGCACGGGCGCCGGAGCACGCAGCACGATCGGCCGGGCGATCACCGGCCAGATCCGCAATGCCCTGTGGCAGGTTCTGTGCGGCCAACTGCGGACAGGACTAGCGGACTCGCAGCAGTCGTCCGAGGCCCGGACGTGCCTGGTCGACAACGCCGCGGCGGCAAACGCCCTGCTCGTTGAGCGATTCCTCGGCGATCGGTTCGACGCCCAACTCGTCTCGTGCACACACCTGCCCCGGGTGCTGGAACTGACCTCGCAGGGTGACCCTGCGGGCAGCCTCGATGCAGCGCAGCGGCTCCAAGGCAAGCTCGACCAGTGTCTCCTGGTCTACGACATGGTCGAGGACAAGACGCGGCTCTTCGAGGTCCTGCCGCCGGAACAGGCGACGACGGTGACGCGGCTGTTTCGCCTGCGGCGAGGCCTGGCGGCCCTGGCGGCACGCCTGGCGGCCGAGGGAGCCCAGCCGCGCGAGATGCAGTAGCCAACCGCAGGCCCGTGGCCAGCGGCACGCGAAGCAAACGGAACATGGGGCGCGGCTGCCATCGTGATCAGACACCCTGCGACGCCGCGCCCTGATCAGTTCCGCAGGCCCGCCTCCGCGCGGGCCTTTTGCTTGCCGCGCACGCCCCGGCAGGCGTATACTCACACCCCATATGGGCAGCTACAACCGCCATCAGGCCTGGTTTAGGCTCATCAGCGGCGAGCGGCGCGGCATCGCAGCCTCGCTCGCGCGCGGCGGGCTGTGGTGCCTGTCGCTTGTGTACCGCGGCGGCATGGCCGTGCGGCGGCTCTACTACCGCCTCGCGGCGGTCCACGTCGAGTTGCCGGTCGTGAGCGTGGGCAACCTCACGGTCGGCGGCACGGGCAAGACGCCCCTGGTGGTGCTGGTGGCCCGGCGTCTGGCGGCCATGGGGCACCGCCCGCTCGTGGTGTCGCGCGGTTACAAGCGCGAGGGGCCCGGCCCGGGCGACGAGGCGGCGGCCATCCGGCGCCAGCTGCCGCCCGAGGCAGCGCACGTCGAATCGCCTGACCGCGTCGCCGCCATCCGCAGCGCCGTCGCGAACCACTCGGTGGACGTGGCGGTCCTGGACGACGGGTTCCAGCATCTGCGGCTGCGTCGCGACCTGGACATCGTGACCGTCGACGCCACGCGGCCGTTTGGTTTCGGCCACCTGTTGCCGCGCGGGCTGCTAAGGGAGCCGGTGAGCGCCCTGCGGCGGGCCGGCGCAGTGGTCATCACGCGAAGCGACCAGGCGAGCGCCGAGGACATAGCGCGGATCGAGGCCCGCGTGCGTGCATACCTGCCGCCGGACGCGCCGCTGCTGCACGCGGTGCACGCGCCGACGGCCCTGGTGACCATCGACGGCCGGAGCGAGTCGCCCGAGACGCTGAACGGCGCCGACGTGTTCGCCTTCTGCGGACTGGCCAACCCCGCGGCGTTCCATCGGACGCTGGCGGACCTGGGAGCCCGCGTGGCGGCTGCCCGCGACTACCCGGACCATCACGCCTATGGCGAGGCCGACATTGCTGATATCATCGAGGCGGCGCGGGTGGCCGGCGGCGGTGCCGCGGTGCGGATCGTCACCACGAGCAAGGACTTCGTCAAGGTGGCCTCAGGCCCTCTGGCCGCCGCGTGGCCGGCCGACATGCAGCCCGCGGCGCTGGAGGTCGAGATGCGGCTCTCGGAGGGCGAGGCGGCACTGGATGACGCGCTCCGCCGCGCCGTGGCGGCACGCCGTAGGCGGCCATAAGGCAAAGGGTGCCGCCCACAAGCGGGGCATGTGTTTGGCGCGGGAGCCATGCTCACGCTTGCGTGAGCATGTGAGCGTCTGGACGACCAGCATGGCCACGAGGGACGTGGCCATGGCACCCTCGTTGTCAGGTCTCGCGGGAACATGCGGGAGAGGTGTCGATCAGCACGGAGGACGGGGCTGATGAAGAATCCCAAGCGGTACGAGCCGACGGACCTGTCGGGCCTCACGATGCGGAGCATCAACGACCGCAAGCACCTGGTGGCGCTCCAGGACTTTGCCCGCGTGCCGCCCGACGGCTGCACGATGGCCGACTTCCTGGACCACCTGCCGTCCACGCCGGTCACGAGGGCCCTGGCGACCGTGGCCGAGTCCGTCGTCCGGGCACACGAGAACGATTGTCCGGTGGTCTTCGCCATTGGAGGCCATGTCATCAAGGTGGGCCTGGCGCCGCTGGTGATCGACCTGCTGGAGCGCGGTGTGGTGACGGCGGTGGCCACCAACGGCGCCGGGGCCATCCACGACCTGGAGATCGCCCTGTGCGGGCAGACCTCCGAGGACGTCAAGGCGGGCCTCGAGGACGGCACATTCGGCATGGTCGAGGAGACCCCCGCGCACATGAACGACGCGGCAATGCTGGGCCGTCACCGCGGGCTGGGGCAGGCCATCGGCGACCTGGTTAACGAGGATCCCGACGAGTTTCCGCACGGCGAGGCGTCGGTCCTGGCCGCCGCCAGCCGCCTGGAGGCCGTCGCCACGGTCCACGTCGCCCTGGGCACCGACACGGTCCACACGCACCCCGAGGCCCCGGGCGGGGCCATCGGCGCGGCCAGCCTGCTGGACTTCCGCAAACTCTGCTCCGTGGTGGCCGACATGGGCCAGGGCGTGTGGCTCAACGTCGGGTCGGCCGTCATCATGCCCGAGGTGTTTCTGAAGGCCTACACCGTGGCCGTCAACCTCGGGGCCGACCTCCCAGGGCTCGTGACCGCCAACTTCGACCAGATCCAGCACTACCGTCCGCGCGTCAACGTCGTCCAGCGGCCCACCACCCACGGCCACATGATCACGGGGCACCACGAGATCATGGTGCCGCTCTTGCACCAGATGATCGTGGACCGGCTTGGGGCCAGCTAGGGGGACACGCCATGGACACTGAACAGACGCCGTATCCATCGCCGCCGCAGGAGCCCGGCCGCGCGCCGCACGCACAGCCCGCCACACCGCGCCAAGGCGACTCGACCAAGGCCACGTGGTTCCTGCTGGGCGCCGGGGCGGGCTGCCTGGGCTCACTGGTCCTTGCGGGGCTGATCATCGTGCCGGCGCTGATGTTCTTCCGGGTGCGATCGTCGCCGAGCCCGATGGCTCCGATGGTGGCTACCCCTATGGCCTCGGTGTCACCCATCGGTCCCTCGGGCTTCGCCATGGCGGCCCGCGGTTTGCCGGGGACCGACGACGTGCGCGAATGGGAGTTCGCGTCGGGACCCCGGGGGGATGCGGAAAGCTACCTGTTCCACGAGGAGCTTCAGCGATTCGTGTTCGGCAACTACGGCGCGCGGGCCGAAGGGGACCTGGGCACTATCACCAAGGTCCGCGTGGACTCGGACCACCCGTGGCCGGAGCCCAGGGGACAGGTCACGTTCACCCTGTCCGCACCCGACGGGCGCGAGGTCGTCATCGCCGTGGACTACGAAGAGGCGCCCGGCGACACGTGGCAATTCGCGCTGCACGAGTACAAGGGGCCGTAGGGCCGCGATGCCGCGGGGAAATCCCCTCTGGCCTTTCCCGACCTCCTGGATTATCCTATGGCCTCAGTCAGCGACCGCGCTGGCGAGCGAGAGTGCACCGCATGAACGAGCGATTGCGACAGGTTCTGGACGCCCTGGACCGTCCCCGAATTCTCGTCCTGGGCGACCTGATGATGGACCACTACGTGCACGGCGACGCCGAGAGGATCAGCCCCGAGGCCCCCATCCAGGTGCTCCGGGTAGCCCAGGAGGAAGAGCGGCTGGGCGGGGCCGGGGCCGTGGCCAACAACCTGGTGGCCCTGGGCGCGCGGGTGGATCTGGTGGGCGCCGTGGGCCGCGACGCCTCGGGCGAGGCGCTCCTGAGCCTGCTGAAGGACATCGGCGTCGGCATCGGCGGCATCCGCCGACTTTCCCGGCGACCGACCACCATCAAGACACGGTTCGTCGGCCGGGCCCAGCACCGGATTCCCCAGCAGGTGCTCCGCGTGGACCGCGAGGACGCCCGGCCCGTGGACGACCGGACCGAGGCCGCTTTGGCCAAGGCCGTCGAGGTGCGCCTCGCGCGGGCCGACGTGCTGGTGGTCTCCGACTACGCCAAAGGCGTGGTGACGCCGCGGCTGTGCCAGATGGCGATCCGCGCGGCGCGACGCCGCAAGCGGCCCGTCCTGGTGGATCCCATCCGCGGCAACGACTACTCACAGTACCGCGGGGCGACGGTGCTCACGCCCAACCGCATGGAAACCGAGATGGCCACCGGGCGGCCGATCACCGACGACGGGAGCCTGCGGGGCATCACGCGCGAGCTGCTCCGTCGGCTGAACATCGACGCCCTGGCGGTCACGCTGGACAAGGAGGGTGCGTACCTGGTGCGTCGCGGCCGACCAGGCGTGCGGGTGCCCACGCGGCCGCGGAACGTCTTCGACAACGCCGGGGCCGGCGACATGTTCATCTCGGCCCTGTCTATCGCCGTCGCCAGCGGCGCACCGCTGGAAGACGCCGTCGCCCTGGCCAACGTGGCCGGCGGACTGGAGGTCGAAAAGTTCGGCGTGCAGACCGTGAGCCGAGAGGAGATCGCCACTGACCTGATGGCCACGGGCGGCAAGCTCCGCCGACTCAAGGAGCTTCAGGCCGACCTCCAGCGCGACCGCAGGAACGGCCTCAAGATCGTCTTTACGAACGGCTGCTTCGACCTGCTGCACCACGGGCACGTCGAGTACCTGGAGTTCGCGCGCAGCCAAGGCGACCGCCTGGTGGTGGGCCTCAACAGCGACGCGTCCGTGCGCCGCCTGAAGGGGGCCGCGCGGCCGCTGGTGCC
>Ga0272444_10001531_pt1 | contig 22172 bp, 15 predicted proteins | sample SSMForm13_FD_201033 | JGI IMG/M metagenome (GOLD analysis project Ga0272444, IMG submission 201033) | Marine sediment archaeal communities from Little Sippewissett salt marsh, Falmouth, MA, United States - SSM-Form-13 | ecosystem: Environmental > Aquatic > Marine > Wetlands > Sediment ...
TCTTGGCGGTGGTGCGGCAGTTGTCTTTGCTTCCGGTTTCCTGGATCCGCCCACAAATCAGAGTGGTCCGGCCTTTGGTCTTTTCGCTGCTCTGCCCAACGGAACTGTCGTCGAATTCCCCGTCTACGCACCGCTGGCCCGACTTCAGGTCATACACAATGCGGCTGATCCGGCTGCGGAGTTGGTTGATATTTATGTAAATGACGATCTGCTTCTTGACGACTTCGCATTCCGTGAGGCCACTCCGTTTATTGACGTCCCGGCGGAAGTGACCTTGAACCTCGGTGTGGCTCCGTCGACCTCGACCTCATCGGCTGACGCTATTGCTGTCATCCCGGTTGAGTTCGTTGGCGGCGAGACCTATGTTGCCGTGGCCAACGGTGTACTCGATCCCGGTTCATTTGCGGCCAATCCTGATGGTCGCAGTATCGGTTTTGAATTGTTCACCAAGGCCGGCGCCCGTGAGTCAGGACAAAACGGTTTGGATCAGGTTGATTTCTTCGCCCTTCACGGCGCCACTGATGCTCCGACCGTCGATGTCATCGCCCGCGATGTTGCTACACTGGTTGATAACGCCGCTTATGGTGACATGACTGGTTATATCAATGTGCCCGCCGCTCCTTACATCCTCGATGTCACCCCGGGTGCTGACAATAATACCATCGTAGCTTCGTTTGAGGCCGATCTTTCCGGTCTTGGCGGTGGTGCGGCAGTTGTCTTTGCTTCCGGTTTCCTGGATCCGCCCACAAATCAGAGTGGTCCGGCCTTTGGTCTTTTCGCTGCTCTGCCCAACGGAACTGTCGTCGAATTCCCCGTCTACACGGCGATACGGTTGGCGGTCAGCCCGGACACCCTTTATTTGACCCAATCCGAAGGTAACCTGACCCCGACCTCGGGACAGGTTCAGATAAGCGAGCTCGGCGGCACGGCCATCGACTTCACGCTCTCGACCGCGTCGATTTGGCTTGATCTGCCGGTAGCCGAGGGAACGACTCCTCAGGAAGTCTACCTGGCCGTAAACTCCGTCGAGATCGATCCGGGCATGTACCTTGACTCGGTGATGGTGACGGCGGAAGACGCCGACAATTCTCCGGTCTGGGTCTATGTTACGCTCGAAGTCACCCCTTGCCCGGTGCTGGAACCGAACTATCTGGAGTACAGCACCGAAGTGTTCGCCGGAGACGAAGCGACTATTGACCGAACGGTCACGATTTTGAGCACCGGTCCGGAGGAGCTCGACTGGGAAGTCTCGCAGGTCGCTGACTACTTCACTTTCACTCCCGCCATGGGTAACACGGCGGTGGATTCCATAGTCGACATCAGCTACGCGCGAGTCTTTGAGACCGCCGGCGAGTACTCAGATACCGCCTATATCATGACGATGGAAGGTCTCGAGAACTTCTATTGCCCCGCCGAAGTGATGGTGGTGGTAAACGTCACGGTCAACCGTGAGCCGAGCGCTGATACAGTTATCGTGGTCAACACACCGGCCGTAGCCGGTATGAGGGTTGCAGTCCCGGTCATCTTCTCCAACAGCTGCCCGCTGTCCGAACTTGGCCTCAACCTGACCTGGCCCGGCACGGACATTTTCCTCGACTCCGTCTCCTTTGTCGGTTCGGCTGTCGAGTACGTAGCCAACAAGTTTGCCACGATTGACAACGATGCCTGGACGGTACAGATCGGCGCCATGGTCGACGCTCAGCCGATGATACCGATCGGCTCGCAGGAGTTGCTGGCGACGCTGCACTTCTCTCTGAACTGCGAGATCCTCAACGACAGCTACCCGATCACGCTGGCCGGGTTGGGCGGTGATCCCGTCTACTTCATCCGTGACTGCGGACAGGGTTTAGAGACCAGCATCCCTGAAATTCCGCCGGGCACGGGCAACCTGATTGTGGGCGAGGCGAGCAATTTCGTCTGCGGTTATGTGGTCGATCCCGAAGGTAACGAGATCGAAGGCGCCACGGTCGAACTCTGGGGCGATTTCCCGTTCGATACTCCCGAGATGATGACGACGACCTCTTACTGGGGTTCGTTCGGGTTCGAGGGTATCATGTCGATTCCGTTCGACCTTTTCGCTTACGCCGACGGCTATTATCCCAACACCGCCCTGGATCTGAATTTTGGCGACAAGGGTGTGGTCATCGTACTGGAGCCGCTCCAGGAGCTGATCACGACCAGCCAGAATGTTGAATATTACTGCCCCGACAACTCCAACCTGTACCTCGGCGCCCCGGTGCCGGTTGGTTCGGTGGTCGAGGCCTTCACCCCGGCCGGTCTGCTGGTCGGGCGAGTGCTCGTGAGCGCACCCGGCGAGATGTACGGCCTGTTCGTATACCGGTCCAGCGTTATCAATCCGGAAGATCCGGATGACGGCGCCGAAGAAGGTGAGACTATCAGCTTCAAGATCAACGGTATGCCGGCCATTGCTACCGGTAACACGGAATACCCGGCCAGCTATCAGTTAATCGAGCTGTGCCTCGAGGTTCGAGGCTCTGTCGAGAAGACCTGTGACCTGTTCCCCGGCTGGAACCTTATCAGCTGGAACGTTAATACCGACACCGATGACATACAGACTCTGCTGCATCCGATCATGGATCGTGTCGAGGTCGTCCTCGGGTTCGAGCAGGGCGCCATGGCTTTCCACCCCGATCTGCTGCAGTTCTCGACTCTCTGGTACATGGACCACACGAGCGGTTACTGGATCAAGATCACCGATGGGGACCCGGTTCCGTTCACCGTGACCGGTCTCCCGGTACCGGAGGATCTGCCGATCCCGATGAATATCGGCTGGAACCTGCTCAGCTACCTGCCGGAGATGGATATGGCCCCGGTCGACGCCCTGGCTTCGATCGAGGAGAATCTCTCGGTTGTCTACGGCTTCAACCTGTCGCTCGGTATCGAGGCTTATCGTCCGAACGGCGGCGACTTCAACAAGTTGGCCAATATGAGCAGCTGCAACGGGTACTGGTACAAGCTGTTTGCGGCCGATGTCCTGGTCTACGGCGCCGAACCGCTACCGGTGCTGACAGTCCCGGCGCCTGCGCGCCGTCCGGCTCCGGTTGCTTCGCTCGGTACCGCCTCCCAGGCTGTTACCTCGCCCAACTGGGTCAACCTCTATTCAAAGAGTCTGACTCTTGACGGCAGGACGGTCGAGGCCGGTGCCACGATCGAAGCTTACTCGGTCGAGGGCGATCGCCAGGTTGGCGGCTATGTCACCAATTCCGACGGTTTGTTCGGATTCATGCCCGTTTACATCGACGCCCCGGGTGAAGACGTGATCGGCATGAAGGCCGGTGATCAGTTCTACCTGACGGTCAACGGCGTGAAGACCGAAGAGGTCTTCGATTGGACCAGCAACGGCGCCGCGGTTCAGGTCGCGGCTCTGACAGCCAGGGGCTCGAACGACAATCTGCCGTTCGAATACTCGCTGGATCAGAACTATCCGAACCCGTTCAACCCGACGACCACGATCATGTTCACGATGCCGGGCAACGGCCACGCGCGGATCGAGGTCTTCAACATCCTGGGTCGCCTGATAGCCACGCCGTTCGACGGCCAGGCTTCGGCCGGCGCCAACCAGGTTGTCTGGGACGGCCGGACTTCGGACGGTGATACGGCGGCTTCGGGTGTTTACTTCTACCGCCTGACTGCCGATAACTTCTCTGAAACCCGTAAGATGATGCTCTTGAAATAAAAGGCCCCTGAAGGCCTGTAACAGGTATCGACCGACCGGCCCGCGCCGGTCGGTCGAACAACCCAAGTGGTGATGTAGTGAAAAAGGTTCTTCTGATTTTTGCGTGCGCCGTGGTCTTTGCACTTGCCGCAGATACCGGCGTCCAGGCCCAGGATACCCTGTATATCGGCCCGGATTTCGCCGAGTACTTCGACTCGATGTGCACTATCAACGGCGAACTGCTGCCGGTCGGCACGGTTATCAAAGCCTATGACCCGGACAGTGTCTGGTGCGGCGTTGATACCGTCGACGTGGCCGGCAAGTATATCATGTACATCTACGGCGACCAGAGCGGGACGCCGGCTCTCGATGAGGGAGCTTCGGCGGCTGACTCCATATGGTTCACGATCAACGGCCGTGAGGCCACGATCGACCTGGGCAACCCGGAATGGTACAACCAGGCCCTGCTGAACCAGGTCCGTCTCTCGGTGTCTTCGTCGGTGGCCCTGACCCTGATAAATTCCCCGTTCAATCGAGCGGTGGCCCCCGGGCATATCGCCACCTTCCAGGTAGATGTACGAAACGACGGCGATGCCCTTGACTTCTACGGCGTCAAGCTGAGCATGTCGGTAGCCGGCGGCACCGGTCCGTTCGACTGGGAAGCGATGGAACCGGACAGTGTCATCTACGCCGATGTCGGCGAGACGGTGGGGGTGTTCTTCTCGATAAGGACGCCGACTTTCCACACCGACACAGTCAATACGATTTCCTGGACCGTCTTCTCTCATACCGACACGACTGTAACGGTGAGCAATTCGCTGGACGTCTTCATGACGGTGACCGATGTCGAGGATCAGGATGTGGTTCTCCCGGGCTCGTTCGTGCTGCACCAGAACTACCCCAACCCGTTCAACCCGACTACAACGATCTTGTTTAATCTCTCCAGTCGGACCTCGGCTCAACTGGATATTTTCGATATCACCGGCAGAACGGTCGAGAGCCGTGACCTGGGCGTGCTGTCTTCGGGCGATCACGCGATCGAGTTCGACGCCACCGGACTGGCCAGCGGGGTTTATTTCTATCGGCTGACGACTGACTCAGGGATACAAAGCCGAAAAATGATTTTCCTGAAATAGCCTTATACCCTTATCACCACCCTAAAAGGGCTCCGGTGCCAGCCGGGGTCCTTTTTTTGTTGTTTCCTGATTCCACAAAGCCCGATATTAGCAGATACTTTTCGGGTTTGGCGCATAACAGACGCAATCAGGGGTCACCAGACTCGTCAGAGCACACAGGGAAAGCACGTGTCACTACGAGTTAAAGTCATCGGGAAAACTGACAAGGGTTTGGTCCGTTCGGGCAACGAGGATTACATCCACATCGATGAGGACCATCACATTTACGCCGTCTGCGACGGCATGGGGGGACATCAGGCGGGCGAAGTAGCCTCGATGACCGCTTCGGAGACGATTCTCAAGGCGTTTGCTCATTTCGGCGACGCGCTCTCAAAAGACCCTGGGTTGAGTTTCGGCAGAACCCTCCCCCCCAACGGTGATCTCCTGCTGCGGGCCATTCGGCTGGCCAATCGGACTATTTATTCAATGGCGCTGCAGGACCAGGCCTTGACCGGTATGGGGACGACTGTCGTGGCGGTGGCGCTCGAAGCCGACATCATGTCGGTGGCGCACGTCGGAGACAGCCGCGCCTACTGCCTCAGGGAACGAAGTCTCGAGCCGCTGACCCGGGATCATTCCTGGGTGGCGGAAATGCAGGAGAAGCAGAACATCTCCCTGGCCGAGGCCAACTCCGTCATCGGCAAAAACGTGATCACGCGAGCGCTCGGCGTCCGGGAGACGGTCGAGATCGACTATCGGATCGTCAAAATAGCCCCCGGGGATCTGTTTATCCTCTGTTCCGACGGTTTGTGCGGATTTGCCGATGATGATGAAATTTTCGATGTCGCCAGTAAGTTCCGCGATGATCTCAAGAAACTGACCGAGAACCTGGTCCAGATGGCCAACGACCGCGGCGGTTCGGACAATGTTTCGGTTGTGGCTATCCAGATAGAGGAAGTCAGCGAGTCTCCCCTGCCCGATCTCGAAGTGTTTACCCTGAAAGAGGAAGACCAGCCAACTCTCGAGGCCGAGGACGCCTGGGTAGAGAAGTTCGCCGAGATGAATACCCGGATCGCAGAGGAATCCTCCCGGTCGCCGGCCCGGGGGATCAGTCCTTTGCTCCTCGTGGCTATTTTCGTCCTCTTCGCGCTGGTGGCCGTGCTGGTTATCTGGATGCAGGGTAACTGATTCTGCGGCCCGATCAAAACAGTTGACAACTCCCCCCTTTTTTCCTACCTATGGTTCGCAGACAGAGAATAAAATGCGCCCATAGCTCAATTGGATAGAGCGTCTGACTACGGATCAGAAGGTTGGGGGTTCGACTCCTCCTGGGCGTATTTTTTTGTGACTGCGATCTACCCACGCTCTCAACTTTCTACAGCTTCCCACATCCTGATCCAATATATTGTGCCGGTTGAAACCTATTCGGAGGCAACGTGGACATAAGCAAACAGATGGACGACATTTACAGGAATCTCCCGCCGGACCGCATCCCCTGGAATATAGCCGAACCACCGGCGTTGCTGGTCGAGGCAGTGCGCACTGGAAAGATCAAGCCCTGTAAGGTAGTTGATCTCGGCTGTGGCGCCGGCAACTACGCCGTCTGGCTGGCCGGGCAGGGGTTCGATGTCACCGGCCTTGACATAAGCTCAGAGGCCGTCAAACTGGCTCGTGAACAGGCTTCAAAGGCCGGTTTCGATTGCCGGTTTGATGTGGTCGATCTACTGGGTGACCTGCCGGATTATGAAGCCACTTTCGACCTCGCCATCGACTGGGAACTCCTGCACCATATATTTCCGGAAGACCGGGAGCACCTTGTGAAAAACGTGCACTCGATGCTTCAACCGAAAGGCGTCTTCTTCTCGCTCTGTTTTAGCGTGGAAGACCCCGCTTTCGGGGGTAAGGGGAAATTCCGCGATACGAATATCGGGACGCGGCTGTATTTCTCCTCGGAACGGGAGTTGCAGGAGCTGTTCTCCCCTCTGTTTGAGGTATTGGATCTTAGAACAGTCGAGATAGAGGGCAAGTACGGCCCGCACGCCGTCAACGCAGCCTGGCTGCAGCGGAAATGATTCCCGGCAACATTTGGACAGCTTTTGTTTTGCCCTGTGGTCTGATCTCTGCGTATAATTCCCCAATAACCACGAGGAGGAATTCATGCCCGTTGTCAAATATGATCAGGTCAAACGCGAAGACGTCCAGATGGAAGGCGTCTCAGAAGTTACCAAGGCTGTCGTCATCGGTCCGGATCAGGGCTGGAAAGAAAACACCCTGCGCGTCTTCCGGATCGGCCCCGGCGGTTTCACACCGCATCACCAGCACGACTGGGAGCATGTAAACTATGTCATAAAAGGCAAGGGGATGCTGACTATCGGCGACAAGACGACAGAAGTCAATGAAAAGGATTTTGCATTTGTTCCGCCCAACACGAAGCATCAGTTCGAGAACCCGTTCGACGGGGATTTCGAGTTTATTTGCATAGTGCCTGATAAAGGGGCGTATTAGGCGACGGGCCCTCAGTCCGTCGTTCCAGAGGTAGGTCAATACCCTTGTGGTTTTGACGTGCAATCCGAGCCGCAGGCTCGGAGCTTTAGCTACGCTTGAGGGGTCAAGACGGCAAGCGTCTTGACCTACTCGGCTCGAATGCACCCACAGCAAGCTGTGGGCTACAAGACGAATCAACAATCCACCCTTCACGTGAATACAAACGGCGACTCTTTCGTATACTAAAGGAAAGAAGGAGGCCGCATGTCCGGAGGAATTGCAGCGATCATAGCCGCCGCCACGTCGGCGTCGACGGCCGCCAGCACGGCGGCAATTGCAGCCGCGGCCAGGAAACGTCGGGAGGAAGAAGAAATGGCCGGATACAAAAGCGACGACCTCAACGGCTGGGAGTTCAAGATTGTCCGGTCCAGCACCGGAAAGTTCCGCAATTATGAGGCGGTCAACCGCCTGTGTCAGGACGAAGCTAAAGCCGGTTGGGAGATGCTGGAGAAATTCGACGATCAGCGCATCCGGTTCAAGCGCAGGGTCGACCGCCGCTCGATGGACCCGCATCTTCAGACCGATCCCTACCGGACCTCGGCCGGACTCACTGGCAACACCGCCGTAGTTATGGGGGTTGGTCTGGCCATCCTCTTGCTCGGCGCCGTTCTGTTATTTGTAATGATAAGATAACCGCCTGAATTCCGATCCGGCTTTGCCCATATACGAAAGTGCCGCCCCCAGAGGGGAGCGACACTCTTTTACGTGGTGTTACGGGCAGACTGCCCGAAAAACGCCTCCGGCCTTCGGTTAGTTCGATCCCCTGCCCCGTCGGTACAACAGAGAATAGAGCTTGTCGATCTCGTAATCCGAATCCATCGACTCGATAACGTCGATGAACCTGCCCTCAAGTTTGTCTTTTCCACGACAGTGATCAACCAGGTCCTTGAGGATTTCAGATTTCTCGTAATCCGAATCGAGATCTTCGGCCACTTCCAGAACACCAACTATCAGCGAATCGGTGAGGTCCGTCTTCCGGATCAGATTCAGCAACACTTTTTTTGTTTCATAATCGGAATCGAGATCGCGGGAAGCGTCCAGGTAGCTGTCGGTCAGGGCCGGATTGACCGAAATACATTCGGCGAGTTCAACCAGGAGCTCCGACTTCTCATAGTCGCTGTCTAGATCGCCGGCAATCAGGAGTACATCGCCGGCCAGATCGGGAGCGGTCCGGCAGTCGAACGGAAGCGATGACAAAACGCGGCGCATTTCGTAATCGCTGTCGAGGGTCGAGGCGGCGCGCAGCAGGTATCGCTGGAGGTCATCGTTGCCGCGGCACTGGCGGGAGAGATCGATCAGCAGTTCGGCCTTCTCGTAGTCGGAATCGATTTCGCCGGCTATTTCAAGGATGCTCTCGATTGATTCGAGATCCAGTTCGCGGTCGAGGTTGATTGCCGAAAGGACCCGCCGGCTCTCATAGTCGGAATCAAGCCCCTTTACAGCCAGGATATAGGGCCTTCTGAAACGCTGGTCGGCCTCGACATAGCGCGACATGTCGATCAGCAGTTCAGCCTTTTCATAATCGGAGTCGAGGCGGGAGGCAATGCGAAGAACAGTTTCGACTATCTCTTCATTCAATTCGGTATCGAGGATCAGCGCCGATAAAACCCGTCGCACTTCATAATCGGAGTCTATTGTTTCGGCTGCCTCGACCAGCAACGGCAGCATCTCCGGGTCTTCGTCTATCCGCTTTGCCGCCCGCGTCAGCAGTTCGGCCTTTTCATAATCGGAGTCCAGCTCACGCCCGATAATCTTCACGATTCGGGCGTGATCCCTCTTATTGAGATCGCCCTGTGTGAGCAGCTCACCGAGATAGATGCTCTTGACGTAGTCGCTTTCGATATCGGAGACCTCGGCCAGGATACCGTCGACCCCGTCTTCCTTGAGGATGCGAGCCGCCCGCTTCTCGGCGCCGAGGCCGGTCCTTCGGATCGCCTCGAGCAGCACGTCACTCATCCAGTCACGGGCATCGTCGTCAAACTCGCGGGCCCTGCCCCGCTCGTAATAGCCGTATTCGAGCTTGCCGTCGGGTCCGGCTTCCACCTCCAGTTCGCGGCGGACTCGGCCCCGCCTTTCCTCGATCGACAGAAAACCGCCGGGCGAAATGCTCTTGATATCACGATCGTCCTCAGTGAACTCAACTTCCCCTTCGGTGCTGACGCTCAGCTTGTCCGAACCATCGGACCAGGTTACCGTAACGGTGCGGTTGTCATGCTGGGTGATAGTAGTACCATCAATACCGCCGTCGGCAAGGATGTAGGCGGTGCCGCCCACCGTGCGGGCCCGAGGAGGCGAAGGTGGCGAGGAGACCGAGGGCGTCGAAGGTGCGGGAGGTGCCGCCGGCACGTAGGGCGTCGACGGGACGTCCGAATCGTAGGCCATCGGCTCGAAGTCATCAAGCAGGTCTTCATCGACCTCGATGTAGAAGCCACCCAGGTCCGATTCGTACGCGGGCGTCGGCAGTCCGCCCGGTTCGTAAACAACGATTGGCAGGTCGGCCAGCCCGGCGGTGGTTACCCGATCCCATACCTCATCGCCAATCTCGACTTCATCCCTCAAGGGCGAGGGGACCGCGACGCTGTACCGCGTCAGAACGGGTTCCGGCTCCGCGTAGAACTTCTCGAGCTTTTGCGAGAGATCCGTGTAACTTACTCGGTCAAACGGCAACGCCACGACCGGCGCCAATTGCATTACAAGAACCACGGCCAGGGCAATGGGGACGAGCGCCCCGACAAAACGTCTGGCGGAGAATCGGAAACCGGCGTGTGACTTCTTGAGCAGGAGGCGTTCAAAGCGTTTGACGATCTGTTTTCGGCTGGTAAGGGCGCCCGGGACGAGCGATGTGGCCGAGCCGGTTGTTAGCTGGACCAGCCGGGTCAGGCAGCGAGCGTAATCGCCTGGCTTACCGGTTTGCACCACCACCTGGTCATCGCAGGCAAGTTCCCTCTCCAAATCGAGCTGACGCCCGATCCAGTGCACTGCCGGGTGGAAACACATAAAGGCTTCCACCACTTTCTGACCCAGCTTGGTCCAGTCATCCCATCTAAGTAAATGGGCGAGCTCGTGGAGTATTACCGCTTCGAGTTCATCGTCGCTCATCCGCTCGACAAGGTCCGCGGGGATGAGAATCGCAGGTTTTCCCAACCCAGCCGCCATGGGATATTCGACCTCGGTAGACGAGCACACCCTTATCGGTCGCTTGCGGGCCGACTGTTCGAGAATCTCACCGAGGCGAGGCAGGTGCGACAGATCGAGCGGCCGACTTCGCGACTTGATGGCCGACATTTGACGCATCGATCTCACCAGCCGCAGGCCCAGAAGCGATACCACCGAAATCCAGATGCCAAAGATCAGAAGGGGCGAAATACCGGTCAGGATAGAAAGCGCTGATTCGGTCTCGTTCTTGGCTACAGAAATAGGAGCTACCGGCCTTTCGCTTCTCTCTATACGGGAGACAGCCTCCCGCGGTTGCGTTTGCTGACGATTCACATCAGAGTTGGGTACACTTTTCTGAACAGAGGAGGGCTGGATCGATCGGGCAGTCGCTGCGGTGGTCACTCTTTCTGGATTGGCCGCTACCTGCCTGTCCACTGCACCGCCCATTAGAAACGGTAGGGCCACCACCACCATCAGCAGCGACCACCATATAAGGTAGCGGGTGGCGGCGTTGGTCGCCCGGGCAAAACGCAGGACCAGGACAGCCAGCCCGGTAAGGATCAGGCCCACCCAGAGCCCGTTTACGGCCATCTGCAGGGACTGGTGCGAAACCCCGCTCAAGAGATTGTAAAACTGTTCCATACGACTCCCCTATGCCTTTTCGTCAATCATCTTCTTCAGCTGCTCCAACTCCTCCGGCGTGATCTTCTCATCCTCCATGAGGCTGAGCATGAGCAGACGCGGCGAGCCCTCGAAAAAACTGCTGATCATGTGGCGAACCGCCTTCCGCCGAGCCCCTTTCCGGTTGACCAGCGGGCGGTATACGTAAGCCCTACCCTCCTTGACGTGCTCCAGGTACCCCTTTCGCTCCAGGATGCGCATTATAGTCAACACTGTGTTGTAGGCCGGCCGGGTCCGGGACGGTAACGACGAAAGAACGTCGTTCACCGACGCCTCCTCCAGCTCCCAGACGGCTTTCATGACGCGGAGTTCCGCCTCGGTCAGGGTGGGAGTACCTTTGCGAGCCATAAGCAGTCGCCTCAACTATTAAGGAATTAGGATTTCTGTTAAAAATATACGAGGATTTCGCCAAAAGGTTCAACTAATTAATTAGTTTTTGGCGGTTTTTGGGCCGGGCAGAGCCCGAATCCGACACAAAAAAAGCGGGGAACATCACACCTGTATCCCTCTCGGGCATATCAAGACACCGTATCCGGCAGGTCAGTCTGTGAAGGGCTGGCAGCGACGAACCGGCTGACTATAGATCGCCCGACTTGTCCCGACGGTGAGACATGTCCATGTACAAATTGAGATAGCGGTTCTCGATGTCGATGTTTGTCGTCTGAGTCTTGATGATATCGCGCAGGGACACCAGCCCGATCAGCTGATCGCCGTCGACAACCGGGATGTGCCTGATCCAGTTCTTGTCCATGACGCCCGCGATATAGGTGATATCGTCATCGGGCAGACCGATAATCAACTCGGTGGACATGACATCCTCGACCTTCAGCTTGTGGTAATCACCTTTGGTTTCATGGACTTTCTTGAAAATGTCCTTGTCGCTGATGATCCCGACCAGCTTGCTGGCCTCGTCCAGAACGGGGAGGCAGCCTATGCCTTTGCTGATCAATAGATCCATGGCCTCATCGATCGAGGTGGACGGCCGGGCGGTGACGATCTCCTTGGGTTTGCTTTCGAGCAGGGCTTTGACCAACATAGTCTGCCCCTCCTTACCTGTTTATATTTAACTTATCTGGAGTCTGGCCTCTGTTTAATATATAGAAATAACCGTCGGCCCAAGCAAGCGAAAGATGATCTTTGGCAAACGGGCGGAGCCGGTCGTTGAGAATCAGGGGTGTCCGGATTATGCCGGTGCGACCCCAGAGACGCGCTACCGCCGCGCTCCCGGCTTGGTTCCGAAGACCCACATCATGCGGGAATCGAACTTGATGGGCTCGTCCTTTAAGGATGCGAATCCCTCGACATCCACGAACCCGATCGACCTGAACATCTCCAGCAATTCGTGGTATGAGTACATCCGTATGCTGACCTCGTAGGCCTTTTCGTCGGCGCCTTTCACGAACCGCCAGAGGCTCCGGGAGGTCGATTTAGCCAGGTCAAACTCCCTGGTCTCGAGAACACGCACGCTTCCGGCGTCATACCAGCCGTTCGGCTCGAAGTTTTTCACGATCCAGTCCCGGTTCATGGTGTGGAGAATAAACTTACCGCCAGGTTTGAGCGCCCGGTACATTTTCTTGAGGGCCAGGAGATTGTCGGACTCGCGCTCGAAATATCCCAGCGAAGTCCAGAGGTTGCCGGCGGCGTGGAACTTGTTGTGGTAGTCGATCCGCCGCATATCTTTGTGAACCGTGGTAATCTTCAGTCCGCGGCGGGCCGCTTTGGTCTGGAGTTCCTTTAGATAGGGCAGCGTGACGTCAACCCCGGTAACTTTCACTCCGGCTTTAGCCAGCGGCAGGGCGATTCTCCCGATACCGCAGGGGCAGTCGAGGAAAGTCCGGCCCGGCTTCAAGCCGAGCTTTTTGATCAGGTAGCGGGCTTCGGCGTTGCTCACTTTCTGTGGCTTGATTCCGAAGATCGGTCGGAAATCCGGAAAGAAGTTCAGCCACCACTTGGATTCTCGGATCATTTTCTTCTCCCCTGAACGGAAGTTCCGGTGTTTTTGGCGGACCGGCCGTAAGCGTGCACGAAAGCTGCCAGGTAGAAAGCCAGACCGGCTGCAAGCAGATGGTACATATAAGATTCCGGCATTCCGCCGGCCGTGGCGGCCGCGGAGTCGTTCATGAAAGTGTACAGGATGACAATCGTGGCGACGACTGTCAAGAGCCAGGCCAGCCCCGTGGGGCGAAAAGCTATGCCCCGGGCATACTGGTGCGTGATACCCAAGCCGGCAAGGATCATCACCGCTGAGACCAGAATGGGGGCTATTACCGGCCCAGTCCAGGGTACCGGGATCAGGAACAGGACGTCCCAACTGGTCAGTGTCGAAGGCCAGTCGATGGTAACTCTCAGCCAGACGTAGTAGAAAATATCCCAGACCCCGAACATTATCAGGAAGCAGCCAAACCGGTCCCAGAATCTTCGGGCGGCCAGACCGGCGACAGCGACCAGCATTACAATCGTGGCCGTCTCGCGGGCGATTTCGATAATCGTGATGTGTCCGGGCATGGCCCGCATTGGAAACGTGAATCCCCCGGGGTAATACAGCTCTCTGAGGTAGACCACGACCGCGGCCTCGAGATAGGCCATGGCCATGCCAAAAGCCAGCAGCAGCAGGATTCTGCTTCGGTAGTCCGGCGCCTCCATACGTTCGATTCCCGCCTGTCAGAGTATTGATCCCCGACAATTTGATTGCTACGATCGGGAGTGTCAACTATAGTATAATGTAACCTGACACAAGGAGTAAATACTATGCCGGGTTTTATTATGGCTATGAGTATCAATCCTAACGCCAAACGTCAGCACTCCAACCTCTCAACCCAGATCAACGATTCGCTCGAATGTTTCAAGGTCGACGGCGTGAAGTTACTGAAGATCTATGCGACCATGGGCCGCTACGACTGTCTGGCGGTATTCGACGCCGATGACCAGCGGATTGCCTTCCGGGTAGCCTCGACCATCAACGGCAAAGGCATCCTGGAGACGGAGACCTGGCCGGTGATTCCGTTCGAAGATTTTTCTCAATTGATAGGATAACGGATTTACGGTCAGGGGCAGGCGGGCAACGGTGAGAGAGTCAGAAAGAGATTGTCCACCAGGATCTGGACATCGGTTATGTCCACCGAAGCCGAGTTGTTCAGGTCGGCTTCTTCAACACAGCAGAGCGGGGCCAGGCTCAGGAACAGGTGGTCTATCAGCACCTGCAGGTCGGTGACGTCGACAATGTCGTCCCAGGCGCAGTTGACATTGCCTCGACCGCCCACACAGCAGGGCAGCCCGGCGCAGGTATCATAGGCTCCGAAATCGGTCGGCAGGTAGTCGAGTCGCCTGCCGGTACCTGCGGACAGCCCCACAACACCGTCAAGTGCATCTACATTCAGGTAAGTCAGCCTGATCGTACCATCGAAATACAACTCACCCAGGAAGGTATTATTGTTGAAACGGTTGGCTTCGGGCACGTCGGCCCAAATAACGACCGCCCGGTCGTCCAACTGCTGGTACCGGACCGTCCCCCCGGCCGGGGGATCCAGATCGTCCCACCACAGGGAAATCCTCGGCTCCAGGCCGAGGTGGTCGTCCAGGTTCTCGAGCCAGGCCACGTTAAGATCACCGAACAAAAGGAAGCCGTTGGAGCAGACGTAGAAGCTATCGTAGGCCTGGCCGTACAATTGAACCTGTTTGCCCCCGGTCAGCCTGATAAGATGCCCGGCGTCATCGGGCATCTGCAGGTCGGTGCCGAGAGCGGTATCGACGTTGAGATCGGCCGCGTCGATCTTACAGGCCTCATAGAAATCGAGAGACGAGTCGGGAGTAAAGAGCAGAGACACACCGTCGAGATCGTTCCCGGTGGTATATTGTCGTGTGAAATAGTCCGGCTGCTCCGTGGTCGAAAACTGGTAGCAGCTTCCCCCGTTGTCGTCCGAGGCCGGGTTACCCTGGTCATCGCGAACATCGACAGAAAACCGATAGGTGGTGGCCGGAGCCAGGCCTGTGACGGTTATCTGGTGGTTCACGGAGGCCCCTCCCCATCCCTGATAGATGGATTCGCCACAGCTCAAACCGATATGCACCGTGGCCGAGGCCGGCTCTGACGTATGGAAGGTTACAGTCGCCATGGAGCCGCCGCTGTCAACCACGGCCACGCCTGAAATCACCGGAGGCAGACAGTCGATCGAGGCCTGGGCCTGTACCGTTGCCGGGGAACCGGAGCCATCGTCGGCATCTATGTAGGTGAGAGTGATAATATCTTCGTCGATCACCTGAAGCCGCCCATCCAGAATCAGGGCGGCGCCGCTTTCGGTTTCGACATTGCCTCGAAAAGTTCCGCCCGAGGCAGCGGTCTCGCCAAGGACGACGGTTTCGGAATCGCCGGACGCCGCCTGAACGGCCACGCTGAGGCTCCCGAAACCGGCCAGGTCGACATCACGGACCTCAAGCCCTACGGTATCGCTGCAGCCGAATCGGGTGGCGGTCATAACCACGGCGCCGGCCGAGGTGGCAAGGTCGGGTACAAACTCCTGGAAAGCGGTCGATTTGGTGACCTCTTCAAACTCGATCCCCGGACCGGGATTCCCAAAGTCCGGCACTACGTTGGAATAGGTACAGGTGCCGTTGTTCTCATAGTCCGGGGCCCCGCGCACCAGGATGCCTTCCACCTCCCAACTCTCCGTGTTGACGACCATGGAGCCGGAGTTGCCTCCGTACGTATCGGTGTTGGTCTGAAACCAGGGAGTGGTGCCGTTGTTGTTCTGGACGATCGCCCCGCCGGCTACTTTCATAGGCAGGACGTTGGGATGGCCGACCGCCACGACCGAATCGCCGTTGTCGACCAGGCCACTGCGCCTGATCGGGACGGGTGAACGACCGACTACCGGGCGGTCAAGACGAAGGACACAATAATCCAGATCACCGGACCAGACCCGGCCCAGAATCTCGCTGCAGGTGTACACCATGTCTTCATCGATAATCGCCGGCGGCGGCGTCAGCGAGTCGGCCATAATGTAGTCGAAAACGAACTTCCACGAACCGCAGTTGCTCACGCAGTGTCCGGCGGTGACAAGAACGTCCTCGCCAACGAGGAATCCGGTGCAGACGCCTAGCCGGGGCTGCCCGACAAAACGCTCGTAAGAGCAGACCGGGTATCCGTTCTGGAAGGTCCAGGGATAAAAGGTCAGCGAATAGGTACCGTCGCCGTTGTCAGATACCTCGGAATCATAGGCGACCAGGCAGGTGGCCCGGGCCAGACGAACCAGATTGGAGTCGGTCACGCTGTAGGCTTCAACTCGATGGTCGTCGCCGTAAATGACCGAGGCCGACGGGGGGATTATCCCCCTGAATTCCTCCCACCATCTTCCGTAGTAAGCCGAGTCAACGAAACCGCGAATAGAATCGACCCCGGTCAGACCCTCGGTCCCGCCAAGATAGGAAGTCTCGGAGCCGTCTGTCGGCGCTTCGGGGAGATCCTCGGCCACTACCGTTCCAGCCACTGACAGCAAGAGAGAAACGACCGCCAGAATCAGCGTCACTGCGTTTAGCGCGGGGCAGTTCAAGTGACTCGTCCCCCCAGCAAGAATCGGTTGAATAAGGCCATAGCCATTGTTTCGGTCTCTGTGGGCATGTTCGTAAGTTAAACGCATCGACCGGCGACCTCTCCAGAGGGTCTCCGGGGTGAGGACAGCGGAGACGTTACTAGTCCCTAATAATATAGGCGATGAAGGGTTTATCGCAAGGGGATTCAAGACGATGAAAAGGTTACGGGATCATGCCGGAGCCGGTGCAACTGTGATCGTGAGACCTGGCTGAAAACACGACGGCTCTCCCCCTCTCCAGACAATCCCGCCCGCGAGGCATATCCGGTTGCAATACAAGCACTTGCGGTAACCAAGCGGATTGTCGGGCTGGTTATGACGCTCAGGTTGTAAAAACAGATGACCAGAGTCCGATAGCAAGGCCGCTGCCCTGCTTTTTGTTGAACGTTGATCTACAATTGAGTATATGTTGAAGCTATGGATGAGCAGTTCATTGGTAATTATAAAGTAATCCAGAAGATCGGCGCCGGCGGAATGGCCAAAGTCTACCTGGCCGTCCACCGTGATGTCCCCAATCTCAAGGTCATTCTGAAGATTCTCTCCGACCCCCGTCTGGGCGAGAGGTTCAAGCAGGAAGCGGACAAGCTGGCCCTGCTTGACGGTCACGGCAGTATCTGCCGGATAAAACACTTCTTCAACCACGGCGAGGATACCGTCATTGCGATGGAGTATATCGACGGTGACACGCTGGACCAGGCGATGAAGAACCAGGGAGGGCTGACGGTCGAGGAGGCGGCCCGAATAGCAGTAGCCGTTCTGGACACACTCGACTTCGCTCATCAGAAGAAGATTTACCATCGCGACATCAAGCCATCGAACGTCATGATCGACTCCAGCGGCAACGTCAAGATCATCGACTTCGGGATTGCCAAAGCGGAGTCGGATCCCAACCTGACGATTGCCGGGACGGCCTGCGGCACTCCGGCCTATATGGCGCCGGAGCAGTTCAACCCGGCGGAAGATATCAGCTACGTGCTCACCGACATTTATGCCGTGGGCACCACGCTTTACTACATGCTCTGCGGCCAACTTCCCTTCAAGGGCACCAATGAATTCGCCATCCGGGACGAGAAGTTGTTCTCTGATCCGGCGCCGCCTTCCACTCTGTGCAAGAACCTCCCCAAAGCTCTTGAGAGGGTGGTTCTCAAGGCGATGGCCAAAGAGCCGGCCGATCGTTTTCAGAGCGCCCGCGAGATGAAGGAAGCCATCATGGCTGTCTCCCTGGCGCCTGCGGCCGCCAGGGCCAGAGTCGCCCCGGACAGGACCCACGATGTCAAGACGGGTAAACCCCGGACCAGGAAAAAGAGCAGTCTCCCGTTGATTCTGGGTGCGGCAGCCGTGGTAATTCTGGCGGTTGTCGGATATTTATTCTGGCCACAGGGATCTTCGACACCTCAAACTCCAGAGCTTTCCCGACCGTGGAACGAGACGATTTTGGACGTCAGCAACCGACCGGCTTTCAGCTGGAAAGGGGATGCCGCCGAAGGCGTGACCTACACCCTGGAGTACGGCACAAACGAAAGCTTCGCAGGCTGCACGGTTAGAGAAGGATTGACGGAGACTTCACTGACAGCGGAAGCGGGTCTTGAGAACGGCGATTATTTTTGGCGGGTCCGCGCGGTCGGCGCCGACGGTCAGAAGTCGGCGTACTCCGAAGTGCGGACGTTTACGATAGAAGTGGTGCAGGCGGCGGCCGTCAAGGGTATGCTCCTGGTGACCGTCAACAGCGCCAGCGATATTTATGTCGAAGATTCGCTCTGCAGCCGGTCTTCGACTCGTTACGAAATTGAAACCGATACCGGTTCGTACGCTATAAGGGTAGAGAATCAACGGTCTCGCGAGAAAACCAGACGAGAGAATGTTCGCGTACAGGCCGATCAGACGGCCCGGGCAAATATTCGGTTTACCTTCCCGGAGGCCCGTCCCGAGCCGCCCCCGGCGGCCCTGACCGGAAAACTGGCCGTGCTGTCTATTCCAACCGGGGCTGTTGTATTTGTCGACGGCGTTATGCAGCGGGACATACATACACCCCATACGCTGACCCTTGAGCCGGGACGGCGGGTTATTAAAGCTATTCTGTCGGATGAGGGCAATCAGAGCCTGGAGACGACGATCACGATAAGAAAAGGTGGAGAAGATCAGGTAATGTTTAATTTCGAGCAGGATACGGTCCTCCTGGATTTTTGAAATTAGGGGTTTCCCGAGAGTCCGCCTTCTTGTTATATTCCGGTACAATCAATACCCAGTTCATATTACAAGGAGCCAAGATGATGAAGTATCACACAGGTATGTGGGCGGCTTTTGTAGTCCTTCTGGCCCTGGGGCTGTCGATTGCAGCCTCCGTTCCGGCGGCGGCGCAGGAAGAGGCCAGCCTGTCGGCCAAGCTGGCCGAGGCCCTGGATCACCGCATCTACGGCCGTTTCGACGAGGGTATCGCCCTGGCCAATTCTCTGCTGGAAAGGGAAGATCTTTCCAACCAGGACCGCATTGCCGTGTTCGAAGTTCTCAGTATTATCTACTATAGCAAGGGCGAGGAGTATTACTCCAAATCCTACGATTACCTGAAGCAGATCTCCGGTATCGGGCCGTGCGTCATCAAACTGCCCCACGACATCTGGCCTAAAGGGCTCCGCCGCGAGTGGTACTCCCTGGTCAGCGCCCAGGATGCCCTGACCTGTCCGGATACTACCGATACCGACATCAAGACTATCGCCGTCATGCCGTTCGACAACAATTCGATCGGCAAGTACCAGGAGGAGCTGGGCGCTCTTGGAGCCGGCCTGGCCAGCTTCTTCCAGTACGATTTCGGTAAGATAAGCTCACTGACGATAGTCGAACGCGACAAGATAGATTACATTCTCGAAGAGCAGAAACTGTCCGCCGGCGGTAAGGTCGACCAGGCGACAGCCATCAAGGCGGGCCGCATCCTTGGAGCCCAGTTGATGGTTTTCGGAAGTTTCACACAGCTCGACGACAAGCAGACGCGCCTGGTCGTACGGGCGGTCAATGTTGAGACCTCGGAGATCATTGCCTCGGTGGAAGATCAGGGCAAGCCGGACTATTTTGCGCTAGAGAAATCACTCGTCGAAAAACTCTGTAATGACTTGAATATCAAGCTCAGCAACGAGGACAAGCAGTTGATCGACCTCGGCGGTACGGAATCGCTCGATGCCACCACGCTGTATTCGAAGGGTCTTGAGTACGAGGATCAGTACGATTATAAGAACGCGTATGAGTTGTTCAAACAGGCCTACGATATGGATCAGAAGTTCGCCGAGGCCAAGCGTAAGATGGACATCTATCGTCCCCTGGCCGGTTAACCGGGAAATCGAGACAACACGTGAACCGATTACACAGCAAGTCAGTTCTGGCGTTGGTCGGAACCGTCGCTCTCCTCTTGATGGCGGGGTGCGCGCAGAATCTGATGATGCAGGGGCGGAAGCTCAGCACCGAGGGTGAGCACGGCCGGGCTATCGAGGTGCTCAAGCAGTACCTTCTAGAGCATCCGGACAGGCCTGAGGCCTGGCGGGAACTGGGCGCGGCTTATTACCGGCAGGGGGATCTGGGTCAGGCCGAGGACGCTCTGGCCAGAGCCGAAGCATCCGACCCGCTCACGCGCCTTTACCAGGGGTTGATTTTCGAGGCTCGCGAGGAGTATCCCCCGGCGATTTCAGCCTATACCGAAGCTCTGCGTCTGGAACCGTCGAAAGAGACGGCCCGACTGGTGCGGGTGCATCTGGATCAGTTGATTCGCAAGAACATTAATCGCCAGGTGGCTCAGGCGGTCAGCGGCGAGAAGAGAATCGATGTCGACTCGATTCCTCCGAACACCATCGCCGTAACCGATTTCGACGGCACCCACCTCAGTGAGGAGAACGCGCCAATCGCTCGCGGCCTGGCCGAACTGACCGCCGCCGATCTGGCCAAGGTTGAATCCCTCCAGTTGGTTGAGCGCCTGAAAATCGAAATGCTCATGAAGGAGCTCGAACTGGGCGCCAGCGGGGCGGTGTCGCCCGAGGAGGCCCCACGCCTGGGCCGTCTGCTCGGAAGCAACCGCATCGTGACGGGAAGTGTCCTCGGGTTGGGCGAAGATCGCATCCGGCTGGACGGCGCTATCGTCAGTGTGCGGGATTCTTCAGCCACTCTCCCGGAACCGTCCGAGGGAGAACTTCAGAGATTCTTTGACCTGCAGAAAGACCTGGTCTTCAATGTTATCGAAGACCTGGGAGTGAGCCTGACCACGGCCGAGAGAGATGCTATCGAGGAAGTCCCGACCGAATCGTACCTGGCGTTTCTCGCTTATTGCCGCGGTCTGCACTATCGAGCCGGGGGTCTTCTCCCCCGGGCTCAGGCCGCGTTCGAACAGGCCGTGGAGTACGATGGTGGTTTCGGCGAAGCTGCCGCGCAGTTGGAGTCGGTACAACTGGCCCAGCAGCCTGAGGTAACCACGGCTGATCTCGAGTCGGCCCTTAGCGAGTACGCCGGTCTCAACGGCCGATGGCCGGGGCGGGACTGGCGGCTGACCTGGCTTCTGAAACACACGGAACTTCGGCGCAAAGACCCCAAGCGACCGCCGAGCGGCGCCGAAACGGGCAGTGTCATTGTCAGGGGGGACCTCGATGCGCAGTAAACAACTCACGACATGGGTCCTGACGGTGATCACGCTTCTCCTGGCAGATACCGTTGCCCGCGGGCAGATCATCCACGGACAGCCGGCCTCCGGCGGCACCGGGGCTGTTTATACCCACTGGAAGCTAGAGGCCGACGGCGGCGGTGCCACCGAGGTCGACCAGTTGTGGGCTCCGCTCAGCGGCATGGTTCCCTTAAGCGAGAACACCGAGGCGGCTTTTTTCGTATCCGGGGCCCGGAGCAGCTATGACGTCGGCAGTGTGGAGGCCAAGCTGGGCGGACTGAGCGACGCCCGGCTCCAGCTGAGCCGATCGCTGGATGAAGATCGATTTCTGTTGAGCCTGGGTATCAGCCTTCCGACCGGGAAGAGAGAGCTTGAACCGGTTGAGGAACGGCAGATCATAGAGACGCTGGCGGCCAGTTTCCTCGATTTTCCGCTCCGGCGGTACGGTGAAGGTTTTGGCGTGAGCCTGTTGGTTGGTACTGCCGCCCAATTGGGCGAGGTTAACGCCGGAGTCGGTGTGCAGTACGAGTACATCGGTGCGTACACACCTTACGTCGGTGTTGAAGATTACGATCCGGGCGACCTGTTCAACGTTTACGCCGGTGGTGACCTGGCGCGCGGGGATGTCTCCTGGTCGGGCAACGTCCTGTTCACAACCTTTGTCGCCGACAAGATAGCGGACGCGAAAGTCATTAAGCAGGCATCTCAGCTTGAGCTGCAGCTGGCCGGTGTGTTCGACAACCAGCGGCACCGCCTCAACGGCCTGGTAAGCTACACGATCC
>Ga0272444_10001533_pt1 | contig 22149 bp, 14 predicted proteins | sample SSMForm13_FD_201033 | JGI IMG/M metagenome (GOLD analysis project Ga0272444, IMG submission 201033) | Marine sediment archaeal communities from Little Sippewissett salt marsh, Falmouth, MA, United States - SSM-Form-13 | ecosystem: Environmental > Aquatic > Marine > Wetlands > Sediment ...
ATCGCGCGGCTGATGGACGTCGCTCCCACGCTCCTGTCCCTGGCCGAGATCGAAATCCCCCCGCAATTCGGCATGGCCGAGCCGAAAGCCAACCACGCGGACCAGGATCTTACGCCGCTTTTCGCAGAAGGGGCGTCCGCGGCTGCGCTCGAGCGTTACGCTTTCAGCGAGCTGCACCGGGAGCTGGAGAATATCGAAGCGATCGAGGACGTGTTCGTCCCCAACCGCGACTACGCCTCCGTGCGAACCGCAAGACACAAACTGGTTAAAAACCTGATGGAGCCGGACCAGCTGGAACTGTACGATCTTCTTGTGGACCCGGGTGAGCGGGTTAACCTGGTGGATGAAAACCGCTCGTTGAGTATTCAGCTGGAGAAGGAGCTGGACCTTTGGCGCGCCACATTGCAGTCAACCGGCAATCTGGCCCTTCAAATCGACCTGAGCGAAGAGCATATAGAGCAAATCCGCTCGCTCGGTTACTTCGAGTAACGTCCCGTTATGAATGAGAGCGCTCCTGTTCGGAATAATCCCGCTCAGGGCTTCATCGCCCGAGCTCTCGCCTCGCTCAATCGGCATCCCCTCCTGTGGATTGGGGCACTGGCCGCCATCGGCTTGATCCTTCGTTTGTTGCTGGCACTGAACGCTCCCTTTCCCTTCGGCTACATTCATGACTTCTACCACCGGGGCGTGATGTTGCTCTACACGACCGGCAAAATCCCCGGCTCGGACGATTGTATGCAATGCTACCACCCGCCGCTTTTATTCATCCTGGGCCAGCCGTTTCTCTGGCTCGGAATGCTTCTCACCGGCGGCCGGCATCATCAGGCGCTGAAGTACGTTTGCCTTCTGCCAATGCTTTGCGGCCTTCTCACGATGGTTTACGCCTATCGAATCCTTCGCCTCTTAAAGTACCGGGGGAGCGATCTTGTACTGGCGATGGCTCTGGCGCTTGTTTTTCCATGCCTGTTCATCAGTTCCTGGGGAATCGAATCGGACATTCTCTTGACGGCGATCATGACCGTGTTTCTGTATGCCTTGATCCGCTACGATCGTCATCCCGGCCGGGCCGGATGGAAACAGGCCCTATGGCTCGGCGCGCTCTGCGGCCTGGCCATGGCGGCGAAGTTTCAGGGGCTGATCGCCCTCTGGGTCACCGGCATGCTGCTCGGCGTTCACCTTGGTTTTCGTTCAACCCGGCGAAGGACGTTGCTTCACGGGGGTTTGATTCTGCTTGTCGCGTGCGCGCTCGGAGGTTGGAAATACTACGACAACTATCAAAAATACGGCACGCCGCTGTACACCCAGACGATCGCCAAGGACGGCTTTGCCGTATCCGACCGGCAGTTTCATTGGGGCTACTATGACCTGGTTCACCTGCGACTGGGCGAGACGCTGGCGCTGATGGCTCCGGACGCCCCGCCCGGCGACCTGGACAAGTTCCCGGTCTATCAAAGCGTCCCAACGGTGCTACACGCTACGGCCTGGAGCGATATGAGTTTCTTCTCGGAGCCGAGCCGGCACGGCGCGCCCGAGCCGATGTACCCGGGGCGAGGCGTTCCGGTGGCGCTTGTCGGGGCCGTGCTGGTGCTGGCGCTCCTGCCCAACGCCCTGGCCATTGTGGGATTTTTTGCCACTGCACGACGAAGAGTCTATCTACCGGTGACGCTGTTTGTTCTCGCCACGGTCGGGATCTACGCGTTCTGGCTTGTCTCTCAAATCGATTGGTCGCTGAAGAGCAAATACGTGCTTTTTCTCCTCACGCCTTATCTTGTCTACGTTATCGTCGGCTTTCGCTGGATCTCAAGGCATAGCCCGCGGGCCGTCCGGTGGATCGTCGGCGTTCTCCTCATCCTCCTGATTGCCCTCACGCACGTCTATCTGTACCGATTCGCCATCGGCGCGTAGTCGAGCGCTTGAGCCCTCAAGGCGAGGAAACAAACCGGGGTGCGCCGAACAAAGTTCCTGCAAGATCGCCTTGGCGGCCAGCTCGTGGGCGAACTGACTCGGATGAATATCCTGCTCCGTCCGCCGGATCGTCTCGGGCGGATAGTGCGAATAGACGTCGAATAAATCCAGAACTTGAAAGCCGTTGCTTTGAGCCGCTTCGGCGATCCGGGCGTGGAGATCGCCAAAGGGATAATCCTCCCACCGGTGTCGCGGCGTTGAGGGAAAGATCACCAGCAAAACCGGGACACGGCGCTGCCCCGCCAGCTGCTCGATTCGAGCCAATGCCGCCAGCGTGTCTTTCCACGCGGGACTGTCCGCAAGGTGGTAGTACCGGTGGTAATCCCCTTCGGCCGTGGTTTTAATCCGCCACTTGAGCCACGCGGCGGCCGCCAGGCGATACAAATGAAAATGCTGGCGCAGCCGGGGCGGCGTGAAGCAAAGATGCAACGCTTCATCCTCGGCGGGCATAGGATCGTTCAGGACGTATCCGATCACGATCGCGTCAGGATCGAGCGGCAGGGCTTTGTGCTCCAGGACGAGGGCCTCGTCCCAAGTCCCGTATCCCAGCACGCCGAAGTTCAGTACCTCATAGTGACGCGCATTCGCCTTGGGGCTCGCTTCCAGAAGCCGCTCCAAGACGCTGGGATAAGCCTGCTCGACGGGCACCTTGTAGCCAAACGTGAAGGAATCCCCCAATACTGCAACGCGAACCAGAGACGCAGGACGGTCGGCACGCGGCTCGTCATCCCGCATGCCAAGACTGTTGGTTTTAATGGGGACGCCATAAACGTCCTTCTCCATGTTGGGGGCCATTTCATAAGCCAGCCCCGGCACCGGCGACGCGCGATGAATCAGCTCGCGCCAGGTCGCCTCGGAAAGCGAAGGCGCCGGGGCAAGAAACCAAACGTGGAAAAACATCCTGAGAACCAGCTCGCCAAGCAGCAAGGTAATCGCCGTCGAAAGAAAGAGCAGAAAAACACGCGAGCGAAGAATCGGCTTCAGGTACGGTATCATCGGCTTCATCGAGTTTCGGCCGGCCCTTCGAATTTGATTTCATTTCGCCTGCGGCAATAGTAGCCAAAGACGTTTTGATTCGTCAAATGGGAGGGATGTTGGGTTGACGTTAAAATAAGGCTATCAGCCCAAAAAGGGGACACCGCCTCGTGCATGACTCAATGCGGCAAAGGAAGAGGGCAAAACGATAAACTGCGCTTTTCGCTCTGCCCGGCGCTCAACCCGGAGGCCAGGTAAAGGACCGCCCTCCCAGCAAGTGAAGGTGAACGTGAAAAACCTCCTGCCCCGCGCCTCGGCCCACATTGAACACCAGCCGGTAGCCGGAGTCCTCGATCCCCTCCCGGCGGGCCAAGTCCCGGGCTTTGCAGAATAATTTCCCGATCAGCGCCGCCTGCTCGTCACTGACGTGCGCAATGCTCTCGATGTGTTGCCTCGGAATGATGAGAATATGCGTTGGGGCTTTCGGATTGATGTCGCGAAAAGCGACAATTTCCTCATCCTGATCCACAATGTCTGAGGAAATCTCCCCGGCGGCGATCTTACAGAACAGACACTCAACCACTTGTCTTCTCCTTTCCTTCGCGCAGAGTCCGCTTATTCCCTGCCTGATCCACTCCAACGATTTCGCAGCATTTCTCGATGCGGTCTGCCAAGGTGCCCGTAACCGTATGATAGTGAATGTTGTAGATCGAGAAAAATCCTCGAATGCGCTCATCGACGTCCTGCTGGTCGAACACCGTCGTGTGAATGCGCATTCCATCTGCTTGCAGATGACCGTCACTGGAGGGCAGGTAAATCACGTAGTCATAATCGTTGACGTGCTCCAATAGCCGCTCCACCAAAGCATGAAAATACAGTCGATCCTTCTCACTGTCCCGGTTCATAACTTTGCTGCCGTAGATATAGGACAAGTAAAAAGGAGAATCGGTCACCAGGTACTCGGTCGTCGGGCTGACTGCCCGCTCCTTTTTTAGTTGCTGTTCAAAGAAGAAATACTGGTCGAAAATCGTCGGAACACCGAATCGCGCCACAAACTGGCGCGCGTATTCATCGATATACTCCGCCAGTTTGCCCTTGTGGTACAACAGGTGAATGGACAGTTCCTTCGCCAGTGTCGTTTTGCCGGTGCTGGGCGCTCCCATAATGCCGATTTTGATCATCTTTATTGCTCCGATCCGTTTGCAGCCACTCGGTTCACTGCCAATCAGTTCCTGTCGCGGCTTGATTCCTCCCCCTTGGAATGGGGGAGAATCAGGCCCTCCGCAACAGGAGATCATTACACCATAATCGCAGTAGGGTGACAACGAGAAAATCGGATGATACTATTCTGAAAGCCGCTCAAGGGAAGCGGCAACCGGATACTTGGCAGGGAGTTGCGAACAAAGTGCGAATCGGTTCCAGCCTGTTGGTGGACCTGAGTTTGGATCGACCGAGCGCGATTGACGCCTTGCGGGCCCAGTTGTCAGGCGGCAAAGTCTTGACCGGGCGGGTGCTTGGCGAATTGAGCCCGGGCCGCTATCAGGTCACGCTCGGCGGGCAGCGCCTGGTGTTCATGCCCTCGCAGCCCCTGGAAGTCGGCTCGCAGTTCAGCGCCCGGATGATCGCCGGCCAGCTCGTGCTGGATTTTCCCGACCTTCTGCCGGCTGCGCCCGAAGGGGCCGCATCCACCGGGCGCGTGACCGTGCGGACCCTGCCGGAACTGCTGGCCCAGCTGGGACTGCCGGCCGATTCTCGCTGGACGGGCACGATTCAGGCCCTTTTACAGGCCGGGGTGACACTGAGCGGAGAAGCGGTCCAACTGTTTCAAAGTCATGCAGCGCCTTCCGATTCGCAAGACGCGTTGCTCATCGCCTTTCTGGTCCAACGCGGGATTCCAGTCGACGCTTCGCTACTAGAAGCCCTGAGGAGCCTGTTTCGAGAAACCCAAGGACTGGGGCAAACTCTGCCGGAACTGCTGGCTGAAGGCTGGGCCTTGGCCCATCGCCTGCCGCCGGGGGAAGCCGCCGAGCGGTTGCGGCAATTGCTCGAGCGCCTCGAACGCCAAGCCGGTGCGCTGGATTCCTCCGAGTCGCGGGCGCTCTCCCCTGAGGCGCTCCGCCGGGCGATGGCTGACAGCGGAATCTTTCGGGAAAGCCGCTGGGCGCTGGCCTTACGCTCCGGGAGCGAGCCCGATCTCCTGGCCGATCTCAAGTCGATCCTTTTGGAATTGGAGCAATGGGCGGAGCAATTCCGGGAGGCCGGGCCCAGAGGTTCTGAAGATCCTCTTCGGTTAAGCGCCCTGGCGCTGGCGTCTCGCCAGCGGATTGAACAGACGCAATTGGCTTCTGTGCGCGCCCCTTGGGACGGGCGCCAAGTGTGGTTCCTGGAAATTCCCATCCGGGTTGATGGACAGATGGAAGCATTCCAAATGGTCATCGAGGGAGAAAGCCCGGAGCAAGGCAAAACGCTTTCTCCTCCGGTGCGCGTGGAGCTCTATCTCGATCTGTCTCAGTTGGGACCGCTTCGCGTCTCGCTGCTCTTGACGCAGCGGGGAGTCGAGGGAAGTTTGTTCTCGAATCGCCCCGAGGTCGTTCAGCTCCTGCAAGAACACCTGCCGGACTGGATCGAGCGCCGGCGGGAAGAAACCGGGGCGGATAAACTGTTCTCGAAAGTCGATGCCCGGCTGGCCCGCCACCCCGAACAGTTGCGTCCGCCGGCGTTGCTTCAGCCCGGCGTGCCGGGTCAACCCTGGCCTCGAAGAGTCGATCTGGAGGCTTGACAGGGGCGCGGGGGACCGACAGAATAAGTAAGAGTCAACGTTTGTCGAGTCGTTGGCAGAGCGGTTCGGCAAAGCCGTTGGACGAACATCGTTCTTGCATTCAACCGCATAAAGCGGACCCATGAGGAAAATGGATTGAATTCCAATCGAACGCCAATTCTCCTGTTTTTGCTGATTCTAATAAGCGGCCTCGCGGGCTATGAGGCCTACCAATGGTGGCGCCCCCGTCGGGAATTGAACGCAGTACGCGAAGCACAGCGCAATCTTCATATCGCCGTCGAAGAATATTTCCTTCGATACAATGAGTATCCCATGGCCGTTGATAAGCAGGGCAAAGAGGTCAAAAAAACCGAGGGGTATACGCTGGGACGAGCGCCGTGGAAGCTCCTTTCGACCAAGCCCTCGTCCCGCCGGCTGGTTCCCCTGGCGAAGCAGACTTACTATTGCAGCGACCGAAAGACTTCCTGGATTCTTGCGTTTCCAGGTCCGGACGGTCGGCTGGACGTCGATCTGAAGGCTTGGATCAAGAACGCCCGAGGCAACCGGAAGCGCTATCTTGAAATCCATCCGGAAGGTCTGCTTGAATACGATCCCGCGAACGGCGCCTTGAGCCGGGGGGACATACTTCGGACAGGACCCTGATACCCACCCGCAGGCCGGCTTGTGGTGGGAATCCGGCGGGCACGACTCAAGCAATTTGCTCAACGCGTCGAGAATACTATGTCGAATCGTCTTGAACACGACAGGAATTCGGTCCCGGCACGACGGTCGTCTCCCGCGCGCCGTCGGAGGATCTTTTACTGCGTCGCCCTCGGATTGCCGGTCCTGCTCTCAGCGCAGAGCATGGTCGCCGACACGCTGACCACCACGAGCGGGGAGGTTCTGTCAGGGCGCATATTTCGATATGATGAATATTCCATGATCGTTGTCCTCGACGAGGGAGACCGAGTGGTTGTCCCCCAAAAACAAATCGAGCGGATCGAGCGATCGAAAAGGCGCAACCCGCGCTTCTCCAAGCGGGCGCGTCTTATCCTCTCGGTGGACCTGATTCTCCAGGATGAATCGCCCGAGCGCGTGCTGGTGGCGAGTTTGAAGGACCCTCTGGAGGACGCGCCAAAGCACGATCTGAAAACCGAAGCACAGACGCTGCTATATTTGATGCAGAGCCAGGAACACTATGCCGACGCCTATCGAACCCGCTACCGCCACGAGGGCCGGCGCTATGAATTGGAATACGAGTGCGCCAAGGACTCCCTGGTGCGCCGAAACGTTCTTTCCGGTCGCGGCGTTCAGCATCGAGTTCTCGGCGGATCGGGGGAAGGCAAACAGGCGCTGGAACTGGCCGTGCGCGGAAAGATCCAGGATCGGGAGAGTCTCTTGTCCCGAATTCAAAAGCCCTCGCACGACCCGGTGAGATCGAAAAAGACGATGAAGCGAGAGAAGACGGAATCCCGTCGGCAACCGATCTGGAATCCTTGAAAGGCGGTTTTTTCATGGCCGTTGATTTTCAGCAGCTGACCAATAAGGTCGAAATCCTCTCGCCACTGCCCGAAGTTTGGGACCCGGTGGTCGAGCGGGCCTTGTCGGGAACATTGCAACCTGCGTTGCTGCTGAAATGGCTGGAGCGCGACGTGGCGTTGGCCGCCCGCATCCTGGCCGTGGCCAACTCCGAGCGGTATGGCAAACCGGAGCAGATCGCTACACTGCCCGACGCGCTGCAATACCTGGGCCTCGACATGGTTCAAAATTTGGTCTTGTCCTCCCCCTGCGATATCGAGGAACGGCGCGCCTTATACGGACAAAGACTCGCTTATCTGGACTTCTGGAAGCATTCCCTGGCGTGTTCCATCCTCAGCGGTCTCATCGCTGAACGGGTCGCTCCGGGATCGGTCGAAGAGGCCAAATTGGCCGGCTTGCTTCACGACCTGGGAAAAATTCTTCTCAATCTGCAGGAGCCGGAGGCCGCGCGCCAAATCATCCCCGAGCGGGGACGAAAGGCGCTTTGCCTGCAGGAAGAGGAGATTCTGGGGTGTATGCACGCCGACGCAGGGCAGATAGCCCTGGAAACCCTCTTGCTGCCGAAAGTCTACCCGATCGCGTGCGGACGGCACCACCTGGAATGGGAACAATTGAACCTGGGTTGGGAACCCGATTTGATCGCCGCCTGCGTCAGCCTGGCCGATCATCTTGCCTACCAGTTGGAACTCGGCGACGGCGGCAACCACGCCCGCCTGATGGAAAGTCCGCCCGACGGCTCCCGCATTCAACTGTCGGCCTCCGCTCTGGACGCGCTGAAAAATCAAGCGCGCGAACGATTCGAGGAAGTCGTCGGCGAAGTCCGCCCGGGCACGCTACACATTCGCCGGCAATTTCAGCTCGTCCGAAGAGCGACTTTGACGCTGGGACAGCGAAGCCTGTATCTCAACAAAAACGTCACGGAACTCTCTCGCTTGCAGGAAATCCACGAAGATCTTAATCGCTCATTGGGATTGCACGAGTTGCTCGAACAAATTGCCTTGCGACTCGGCACCATCTTCTCCGCTGAAGTGATCGTTTTCCTGTTGCTCCTGGACGAGCGTCCTCAAATCCGGTTCTTCTCGAAAATCCCAATCGCCGAGCCGTTTATGAAGAAATGCCGAAAGTATTTGCTGGAAGGCCTTCCGCAACGCAAGGAAAAAGCGCGGGAAAAAATTCAGTGCGAATCTCGGTTGCTGGTTCCGGACGCCACCAGCGGTCGAATCCAGCTGACCGCCGTTCGCTCGTCACTCCGACTATCGTTGCAGGGACGAGAAGGTCCGATCGGCCGGCTGGGCTTCTTCAGTAGTATGGCCGGTGTGTTCACCCAGGCGGACGAGAACCTGGCCGCGATCATCGCCGGAGAAATCGCGTTGGCCCTGGATCGCGCTAATTGGATGCGCCGAACCGAGATCCTGTCGATTACGGACGAATTGACCGGGCTGTATAATCATCGCCGCTTCCTGGAGATCCTGGAACATGAGTTTGGCCGCTCCCGCCGCTACAAGCTGCCGCTTTGCCTTTTGATGTTGGACATCGACCATTTCAAATTGCTCAACGACACTTACGGTCACCAGCAGGGAGACCGGATGCTGCGGGCTTTGGCCAAGATCCTCCGGCAGGAAACAAGAGAGAGCGATATGTCAACCCGCTACGGCGGCGAGGAATTCGCCATTGTACTGCCTTCTACCGATCTCACGGGCGGCAAGATCACCGCGGAGCGAATTCGCAAGGCCGTCGAGTCCTATGCTTTTCCCTGCCCCGAGAATCCCTCGCTTCACATGACGGTCAGCCTTGGCGTTGCGCATTACGAAGGAGAAGGCATTACCGAATCCAGCCAACTGGTTGAGTACGCCGACACGGCTCTGTATCAAGCGAAGGCCGAAGGGCGAAACCGCTCGGTGGTCTATGGCGGTTAACCGATTCCTTCTCATTCTGCCTCTACTCATCTCTCTGGGGGGCGTGGGCGAAACTCCCGCCGAAGAGCAGAATCGCACCGAAGCCGATGAATCGGCCGAACGATTCGCCGTAACCCTCGACCTTGCTTGCCGGAGCATCGGGCTTCGACCGGAGGAAATCACCCTTCGGGACGACTACGTGCCGGCGGACTCTTTTCGCCTCTCGGTCTTTAACCGTTGGATGATAACGCCGTTGGCTCTGCCCAGCGAGATCCATCACGGCTCGGTGACTCTTCTCAATCCCTCCTTCACCAAGCGCCTGGGGCAATTGTATGCCTGGGCCGATTTGCCGCAGGCAGGCCGGGCCGCCGCACAGCCGTGCGGAACCCTGAGACAAGGTCTGGCGTCGCTTTGGGACAGCGAGTGGAGTGCTTTGCCGGCCGGGAAACGCCGAGCTGTGCGACGAATTGAGGAAGAATTGCCTGCCGAGATCCAGCGCGTGCTGGCTCGAATGCTTCAGATTCACGCCAAGTTGTCGGGCTGTGCCGAGAATTCATTAGAACCTCTCAGCCGGCGCGAACGTCATCAATTACAGCGCCTCCTCCTGCGGCTTTTCCTCGAGGAAAGCGAGGACCAGGAGGAAATGCGGGAGGAAGAAACCGAGGAGATGCTGCGGCTCGTGGAAAAGAGCGATTGGCGATCTTTTCTTGCATCGGCGGGCGCCGTCGCGCCGGAAATCGAAGCGCTTGTTATTGAAACGTCTAGTGTAACGAATCGGTTGGAATCGCGCTCCGGAATCCTGCTGGATTGGGAAACACCGAACGGGCGAGTCATCATCGGCGGTACAGATCGGCAGGTTTACGAACTCTCCAGCGACCAGCCCCTCCTTCTTCTGGATCTGGGAGGAGACGATGTCTATCAAGTCCGAAGGGGCGAGAACAATCTCTCTGGGGCTTTTGAATATATTATCGACTTGGGCGGGAATGACCGATACGAGGCCGGCACGGGCTCTCGCCTTGGAGCGACCTTTGGAGGATTGTCCCTGCTGCTCGATTGTCGAGGCGACGATCGCTATGAGGCGGAAGCGATGAACTTTGGCGTCGGTCTTCTGGGACTTGGGCTTTGCCTGGACGCGAGCGGCAACGATACTTACCTCTGCAAGACCGGCGCGTTCGGCGTCGGCCTGGCTGGAATCGGCTATTTCGAGGACGCCGGCGGCAACGACCAGTATTTGGGCCACAGCAGTGTCCAAGGGGTGGGCGGACCGGGAGGCGTGGGCGTGCTGGTCGATCATAGCGGCGACGATCTTTATGTCGCCGGAAATGCGTTTGCGGATTCAGTCGCAAGACGCCCCCGGGGCTATATCAACTTTTCCCAAGGCTTCGGCTTCGGGCTGCGCCCCTACTGCTCGGGCGGATTTGGATTGCTCGTGGACGGCTCGGGAGAAGATCGCTACCTGTCCAGCTACTTTGCGCAAGGGTCCAGCTACTGGCTGGGAATCGGCGCTTTGTGGGACCGCGATGGAAACGACTTCTATCAGTCGGTCCGCTACAGTCAGGGCGCGGGGATTCACCTCGGTCTGGGTCTGTTGCTCGATTCCAGCGGTCACGACGTGTACGACTGCTGGGGCGTCGGCCAGGGCTGTGGCCACGATCTGGCGGTCGGCATGCTTTGGGATTCCCGGGGCGACGACCTCTATCGGGGCAGCTGGCTGCGGACCGGAGCCGGGAACGCCGGGGGGTTTGGCTTTTTGATTGACGGTGAAGGCGACGATCATTACCTCACGAGCAGCGTCCAGCGCGAGGGCGAACCGATGGCGTTCGGCTGGGGCAATTGGATGAAAGACCGGGATCTCGACTCGCTCGGCTTTCTCCTCGACCTCGGCGGCGTTGACACCTACAGCGGGCAAGTCGAAGATGCCCTACCCCGCATCGGCGGCAGCGTCGGCGTTTGGGTGAGTTGGCCCGATCCCATGAAAGGCGAAAAGCCATGAGCGATGCGCCTCGACTGGTGGCACTCGACGAGCATCGGCGAAAAAGCATGATTCCCGTTTTCGTGGGAAGCCTCAATGTCTTCACCGCGTTGGCGCTCCTGGCCGGCGGCGGCCTGATCATCGGCTATTTGCTCCTGTTTCAGATTTTATCGCCGAGGACCCAGGCTGCTTATAAACAATCCTCTCAACGAATCGAAAAACGAATCCAGGAATTACAGGACCAACAACGCGCCGCGACGAGCGAGAGCGAAAAGAAATCGTTGCAGCGCCAGATAGACGAGCAAAGACGCAGCCTCGAAATGGTCCGCGTCATGCAAAAACCCCAGGCCGCCGGCAGCAGAGTCCAAGAGGTTGGAATGAAAGGATTCTTTCCCTTTACGAAAGCGGCATTCACCGTCTTCGTTCTGATGAGCATGGCGCTTCTGGTCTGTTCCTTGGCCTTGATCGTCCGGTTTCGATGGAGTCGCCGGGCGTTCCTGGTGCTCTGCGGAATGTATTGCGTGTGGATTCTTGTCGTGGGAAGCACGTTCCTCCTCGCCTACAATCGCGTCATTGCCGAGGCGGTTGCGGGATTGTCGCCGCTTTATGGCGCAACGCCGACCGCCTATGCGAAATACCAAGAGATGATGAGGCAAATCCAGCAACGCAACTTCGCCCTGACGGAGTTGTTCGGCTCGCTGTTTGGACTCTTCTACTTTGGCCTGATGGGCTACCTTGTGTCGAGACCGGAGGTCAAGCAGGACGTCGAGCGGAAAATCGCCAAGGACCTGATGGATTGGGAAAACCTGCCCGAAGGCGGCAAACTGCCGGGAGGAAAACCATGACGCGCAACAGCACGGAAGACCTGGTCCGCGCACTCGGCATCCTGAGCATCGTGCTCTCCATGGTCTGCCTTTGCCAAAACGGCGTATCTGTGTTTTCCGCCGCTTCCATGATGAGCCTGGGACCGGCCATGGAGCAGGTCCAACGCGAGATTCGGGTGGAACAGGAAGCGCATTGCGTCGAACTCGAACGGCAACTCGAGCAGACGGACGACCTCGCCGAGCAAGAGCGCATCCAGCGTGAAATCGAGCAGGCGAAACGCGTGCCGGATATGAGCCAAGCCATGAATCAGTTTATGTCGCCCGCGATGATGACGTTCTCGATGATCGGCGCGGCCTCGGGATTGGTGACCAATCTCATTCTCCTCATCGGTGGCGCGGGATTACTGTTGCTTACCCCTTGGGGGCGAAAGATCAGCTTGCTCGCGGCGATTCTCAAGATCGTCAACATTATCGTGTTCTCCTTGATTCAGGCGTTCGTCATCATGCCGAAGATGAGCGAGGCGATGGGCGAAATGATGAAAACCATGCCAACGGGAACCGGAGGACCGATGCCGGGATTCTTCCCCAAAATGATGGAAATGATGGGCGTAGCTCAGGCCGTGATAACGATCCTGTTCGTTTCGATCTATCCCGTGGTCTTGCTCGTACTGCTGAACTTGAAGGACGTTCGACTCCTGTTAAGCGGCAATTGGCCCCGTCCCCGGGAATCGGGCATGGAAGACGACGACGGCCGCGACGATCTCGCGCCGCGAAACATTCGGGATTACTAGTAGGGTGTCTCGGAATTTTTGACAGGATTAACATGATGATCAAGATTGAATTCAGCCTGGGTATCCTGGCAAGATCGATTTATTCTTGCCATTTCTGAGACATGACACTCTGCGGAAAAGCCGCGCAAACCTGGCGAGTCAGTCTCTCTCCCCCTTACGAAGGTCGCAGACGCGCCGAGGCGGGGGGAGACACAGAGGGGGTTGCTTTTAAGTGCTCTTGGAGAAAAACCCAAAAACATGAAGCGTGCTTGTCTTTCACTGTTTCTAATACTTCTCACGGGATTTTGCCGGGCCGGTGAGGCTTCGCTGGAAGAGCGCATCGACGTGCTGCTGGCGGAAAAGCTCGCCGCTGACGCAACGCGCGAGAATGTGGTTCAGCAGCTGGTCGCGCTGGGCGCGGAAGCCTATCCGATTCTGGCGCGGCGGCTGGAGTCTAAGGACCTGTTGAAGTTTCTGGCCATTCGCGAAGCGCTGATCGAGCTGGGCCCGGCGGCTTCGCCTGCCCTGCGGAGTTATGTCGATACGCCGCCCGGGCATCGCGCGCGGGCGGCGATGAGTATTCTTTCGAAGATCGGCCATCCCGGGGATCTCGAGTTTTTCCTCGAACACGCGGATCATCCCGCTTGGCAACTGCGAGGCGGTGCGCTGCGGGGCATTGGAAACACGGGCGTGGTCTCGGCGACGGTGGAGCAGGCGATTCGGCCGAGGCTCGACGACCCCGATCCTTCGGTTCGCCGCTATGCCGTGCGGGCGCTTGGCAAAACCGGAACGCCCACGTGTTTTCCCCGCCTCGCCGAGTCGCTCGATGATTCCTCCTTCTTTGTTCGCCGCGCCGCCTCGCGCGCGCTCGGCGAACTCTGGCAGCGAAGCGCCACGAGCGAGATCGATCTTATACCGCTGCTAAAGCGAACCGAAAACACAGCCCAGTGGCCCACCCAAATCATCGCGATCGAAACCCTTGGCCGATGCCGCAGTCCCTTATCGGAAGAACGCCTTCGCCAACTGGCCGAAGACCCCGACCCAACCATCCGCCAGGCGGCCACCCGCGCGATAAACCAGAAAAGAGATTGATGGATTGTGTTTTAGGTCGTGTTAGAGCGATTATAGAAGGTTTTATCCTTGATCACCCCCTCACCCTGCCCTCCGTTTGGCTTAACCGGTAGTTGACAAGTTCCTTGATTTTTAGTTAAGATAATGTTGCGGTTCTGTATTTTTGTTTTCCACGGTTGAGGGTGCTGCAAACATCAAGTCTCTTTAGAATGGAATGGGGGAAAGCGAAATGCAAGAATTTCTTCGCGCCGTCTTGATAACGTTTTTTTTAGCCTGTTTGGCAATCCCGTGGGTTGCGGCTGAGACACTTACTCTACCACTCCAACAGTACGGCTTGGGGAGTCTGAAATGTTCTGCATACTCCCCGGATGGGAAGACAATACTCACTGGAGGTGATGCGGGTGCTTATCTTTGGAATGCCGAGACGGGCTCTGTCATGCGGAAGTTCAGCGGTCATAGGTCCGGGATTAATTCTGTTGCTTTTTCTCCCGACGGAGCAAAAATCCTGACGGGTGGTAACGATTATAAGGCAAAGTTATGGGATGTAAACACGGGTGCGGAGATTCGTACGTTTCATACGGCTTATATCTCTTCCATTGCCTTTTCTCCGGATGGGACGAAGGTCCTGACGGGGAGTTATAACGATACGGCGAAGTTATGGGATGCGACCACAGGGGCTGAGATTCGCACCTTTTGGGGGCATCTTTATTCGGTCTATTCTGTTGCATTTTCTCCCGATGGAACGAAGGTCCTGACGGGAAGTTATGATCAAATGGCAAAGCTTTGGGATGCCAATACGGGTGCAGAGATCCACAGCTTTTCTGGGCATACTGACAGCATTTCTTCTGTCGCCTTTTCGCCCGATGGGACGAAGGTCCTGACGGGGAGTTCAGATGACACGGCGAAGTTGTGGGATGTGAACACAGGGGCGGAGATTCACACCTTTTCCGGGCATATGGACAAGATAGAATCGGTTGCTTTTTCGCCGGATGGGACGAAAGTCCTGACGGGAAGTGGGGATTACACGGCGAAGTTGTGGAATGTGAACACCGGTGTGGAGATTAAAAGATTTGCCGGGCATACGTTGGGTGTCCATTCCGTTGCCTTTTCCCCCGATGGGTCAAAGGTTCTGACGGGAAGTTATGATGACACAGCGAAGTTGTGGGATGCCAACAGGGTGGCGGAAATTCGCACGTTTGCCGGGCATACGTCCAACGTTCTTTCCGTTGCGTTCTCCCCCGATGGAACGAAGGTCCTGACGGGGAGTAGCGATTATACGGCGAGGTTATGGGATGCGACCACGGGTGTGGAGATTCGCACCTTTTCCGGACATACAGGCTCTTTTTGTTCCGTTGCTTTTTCTCCGGATGGAACAATGATCCTGACGGGAAGTTATGATGACACGGCGAAGTTGTGGGATACCAACACGGGAGCCGAGATTCGCACCTTTTCCGGACATTCGGGCAGTGTTTATTCCGCGGTCTTTTCTCCCGATGGGTCGAAAGTCCTGACGGGGAGTCAGGATGGCACGGCGAAGCTATGGGATGTGAACACGGGGGCTGAGATTCGCACCTTTTCCGCATATCCGGCAAATATCAATTCCGTAGCTTTTTCTCCTGATGGGACAAGAGTGCTGGCAGGGATGGGTTATATGGCAATCTTGTGGGATCTGAACACAGGCGCGTTGATTCGAACTTTTTCCGGGCATACATTGTATGTCTCTTCCGTTGCCTTTTCGCCCGATGGGACGAAGGTTCTGACGGGGAGTCAGGATAAAACGGCGAAATTGTGGGATGTCAACACAGGTGCGGAGATTGCCACCTTCTCAGGGCATCTGTTCTTGGTTTTGTCTGTCGCCTTTTCACCGGATGGCACGAAGATTCTAACGGGCAGTTATGATCAAACGGCGAAGTTGTGGGATGTCAACACAGGTGCGAATATTCACACCTTTTTCGGGCATACGGACGATGTCTGGTCCGTTGCCTTTTCGCCCAATGGGACGAAGGTTCTGACGGGGAGTTCCGATCGAACCGCGAAGCTATACGATATGGATACAGAGACGGCGATTCGGACTTTTTCCGGGCATACGTCGTATGTCGAATCCGTTGCCTTTTCGCCGGATGGGACGAAGGTCCTGACAGGGAGTTTAGATGACACGGCGAAGTTGTGGGATGTGAGCACGGGAGCAACAGTTCGCACCTTTTTCGGGCATACAGACGATGTCTTGTCCGTTGCCTTTTCTCCCGATGGGACGAAGGTCCTGACGGGGAGTAGGGATAATACGGCGAAGTTGATCGATGTCAACACAGGGGCGAATATTCATACCCTTTTCGGGCATACAAACGATGTTTTGTCTGTTGCCTTTTCCCCCGATGGGACGGAGGTCCTGACAGGAAGTCATGATCAAATGGCAAAGCTTTGGGATGCCAATACGGGCGCAGAGATTCGCACCTTTTCCGGGCATATGAGCTGGGTCTCTTCCGTTGCTTTTTCACCCGATGGGACGAAGGTCCTGACGGGGAGTTATGACGATACGGCGAAGTTATGGGATGCGACCACGGGTGCGGAAATCCGTAACTTTTCCGGGCATACGTCCAACGTTCTATCCGTTGCGTTCTCCCCCGATGGAACGAAGGTCCTGACGGGGAGTCAGGATGACACGGCAAAGTTGTGGGATGTGAACACAGGGGCCGAAATCCGTAACTTTTCCGATGGGAATCTATCTGTATTTTCCCCTGATGGGATGAAGGTCTTAACGGCAGATACTTATCATCGAAGGATAAAATTGTGGGATATGACTACGGGTGCGGAAATTCGCACCTTTAACGGGGATTCGTATGAACTCACGTCCATTGCCTTCTCACCCAATGAGGCAAGAGCACTAACAGGGAGTATGGACGGTACGGCCTTTCTCTGGGAGCTCAATCCGCCCCGAGCGATTGTGATTGCCGGGGGTGGGGATTATACGAACAACGCGATAGCGGATCAGGTCGATGAGCTGGGAGCGTATGCGTACAAAACGCTGAAGCGGCGGGGGTATGAGCCGGAAGATATTCTGTACCTGTCCGCTTTCAATCCCATCGATCCCGAAGAACCCACCAAACCTTTCAAAGACGCCGATGGGGACGGCCTCAACGACGTAGACGCCTGGGCGACGCTGGAAAACCTCGAAGCGGCGCTGATAGGCGAGTTTGCTCAGGGTGCGGGGCGGCTGATGATTATTCTGCTCGGTCATGGCTACCGAACGGGCGAGATCATGGCCTATGAGATCAACCACGAACAGGCACTTCTGTCCACAACGCTCGATGCTTGGCTGGACAATCTCCAAACGAACTACCCGGTGGATGTGACGCTCGTCGTGGACTGTTGTTACTCCGGCGAGTTCACCGTTGACTGCCAAGGAGCGCCATCGGGTCGCAAGCGCATCGTGATCGCCTCGACCGGACCCTACAATGAAGCGGTGTTTCTGCCGCCGCCCGATCTGACGTCGTTCATGTACGCCTTCCTCGGCAGTGCCTACATGGGCAACTCGATGGGCGAAGCGTGGCGCTCGGGCAAGCGCTTCTTCGAAGAGTTTCCGGTGGCGGCGCAAGTGCCCGAGATTGTCGACGATTCGACCGGGACACTCAACGCGGATCGGGAATTCTTCGGGGCAACCTGGGCCTATGGCGTGCAGTCGACACAGGATGTCAACCAGTTCTTCCCAGCATTTGAGGATTGGACAGCCAATACAACGGTTTCACCTAGCGATGAAGTCACCCTCTGGACGGAACTGCTTCCCGGTCAAGATCCCAACGAAGTGGTCGCCGTGATCCGCCCGCCCGCGCCCGAAGTGATCGCCGGTGATCCGGTCACCAACCTGCCGCACTTGTATCTCGAACCGAGCGCGGGCATTCCACAGATTTGGGAAGTCACGGCGGAAAATATCTTCACCGACTTCGGCCAGTATGTCGTTTCCTTCACCGCGCGGTTCGACTACGAGCGCGTTTCGAATCCGGTCTTCACCCGCATCACGGTCTCGGAAGGGCTCGACCCGGACACGACGCCGATCCGATCCGTGCTCGCCATCGGCGAAACAACCGATCCTAATCTGTCCAACGCGTTTGAAGTCATCGGCCCTTACGCCTACAGCGTCTATCTTGACCGCTTTCAGGATGACTCGGGCATTCATCACCCGGAGTGGATCGAGTACCAAACGCCTTACCTCGACTCAGACCGGGACGACACGCCGAGTTCGGCGGCGCTGGCCAGTGCGATCAACGGCATCGCCACCGATGCGCGGGTGTATGTTCACCTGATTGCCGACAGCGCCACGCCGGGCGAGCTGCAACTGACCACGTCCGGCGACACAATCTCCGCGGCGGCGCTCGACGCGCTGCTGGACGATCTGCAAACGCGCCAGGAAGCAACAGTCGTCCTGATTGTCGACGCACCCTATTCGGGTTCCTTCCTTTCGGTATGCAAAGCAACGGGCGACCAGGAGCGAGTGATTCTGACCGGTGGCCGCTCGACCGATACCGCCCTATTCTTATCAGGCCCCGTCCCGAGCTGCTTCACGCACAAGTTTCTCGGCGCGACCTACCAGGGCAATCACCTGAAGGACGGCTACCGCTCGGGTCGGGATTTTTTCCGCACTTTTCTACTCGACGCAATCAAGCCGCAGCTGGACGACAACGGCGACGGCGTATCGAACAAGTACGATGGAGCGTTAGCGCAGACCTTGTTCCTCGGCCGCCGGTACGCGTTTGCCGGGGATGAAGCGTCCGAGCTTCCGTTTGTTCTCAATGTCAGTCCTGAAAAGACGACAGTGCCTCTCGGCTCTCCGGTGGGCCTGACAGCGCAATTGATCGAAGGCATCACACCGACGCGCGTGTTCGCGCAATTGGTTCCCGCGGGCGTGGAGTTGACGGGCGAGCCGATCAGCGAGCTGGACGAGATCGAGTTCACGCGGGACGCGCCGGACGGCTGGGCGTGGTCGGGATCGTTTACGAGTCCTGCAAGCGGCGGCACGCACATGGTGGCGGTGTACGCCGCGTATCCCGACAGTGCGACCGAGGATAAGCTGAGCAACGCGGTGTTCGCCGCGTTGGGCGATCCGGCGGGGGATAGTTATGAGCCGGACGATACCTCATCGCTGGCTAATCCTTTCTATATCGGTGGTGGCGCGCAAGCGCACACGATTCACACCGCGACGGACGAGGACTGGGTGTATTTCGATGCGATCGAGAATCTGATGTACACACTCCGAGCGGACGATCCAGGGACGGACTTGGACGTTGCGCTGGAAATCTATGCTGCGACGGATCTTGTCACGCCTCTCGATAGTTATGATGACGAGGGTGCGGGCACGGCGGAGGTGCACAGTTGGCTGGCTGTGGATCACGGGCGGTTTTATCTGCGCGTGACGAACGCGGGCAGCGGCGCGCCGACTGATACAGGTTACTCCCTTGAGATTGTGCAGTCGACGGGCGTGACGAACGGTACGGCGGTGGGAGTTTCCGAAAACCAGATGCAGGTGAGTTGGACGCCGGGCGTGGGACGCACAGTGCTTGGCTTTTCGGTGCAGCGCGCGGCGAGCTTGTACGGCTCGTACAGTGCGGTGGCCAGTGTGCCTTCGGGCGTGACGGAACATCTCGATGGCGGCCTGTCGCCCGGCACGCTTTATTACTACATGATTTTCGAGTACGACGAAGACTGGAACCAGGGCCAGCTGACCTCGCCCTTCTTCGGCACCACCCTGCCCGATCTCGACGTAGAAAACTGGATGCGATACTAACATCGGAGAGGTGATTTATGCCCTCCCGAGTATTTCTTGAAAGATTTGCCCTCGATCAGTCCCTCACCCTGCCTGCCAAATTTATTGGAGTTGACAAGTTCCTTGATTTTTGGTTAAGATAAGGTTGCGATTCTGTATATTCTTTTCTGCGGTTAGGGGGACGCAGGCATCCGGTCGCTTCAGAATGGAATAGGGAACGAATCATGCGGGGATTTCTTCGTGTTGTTTTGACCTCGATTCTTTTGGCCTGTTTGGCCATCCCGTGGATTGCGGCGGACACACTTACTACTCCGCTGCAACAGTACGGGCTGGGTACGTTGGAATGCGCTGCCTACTCCCCCGATGGGAAGACTATTCTCACTGGGGGCGGCGGGGGTGCTTACCTTTGGAATGCAGAGACTGGATCTGTCATCCGATACTTCCAAGGCCACGCACAGCGCATTACTTCCCTGGCCTTTTCGCCCGACGGGACCAAGATCCTGACGGGGAGCATGGATTGCACGGCGAAGCTCTGGGACGCCGCAACCGGGACCGAAATCCTTACCCTCCCGGAGCATATTGCCGGCGTCAACTCCGTAGACTTTTCCCCGGACGGAACAACCGTTGTGACGGCATCGGGCATCTTTGCGAAACTCTGGGACGCGGAGACGGGAGCGGAGATTCGCACCTTCTCGGGGCATGGCCAGGGCGTCCTTGCTGTCACCTTCTCGCTGGACGGGACAAAAATCCTTACAGGCGCTGAGGATTTTGGGACTGGAACGGCCAAGCTCTGGGACGTGGCAACCGGGACCGAGATACGAACCTTCTCGGGGCACACAGGATACGTTGTTGCCGTTGCCATTTCACCCGACGGGACTCAGGTTCTGACGGGGAGTTCGGACAATACCGTGAAGATCTGGGACGCTGAGACTGGGGACGAGATTCACACTTTCGCCAGTAGTGTCAGTAGCGTCGCCTTCTCCCCCGACGGCGCCCAGGCGCTCACTGGGTGGACCGGCGGGGCGCATCTTCGGGATGTGGAGACGGGAGACTTGATCCACACTTTCTTGACCGGCAGCAAAGTGGTTTGCTCCGTCTTCTCCCCCGACGGCACGAAGATTCTGACAGCGTGTGAGAATGGCGCGGTCAGCCTCTGGAACCCGACGACTGAGACAGTGATCCAAAGCTTGCCCGGACATTGCGATGCGGTCGGGTCCGTCGCGTTCTCTCCTGACGGCACGAAAGTCTTGACGGGCAATGGAGACAACAGCGCCAGGCTTTGGGACTCGGTGACTGGAAAACTGCTCACCCTCTTCGCAGGGGGTAAGACTGTTGCCTTTTCGCCCAATGGAACGAAGGTACTGACGGGGATAGTCGGCCAAGCGAGACTCTATGATGCGACAAGTGGTGTGCTGATCCGGACCTTCCCCACGCCAGCCAGCCCTGTGAATTCCGTCGCTTTCTCGTCCAACGGGACGAGGATACTGGCTGCGGGATTAGCTTACAATGACGTGGACCTATGGAACGCAGAGACTGGTGCGCTGATCCGCACGTTCTCAGGTCATTCCGGTGGAGTCCAGGCGGTCGCCTTTTCCCCCGACGGGACAAAGGCTCTCACGGGAAGCGAAGACAAAACCGCGAAGCTCTGGGATGTTGAGACGGGAGCAGAGATTCACACATACCCCGGGGACACCTATGTCAGGGCCGTTGCTTTCTCCCCTGACGGTGCACAGTTATTGACGGGAGAAGGCAGCACTGCGAAACTGTGGAACGCGGCGACAACCGAGGGCCCAATCCAAACCTACTCCGGCTACGCGTTCTCGGCCGCCTTTTCGCCCGACGGGACAACTATCCTGACGGGAGGAACAAGCGCGGCGAAACTCTTTGATACAGCGACCGGGGTCCTGCTCCGCACGTTTGAGGGACATACCGACCACGTGAGATCCGTAAGATTTTCGAACGACGGTACGAAAGTACTCACAGGAAGCTATGACGGCACCGCCCGCATCTGGGAGCTTAATCCTCCTCGCGCCGTCGTCATCGCCGGAGGGGGAGACTACACAGGCAATGCGATTGCGGACCAGGTGGATGCGCTGGGCGCGTACGCGTACAAGACCTTGAAGCGAAGGCAGTATGAACCGGAAAACATCCTGTACCTGTCCGCTTTCAATCCGATCGACCCGGAAGAACCGACCAAACCCTTCAAGGACGCCGATGGGGACGGTCTCAATGACGTCGATGCGTGGGCGACATTCGAGAACCTGGAAGCGGCGCTGACCGGCGAGTTTGCTCAAGGCGCGGGGCGGCTGATGATGATTCTGCTCGGCCATGGCTACCGCACGGGCGAGATCATGGCCTACGAGATCAATCACGAACAGGCGCTCTTGTCTACAACGCTCGACACCTGGCTCGATGATCTTCAAACAAACTACCCGGTCGACATCACTCTCGTCGTCGATTCCTGCTACTCCGGCGAGTTTGTCACCGACTGCCAGGGTGGAACCGGTGGTCACAAACGCATCGTGATTGCTTCGACCGGACCGTATAATGAAGCGGTGTTTCTGCCGCCGCCCGATATGACCTCGTTCATGTACGCCTTCCTCGGCAGCGCCTACATGGGCAACT
>Ga0272444_10001535_pt1 | contig 22133 bp, 14 predicted proteins | sample SSMForm13_FD_201033 | JGI IMG/M metagenome (GOLD analysis project Ga0272444, IMG submission 201033) | Marine sediment archaeal communities from Little Sippewissett salt marsh, Falmouth, MA, United States - SSM-Form-13 | ecosystem: Environmental > Aquatic > Marine > Wetlands > Sediment ...
AAAAGCGGGAGCGCCGCTAAGCGCCCCCGCCTTGGGTTTCAGCTCTGTTTAGCAGCCGCAACCGTCGTCGTCGTCATCGTCGTCGTCATCGTCATCATCGTCGTCGTCGTCATCGTCGTCATCATCGTCATCATCATCGTCGTCATCATCGGTAGTGTCATTGTCGTCATCGTCAACGGTGTCATCATCGTCGTCATCGACGGTGTCATCATCGTCGGTCAGAGGGATGCATTCGTCGCTGGCTTCGACGCATTCTTCGTTCGAAGCGCAGGGATCGCCCGAAGACTCACAAGAATCTTCATCTTCGTCGCAGATTTCCACGCCGGTGCAGAAGAGGCCGTCATCGGTGCAGGGATTACCGGAGTGACCGCAGTTGTCGAGCAATTCCATGCAGGTTTCGTCGCCATTGCAGTAAAGGCCATCATCGGGGCAGGGGTTGCCCGAATGCACGCACTCGTCGTTGTCTTCATCGCATGATTCGTCACCATTGCAGAACTGGCCGTCATCACCGCAGGGATCGCCGGTGTGGCCGGTGCAATCGCGGGAAACGCAGATTTCATCACCGTTGCAGAACAGACCGTCGTCACCGCAGACGAAATCGTTGCGGTTGGACCAATCGGTCTGGGAGGAGGCCGGGTTGCAGATTTCGCAGTCATTGCTTGTGTTTACATCGCCGGAGTCGTAGCAAACATCGCCGATGTAGCAACCTTTGCATTCATGGAAGATGAAGTCGCCGTAAGTGGCCGGATCCAACACAACGGCATCTTCGGGCCAGAAGCCTTCATCGGCTTTGGCTGCGGCATCGTAAACACGGAAGGCCAAGCCGATGGTCTCACCCAGGTCGCCGATCATTTCGGTTCCGGTGAAGTCAATCTGGAATTCGTATTGGACGTTGCCGTTGGTTGTCGCGGCGGCGCCGGTCATGTAATTCGGCATCGTGTTGGTGCACTGACTCGCCGCATCGGAAAGGTCGTCATAGATGGTGACGTAGGAAGTCGTCCAGGCACAGGTAGCGTCACCGGCATCGGTGCCACCGCAATAAACAGAGTAGTAGCCTTCGTGACCGCCGGGGCACTCGGTCGGCCACCAGTCGTCGTTGTTGTTATCGAAGTAAATACGCATCGAGTCGGCGAGATCCATTGAGGTGTCGCCGGTGGCGTCGACGGCGATATACAAGTAGTCGCCATCGCCCATCATGTAAACGGTGAAAGGTTCGGTGTCGGTGCCGGGCATATCCAGCACGGTCGCATCGTCATATTCGCCGGCAGTGATCACGCCATCGATAGTCGGCGGATCATTGGTGAAGCTGGCTTCGGTCGTCGGCCAAAGCGTTTCAATCAACTCAACACCAACAACGTGGTCGGATGTGTCTTGCGACAAAGCAAGCAACACGCCTTTGTTGTAATCGTCCAGTTCAGCCGTAAATCCCAAACCGCCGGCCAGACCTTCTCCACTGGTCCAGGTATCGGTAATGGAAACGCCGGTGTAGCTGCCGGCAACCGGGTCGAATTGGTAGATCATGTCCGGATCCTGGGCGTAAACCCAGAGCCACGGACCATCATCACTGACGTCATCCCAAGCCAGACCATACGTGCTTGTTTGAGCATTGGAAAAAGAGTTGATAACGGTACCATCGCGGCTGATTTCATAAAGATTTTTGTTGTAATTGCTGACCCAGAAATGGTCGGTATCCGGATCGTAGGCCATGCCGCGGCAGATTTCGATGCCCGAAGGGCCGGGGATCGAGCCGACAACGGTACCGTCGGTCTGGAACTTATCGATGGTTTCGTCGTCGCTGGCGTAGAGATACGTGCCGTCGAAGGCCATATCACGCCAGCCCCAGGTGCCGGATGTGCCCTGGCTAAAGCTATCGACCTGGTTGCCGTCTTGGTCCAAGACGTAAACGAAGTTGTTGCTGCTGCCGCTGTTGCCGCCGCTGACGTAAATGTAGGGGTAAGCAAAAGCGACACCAACCAGGTGTGTGTCACTTACCGTGCTACCGACATCGTAATCGAATAACACATCGCCGACCGCCTCGATTTCATCGACAAAGACACCGCTGTAGCTGCCGGCTGGCGCTGCATCATTGACTGGTCCCGAGGCAATCAGAGTCGTTGCCAAGCCTGCGAGCAGTACTGCCGAAAGGATTAAAATCGTTCTTCGCATCAAAAGATCCTCCCTAAGTTAGGGGTTGATTTAAAGCCAATACACATTTTGATAATAATTCAATCCACGAATATAGCATTGACAATTTGTAGAACTATCACAGTACGCATAGTAAGTTCAATATGGTTTTTGAGTAGAAAACATTTTTCGTTGCTAATTGGGGTGAAATTCATTCGAGTAACTGGTTTTTCCGTTTTGCGATTGCTCGGAGCTGTTAATATAGCTGGATAGCGAATTGTTCTAAAAACTTCTGTTTTGAATAATCAAACGTGAGATGGAATTCGCCTTTCTCCCATCATAACTCGCAGGTGTAATAGTTCTTTTTACATAAGTTCTTTGTTTTTGGAGTGACTCTAGATTAATTCTAACTATATGAATAATAATGTTAAATATTACGTAATAAGTGAAAATGATACTAAAAATAAAAAGAAAGGCAATTTTTTCATTGACCAATTCTCCCTATCTGCATATATTAGCGCGTCCGAAGGGCTGCCACGGTTTTTCGGCAAGGTACCGGATAGCAGTCTGGTAACAACTGTTGAGGGATGATTTTGCATGGCCCACCGGGTTGAAGTTGGCTTAAAAAAGCAAATATCAGACGCGATTGGCGCGAAAATAACCCGTCAGATTCGTGAAAACCTCCAATTGAAGGTGCAGAGCGTTCGGGTTATCGATGTCTATACCATTGATAAACGGATGAGTCGCGAAAACCTAGAGTTGGTCGCTGAAGTTCCGTTTACGGACCCGGTTATCCAAAAATCATCGGTAGGTTCGCCCTTAGCGATTGAATTCAAATGGGATTGGCTTGTCGAGGTCGGTTTCCGCCCGGGAGTAACCGATAACGTCGGGCGCACGGCGCGCGAAGCGATCAGCACATTTCTGGGTGTGAATTTTAAAGGCGATGAAGCGGTTTACACGAGCAAGCAATATTTATTGCGCGGTGAATTGCAGAAAGATGATGTCGAACGCATTGCTCGCGACTTATTGGCTAATGAACTGATTCAACGCTGGACGATCGTTTCCAATAAAAAATTCAACAAGCGCAGTGGCTTACGCGCTTATGTGCCGAAAGTCGAGATTGAGACCGAACCAAAGGTAAAAAAGATCAGCTTGAAGACCACCGATCAACGGCTGATGAAAATCAGTCGTGATCGGACCTTGGCGCTTTCCCTCGAGGAAATGAAAACCATCCGGGATTATTTCAACGATCCCGAGGTCGTGGCCCGTCGCCGCAAGGTTGGACTGGGAAGGCAGCCGACCGACGTTGAGTTGGAAGCGCTTGCGCAAACCTGGTCGGAACACTGCAAGCATAAAATTTTCAACGCAGACATTGTTTACCAGGAAGGCAGTCGGCAGGAAGTCGTACACAGCCTGTTCAATACCTTCATTCGCCGCAGCACCAGCCGCATTCGTAAAATGAAGGGAACGAAAGACTTCTGTCTTTCCGTGTTTGTCGATAACGCCGGCGTAATTCGCTTCAACGACAATTGGTCGTTGGTCATGAAAGTGGAAACGCACAACAGCCCGAGCGCCCTTGATCCCTACGGCGGTGCGCTGACAGGTATTGTCGGCGTCAATCGCGATCCGTTCGGCACCGGGCGCGGCGCCAAATTAATTTTCAACACCGACGTGTTTTGCTTTGCCAGTCCGTTTTACAACAAACAGATTCCGCCCAGGTTGCTGCATCCCAAGCGTGTGATGGAAGGCGTGCGGGAAGGCGTGGAACATGGCGGCAACAAATCGGGTATTCCAACTGTCAACGGTTCGGTCTATTTTGACGAACGTTTTCTCGGTAAGCCACTGGTCTTTTGCGGCACCGGTGCGATCATGCCGGCGGAAATCTGTGAAAAACCAGGCGAGTCCAAACAAGCCGAGGTTGGCGATCAAATCGTCATGGTCGGTGGCCGCATCGGCAAAGACGGCATTCACGGCGCCACCTTCAGCAGCGAAGGACTGCACGATCAAAGCCCGGCCACCGCTGTGCAGATCGGTGACCCGATTACACAAAAACGGATGACTGATTTTTTGTTGCGCGCACGCGATTTGTGCCTTTACAACTCAATTACCGACAACGGCGCCGGCGGTTTGAGCAGTTCGGTGGGCGAGATGGCTCGCGACACCGGAGGCTGCTGCATTATTCTGGACAATGCCCCGTTGAAGTATTCGGGTTTGCATCCTTGGGAAATTTTGCTTTCCGAAGCGCAGGAACGCATGACAGTTTCCGTGCCACCGGAAAAAATTGATGAATTTCTGGCGTTGTCGGAAAAAATGAACGTCGAATCCACAGTCTTAGGTGAGTTTACCGACACCGGTTTGTTTGAAGTCATTTATGACGATAAAACCGTAGCGGCGTTGGAAATGGATTTCTTCCATGACGGCGTTCCGAAAATGAAGTTGAAGGCCAAATGGAAGCCGGTACGCTTCCCGGAACCGCGTTTCCCCGAGCCGGGTGATATTGCCGCCGTATTAGCACGGCTGCTCAGCCGACTCAACATTTGTTCGAAAGAGTATTTTGTGCGCCAATACGACCACGAAGTGCAGGGCGGCAGTGTTGTCAAGCCGATGGTCGGGTTGGAAAATGACGGCCCCAGCGATGCTGCGGTGGTTCGTCCTTTGCTGGACAGCTATGAAGGTGTTGTGATCGCCCACGGATTGTGCCCCAAATACTCGGATATCGACACCTACCACATGGCGGCCAACGCCATCGACGAAGCAGTACGCAATGCGGTTTCGGTCGGTGGCGACGTCGACCACATGGCAGGACTCGATAACTTCTGCTGGTGCGATCCGATTCAGAGTAAAGCCACACCCGACGGTCATTACAAGTTGGCCCAATTGGTGCGCGCCAATAAAGCACTCTACGATGTCACCGTGGCTTACGGCATTCCTTGCATTTCCGGCAAGGATTCAATGAAGAACGATTACCATATCGGCGATGTGAAAATTTCGATACCGCCAACGTTGTTGTTCACCGTGGTCGGCCGGATTCCGGATGTGCGTCGCTGCGTGACCATGGACGCAAAAAACCCGGGCGACCTGGTTTACCTGCTGGGGTATTCGCGCGATGAAATGGGCGGTTCGGAATATTTCAACGAGTTGGGTTTTGTCGGCAACAAAGTGCCGCGCCTGGAACCGGATTACAACATCGAATTGTACCGGCGCCTGCGCGACGCGATGCGCGCCAACATCGTGCGTTCCTGTCACGATTTGTCCGACGGCGGCTTGGCGGTGGCCTTGGCCGAAACGGCATTTGCCGGCGGGTACGGCATCAGCGCTTATTTGAGCCGCGTACCTTACGAAGGCGTCGAACGTGACGACTTCGTACTGTTTTCCGAAAGCCCAGGACGGTTGCTGGTGACCGTACGCCCTGAGCATAAAACCGCTTTCGAAGAGCGGATGGTCGATTCAATGTACGCCGAGATTGGTCTGGTGACTAAGGATCCGGTGCTTGAAATCGTCGGTGTTAACGGCCGGGTGCGTTGCCGGGTGCCGGTTGGTGAGTTGAAACAGGCTTGGCAACGTACGCTGAACTTATAACTGACGCTAGGAGAAACATTGGGTGACTTGCGCGCCATCGTGATTGCCGGAAACGGTACCAATTGCGAAATGGAGATGGCTCACGCCTGTCGTCTGGGCGGTTTCGAACATGTCGATATCGTATACATCCATGAGATTCTCAACGGTGAAGTCAATATTGAGGACTATCATTTACTTTGCCTGCCCGGTGGTTTTCTCGACGGCGACGATCTTGGCTCAGCCAAAGCTGCCGCGGTGAACTGGCGCTACGCGATTTTACCGGACGGCAAAGAATTTTCCGATGCTGTTTTCCATTACGTTGAAACCGGTAAATTGATCATCGGCATCTGCAACGGATTCCAATTGTTGGTCAAGCTGGGGCTGTTGCCTGCATTGGATATGGTGTACTTCCAGCAGGAGGTCACCCTCACATTTAATGACTCCGGCCGTTTTGAAGATCGTTGGACGCACCTGAAAGTGAATCCGAAAAGCCCGTGTGTGTTTTTGGACGGGATCGATACCATGTATCTTCCCGTGCGGCATGGAGAGGGAAAATTAATTCCCGCTTCCAAAGACGTTTTGAAAAAAATGACCGATCGCAATTTGATCGCGATGCAATACGCTACGCCGAATGGTGAGCCGACCATGCGTTATCCGGCCAATCCGAACGGATCGGCGGAAGCCATTGCCGGTATTTGCGATGAATCGGGACGCGTGTTCGGTATGATGCCTCATCCGGAAGCCTTTTTGCATTACACCAATTTTCCGCGTTGGCAGCGGTTTAAAACAATGCCCGAAGAAGGACAGGGCGTTCCGATTTTCCGCAACGCTTTCAACTACTTGAAAAAACATTTTTAGGGCTTGTCATGCCACAAGAATCCTATATTACTCAGGCGCTTGGCCTTCCGTTTGACTTGCTGGAAGAAGCTTGGACCAATGAGGATGGTCCCGGCAACGAAGAATTCCGAGTCATGCAACGCTGCTTGTTGGTGCTGGGCTATCCCTCCGGTGAAAATGGACGTGCCTGGCTCGACGGAGTTGTCGGTCCGCATACACGACGTATCTTGAAGCAATGGCAGAGCGATAACGATCTGCCGGTGACCGGGCGTTTCGATGAGCCGAGCCGCGAGCTGTTGTATCAGCAAGCGGCAGAATTGCTGCGTTCAAAGTCGGAAGAAGCGGTTATCGGATATTCGGGGCAGTTGCAGCGTGTGGCTGCTATTTCTGAGGTTGCCGGTAAAACGGCAATCTATTATTACCTGACCGAGGCGCGAAATCGGGTAGATGAGGATCTGGTACCGTTTTTTCTGGCTTTAACTGTTTTCCCCAGCCAGGGACGTACGGTTGCTACGCTTGATTTGGATGATTTCCAGCGGCGTTTGGATGACGGAGAAAATCCGATAGAAGCTCGGATTCAGGCTTCGCGATTTGGTTTTCTGCAACTGAAAGCAAAAATTTATCAACAGGCCGATGGTTTGGACCTGCAGTGTGTGCAGGCATTTGGCGATATATCTTATCATCTTGATATCATTGCCTATTTTTTGAAAAACGATGAAGGCCTGAGCAAAGCGGCTGCAAGTCATGATGTTCAGGCTATTGCCAATTGGTTGCAGGAGCGGGGTGCTGAGGACAATGATCTCACCGCTCGCCTAAGGCAAACATTGCAAGAGGTGCGTGCTTGTTTGGATAAATAAGCGCTCAAACCCAACATCAAACACCCTGAACCTTCATCTGCTTTTCTCGAAAAAATGTTGAAAAAAGTAAATTTTCGCTTGCAATGTCTTCGTATTTTACGTATTTTGTCCGCCCGTTACATCTTTTGGCCTAGCCGAAAGTCTGAAATATTGCGTCGATACCGGGCTAATACTGAGGCGGGTGGTGCCCCTCGGTTGTCCGGAAGGAGTTTATCGTAATGAAGACGTTCAGCGCAAAGCCCGGTCAGGTTGAGCGCGGATGGTATGTGGTTGATCTGAACGAGAAAGTTCTGGGTCGCGCTGCCAGTGAAATCGCCAAGGTCTTGCGCGGCAAGCATAAGCCGACCTTTACGCCGCATGAGGACGTGGGCGATTTCGTGATTGTGATCAATGCGGAAAAGGTGCTACTGACCGGTCGCAAAACGGAAAACAAAATGTACTACAGCCACTCGCAATATACGGGTGGGCTGAAGTCGATCAATGCGAAGAAGCTTCTGGATAAAAAACCGGAGGAACTGATTCGACACGCCGTTCGGGGCATGCTGCCGAAAAACAATCTGGGCCGCAAATTGCTCAAAAAATTGAAGGTCTATACCGGTTCTGCGCATCCTCATGATGCCCAGCAGCCGATTCCGTTGGAATTTTAGGGAGATTGATGATGTCCGAAACGCAACGATTCTACGGCACCGGCCGCCGCAAGTCGTCGGTTGCGCGTGTCTGGCTGACCCCGGGGACGGGCAAAGTCGTGATCAACAAACGCGATGTCGATATATTTTTCACCCGCAGCACCGCACGCATGGTCATCATGCAACCGTTTGAACTGACCAACACCAGTGGCAAGTTCGACGTGCAGGTCAACGTGAGCGGTGGTGGAACCAATGGCCAGGCGGGCGCGATCCGCCACGGCATCAGCCGCGCGTTGTTGGATTACAATCCCGATCTGCGCCTGACGTTGAAAAAAGCGGGCATGTTGACCCGCGATGCGCGCGAAGTTGAGCGCAAGAAATACGGTCGCCGCAAGGCCCGCCGTCGCTTCCAGTTCAGCAAACGCTAAGATTTACATTTATTCGTCGATCGACAAGGGCCAGCCTGCGGGCTGGTCTTTGTTTTTTTAAGCGCAATTGCCGTCGCCTCAGATACAGCCTACACTTACATGGTTGAGTAGTGAGAGGTCGGCTCCGCATGTGGAATTCTGGTTGGTTGCCTACTAAATATCGGTTGACGATTTTTTTCATCATCATCCTATGTCTTTTTCTTTCGGCTTGCGGTAACGACGAAAATGATTCGTTCGCTTCTGAAACAGACGACGACCAAACGCCGGTTGATGACGATACAGCCGACGATGATACCGACGACGATGACGAATCACCCGACGACGATACTCCACCCGATGACGATACACCCGACGATGACTCAACCGATGACGATTGCGACGAGCAGGATATTTGTGATCGTGGCGTCAACGAATGCGGCGAAGAATGGACCCTGCAGCAGTGCCTGGATTGGTACGCCGACGAGACAAATTGCTATGATTTGCAAGGTCTGATTGCCTGCGAATGCGCATGCTTGCCCGAACCGACATGCGATGACTTTTTCGCCTGTCGCCAGATCTGTTGCGAGCAGCATTGTCCTGAAGTTCCCGATCTTCCCAATGAACCGCCGATCCCCGGCATTCCCGGTCAAAAAGAAGAGATGCCGCCGGTGGTCGCCATGAGCGCGGAGGAGACGGAAAGCGGATTGTTGGTCAGCGGAGGCGGATTGGAAGTGAAAGTCGCCTTCGATCCGTTTCATGTTGAGGTGGTGCGGCAAAGTGATCGAGGAATCCTGCTGTCGACCGGAAGCGACGATGCAGAAGGCAGCGGATTTGCCCCCATCGCCGTCACGGAAGATCGTGGTTTTTACTGGAACACCTTTTATTGGGGGTATCGCGGTTATCGTCACCGGGAGCAACCCTGGGCGCACGGCGAACGAGTACTTCGTTATCAGGCAGAAACCGACCGCGTTGTGTTCGACGTTAAAGATGCAGAAAATCGCAGCCGTACACTTTTTGCAGTCGGACCTTTTTACGAAAACGCCGTCCGGCTGGCCACGGCGGCGAGACCGATTGACGACAGCAATGTCATCAATCGTATCGCTATGACCTTTCAGGCTCCGAGCGATGAAGCCTATGTCGGTTTCGGCGAGCGGTTCAACGCCGTCGATCAACGCGGCAACACGCTGGAAACCTGGCTGGAAGAGGGTGGCATCGAGCCTGGCGATTTGCGTCCGTTGTTGGAATGGCTGTTGGAAATCGAACCGGAATGGACCTTGCCCGGCGGTTACGACGCCAGCTATGCGCCGATGCCGTTGTTTTTATCCAGTCTCGGCTACGGTCTGCTGGCCGATGTGCCCCACGCCAGCCACTTCGACCTGGCCGATTCACACGACGATCTATGGCAGATCAAAGTGGAAGCACCCGAGTTGTCGCTGGTCGTTTTCGCCGGCCCGACGCCCGCCGACGCGCTGGCGCAATACACCGAGCGTACCGGCCGCGCGCAAGTGCCGCGACATTGGGTTTTTGCACCGTGGCAGATGTTTCACGGCTACACCGCCGATGCGCTGCAGGATTGGGGCGAGCGTTTTCGGGAAGAGGATATTCCAGTCAGCGTAACCCATGTCTGGACGGACATCACTCCGGGCGGCGGTTATCGCAACGACATCCCCGGCATCATCGCCGGCAACGAGTTGTGGCATGACCTGGGCTTCAAGGTGTTGTGCTACCTCAACTGCCGCGTCGATATCGATCGTTTGCCCGATTGGTGGGAACAGGGCGACCAGATGGGCGTGTTCACCAAGACCGCCGACGGCGACAGCTACATTCAGCAGGTTCTGGTCAACCTGATTCATCAAATCACCTACAACATCAGCCTCGTCGATTATTCCCATCCTGACGCCGACGAGTTCTGGCACATGATTTTGCAAGTGCCGATCGACCTGGGCTTCGACGGCTTCATGCACGATTTCGGCGAATACACACCGCCCGACAGTTACCTGGACGACGGCCACGACGGCGAATACTGGCACAATCCCTATCCGCTGATTTATCAACAATCGACTTACCGCTTTTTCCGCAATTTCGACGACGACCCGGATGACGGACTTGCGCCCGACTACGTTTACTTCCACCGCTCGGCCTATGCCGGTTCGCAAAATTGGGCGTATGCCATGTGGAGCGGCGATCCGGAAGCCGATTGGTCGGTTTCGGACGGTTTGCCAGCGCAGGTGTGTGCGGGGCTCAACGCTGGTCTGTCCGGAATTCCGTTTTGGGGGAGCGATACCGGCGGATTCCACGCTTTTCTCGTTCCCGCGCCGACGGTGGAGTTGCCGATTCGCTGGTACGAGTTCAGCGCCTTTTCCGGTCTGATGCGCGATATGACCGCCAACGAATTTTCGCAGGGCAGCCGTATTTTCGTGCTCGACGATCCGCAGTTGACCTACGTTGTGCGCCGTTACCAGAAACTGCGTACGCAATTGGTGCCCTATATCGTCAACGCTGCCTGGGAGCACCGAACGACCGGTTTGCCTCTGATGCGGCATCCGTTATTGCATTACCCCGATGATCCGCAGGTCTGGCAGGTCAAGCGGCAATTTCTGCTCGGGCGCGATTTCTACGTTGCGCCGGTGCTGGCGGAAGGGGCGACTACGCGAACGCTGTACCTGCCGGAGGGCGATTGGATCGAGTTATGGGCGCTGACCGAGTATGACGGCGATGTAGCCGGCAATGGCTCCGGCGGTTTTCGTTTGGGCGGACAGCCGATCAACGGCGGGCGGGAGATTATCGTCGAGACGCCGCTGGACGAAATCCCCGTATTCGTACGCTTAGGCGCGGTTATTCCGCTGGTCGATCCGGCCGTCGATACCTGGGCGCCGGCCGACCCGCCGGTGGGCGTCGAGGTAACCACTGCCGCTGATCTTGCGCATTTGCTTTACGTATGGGCGTTTCCGAACGGCGAGTCGTCGACCGTACTGGCTGATGAAAGCCTGTTGACCGTGGAAGGGTCGGGCAGTGGCGTCACTATTACCCGCACCGCTGACCCGGATGATGCTGAAGTAGTTGCGCAGGTCGTGTGGCCGGCAGGATTGGCCGCCCCGGCAAGCGTAAGCGGTTTGACCTATGTGCCTGATGCCGACCCGTTGCAACTCGCCGCCGGTGAATGGACCTGGAGTCTTGCGCGCAATGCCGTCGCTTTGCACGGAGCACCAGGGCAAAACGACTTTTTTATTGAAGCGGGGAAGTAAACAAGCGCCATGCGATATGTACGTACCTTGCTTCTCATTTTATCGGCGGTCGCTATCTCAGCCACGATCGTTTCGGCAGAAACATGGCCGGTTCTTTCCTGGCGTCAACCGCAGGCAAAGTTGGATCTGAAACCCGATTTCATGGAAAAACTGTTCGGTCCGACCGACGTCAACGCCGCCCTCGGCAACGGACGCATGGCGGCGGGCGTTAACGAGGCGGGCACGGTCAGTGTCATCAAATGGCCGCGACCGTCGTACCACGACCAGGTACGTTACCTGACGATTTCGCGCAAACTGCCGCGACTGGGCGCACGCGAAAACGACGGCGTGTTTTTCGGAATATTGTTTGCCGAGGAGCCATATTGTTTGTGGCTGCGCGATGCCGATTACATCGAGCAGAGGTATTTTACCGATACGAACATTTTGATAACGAGTTATATCTTCGTGAATGAGGGCCTGAAAATTGTAGTCTTTGATTTCGTCGACGCCGATAACGATGCGCTCGTCCGCCAGGTCACTGTGAATAAAACTATCAACGATGCAATAACGCCGACGGGGTTGGTCGCTTTTGCCAATCTAGCGCTGTGCCAACGAAAAATTCCATACGCACCGGTTGCCGATTGGTTGTTCGATTCATGGGCGTCGGATTCATTGGTTTACGACGCCGAATCCGATCTACTGATTCAAGACAGTGCCGAACGTGGACTCCAAGCCGATCCGGTCGCTGCGGCGATGGGCTTCTGGGAACCGAGCAGCGGCCATCAATGCGGTCATGACGGCGGGTTGGGCGCTCAATCGGCTTACGCGGACGCGCAAGACGGCGTGTTATCCGGCAGCGATACGGCGGACGGGCAGGTTGATGCGGCGCTGGTTACACCGTTGCAATTTGATGATCGGCAACTAACGCAGGCGACCTTTTTTGTTGTTTTTGCCGAACAGGCCGATGCAGCCAGAAAACAAGCGCAGTCTTTGCGTAGCGTTGATGCGACATCGTTGCTGATGGAAACCGTTACGCGTCATCGTGAATGGTTGGGGCAAGCCTGCCTTCCGGATACTGACGATGAAGATGTATTGGCCGTTGTCAAACGGGCGCTGTTGCTCAACGCGGTTGTGCGCGATGAAAGCTCGGGCGCTCTCGGTTGTTCGGTGGCCACGCAGCCGCCTTATGCGCTGGATTGGTCGCGCGACGGCACCTACATGAACGTTATGCTCGACATGGCCGGTTACACCGATTGGGTCGGCGTGCATAATTTGTTTTATGCGCAAACGCAACGGCAACCTTTAGGCAACTGGGATATGTGCGTTTACGGCGACGGTACGCCCGGCGGCCCGTTGTTTTTGGAATTGGATACGATGGGGCTGACGGCCTGGACACTGTGGGATCACTATCGGTATCTGACGGGTGACGACGCTGCTTTGTATTTGGATGAGGTGTATCCGGCGATTCAACGCACCGCCGACTTTTTCGTTTGGTGGCGCGATCCGCGCACGGGCTTGCCGCTGCCCGCTTTTGAATCGGATTTCCCGATGCCCGCCAGTACGTTGTTGAGCGCGTCGATGGCTTGGCTGGCGTTGCGCGTTGCACAGTCCGCCGGAGAAATACAAGGCGAAGTGTCGGCTAAGTTGCAGGCGTGGTCGGATCGCCAAATGGAGTTGAACGAGGCGATCTACGAATACTATTTCGACTCACAACAGCAGGTCTTTCTTGCCGATGCCTATACCTTGGCGTACATGATTTATCCCGTCGAGTTTTTGCCGGCGGACGATCAGCGCATGCAAAACACTGCGGAAGCGATTTACCAGTGGTTGTTGCCGATTCTGCATGGCGAAACCGACGGCGGCAGTTACCTGGGATTGATCACCATTGCCCTGGCGCGCGCGTGGGAAGGCGATGCGGAGAAGATGGCGCGACTGGATGAAGCAATGGATTTTCTAGTCCATGCCATTCCCACGCCGGGCACGCATCACTACGGCGAGTGCTTTGTCAATCTGGGCGATCGCTTTGAAACGCGCACCGGCATTCCGCACCCGATGACCGCCGCACTGACCTACATCACCGCCGCCGAAATGTACGGTATAAAATGTCCCGACGACGATTCGACTGACGACGATGATGCGGCGGATGATGACGATACGACGGATGACGGCGACACGACGACCGATGATGACGATGTGGAAAACGATGATGACGACGGATGCGGTTGCTAGCTTCCCTGGTAGAAATCACACCACTTGGTGATCGGGCATTCGTCGCATTGCGGCTTGCGCGCTTTGCAGATGCGGCGGCCATGGAAGATGATCACGTGCGAGAACATGGTCCATTCTTTTTTCGGAATCAACTCCATTAGATCGAATTCAATTTTCACCGCGTCGGTGTTGGTTGTCAGGCCGATTCGTTGCGTGATGCGCGAGACGTGAGTATCGACGACGAGGCCGGGCGTGTCGAAGGCGTTGCCTAAAATGACGTTAGCGGTTTTGCGACCAACACCAGGCAGCTTGACCAGGGCGTCCAGATTTTCCGGCAGCTTGCCGTTGTGGTTGTCGATGATCGCCCGCATTGCGCCGCGAATGCTTTTGGCTTTGTTGCGGAAAAAACCGGTCGAGCGGATGTCGTCTTCCAGTTCCTCAACCGGAACGACGAGGTAATCTTGCGGTTTGCGGTATTTCTTGAACAGGTCTTTGGTGACCGCATTAACGCGCACATCGGTGCATTGCGCCGACAAGATCGTTGCCACAAGCAACTCCAGCGGATTGGAAAAAATGAGTTCGATATGCGCATCTGCATTAAGCTTCTTCAACTCGCGGTAGGCAGCTTGTGCTTTCTTTTTAAGATCCTGGCTCATGGTTTCCTCCGGGCGAAGTAGTCGGCGATGCGATCGACATCCCAGGCGGTCATGACATCGTCAGCAGTCAACCAGCCTTTACGGGCGACACCGACGCCATAGCGGATGTGGTCGAAGCCTTCGATTTCGTGCGCGTCGGGATTGATCGGAATAGGAATGCCCAGCTCCTTGGCTTTGCGGCAATAGCGCCAGTCAAGATCGAGGCGATAGGGGTGGGCGTTGATTTCGATGGCTGTACCCGCCTCGGCGGCCGCTTCCAGCACGGCGGAAAGATTGAGCGGATAACCGTCGCGTGAAAGCAACAGCCTGCCGGTGGGGTGTCCGAGAACAGTGGTGAACGGATTCTGCACAGCGCGGACGATGCGCGCGGTCATGGTCTTTTCGTCCATCTTGAAAAGCGAATGCACCGAGGCGATCACGAAGTCGAAACTCGCCAGAACTTTATCGTCGTAATCGAGCGAACCATCGGCGAGGATATCGGATTCGATACCTTTAAAGATACGGAAAGGCGCTAACGCTTCGTTGAGGCAATCGATTTGTTCGTGCTGGCGCTTGATGTCATCGGGTTTGAGACCACCGGCGTAGGCCGCAGTCTGCGAGTGGTCGCTGATGGCGAGATATTGAAAGCCCTGGTTGCGACAAGCGCGAGCCAGTTGCTCGACCGTGTTGGCTCCATCGGAAAAATTCGTATGCGCGTGCATGATGCCTTTGATGTCGTCGACTTCGACCAAGTGCGGAAATTCGTTTTCCATCGCATATTCGACTTCGCCCAAGCCTTCGCGCAGCTCCGGCGGTATGGTGGTCAAACCCAGCTTTTTATAGATATCATCTTCGCTTTTGGCTTTGAACGGCTTTTCGCCTTTGAATAAGCCGTACTCGTTGAGTTTATAGCCTTTCTTTTTTGCCAGGCCGCGCAGAATGGTGTTGTGATCTTTACTGCCGGTGAAATACATCAGCGCCGGTGCGAATTGCTCGTCGGTGACTACGCGTAAATCGATGGCGATGCCGTTGCCGAGAACCACGGACGATTTGGTCGGGCCGTGAGCGACAACCTCGTTGACTTCCGGGTGTTTGACAAAAACGTCCATCAATTTTTCCGGCTTGGTCGAGGTGGCGAGGATGTCGACGTCTTTGATCGTTTCCTTACGTCGTCGCATCGAACCACCGATTTCCAACTGTTGTGCCAGGTTTGATTTACGTAAGGCGGAAAGTATTGTTTTGGCTGCGGCTTCGCCGACCGGATAGCGGAAACGCCCGCTGTATTGCGAAACACGCTTGATGCCGGCCAGGATATTGTCCTGGGTTTTTTTGCCGAATCCTTTGAGGTCGATCAGTCGGTTTTCCAGGCAGGCGTATTCCAACTCGCCCAGCGTCGTGATGTGCAACTGTTCATAGAGGACTTTGACTTTCTTTGCGCCCAAGCCCGGAATTCTCAAAATTTCGAAAAGCCCCGCCGGGAACTCGGCGCGCAATTCATCAAGGTAAGGCAACGATCCATCGGTGACCAGTGTGTCGATTTTTTCGCTCAGCGCTTTGCCGATGCCCTTGATTTGCCCTGCGTTCGCTTGTTCGGCCAGCTCATCGACGCTGCCGTCCCAGGCGCGAATGATGCGCGAGGCATTTTCGTAGGCGCGAATTTTAAAGGTGTTCTCACCTTTCAAATCGAGCAGCATGGCAATTTCTTCCAATGCCTCGGCGATCTGCTTGATGCTGATTGTCAACTGATTTTCTCCTTCACATGGCTGTGGAGCGCCATGATACCTCAAACTGTTGTCGATAAAAAAGCTGTTGCACCGCAAGTTGAATAGGATTACTTTGCCGCAATCGAAAACGAAATGATCTGGGAGCGTAACGAGATGAAAATTGCGGTGATCGGCGGCGGCAGCACGTACACCCCTGAATTGGTCGAAGGTTTTATCGAACGGGCCGAAAAGCTTGGACTCAGCGAACTGATGTTGATGGACATCGATGCTGATCGACTACGCATCGTCGGTGATTTCGTCAAACGGATGGTTGCCCACGCCGGTAATTTGTTCCGGGTGACAACCACCGACAATCGCACCGAAGCGTTGGAAGGCGCAGGTTTTGTCAGCACGCAATTTCGCGTTGGTCAGCAGCCGGCCCGTCATCAGGATATTCTACTCGGCCTGCGCCACGATCTGATCGGGCAGGAAACAACCGGCATCGGGGGCATGGCCAAGGCTTTGCGCACGATTCCGGTTATCATTGAAATTTGCAATGAGATGGAGCGGGTCGCGCCGAATGCCTGGCTGATCAACTTCACCAATCCGTCGGGGCTGATCACCGAGGCGATTCTCAATTACACCAATCAAGAAAAATGCATTGGCCTCTGCAATGTACCAATCGAAGCGAAGATGACTGTCGCCAAGCACCTGGGCGTACCCGAAGAGGACGTCGACATGGACGTGGTCGGCTTGAATCATCTTGGTTGGGTGCGGCAGGTCAAGGTGAAAGGCGAGGACATCAGCGAAAGTCTGATGACTTTCCTGGCTAGCGCAGAAGGCCCGGCCAACATTCCCGATATCGATTTCGCGCCGGAGTTGATCAATGCATTGAAAGCGATGCCGCTTTACTACAACCGTTTCTATTACAACACCGAACGCGTGTTGGAAGAGTTGAAAAACAAACCGCAGACCCGCGCCGAAGAAGTGATGGAAATCGAGAAAAAGTTGCTGACCAAGTATATGGATCCCAAGCTTGTCACCAAGCCGTCCGAGTTGGACAAGCGCGGCGGGGCGTATTATTCAAAAATCGCCGTTGATGTGATGGATGCGATTGTCAACGACCGCGGCATCATGCACGCGGTCAACACGCGTAACGACGGTGCCATTCCGGGTTTGCCTGACGAAGTGGTCGTTGAAACGATGGCGACAATCGATAAAAACGGTGCTACACCGCGCCCGACCTGGGAGTTGGATCCGTCGATGCTGGCATTGATTCAGCGAGCCAAGGCTTATGAAATTCTGACAATTCAGGCGGCATTGAAGAAAAGCTACGATTTGGCCTTCAAGGCGATTTTCACCAATCCGGTGGGTCCAACAGCCGACCGCGCCAAGCCGGTCTTGGACGATTTACTCAAAACCAATCAACTCGAATACAAATAAAAATCATCGCTGACATTTACTGCAGAAAAAGGTGCTGCGCCCTTGTTGCACGATACGGTGGATCGGCTTGCCACATTGTGGGCAGGGCTCACCTTCGTCGCCGTATACTTTGAGAAAGCGCTGATAACCGCCACATTCACCTTCGCAATCCATGAAGTCGAAAATGGTGGTGCCACCGTATTTGATCGCCTTGCGAAACACGCGACGGGTTTGTTGATGCAGATGTTTGATTTCCGCGGGCGACAGTGTTCCGGCGGGTTTGCGGGGATCGATTCCGGCGAAATAGAGCACTTCGGAAGCGTAAATGTTGCCGAAGCCGACGATGCGATCCTGCCGTAGAAGCCAGGGTTTGATCGGCGTCATACTGCCTTTGAGCATTTCAGTTAACTTGGCCAGGGAGAAATCTTTCGATAACGGTTCGACTCCCGGCGGCGCCCATTGTTCGGGTTTGTCGCAAACGCGCATAACGCCGAAGCGGCGAGAGTCGTAGAAATCCAGGCGGCCGCGATCGAGAATAAATCGTGCACGCAGGTGGCGTTTATTCAATTTCGTTTTGCCGCTCAGCCAGATCAGCTTGCCGGTCATGCGCAGGTGCACGCACATCCAGAGCGGGTTGTTGCGCTTGGAGAGGTCAAGCACAATTTCTTTACCGGAGCGGAAAACGTTGCGGATTTTACGCCCGTTCACCCGTTTACCGTCAAAGGCTTTCAGCTTGGGATCAAGAATATTAACGAGCCGGATGCGGCGATCGGTTAGATGCGGTTGCAGCGAACGGACGACTGTTTCGACTTCGGGCATCTCGGGCATGAACAGCTCCTTGTGTTCTTTTACTATAAGCACGGAGGCGAAAACAGCCAAGACAAAGCGCTTTGATCTTGCAAAAAAAGGGGTGTTGCTTTAGATATAAATCATCCATTTGTGCAACCCTTGGGAGTTATTGATGAGCGACATTATCTGGCAGCCGTACGGCGACTATCTCGAGAAGAGCAATATCACGCGGTTCATGCGCAAGCACGGCATCAAAGATTACGATGAGTTGGTAAGGCGAAGTGTTGAGGACACCTCCTGGTTCTGGGATGAAGCGCTCAAAGATCTGGGCATCGAGTGGTACGAACCCTACACGAAAGTGCAGGAAGGCGGCTTCCCGTGGGCCAAATGGTTCATCGACGGTAAAACAAATGTCGTACTGAATTGCATCGACCGTCACGTCGCTGCCGGCCGTGGCGACGATCTTGTTTTGATTTATGAGGACGAGGGCGGCGATGTCCGTCGCATGACCTACAGCGAGATGGACCGCGAAGTCTGCCGAGTTGCCAATGCACTGCGTGCTCGCGGTGTCGGCAAAGGCGACATGATCGGTATTTACATGCCGATGGTGCCGGAAATTGTAGTCGCGTTTTTCGCTGTTATAAAAATCGGCGCGGTCGCCATTCCGGTATTTTCCGGTTTTGGCGCAGCCGCTTTGTCAGCCAGGTTGGATGATGCCAAAGCTAAGGTTCTGTTTACCGCCGACGGCACATTCCGTCGCGGCAAGCCGGTGCCGGTCAAAGACGAGGCCGACCGAGCTTTGGTCGATGCGCCTTCGGTAACAACGGTTGTCGTGTACAAACGCACCGGTGCGGACGTGAACATGAAAGAGGGGCGTGATGTCTATTGGAATGATTTCGTCGCTGACCAGCCCGACTGCGCCGAAACCGAAGTCATGGAAGCCGAGGATTACTGCCTGATCATTTACACCTCGGGCACGACCGGCAAACCCAAAGGAACCGTTCACACCCACGCCGGTTGCCTGGCGCAGATGGGTAAGGAGCTTGGCTACGCTTTCGATTGCAAACGCGAGGATCTGTTTTTCTGGTTCACCGACATCGGTTGGATGATGGGGCCGTGGGAGATGATCGGCGTACAGATCTTCGGCGGTCAGTATTTCTTGTTCGACGGCGCCCCGAATTATCCGAATCCGGATCGGCTGTGGGAAGTCGTCGAACGGCACAAGATTGTGACCTTGGGTATCAGTCCGACGGCGATCCGCTTGCTGATGGGCTATGGCGACGAGTACGTCGACAAGCACGACCTGACTTCATTAAAATATCTGGGATCAACCGGCGAGCCGTGGGATCCGGACAGCTACAAGTGGTTTTTTGAAAAGGTCGGCGGCAAGCGCTGCCCGATCATCAACATTTCCGGCGGCACGGAAATTGTCGGTTGTCACCTTTCACCGCTTCCGATCACCGCGCTGAAGCCGACTACCCTGCGCGGCCCGGGCCTGGGTATGGACGTCGACGTATTCGACGAAGACGGCAACTCCATTTCTACCGGCATCGGTCACCTGGTTTGCAAACAGCCGGCACCGTCGATGACCAAAGGCTTTCTCAACGATGCGCAACGCTATATCGATACTTACTTTTCGCGTTTCGATAACGTCTGGTTCCACGGCGATTGGGCCGAACGCGACGAAGACGGCTTCTGGTTCCTGCGTGGTCGCAGTGACGACACGATCAAGGTCGCCGGTAAACGCACCGGCCCGGCGGAAATTGAAAGCGCGTTGCTGGAGCACCCGGCGGCGATGGAAGCGGCGGCGATCGGCGTACCCGATGAACTCAAAGGTGAAGACGTGGTCTGCTTTGTCGTGTTGCACGACAACTATGAAGCGAACGAAGAATTGCGCGACGGGCTGAAAGGACAAGTCGTCAAGCTGTTGGGCAAAACGCTGCGTCCGCGTCAGATATATTTCGTCGGTGACCTACCCAAAACGCGTTCGGCGAAAATCTTGCGCGGTACGATCAAACGAAAATTCTTGGGGCGCGATCTGGGTGACACCGCATCCTGCGCCAATCCCGAGGCGATCGAGGAAATCGGCAACGCCAAATAAAACGTTTAGATAATGCCGGCGTGCAGAAGGTCGTGCAGGTGCAGCATGCCGGTGACCCGCGTCGGATCGTCCTTGTACACCAGCACGCAACTGATGGAATTCTGCTCCATGATGTGAGCAGCGCGTGAGGCCAGCGCGGTTTCCGGAATTGTCTTTGGGTCGGTGGTCATTAAATCGGCGGCAGTGCCGGTGCTGAAATCCATCTTGTTTTGCATAGCACGACGCAGATCGCCGTCGGTGACGATGCCCTGCAATTGACCGTCTTCGTTTTCCACCGTCGTTGTGCCCATGCGCTTGGCGCTCATTTCCAGCAAGACTTCGGTCATCGGCGAATTCAGTTTAACGCGGGCGACGTCTTCACCGCCGTGCATCAGATCAGATACCTTGATCAGCAACCGTTTGCCGAGCGAACCGGCGGGATGAACGCGGGCGAAATCAGCCTCGTTGAATCCGCGGCGCTCCAACAAAGTGACGGCGAGAGCATCGCCCATCGCCAATTGTGCGGTTGTGCTTGCCGTTGGCGCCAGACCTAACGGGCAGGCTTCCTGTTCAACATGCGTATCCAGTACTGCATCGGCAACGCGACCCAGGCTGGATTCGGTCGAACCGGTGATGGCGACGATCTTTAGGCCCATACGCCGCAGGGCAGGTAGCAACGACAAGGTTTCGTCGGTTTCGCCGCTGTTGGAAATGACGAGAACGACGTCGTGCTTGTAGACCATACCCAGGTCGCCATGCGCCGCTTCCGCCGCGTGTAAAAAGAAAGAAGGACTGCCGGTGCTGGCCAGAGTAGCCGCGATTTTTCCGCCGACCAGTCCGGATTTACCCATCCCGACGACGACGATTTTTCCTTCACAACCGTAAAGAATCTCGACGGCCTGGCGAAAACTTTCGCCAAGTCGCTCTTGCACTTTGCGGATGGCTTCGATTTCGATTTCCAAAACGCGTTTGGCGGTGTCAAGCGTATCCATGGTCGCGACCTCGAATTAATGATGACCGTTTTCGATCAGACCTTTTACCCGCTTCAAGTCGTTTGGTGTGTCGACGCTGATGGTATCGTACTGGGTCAGTGGGCAGATTATACGGATGCCGTGTTCCATTGCGCGCAATTGTTCCAGCCGTTCGATCTGTTCCAGGTTGCCCGACGGCCACTGTGTATATTCAAGAAGAAAGTCACGTTGATAAATGTAAAGGCCGAGGTGCTTCCAATAGTCGGGACGTTCGTCGGGAGTTCCGGAAAAACCGGCGTGACCGCCGCGCAGGTTCATCAGGCCGCGGGCGAAGGGAATAGGCGCGCGGGAAAAATAGAGGGCGAAGTCATTAAGGTCGACCACAACCTTGACGCAGTTGGAGTCGAAAATGTCGTTGGTCTCGCGGATCTTTGCCCGCAAGGTGCCGAAGCGCAGGTCGGAATTTGTTTTGAAAGGCGCCAGGGCGTCGTCCAGCATTTTCGGGTTGAAAAGCGGTTCGTCGCCTTGCACGTTGACGATCAAATCGGCATCGAGGTCGGCGGCTACTTCGGCGACGCGGTCAGTGCCACTGGCATGGTCGGCGCGGGTCATGGCAACGTTGCCGCCAACCGCACGGACGGCATCGGCGATGCGCTCGTCGTCAGTCGCGACGATGACCGAATCCAGTGCGT
>Ga0272444_10001538_pt1 | contig 22110 bp, 18 predicted proteins | sample SSMForm13_FD_201033 | JGI IMG/M metagenome (GOLD analysis project Ga0272444, IMG submission 201033) | Marine sediment archaeal communities from Little Sippewissett salt marsh, Falmouth, MA, United States - SSM-Form-13 | ecosystem: Environmental > Aquatic > Marine > Wetlands > Sediment ...
CCAACAGGTCGAAGCCGCGGTTGGGGATGTAGTGTTGCAGGCACTCGATGACGATGCCGTAGCCGAGCAGCGACAGGTACTTGGCCGGAACAAAGCCGCGCTCCGGCCAGCCGGCATCGGCGAGAAACCCCAGCACCAGAAAGCTGGCGGCATGCACCAGCTTGTCGAAGTGGGCGAACGGCAACTCCGCCGTCATCTTCGGCGAGAGCATGGCAATGCTGGCGATCAGCAATGCCAGGCCAAGCAGGATCTGGAAGCCGGCCGAGTTACAGCGGGTGATCGGCATGGCTCAGGACTGGGCCGCGTCCTCGCGCGCGATCGCGCGGTAGCCGATGTCGCGGCGCATGAACATGCCGTCCCAGTCGATCTGGCCGGCCAGCTGGTAGGCGGCCTGTTGTGCCTCGCGCACACTGTGGCCGAGCGCGGTGGCACACAGCACGCGCCCACCGGCGGTCACCACCTGGCCGTCTTTTTCAGCAGTGCCGGCATGGAACACCTTGCGGTCCTCTTCCTCGGCTTCCGGCAGGCCGCTGATCGGCAGGCCCTTGGCGTAGCTGCCGGGGTAGCCGCCGGCGGCCAGCACCACGCCGACCGCGCAGCGCTTGTCCCACTCGGCAGTCTGTTCGTCAAGCTTGCCCTCGAGGGCCGCCAGGCAGTGCGCCACCAGGTCGGAGCGCATGCGCAGCATGATCGGCTGGGTCTCCGGGTCGCCGAAGCGGCAGTTGTATTCGATCACCTTGGGCGCACCGCCCTCGCTGATCATCAGCCCGGCGTACAAAAAGCCGGTGTAGGGACGGCCCTCGGCGGCCATGCCCTTCACCGTCGGCATGATCACCTCGTCCATGATGCGCTGGTAGACCGCATCGGTGACCACCGGGGCGGGCGAGTAGGCGCCCATGCCGCCGGTGTTGAGACCGGTGTCGCCGTCGCCGACGCGCTTGTGGTCCTGGCTGGTGGCCATCGGCAACACGTGCTCGCCGTCGACCATGACGATGAAGCTGGCCTCTTCGCCCTGCAGGAATTCCTCGATCACCACGCGGCTGCCGGCCTCGCCGAAGGCGTTGCCGGCGAGCATGTCGCGGATCGCGTCCTCGGCGGTCTGCTCGTCCATGGCCACGATCACGCCCTTGCCGGCGGCCAGGCCGTCGGCCTTGATCACGATCGGCGCACCCTGCTCTTGCAGATAGGCAAGTGCCGGTTCCACCTCGGTGAACACCTGGTAGGCGCCGGTGGGGATGTCCTGGCGTGCCAGGAAATCCTTGGTGAAGGACTTGGAGCCTTCCAGTTGTGCCGCCTCGCGGCTCGGGCCGAAACACTTCAGGCCGGCCGCCTGGAAGGCGTCGACCACGCCGATCACCAGCGGTGCCTCCGGGCCGACGATGCTCAGGCCGATGTCGTTCTGCTGGGCGAATTTCACCAGGCCGTCGATGTCGTCGACCGCGATGTCCACGTTCTGCAGCTTGGGCTCGAGCGCGGTCCCGGCATTGCCCGGCGCCACGTACACGGTGTCGGCCAGGGGGGATTGCGCGGCCTTCCAGGCCAGGGCGTGTTCGCGGCCGCCGCTGCCGATGATGAGGATGTTCATAGTGTTCGCGTCCGTGGTGGGAATTACAGCGGAGAGGCCGCGAATTCTAGCCGAATTGGACTGCCTTGGGCAGGCGCGGGCTGTACGCGGTGTTCAGCTTTTCGGCGTCAGCCGGTACACGGGTTCATCCAGCCGGGTCAGGCCGCGTTCGGCAAAGCGCGGGTTCTCGGCGAGGATGTCCAGCCGCGCCACTTCGCGCACCTCGTACGCGGCAGCGTAGTAGCTATGCACATCGGCATCGCTGACCGCGAACGGCGGGCCGTCCATCTGTTGCTGGTCGTAATCCATGCCGACCAGCAGGATGGGCGCAGTGCCGGGCAGGATGGCCTGCAGGTGGCGTGCGTAGTCGGCGCGCATCTGCTGCGGCAGGGCGACCAGCGAGGCGCGGTCGAAAACGGCGCCGATCTCGGCCAGGTCGGCCTTGCACAGCGCAAAGAAATCGCCGCACAGTATGCGCAGCCCGTCGACCTCGAACACCAGGAAGTCGCCCTGTTCGCGCACCTGCGGCTGCAGCTGGTTCTCCTCGAAGAAGGCCTGCACCGCCAACTCGCTGATCTCGATGCCGAGCACGCGGTGGCCTTGGCCGCGCAGCCACAGCATGTCGCGGCTCTTGCCGCACAGTGGAACGAACACCTCGCAACCGGGCCGTGCACCGAGTTTCGGCCAGTGTGTCTGCAGGTGGCTGTTGATGTCGTCCTGGTGAAAACCGATCTGGTTCTCGTTCCAGCGTGCGATCCAGAACTGGTTGTCCATGCGTATCCCTGGGTTGACGATGCATGTTGCAGGTGTGCGAGTGTATCCGGGGCGCCGCCGCAACGGGCCGTCTTCGAAGAGCATCGCTGGATAGGTGCCCAGGGCGGGCTGTTCCCTGGCTATTTCCAGAATCAATCGGAATAATTCGCTATCAGAGGCCATTGTTGCACGGCATCATATGCCAGCCCAGTTAATGAATTGCGGAGCAGTCGCATGTCGCGCAGCCCATCACCCACCCTGGTTCTCGGCTCCGGCATCTTCGGCCTGATCCTGTGTCTGGGTATTGCACGCTTCGCCTACACGCCGATGTTGCCGTACCTGCAGGCGCAGACCGGCCTGAGCGACAGCCTCGCCGGCTGGCTGGCGGGGTGGAACTACCTGGGTTACCTGAGCGGGGTGCTGCTGGTGACGCGCCTCAAGGACCTGCTGCTGAAAGACCGCCTGTACCGCATCGGCCTGTTACTGGCGGTGGTCACAACCGGCATGATGGCGCTGTCAGACCATCCGGTTCTGTGGGGTGTGAGCCGCTACCTGGCGGGCCTGTCCAGCGCGGCCGGACTGATGCTCGGCTCCGGGCTGATCCTCAACTGGCTGATTCGTCACGGACATCGGGGCGAGCTGGGCCTGCACTTCACCGGCCTGGGCATCGGCATCGTGGTCGGCGGCTTGGCGGTGGAACTGGCTGCGCGTCATCTCGATTGGGCGCAACAGTGGTGGTTGCTGACCGCGCTGGGCGCGTTGCTGGTGATCCCGGCCTGGTTCTGGTTGCCCTCGCCGAAGGGCGGCAAGCCGCTCAGCCAGGCGCACCTCGAGGCGGCGCAGGAGCCTTCGCGGTGGTGGCTGTGGCTGTTGCAGGCCGCCTATTTCTGCGCCGGATTCGGCTATGTGATCAGTGCCACCTTCCTGGTGGTGATCACCGAGCAGTCGCCGCAACTGCAGGGGCAGGGTGGTCTGATGTGGTTGATTGCCGGCCTGGCCGCCTCACCGGCGACCCTGGTGTGGGACCGGGTGGCGCGGCGCCTCGGCTACGTCGCCAGCCTGCAGTGGGCCTTCGTGTTGCAGATCATCGGTATCCTGCTGCCGGTGCTGTCCGGCGAGCTGTGGGCCGCGATCCTCAGCGGTGCACTGTTCGGCGGCACCTTCATCGGTATCGTCAGCCTGGTGCTGACCATGGTCGGACTGCGCTACCCGGCGCATCCGGCGGCGATCATGGCCAAGCTGACGCTGGGATACAGCGTGGCGCAGATCGCAGGTCCGATCATCGCCGGTGAGGCGGCGGAGGCCACCGGCACGTTCAACGGTTCCTTGTTGCTGGTGGCAGGCATCATGATCGTCGGTTGGTTGTGCCTGGCGTTCATGGCGCGTCTGCAGCGCATCCAGCAAACCAGGGAGGCATGAAAATGTACACAGTGATTTTCGAGGTCTTTATCCGCGACGGTAAGCAGGACGACTATCTGCAGGAGGCGGCGCGCCTGCGCGAGCATCTGCCGCAGATGCCCGGTTTTATTTCCATCGAGCGCTTCGAGAGTCTGTACACCGAGGGCAAGCTGTTGTCGCTGTCGTACTGGGAGAGCGAAGAGGCGATCGCCAACTGGCGCGAGTTCGAGGCGCACCGCGCGGCGCAACAGCGTGGCCGCGATGAGGTGTTCGACAGCTACCGCATCAGCGTGGCGCAGGTGCTGCGCCAGTACTCCGACAGCGAGCGCGCACAGGCGCCGCAGTGATCAACGGTAGCTGATGATGCCGCGCTCGGAGCCTTCCACGAAGGCCACGATGCTCTGCTGTTCGGCGGTGAGCTCTTCCGCCTTCAGTTGTGCCAGCGCCTTGGCGGGACTGAGACCGTCCTGGAACAGCACCTTGTAGGCGTGCTTGATCGCCTTGCGCTGCGCAGCGTCGAAGCCGTTGCGTTTCAGGCCGACCACATTCAATCCGACATAGCGTGCGTACTGGCCGTTGGCCATACAGTACGGTGGGATGTCCTGGCGCACGCCACTCACCCCGCTGACCATCACATAGGCGCCGATGCGGCAGAACTGGTGCACCGCCACCTGGCCGGACAGGAAGACGTGGTGATCGATCTGCACGTGGCCGCCGACCGCGGCGTTCGGCGCCAGGATGTTGTGATCGCCGAGGATGCAGTCGTGGCCGATGTGCGAGTTGTTCATGAAGTAGTTGTGGTTGCCGATCACGGTGCCGTGTTCGGTCTTCACCCCGCCGCTGATCACCACGTTTTCCTTGAAGTGGTTGTGATCGCCGATGCTCAGCGGCTTGGCCTTGTCGGGCGAATAGCTCAGATCCTGCGGCTCGGCACCGATCGCGGCGCCGTGGCACACGCGGTTGCCGCGCCCCATGCGTGTCGGCGAAAAGATACGGACGTGGCTGTCGAGCACGCACTCCGCGCCGATCACGGCGCCGGCATCGACGATGCAGAAGGGACCGATAACGGCACTCGGGTCGACCCGGGCCTGGTCGCTGACAATGGCGGTGGGATGGATGTTGGACATGCTGTTTCGCGCTTGACAAAGACTCTGCGCATTATGCCGCAGCCGCGGCCTCGTGATTAGGTGATTTCCATGCTGTGCGGCACGCGGCGCTTGGTGTAGATTGCCCGCTTTTCCGTAGTACCCGAGGATCGCCCTTTGCTCCCACCGATTGCCGAACGTATCGCCCAGCAGCTCGCCGCCAAAACCGCCCAGGTGGAGGCCGCCATCGGCCTGCTCGACGAGGGCGCGACCGTGCCGTTCATCGCGCGTTACCGCAAGGAGGTCACCGGTGGTCTGGACGATGCGCAACTGCGCACGCTGGAAGAGCGCCTGGGCTACCTGCGCGAACTCGAAGACCGGCGCAGCGCGGTGCTCAAGTCGATCGACGAGCAGGGCAAGCTGAGCGACGCGCTGAAGGCGGAGGTGCTCGGCGCCGAGACCAAGACCGCGCTGGAAGACATCTACCTGCCGTACAAGCCGAAGCGTCGCACCAAGGCGCAGATCGCGCGCGAGGCGGGCATCGCGCCGCTGGTCGAGAGCCTGCTGGCCGACCCGACCCGGGACCCGGAAATCCTCGCCGCCGACTATCTCAACGAAGAGGCCGGCTTTGCCGACGCCAAGGCGGTACTGGATGGCGCGCGGCAGATCCTGATGGAGCAATGGGCCGAGGATGCACAGCTCTCGGGCGAGGTGCGCGAGTGGCTGTGGGGCAACGCCAAACTGGTCAGCAAGGTGGCCGAGGGCAAGGAGAAGGAGGGCGCCAAGTTCTCCGACTATTTCGACTTCAGCCAGCCGATCAGGGACATCCCCTCGCACCGTGCGCTGGCGCTGCTGCGTGCGCGCAACGAAGGCATCGTGTTTCTCGACCTGGAGATCGAGCAGGACGCGGACGGACGCACCCATCCCGAGCGCCTGATCGCACAGCGTTTCGAGATCCGCGATGAAGGCCGTGCCGCCGATGCCTGGCTGCGCGAGTGCGTGCGTTTCACCTGGCGGGTCAAGCTGTTCACCCGTCTCGACCTGGAGCTGAAGACGCGCCTGCGCGAGGCCGCCGAGGGCGAGGCGATCAAGGTGTTCGCGCACAACCTGCACGACCTGCTGCTGGCCGCACCGGCCGGTCCGCGCGCCACCCTGGGCCTGGATCCGGGCCTGCGCACCGGGGTCAAGGTGGCGGTGGTCGATGCCACCGGCAAGGTGGTGGCGACCGACACCATCTACCCGCATGCGCCGAAAAAGCAGTGGGACCAGTCCATCGCCACCCTGGCCAGGCTGGCCGCGAAATATGATGTGGACCTGGTCGCCATCGGCAACGGCACCGCCTCGCGCGAGACCGACCGGCTGGCCGCCGAGCTGTGCAGCAAGCACCCGGAACTGAAGCTGAACAAGATCATGGTCAGCGAGGCGGGCGCGTCCGTGTACTCCGCCTCCGAGCTGGCATCCAACGAACTGCCGGACCTCGATGTGTCCTTGCGCGGTGCCGTGTCCATCGCGCGTCGCCTGCAGGACCCGCTGGCCGAGCTGGTGAAGATCGACCCCAAGTCGATCGGCGTCGGCCAGTACCAGCACGATGTCAGCCAGGTGCAGCTGGCGCGCAGCCTGGACAATGTGGTCGAGGACTGCGTGAACGCGGTCGGGGTGGATGTGAACACCGCCTCGCCGGCCTTGCTCAGGCGTGTGTCCGGCCTGAGCGAATCGGTGGCCGACAACATCGTCGCCTTCCGCGACCAGAACGGCGCCTTCGCCAGCCGCGCGCAGCTCAAGGGTGTGCCGCGCCTCGGTGACAAGACCTTCGAACAGGCGGCCGGCTTCCTGCGCGTGATGAACGGCTCCAACCCGCTCGATGCCTCATCGGTGCACCCCGAGGCCTACCCGGTGGTCGAGCGCATCCTGCAAAAGAACGGCCGCGAGATGGCCAAGGTGATCGGCGACGGCGCCTTCCTGCGCCGGCTGAACGTGGCCGACTACACTGACGAACAGTTCGGTGCGCCGACCGTACAGGACATCATCGGCGAGCTGGAAAAGCCCGGCCGCGACCCGCGCCCGGAGTTCAAGACCGCGCAGTTCCAGGACGGGGTGGAGACCCTGAGCGATCTCAAGCCGAACATGGTGCTGGAAGGGGTGATCACCAACGTCACCAACTTCGGGGCCTTCGTCGATATCGGCGTGCACCAGGACGGCCTGGTGCACATCTCGGCGATGAGCGACAAGTTCGTCAAGGACCCGCGCGAGGTGGTCAAGGCCGGCGAGGTGGTCAAGGTCAAGGTGATGGACGTCGACCTGGCGCGCAAGCGCATCGGCCTGTCCATGCGCATGAGCGACGAGGCGGGCAAGCCGGCCGCCAAGCCACAGCGCGAGCGTCGCGATCAGCGGCGCGGGCCGAAGCCGCGTGGCGGCGCTCAGCAGCAACAGAAGCCGGCGGCGAACAATGCCTTTGCCGAGGCCTTCGCCAAGGCGCGCAAGGGCTAGGGTGCGGGAGAGCGGTTGCCGATCAGATCGGCAACCGAAGGCTTATTCCCGGTCTTCAGAAGCGCTGGTCTCTTCCGCCTTGCCCAGCTTCACCGCTTTTTGAATCACCGATTTTTCGATGGCCAGGGTCTGGTCGGTGGTGAGGTTGCGTGCCTGGTAGTGCTCGCCGTCCTCACCAAGGATTTCGATGGCCATGCCTGCGATCATCAGTTTTTTGCCGATCAGTTTGTCCACATCGGGTGTTTCCGGTCGTTTGACCATCCCATCATAAGCGGCGGCGGGAGCGCCGGACCAGCCACGGATGCGCCCCATCTTGGTGCTTTGCTCGCTGCCGCGCCCGATGCGGGTGCGCACGGTGGCGTGCTCTTCCGACTCAGTTAATCTGGCGCAACAGATTGCCAGCTAGCGCACGGTGCTCCTTGAAAAGCGGCCGATCCTGGCTTGTACTGTGTCCAGTGGTGTCGGCCCGATCCGGCACCCGGTCTGCGGGAAATTACGTTGGATAATCGAACCAAGGTTCAGCGGCGCCGGGCCGATTTCGTCGGCGCCAATGCCGAGTACATCGATCAGTTGTACGAGGCCTTCTGCGAATCCCCGGAAAAGGTGTCGCCCGAGTGGCGCAGCTTTTTCTATGGATTCGAGCATGGTGTGGGCGACGCGGAGCAACGCAGTGTCGTGCCGGCGGCACAGCCATCGGATCCGATGTCGCGCATCGAGCGCCTGTTCATGGCCTATCGCATGCTCGGCCATCTGCATGCGGATATCGACCCGCTCGGCCTGGTCGAGCGACAGCGTCCCAAGGAGCTGGAGCCCGCTTATTACGAGCTGGATGCCACGGCGCTACAGCAGCCGGTCAACGTGGTGTCGATCGACGCCGAGCAGCCGCTGACCGCCGGCGAGGCGGTCGACATCCTGGAACAGGTCTACTGCGGCACCATCGCCAGCGAGCACCTGCACATCACCGCCTCCGACGAGCGCCGCTGGATCGAGCGGCGCCTCGAATCCACCCGCGGCGACTGGGCCGCGCAGAACTCGCGGCGCGAGCGCATCGACGTGCTGCGCGACCTGACCGCGGCCGAGGGCCTGGAGCAGTATCTGCATCGCCGCTATGTCGGGCAGAAACGCTTCTCGCTGGAGGGTGGCGATTCGCTGATTCCCTTGCTGGACGAGATCGTGCAGGGCGGCGGCCAGCGCGGCGTGACCGACATCGTCATCGGCATGGCGCACCGCGGACGCCTCAACGTGCTGGTGAACCTGCTGGGCAAGGCGCCGAGCGAACTGTTCTCCGAGTTCGAAGGCAACCACAGCAGCGATGCCCGTTCCGGTTCGGGCGACGTCAAGTATCACCAGGGTTTCTATTCGAATATCCAGACCGATGGCGGGCCTGTGCACCTGTCGCTGGCCTTCAACCCCTCGCACCTTGAGATCATCGCGCCGGTGGTGCAGGGCGGTTGTCGCGCCCGCCAGGACCGCCACGAGGAAGACGCCTCCGACCTGGTGTTGCCGGTGATCGTGCACGGCGATGCGGCCTTCATCGGCCAGGGCGTGGTCACCGAAACACTCAACCTGTCCAAGACCCCGGCCTACGGCACCGGCGGTACCATCCACGTGGTGGTCAACAACCAGATCGGCTTTACCACCAGCCATCCGCAGGAGGCACGCTCCACTTTGTACTGCACCGAGGTGGCCAAGCTGATCCAGGCACCGATCTTTCATGTGAATGCGGACGATCCGGACGCGGTGTTGTTCGTCACCCGCCTGGCCCTGGACTATCGCCTGACCTTCCACAACGACGTGGTCATCGACCTGGTGTGCTACCGGCGCCAGGGGCACAACGAGGCGGACGAGCCGATGATGACCCAGCCGCAGATGTACCAGCGCATCCGCCGCATGCCGACCACGCGCCAGCTGTATGCGCAGCGCCTGATCGACGAGGGGCTGGTCAGTGCCGACGATGCCGAGGAGATGCGCGCCAGCTATCGTACCTCGCTGGAGCAGGGCAAGGTGGTGGTACGCGAGTTCCTGCACGGGTCGCGCACCGGCTACGAGGCGCACTGGGAGCAGTACCTGAATGCAGGGCCCGGCGAACAGGTCGCGACCCGGGTGGCGCACCAGCTGCTGTACGACCTGGGCCAGCGCAGCCTGACCCTGCCGCAGGGATTCAGCCTGCAACGCGGCGTGGCGCGCGTGCTCGAGGATCGGCGGCGCATGCTCGAAGGCGAGGCGCCGTTCGACTGGGGCATGGCCGAAACCCTCGCCTATGCCAGCCTGCTGCACGAGGGCTACGCGGTGCGCCTGTCCGGCCAGGACTCGGTACGCGGCACCTTTGCCCACCGCCATGCGACCTTTCACGATCAACAGAGCTTCGAGACCTACACACCGCTGGAGCACCTGTACGGTGGCCAGCCGCGTTTCGAGGTGATCAACTCGATCCTGTCCGAACTGGCGGTGCTCGGCTTCGAATACGGCTATGCGACCTCGATGCCCGGCACCCTGGTGATCTGGGAAGCGCAGTTCGGCGACTTCGCCAACGGTGCACAGATGGTGATCGACCAGTTCATCGGCAGCGGCTATCTGAAGTGGGGACGCCTATGCCAGCTGACCCTGTTCCTGCCGCACGGCTTCGAGGGGCAGGGGCCGGAACATTCCTCGGCGCGCCTGGAGCGTTTCCTGCAGCTGTGTGCCGAGCTCAACATGCGCGTGTGGGTGCCGACCACCCCGGCACAGTTCTTCCACCTGTTGCGCGACCAGATGAAGCGGCGCTTTCGCCGGCCGCTGGTGGTGATGACACCGAAGAGCCTGCTGCGCCATCCCTTGTCCAAGTCGCAGTTCAGTGCATTGACCGAGGGTGCGCTGGCGACCGTGCAGCCGGAATACGACGAGCAGGATGTGCACAAGGTACGCCGTGTCGTGTTGTGCAGCGGCAAGGTGTATTTCGATCTGTTGAGCGCCCGCCGTGAGCGCGGCATAGGCGACATCGCCATCCTGCGTGTCGAGCAACTGTATCCCTTCCCGCGCAAGCGCCTGGGTGAGCTGTTGGCGAATTACACACGAGCCGACGAGGTGGTGTGGTGCCAGGAGGAACCGCGTAACCAGGGCGCCTGGTACCAGATCCAGCACCACCTGCGGGTGCTGGCGCGTGACGACCAGTCGCTCGGTTATGCCGGCCGTGCGCCCTCGGCCTCACCGGCCTGCGGTGATGCCGGGCTGCACCGCGAGCAACAGCAGGCGCTGGTGGATGCGGCCCTGGCGGTGGGCCGGGTGGAAGACCCGGGCGAGCGCCTGGAGGATACCGACGCGCATCAGCACGCCGGCTGAATCGATCTCGGCCGCAAACCCGGGTGACGCAAAGGGCGCTGCATGTTGCAGCGGTCAACGCGAACGCCTGATCCCCAGCAGCCGGCCCAGGCCCTGCCACAGGCTGATGACGACACGTCGGATCTGGCTTCGCGCCCGCCAGGCCAGACCGGCCACACCCCATACCCTCGAGCGGGACGAAGAGCCGTTCCGGCCGGCGGGCGTTTGCGCGCCTTGGCGTTGCGCGAGTGCCGCGCGGAGCGACAGTTCATCGGCGGCAAGACCCGGCGCATTGGCGCGCAGATCCGGGCGATCCGACCACGGCAGGGGGTTGTAGGAAAGCCGGTAGGGCACATAGGGCTTGATCGACACGCTGTACGGTCGGGTCACGGGCAGGTAGGGAGTCGAACCTCCGCCCGCCTGCCCAGTGCCTGTCTCGCTCGCATTGTCCATCGCTGCGGACGTGGGTGCTTAGCTGGGGATCTGGGCCCTGAGCACCCGCTCATAGCCGTCGATCAGTAGTTTGATCCCTTCAGGACCGGCATCCGGTTGCAGCACGATTTCCAGCCGGCCCGGGCTGCGTTGGCCTTTGCCGAACATCTTGGCGAGCGTGGAGGATTTGCCGAAGTTGATCTCCAGGTCTTCACCCACCACATGCAGTTCCACGTCGGTTTCCAGCTTGAGTTTTTCGATGGCGGAAAAGTTCAGCGGCACCAGGGTGACCAGCGGAACGTGCACCTCTTTGAATTCGAGCTGGCCGTCGATGATCATCGGGTATTCGACCACCACCGTCTTGGCCTTCAGTGAGCCCGGGGTCTGTGCGCCCTCGGTGACATGACCATCGCCGGCCAGGGCCTGTCTAGCATTCTTCAGGGCCTCTCGGGCCTTTTTCAGCGATTCCCCATCCTTGATGCTACCGGTCGCATCGAGGGCCTCGTCCAGCGACTGCTGCAGGTCACCGGTATCGCCGCCGACGCCATCGAAAAACTTGCTGACCAGAGAATTCAGGCCTGAATCGACCAGCCCCTCGTTGGCCCGCAGGACCGCTTCCTGGATCGCCTTGACAAACTTGTCGAGTTTTATCAATTCAGCAACTCACTATCTGTGCTCGGTCTTCTGTTTCATCAGGTCCTGCTTCATCGTATCGAATTTCTGCATCGCCTCCTGAACCTGTGAACGGCTGTCCATCGCAAGCGAGATGACGGCCTGACAACCGCTGCATTTGAACTGCTGTCCAGTGACCAGCGCGTACGGATCGAAATAGATGGGTGTTCCGCAATCAGGACACGGTATCTGTTGTTGAGTCGACATCGTTTGCTCCAGCAATCTGACTGACTTTGGTGGTGGTGGTTTCTATCGGGCACATGGCCTTCGAATACAGGTCGAGCATGGCGGTCAGCCCAGTCGGCAATGGCAACTGGCCGGCCTTGATATTCACGGCCAGGGTGGAATGCGCCGAGGTGGTTCGCGAGTTGGGGGCGTTAGCTTCAGGCTTCTCATGGCTGATTCTTGCCGACAGCTCAACCGATTCGTCCGGCTTTTCATCGGTACCGGGGAGTAATGGCTCGGTGCGCCTGACGGTGTGCGAGGTGACCTGCAGCGTGTAGGAAAGAGTGACCGACTCCACTGCCAGCGAACTGATGGGAATGATCGTCAGCAAGGGTACCTCGAACCGCACCGTGACCACCTGAGCCTGCCCGTCGTCATCGGTGACCAGCTTGGACAGGGTGAAGCTGATCATCACCGGAGTCATGGTCGCGCCGCTTGGGCCGCCACCATCGCCCTGGCCACCGTCCTCCGGGCCATCGTTTCCCTTGGCGAAACAAAAATCCAGGAGGAACTGGGCCTGTTGCCTGGACATGGCGGCATTGGCATCGGCTGCGGCGATCAAGGGCGCACTGATGATTCCGGCCAAGGGAATACTCTCGTACCTTGGCCGGAATCTTCCTGTTTTAAATGCAGGCATAGTTCAACTGCCTCTTACCTGAAGGCGGAATAGCAAAATCCCAAATTGCCCGGGTTCAGGCGTATGCCGCCCGGGCTGTTACGTTGCGCGACATTCAGCCGCTCATTGCGTTTGCAGCGAGGCGGCGGGGCAGGCAACGGCCTTGCGCTTAGGCAGTGGGCATGGTTATCGGCTGAATGGCATTGGTGTATGCCTGGATAATGGTGTTGACGCCCTGCGGCAGGGGCAGTTGCCCGGCATGGACGAGCACCGTGTATTTCGCCGAGTTGCTCTTCTGGTAGTGCGTGCTGAAATTGGAGGAGTCGGTCTTGTCGTAGCTGGCACTGCCTTTCACGGTAGCCGAGACCGGCCCCCAGCCCACCTTCACCGACCAGTCCGCCGAGGCCTTGATGTTCTCGGTGGTGGACTGCGACTGTTCCTCACCGTAGCTGGATTTGACCTCCATCTCGAAGGTGATGTTGACGTTGTCCACGGCCAGCGAGTTCAGCGGCACGATGGTCAGCAGCGGTAGGTCGAAGGTGGTGGTCAGCGGCTGGATATCGGTCTGCGGCGGTGAGCCCACGTCCGGTGTTATCACGCCCCGGGTCAGGCTCATCTTGATCATGATGGGGGTGTAATTGTATTCAGGCGGGCTGAACGGTTGGGGCGGAGTACCGTGCATCGCTTCTTCTTTGTAGAAGCAGGTATCCAGCAGGAACTTGGTCTGGGTCAATGCCATGGCGGCATTCGCATTGGCGGCGGCATTCAGGGGGCCGCCGATCAGTGAATCCATGGGCAGGCCGGTGAACTGCTGGGCCATCGAGACGAGAGCGGTATTTGCCATATCCTTAATTCCTTATAAAGGCCAACTGATTTTTTAGTTGAAGACGATGCACCTGAATGACGCCATTATTAGAGCTGGGGGCTGGCAGGCGCTGCAAAGGCCACAGTAGGGAATCCTGCTAGGTGTGCAGCCGGAGACAACGATCATCCTGACCTCACGCTACTGTGGTCCAACACGATTGATACTAGTTGCATTGAAGCAACATGCAACTAAATTCCCATTTTAATTTCCACCTGTGTTTTTTTCGTGTCGGTGCGCGTCGATCCGCCATGATTTTGTCAGTGAATTTTGTCTTGCACGGCTCAGCCGTTCGCCAATTTGCGCACCAGGTCAAGGTTTTTCGAAAGCCAATCCTCTAAGCGATAGTCCGCGACCGTGGCGCGGATGTAATCCGCCTTTTGCAGCCACTGCTCTCGCTCGCGCGACAACTGCTCGAGAGACGATGACAGTTGTGCGACAGAGGCGATCACATGACCGTTTTCCCCGGGGCTGATCAGTTCGCTTGCCCAACCACAGTCGGTTGAGATCACTGGTACGCCACTGGCCAGTGACTCGAACAGGCAAAGCGGTCCGGATGCCATCTTCGATGTGATCACGCTGCAGTCGAGCTGTTGATAGATGGACGGATAACGCTGGTAAGTCACTGTGTTTTTGTGGTGGTAGTGCACGGGTACGCCTGCGCGCTTGAGCAGCGCGTATTGCGACTCCAGTCTTTCCCCGAGCAGCACCACCTGCGGTCGAGTTTGCTGGGCGAGCACCGCCTCGATGAACCAGTCCACCCGCTTGATGTCCTGCTTGTCGCGGTACACCGGCCTGCCGATCCAGCCCACCGTGAAGGTTTCCGGCAACTGCCGCTCGAGTCGGAATGCATCCGCTGCGCCCGGTGGCTGCAGCAGTAGCTGTTTGTCGTCCAGTACGATGCCGTTGCGTTGCAGGATCTCGCGCTGATCAGGGTGTGACAGACTCAGTCCGCCACAACGCTCGAGATGCCTGCATGGCCCGCCCGGCGCATATCTTCCGTCGTCGACCACATCGTGCACATACACCAGGGTGCGGGCGGGGTTCGGTGAGGCGGCCGCTTCTGTTGCCCTGATGTAGATCCAGGCATCCGCCTGCGGCCTGGCCTTGGCACTCGCCACGACGCGGGCATGTGGGTAGGGATGCTTGGCGAAATGCCGTTTGAGGTCCTCGAACAACCAGCCTGCATCGGTGGCCACCACGTTGATCAGTGGCAACTCTGGAGGCGCCTGCACCGGCTTGGCATCGCCATGCCGCTTGGGTGCTCGCGTAACGCTGGCTGGTTTGGCGGCGTTGTTGTGCCCGGGATTTGTACCCGGTATTGCAGCGGCGCTATCGAGCAGCCGGGTCAGCTTGGCGGTATCGGCCACATCCTCGAGGGTCCATTGATGCTCGATGATATAGCGGCAATACGCCTGCTGGATTTCCCGCGTCTTGCCGGCCTTGGCCCAGGTCTCGAACTCGTTCCAGTCTTGTGGAAGCCCATATCGGAACGGCGAGTTTTCATCCTCGCGGTCCGGCCAGATGTTGCGGCCTAGCACGATCACCGGCACATCCCAGACCAGGCCGTCATGCGCGACATTGCTGTTGAGGGTGATGATCGCGGCGCATTTGCCGCTGGCCAGCAGCTGGTGCACGCTGCCGAGCCGGGCGGGAACCAGCCTGTCTCCCTTGCGCTGCGTTCTCAGGCGGGTCTGGCCCGCACCCCGGCGCACATCGGCCGGGTGTTGCTTGACCAGCAGCGGCCAGGGTGGATTGGCCTTGCTGATGCGGTCGATAAACAGCTGCATCCTGCGCAGATGCCGCGGTACATGCTTCTCGATATTGGTGTCCGTCTCGATCTGCAGCGGCACCAGGATGAAGCGCTCCGGCAGCTTGGCGATATAGTCGGCCATCTTGTCGTTGAACTGCCGGCTTTCGGACTCGCGGATATTTTTCAGGTGCCGCTTCACCTTGTTGCGTTCGCGTGCAGAAAGCTTTTTGCCATCCCAGCTGAACGGCGCGAGATGGGAGTCGGCGTTTATGCCCTGCAGGCTTATCTGGTAGGCGCTGCGCGGCAGCCAGCCGTGCTCACAATAAAATATCCGGCCATTCGGTGGGTAAAGCCTGCCGTTCCACACGAAGGCCAGCTGGCCGGGAACCCTCGGGTGGGGCCGGCCTCTGCCGACCTGGTAACCGAGTTTCTGCAGTGAGCTTGCCAGTCCCTCGAACAACTCGCCGATCACCCCGCCGCGGTGGTCCTGAATAATGACGCTGGGCTTGTCTTTGCCGGATGGCTCGGACGGGCGGATCGCTACGTGCGCATCCGGCAGCCAGGCCTCGGCTTCAAACTCGGCCTTGGGCAGCGCCTGCAAGCGGCTGTCGGGACTGAGATTGAACAGCTCAATCCCTTCCGCCTGCAGGTCGCGATGCAGCAGTGCGTAGTCCCTTTCTATCTGCGCCAGATAGGGCGTGAGATTGTGTCTGCCGGTTGCCGCGTAGAAATGGTTGTCGGTGAAGTCCACGCCGAGCAGGCCGATTCTGCGCGCGCCCAGCAGGCGTGCCACCTGGATCGCGACATAGGGCGAATTGTTGCTGTAAGGCAGCTTGTCGCCGTCGATGCGGTTTCCACCTCGGCTGCCCAGGCGTAACTTCACCAGGTTGTGCTGGCTGAGTGCCAGGTCGTACTGGGAAAAAACCGCAGTCGATCGGCTGTCGCTGATCCACTTTCTGCGCGACTCCTCGAAGCTTTCCAGCGGATTCAGCACCACCAGGTAGTCGGGCGTGTACAGCCTGCCCAGGTCATTGACGCCGATCGTGAGGAATCGCTCGGGATTGCCAAGCAGGGTGGCCGATGTGCCAAGGCCGCTGACGATGATGTTGCTGCCGGCGTGACGTTTGGCAAAAGCCAGTATGGAGTTGGGTGTGGACACGATCGCCGCCGATCCCTGAGAGCTAGAGGAAGATTAGACAGTCGCCGGGCCTTGCGTCTATGTACAAGGCACACCGACCTTCAGTGCTGTTTGGGCCGTGCCGGCTGTTTGAGCAGGTTGTGCGCCCCGTTCGCACGGTGTCGGCGAGAAAGCTGCGCACCGTTCAGATGGCCATCGCCAATACAAGGAGTACCAGCACGCCCGCCGCCAGCAGCATCTTCGAACCCAGGCGGCTGTTGCCGATCTGCTCGCGGACAAAGCGCTTTTTCAGCTGCACGACCTGTTCGTCTGTAAGCCCCGTGCAATGTGGACAGCTCTGCAGATCGATCGTATGGCGCAGGCCACAGCGTTCGCATTTGCGTGTGGGCTTTCTGCGCCGCATATGGCTGTAGAACATCCCCATGCCCATTGCTGTCCGTATCTCCTGGTAGTGCCATCTCGCCGCCGACAGCCGCACCAAGGTGGCGGGCTGCTCCGCTGTCAGGCGTTGCTGATCGTTATTGTTTTAGCCTGCTGGCTTGGCAGTTCTTCAACAAGCGGGGGCAGAGGCCTGCGCGAATCGAACCTCCTTCATCACGAGGCCCGGGTGCAGTAACCAATATGAGCCTCCGAGCTTCAGGGCCTGTATTGGCGAATGAGTATCCGGCTCTGCTGGGTTTCTTCCATGGCATGCATGAATTCGGTGAATGCTTTGCGGCTACTTGATACGGCCCATTTTTTCTCGAGGTAACCGAGCGACTTTCCCGGGGCGATGCATCCAATAACATCCTCTATGGTATTGCCGATATGGATTTTTATGAGCGATCTGTTTGGTACATCCTTCACTTCATACGCCGCATATCCACCGCGATTGTAGCGACCAAGGATCAACGGGTATTCCCCTTCGGGGATACAGGATTCTCTTGGCTTGTTGTCCAACCAGGGGCGTTCAACCGTGAAACATTCAAACTCCGGAATTATCAATCTGCCGAATGTTCCATGTGGTGAATAAGCGAATCTTTCCAGTATCACTTCATCGATCATTTATTGTCCCTTTTGTGCTCTGAGCGGTGCTTGTGTTGCCGGTACACATAGCGGAAGGCCCGCCAGAGGTGTTCACTGTGCGCCCCTTCTGGGCAGGCGGCTCCGATGATTGAAGACTTGCAGCAAGTCCTTTTGCCCGGATATTCGTTTTGTTCCTGAAAAGTTAGCAGAGAAACAGCGCCATGGGTGGTGCGGATTGCAATTGTCTTTGGCTGCACACTTTTCGGCCTTGAGGTGAGGGCCCACCCTGATGGCGCGCACGGTGCGGGATTCAATGCGGTGATCGGCATGCGTCGCTTGTCCTGGTCAGCTTAAAGTTTGTCTCCATTGCGCCGTTGTTAGCAGGTATCTCAATCGAACCTGGAGCCTGCACCAATGGCCGGACGACTCAACGCACTCTCCATCAAAGCCAAGCTGATACTTGGATTCGGTATCGTCGCATTGCTGCTGTTGGTCAGCGGTGGGACCGGTTACCGCTCGGTCAACAGCCTCGGCGAGGCGCTGAGCTTCACCAGCGGCCCCGCCTGGGAAACCGTGGAAGGTGCGATGGAAGGCACCATAGGCCTGGAGGTCGAGATGCTCGGCGTCGAGAACCTGCTCGCCGGCCAGCCACAACACAAGGCGCTGGAGAAGATCGAGGCCGGCGACAAGCAGTTTCTGCAGGGCCTGGAAATGCTCTCCGCAACCGGCCTGGTCGATGCGCGGCAACTGCAGTCCGTGCAGGCCTTGCGTGAGGCGCACGACAAGGCGTTGCACCAGCTGGTCGAGGACTACCAGGCGTACGTCGCTGCCCGGGAGGCGCTGGACGAGGACTTCCACCGTTTCCAGGCGATCATGTCGGAGGTCAAGGCGCTGGGCGACAGCGAGGTCGACGATGTGGCGCGTTCCCCGGATCTGCCGGTGACCTGGGACGGTGGCCTGGAGCGTAAATGGACCGCGGCGGACAACGCCAAGGTGGCGTCGATCGCGCTGCTGACCCGCCAGTATCATCTCGATCGCCTGCTGCGCGGCATCGAGCCGGAGGTGTCCATGCAGGGGCTGGAAACGTCCCTGCAAACTTTGCAGGCTGCTGTCGATGTGCTGGTGAAACACCCCTTGTACCGCTTCAGCCAGTTGCCGAATGCCGCACCGCAGGCCAACTCGGCGGCCGCTGCGCTGGGTGAGCAACTGGACAAGCACCAGACGGATTTCGCTGGCGTACAGGCTGCCTATTTCAGCTACACCGGGTCACACGAAACCTATATGCAGGCCGCGGAAAAGCTGATCACGCGTTTCCATGAGCTGCAGCAGGCGGGTGACGCCAAGGTCGAGGGCCTGGTGGACAGCAACCTGGCGAGTGTCGGTACCGCCAGTAGCCTGGTGATTGTCGTCACCCTGCTTGGCCTGGTGCTGAGCGTGCTGCTCGCCTGGTGGGTGGTGCGCAACATCCGTCGCCAGGTGGATGTGGCCCTGGGTCATGCCGACGCGATTGCCCATGGCGACCTGGACAACGAGATAGTCTCGGTGACCAATGACGAGATCGGCCAGCTGATCGATGCGCTGGGCACCATGCAGGCCAACCTGAAGGCCTCGATCGAAAAGGATCGCCGTGCTGCTGCGGAAAGCCTGCGCATCAAGCGCGCGCTCGACAGCAGCACCACCGCCACCACGGTATCGGACAGTGACAACTGCGTGATTTACATGAACGCGGCGGCGCAGCAATTGTTCAGCGAGATGCAGCCGGCGTGGCAACGCGAGTTCAGCGATTTCGACGTGGATGCGCTGATCGGCCGACGCCTGTCCGAGTTCCTGCCGAGCGGCGAGTTTCGCGATACCTACACCCAGCAGCTGCGCGAGCCGCTGGAACTGCACGGTGAGCTGGCGCAGCGCAAGGTAGCGCTCAATATCAGCCCGGTGCATGACGATCAGGGCAACTACCAGGGGCGCGTCACCCAGTGGCTGGACATGACCGAGCAACTGGCCGAACAGGCGCGGCAACAGCAGCGCCTGGAGCAGGAGCGACAGGTCGCGGCGGAGAACATGCGCATCCGCGAGGCGCTCGACCAGGTAACGGCGAACGTGATGCTGGCCGATGCCGATGGACAGATCATCTACCTGAACAAGGCGGCGCAAAGCCTGTTCGACGACGCGCAGGAGGACCTGCGCAAGGACCTGCCCGCGTTCGATGCCGCGCGCCTGGTCGGTACCAATATCGATACCTTCCACAAGGACCCGGCACACCAGCGCGCCCTGCTGGAAAAGCTGGCCGATACCTTCGTCACCGAAACCGAAGTGGGCGGGCGCACCATGCGCATCGTCGCCAACCCGGTATCCGATGCCGACGGCACCCGCCTGGGAACCGCGGTGGAGTGGGCCGATCGCACCCAGGAGGTCGCGGTGGAGCGTGAGATCGATGCCCTGATCAATGCCGCCAGCGCCGGCGATCTGCAGCAGCGTATCCCACTGGAAGGCAAGAGCGGTTTCCTGCGCGAGCTGAGCGGCGGTTTCAACACCCTGCTCGATCGCCTGTCCAGTGTGTTCGGCGACATCGCCCAGGTGATGGGCAAGGTGGCCAACGGCGACCTCACCCACAGCATCACCGCCGACTACGCAGGTGTGTTCGGCCAGGTGAAGACCGATATCAACAGCATGTCGCAGAACATCGAGAACATCGTCTCGCGGCTGCACTCGGTGGCAGGCCAGGTGAGTGCCTCGGCCGGCGAGATCGCCACCGGCAACAACAACCTCAGTTCACGTACCGAGCAGCAGGCCTCGAGCCTGGAGGAGACCGCCTCCAGCATGGAGGAGCTGACCAGCACGGTGCGCAACAATGCCGACAATGCGCAGACCGCCAACCAAGTGGCCGCTTCCGCCCGCTCGGCGGCGGAGCAGGGCGGCGAGGTGGTGCAGCGCGCGGTGCAGGCGATGCAGCAGATCAATCAGGCGTCCGAGCGGATTTCCGAGATCATCGGCGTGATCGACGAGATCGCCTTCCAGACCAACCTGCTGGCGCTCAACGCCAGCGTGGAGGCCGCGCGCGCCGGTGAACAGGGGCGCGGCTTCGCCGTGGTCGCCACCGAGGTGCGCAACCTGGCCTCGCGTTCCGCGGATGCGGCCAAGGAGATCAAGACCCTGATCCAGGATTCCGGTGACAAGGTACGGGTCGGCTCGGAACTGGTGAACAACACTGGCGAGGCCCTGGAAGAGATCGTCGTCAACGTGAAGAAGGTCGGTGACATCATTGCCGAGATCGACGCCGCCAGCAGGGAGCAGGCCGCGGGTATCGACCAGGTCAACCAGGCGGTCAACCAGCTCGACGAGATGACCCAGCAGAATGCCGCTCTGGCCGAGGAGATTTCAGCGGCCAGCGTGAACATGACGGACAACGCCAACGAACTGGTCAGCGCGATCACCTTCTTCCGCACCCGCGGCTAGGGCGGACTTGGCTCGCTTGTCGCAGCGGCTGCTGCGACCGGCGCGGTCGCTTGCGGTACTAAAGAATTCCCGGCAGCAGCCGCTGCCATGTGTAGCTCAACAGATCAGGCCGGATGCCTATGCAAGAGCCAGCATTACCGATCGAGGAACCGAGACGCCTGCAGACACTGCGGGCGCTGCGTTTGCTCGACAGCGAGCCGGATGAGCGTTTCGACCGGCTGACCCGGCTGGCGCAGCATCTGTTCAGTGTGCCGATTGCCCTGGTCAGCCTGGTCGATGAGAACCGCCAGTGGTTCAAGTCCTGTATCGGCCTGACGGTCAGCGAGACGCCGCGCGATATCTCATTCTGTGGTCACGCAATCCTCGGCAACGGCGCCTTCATCATCCCGGATGCACGCGCGGACGAGCGCTTCCGTGACAACCCGCTGGTGCTGGACGAGCCGCACATCCGCTTCTATGCGGGCTGTCCCCTGAGTGCGCCGGACGGCAGCAAACTGGGCACCCTGTGCATCATCGACCGTGAGCCGCGCCACTTGGATGAGCAGCAGTTGTCCCTGCTCAACGACCTGGCACGCATGGCGGAGAATGAGATCGCGGCGCTGGCCCTGGCGACCATGGACGAGTTGACCCATCTGCCGAACCGGCGCGGCTTCGAGGTGTTGTCACAACATACCCTGCAAATGTGCCGGCGCATCGGCCACGGGGCCTCGCTGTTGTTCTTCGATCTGAACGGCTTCAAGCACATAAACGACACCTACGGCCATGCCGAGGGTGACCGCGCGCTGGTGCTGTTCGCCGAAAAACTCACGCAAACCTTTCGCAGTTCAGACGTGATCGCGCGCATCAGCGGCGACGAGTTCGTGGTGCTGGCGGCTGATTCAGGTGCGGAGCATATCGAGTGGATGCTGACGCGCCTGCAGGTGGCCCTGGCCGAGGCGCGCAAGGAGCTCGGCCTGGAGTACCGGCTGAGCTTCAGCGTCGGCACGGTTGCCTTCGATGCAGCGAGCGACGACTCGATCAAGGATCTTCTGAAGGCGGCGGATCAGCAGATGTATCTGGACAAGAAGGCGCGCGCCTGAGACATATCCGTCACGGCCTGGCGCCGCGGCCGGGAAGTCACGCCAACGGCGGCCCTGGGCGCTTGCCCGGGCTGTCCGGCAATCAGGCCTAGCATCGTCAGCGATGCTGCCGCATGCGCAAGATGCCCGGATCGAGCAGGCCGTTGTTATACAGCACCCGGTGAATACGTCGGCTGGTCTTGGCCAGTTTCGACAGCTCCGCCAGCCCGGGCTTTTCGCCCTGGTCCAGGCGCGATTCCCAGTCGTCCAGTTCGCCCTCTAGAAAATCCAGCAGCTTCAAGGAGCAGCCTT
>Ga0272444_10001539_pt1 | contig 22107 bp, 12 predicted proteins | sample SSMForm13_FD_201033 | JGI IMG/M metagenome (GOLD analysis project Ga0272444, IMG submission 201033) | Marine sediment archaeal communities from Little Sippewissett salt marsh, Falmouth, MA, United States - SSM-Form-13 | ecosystem: Environmental > Aquatic > Marine > Wetlands > Sediment ...
AGACATTCGGCCCCGGAATGGCGCCGGCGAAGATGAGCTAATTTTTTTATTTATCAGCCAAATCAGGTAGTTATTTTGCAGCGGGGCGCCGCGGTCGGGGTGATTGCCAGTCCGCTGGTTTCGTGTTAAAAGCGTCGCAGCAACTAAAACCATAAAAAACCCGCAGCACCGCCTGCAAGCCCGTCGCGGCCGCCCCCATGGCTTCACCCCACAGACTGCTCAAAGCCTCGCAAATGCGGGCGAAAAAACAACTGGGCCAGAACTTTCTGAGCGACCCCCAAGCGGCCGAAGCCATCGTCGCCCGCTCACAGCTCGGCCCCCGGTCGGTGGTGCTGGAAATCGGGGCCGGTCTCGGGGCGCTTACCGTGCCCCTGGCCCGCAAGGCCGCCCGGGTTTTGGCTGTGGAAAAAGACCGGGAGCTGCTTCCCCTGTTGAAAACGGAGCTGCTGGCAAAGAAAATCAGCAACGTCGAGGTGATCGCCGCGGACATTCTGGCCCTGGACTGGGAGACCCTGGCGCAAGCGCCGGGCCAAAAACTCCTGGTCATGGGCAACCTGCCCTACAATATCTCTTCCCAGATCCTGGTGCGCCTGATTCGCCACCGCCGCTGGGTGGAGCGGGCCGTGCTGATGTTTCAAAAGGAGCTCGCCCAGCGAATCACGGCCGCATCGGGAAACCGTGATTACGGCCGCCTGTCGGTCATACTGCAGTACTGCGCCCAGATCCGGCCGGTGATGGATCTCAAGGCCAGCCAGTTCTACCCCCGTCCCAAGGTCGATTCCGTCGTTTTAGAAATCGACTTTCTATCGACCCCGCCGGTGCCTGCCGAAGACGAAGATTTTTTTGCACAGGTCGTCAAGGCGGCATTCGGCCGACGCCGCAAAACCCTGCGCAACGCCCTCGCCGGCAGCCAGCTGCAGCTGAGCCCGCCCGCCGCCGCCGCGCTGCTGCAGACGGCGGCAATAGACCCCGCGCGACGCGCCGAAACCCTCAGCGTCGCTGAATTCGTGGCCCTCAGCAACACCATCGGCCGTTTTTTGCGAGCGGACTGAAAAAGGGTGCGCCGCTACAGGGACTCGGCCACCGAAAGCGTCCGATCCCCCAGCATGTGGACATAGCTGCCCATTTCGTTGTCGTACCAGCCGTAGACCACCGCCTGGGTCACGGGCACCCGCACCACGGGGTCCTTGACCGCCGCCAGCAGGGAGGCGTCCAAACCCGGGAGTCGTTCGAGGTCGATGGTCACTTCGGCGGTCCGGGTGTGGGTCTCGTGGCCTTCGATGATGGCCGCGGCCTTGGGCAGCCCGACGATATCCCCGGACACGTTTTGCTCCTCGGAAAAATGGAGGTAGTGCTGGGGGTCATCGGCCGCGGCCTGACGATAAACGGCGTTGATCCGCTCGCGCCGGATGGACTCCCCGCTGAGTTCGTCCTGGAGGTTGAGCACCAGGATGATCAGCGAGCCGGTGGCGGTGGCGACCCGCACCGACTCGGCAATGAAGCCGATCTGCTCCATTTCGGGAATCACCAGGCGCAGGGCCTTGGCAGCACCGGTGGTGGTCAGGATGATGTTGTTCATCACGCTGCGGTTCTTGCGCAGGTCGGTTTTGCCGGCCTTGGGCAGACGGTCCAGCACCGCCTGGGAGCCGGTGGCGGCGTGCACCGTGGCCATCGACGCCGAGAGGATCTTCTTGGCCCCGAAATGGTTGATCAGGGGCTTCATCATATGGGCCAGGCAGGTGGTGGTGCAGGAGGCGTTTGAGATGATCCGGTGGCGGCGGGGGTCGTAGGCCGTCTCGTTGATCCCCATCACGGTGGTCACCGCGTCCTCGGGCGTGGCTCTGCCCTTGTCGCCGATCTTGAAGGGCGCCGAGACGATCACCTTCTCGGCGCCGGCATCCAGATGGCCGCGGACGGAGCCTTTGGCGGCATCGGCGGGAAGGGCCGGGTCCAGGAACTGACCGGTGGTATCCACCACCAGCCGCACCCCGTTTTCCCGCCAGGGGATCGCCGCCGGGCTGCGCTGCTCCCGCAGAAACCGCACCGGCATCCCGTCGACCAGCATCCGGCCGCTGCTTTCGTCCACCTCGCTGATCACCGGTAAAGCGTTGTGCCCGTAAAGATACCCGTGCAGACAGCCGTAGTTGGAGTCGCGCGCCAGGTAGTGGGCGATATCCGCCAGGGAGGTGCCGCTCTCACGGCCGATATTGATCACCAGTTCCCGGAAATACTTCCGACCCACCTGGTTCCAGACCGTCAGTTTGCCGATCCGCCCGAAACCGTTGATGCCCAGGGCCAGTTCGCTCCGATTCTGCTCAGCCATCTTCAGCTCCTTTCTGTCAGGCGTCGCATGACGCTTGGGGTGGGATTTTGGCCTGCCGCGGCCGCCCGCGGGCCGGCTCAGGCCTGTCGGACCGCCAGAGAGCCCCGATAGACCGATCCTTCCTGGCCGTCGACACTGATGAAGCCGCCGCTGGTCAGCGTCAGGTCGTTGAAGCGGGCGGTGCCCGCCTTTTCATCACAGACCATTTTGCCGCAGCCGACCACGCAGGTTTTGCCCAGCCGGTGCGCCACCACCGCCGCATGCGAGGTCAGCCCGCCCCGAGCGGTCAAAAGGCCATCGGCGGCGTAGATCTCGCGGATGTCGTCAGGCACGGTGTCGCTGCGAACCAGGATCAGGGCGGTATCCGGCTCCAGCTCCCGCCACTTGTCGATTTCCTCGAGACTGAAAACCATGCGCCCGCTCATCGCGCCGCCGCTGACCCCGATGCCGTGCCCCAGGAATTTTTCCTCGGTCTTTTCGGAAGGGTCAAAGGTCATGACGCTCTTTAACTCGCGCATGGCCATGTCCCGGGTCTGAAGCAGGTAGAGGTCCTGGACTTTGGGGCTCTCGAAGGTGAATTCCATTTCCTGGGGGCTCCAGCCGTGCTTGTAGATCAGTTCGTTGGCCCACCTATCGAGGGCCGTGTAGATTTCCGGGTAATCGGTTTCCAGGGTGATGTCCGTGTCGCGCATCTCGATCTCCTGCTGGCTGAGGGAAATCGGCAGGGTCTGCACCAGCCCGGCGACCACGTCCTCCCCCTGGTTGCCGATCGTAAAATCCCCCCACAGCTTCAGGATGTTGCCATACCAGCGGGGGTTGTGGGTAAAGATCACCCCGGTCCCGGCGATGGGCGAAATATTGCCGTAGACCATGGACTGCACGGTGACCGCGGTGCCCCAGTCGTCGGAGATGCCCATGATCTTACGGTAGGCCTTGGCTTTGGCGGAGTCCCAGGAGCCGAAAACCCGCTTGATGGTCAGATGGAGCTGCTCCATGGGGTCCTCCAGCACGGCAATGCCCGCATCCTGGATGTTTTTCTTGTATGCCAGTGCCAGGGCCTTCATCTGCTCGCCGCTGAACTCGCGCTTGTGGGAAAACCCCCAGCGCTCCTTGAAGGCCTTCATGATGGCGTCGAAATCGTCGCGCACAAGGTCGAAGGCCATCCCGTAGCACTGCAGAAAGCGGCGGTAGTTGTCCCATGCAAACCAGGTGTTGCCGGTCTTGGCGGCTATCCCGGCGGCGATCTCCTCGTTCATGCCGACGTTGAGGAAGGTGTCCATCATGCCGGGCTGGGAGATCGAGGAGCCGCTGCGGACCGAAAACAGCAGCGGTTTGGCCGGGTCCCCGAAACGCTTGCCGCTTTCCCTTTCCAGGGCGGCAATGTGGCGGGCCACCTGATCGCGGAAATTTTCCTCGGCCGGTCGAAAGCTGTAGACGATCTCCAGACCCCGGAATACCTCGGTGGTGATGATGAAGCCCGGCGGCACGGGCAGCCCGAAATTCTTCAACCGCACCATGTTGAGGCCCTTGTTGCCCAGGTGGATGATCCCGGCGGCGCGCGGGTTGCTGTCGTTGAGGGCGGCCATGGCGCGCTGCGGGTCGTAGTTGAGCAGCAGGTGGAGCTTTTCCTTGGGCAGAATGTCGGCCTGGTAAAAGAGGGTGTTGAGGATCCGGCTCAAAAAAAGATCCAGCTGTTGAAGCCCCAAGGCCTGGGCGATTTTTTCGCGGAAAAAGACCTCCGAGACCCGGTGCTTGAGCCGCTCGGCGTCGGGCAGCGGGCCCACGGGCAGATAGGCCGGCAGAATCTGATCCGGCGAGAGCTGCCCCAGGATCTTGGTCAGGTTGCGTTCATGCACGTTGTTGAAATAATCGTTGATGATGTTCTTGACGGCCTGGGCGAAGCCCTTGAAGATGTCGAGGTACTGGGTGAAGGTAAACCCCTTGATTTCCAGCGAATGGGCCAGAAAATCGAGCTGCCGCTCCAGTTCCAGGGAGGAGATGCCCTCCAGTTTGAGGGCCTGATTGAAAAGCAGCAGGCGATCGTAGACCTGGTAGAAGGTCGCCTTGGTGATCAGGCTGATGTCGATGGAGGCCACCAACTCCTCGAAGAGCACGTTCACCAGTGACTCGATCCGGAAGGTCAGCCCAAGGGCGTCGAACTTGAGCTCGTGATAGCTGCCGTACATGGAGGGGATGTCCACGGTGAAATGCCGCTTCTTGTAGATATCCTCCTTGATTTCGAACTCCTGCTCCGAGAGGATCAGGGCCTTCAGCTTCTCCAGAAAGTTGAGCAGCAGGGCCAGCTTGCGCTTGCCGGCGGGCTCGGCCAGGGCCGTTTTAAGCTCGCTGAGGTCCGGGAACCCCTCGGTCCGCAGCTGGTCCAGGTAGTGATCGATCTCGCGGAAATCCAGCCGGTATTTCTGGTGCAGCAGCTTGTAGAAAATCGCGGCCAGACCGACCCGCTCGACATCCCGGGACAGCGCCCCGTCCACTTCGGCGAGCAGCCGCTGCAGGTCCTCCTCGGAGAGGGCCAGCAGTCCTGCGGGCAGTTCCACCGCCTGGCCCTTGAGATGCTGGACCACCCGGTGCATGCCGTCCACCCAGGGCCCCTGGGGGGCGATCTGCTCGAAGATGCTGGGCGGCAGATAGGCCTCCAAGGCGCTTTTATCCAGGGTTTCCCAAAACTTGAGGGTTGCCTCCATGAAACCGATTATGCGGTTGCTGCTCTCCACATGGCTTTGCTTGCGCAAAAAATGCACCAGCACATCCCGCCGGCCCGTGAGCTCGTCCAGCCGCGTGGAAATATCGCGCAGCCGGCCCTCGGCCCCGATATCGTTGAAGTAGGCCGGAAAAAGGCGCGCCAGCTGTTTGGCCAGATTGTAGACCGGTCCGATGCCGCTGTTGAGAAAACGGGTGATCTCGCGGGGAAAGAGGTCGGTATCCTTGATGAAGACCCCCCCCAGGGAGAGATGGATGATCAGCGCCGACAGCAGCCGGGTGGACCACTTGGGGTGGAGTTCGATCAGTTCCAGCCAGGTACGAATATTCTGCAGATGGGCGCTGTTGGCCTTGATCTGCCAGTCGTTGCCTACCCCGGCGATCCCCGGGGTCTGAAACCCGAGATCGATCAGGGCATCGATAAAGACGTTGACCAGGTCGCTTTCCTCGGTCTTGGAAATCCCCTTGCCCATGTTGAGCACGCAGTTGAGGGCGGTACCGGGAAATTTGCTGGTGCGGGTTTTCAGGATCGTAAAGGTTTTTTGAATCAGGATGCTGAGATTGCGGTAGCGTTCGTGGGCGATGAGCCATGAAATGGTGCGGTTGATTTCGCGCAGGGTCTCCTCGTGGATCATGGCGAGACCCGACATGTTCATGATATGAAACAAAAACAAAAGCTTACAGTGGCTGCAGCGACCATCCGGGGCGCCGGCCCCCAGCAACTTCTGGGGGACTTCACGGTAGACTTTGACAAAGGTTTCATAGGCCGGCAGTTTCAGCAGGCGATCGAGGACCGTGCCGGATTCGGCTGCGGGGTCGGCGAGGATCTGGGCCAGCTCTTCTTCCAGTTCCTTCAGTCGGTTGTGCGAAATCTCGCTGAAAATATCGGCCAGAATGGCGTGGTCCTTGATCTCGTCGGTTTCGTTGGCAAACCACTGCTGGGGGTCGTCCGCCTTGAGGAAATAGGAGAAGGTGTAGCGGTAGTAGTGGGCCAGGAGCCGGTTCAGGTCGCCGCAGTCCGCCTCCGGGGCGCCGTCTGCGGCGCGAAAGGCCCGCGCGATTTTGGGCAGCTGGTAGTAGCTCATGGCGACCAGGGCGAAGTCCTCCTCGGGCAGCGCCGCCAGTCGCCGGCAGGCATCCGAGATGACCGGCAGGAATTTCCCGAGCCCGGCCCCGGCGTCGGTGACGATCTTGTGAAGAAAGAGCAGCAGGTTGTCGACCGCGTCGGTTTTGACTTCCCGATCGCGGCTGGCGCGAACCGCCTCCAGGAAAATCTCGACGTACAGCCGGGCGGCCGCTTCCCCCTGGTCATGGCGGTTTATCAGGTGAAAATAGTCCAGCGTGTAGACCCGGGCCTCGCTGACGATGAACTGCCAGTTCTTGTAAGGGTGGGAGAGTTCCTTCAAGAAGGTGTTGACCCCGTCCATCAGGCCGAAGTATTTGGACATGACGGCTTGCAGCGGAGCGTAACGCGGGTCGATCTCGACCTCCACGTGATAGCTGGCCAGGTTGACTTCCAGGGCTTGGGATTGAATTTTCATGAGCCTGTCTTTTTCAGGTGGCGGATATTTCAGCGGGCGGCGAGGCCCCGTGATGGGGGGTCTTTCAGCGCGACAGCGCCATCATCCGGTAGACCACCATCCCGGCCAACCAGGCGATGTCCTCGGGCGACAACCGCCCTTGGATCCCCGGGTTGAAGAGGATATTGGCCTCGGCCCCGAACTCCTCGTCCCCTTCCCAGAGAATGAACTGAACGGCCACCCGGGGAAAGACCCGCAGCTCAAAGCCCGCGTCCCCGGCCCCTATGGCCTGCCCCCCCAGGGCCGCCGCGGCCTTGCGAAAGGCCGCGGCATTGGCGCCGAAAACTTTCTTGAGGGGCTCGATCGCCCGTTTGACGAAGGCGCTGAAATAAAAGGAGGCCCCCGGAATCTCGCGGTAAGCCAACCAGTTCTGGGAGGGCAGACCGGCTTCGGCACCCAGGAGGTAGTGCAGAATCAAGACCTGTTCCTGAAGCGGCACTTCGGCCACCGGGTCCGCGGCGTCAGTGAAGTGAAAGGACGGGTAGTCCACCCGGTAGCGCCGGGTGAGAAAAGGGACCGCAAGCCCGTCGTCGGCTTCCGCAAAGCCCGACCGCCGGCTGATGGCCGCCAGGGATTCACGCGCCAGGGCTTCGGTCGCAAGGTCCCGCGCCTGCTGATAGTCGTCGATACGTGCCATGTTCTCTCCCCATGGGCTGAGGCGCGGGTGGTTTCAAAACCGGGCCCGACGCACTGCGGAGGCTTTTTTGAGGGCCGCCGAAATTGAAAAAGCCCCGCCCGCAAACGGGAGAGGCTTTTGAAGGGTCTCCGGCCGGGGTTACACTTCGAGCCAGGAGTCGGAGAAGAGGGTTTCCCCGAGAATGACCTTGCAGGACTTGACGTAGTTGCGGATTTCCTCGGACACGCTGTTGAGATCCGGGGCATTGCCGTCCATGGTGGCCTGGATGGCCTCGAAAATATCCGGCCGCTTGCCGTGGGCCAGGGCCATGGTGATGTCGTCCTTGCAATCGGCGATAAAGGACTGCATGCCGTGGATATTGAGCATGACCGTAAAGGTGACGTTCATCACGTGGCGCAGATGATCCGGAATGCCGCTGGAGATGTTGGAGACCCCGCAGGTGCTCATGGCCCCGGGCATGATCTCCTGCAGCATGTCCATGAAGTTCATCAGGCTGATGGCCTGGGGCTGCTGGATGTTGACGGGGGTCACGAGGCCGTCCACCCACATCTGATCGTTGGGGATGCCGGCCTCGTTGGCGACCGTCATCAGTTCCACCAGCAGGGCGGCGCGCTCGTTTTCGTCCCGCGGCAAGCCTTCGGGGCCCCACATCAGGGCGCAGAAATCGGCGTTGTACTTCGCCGCTATGGGCACCATGCGCTCGTAGCGCGGCTGCCGGACCATGATGGAGTTGATCATCTTGGGCATCTTGCACTTGGGCAGGGCGGCCTCGATGGCATCGATGTTGGACGTGTCGAGCACCAGGGGAACGTCGTCGACCACCTCCTGGACCACTTCCACGACCCAAGGCATCAACTCATGACCGTCTTTCTTGGCCGGACCGAGGTTGATGTCGATCATATCAACACCCTTGGATTTCTGGAACAGGGCTTCCTCCTGGATGGGCTTGGGGTCCCGCTCCTTGAAGGCCTTGCCGATTTTGGTCCCGATAACGTTCAAGCTCTCGCCGATGACCCAGAACTCGCCGACATCCTTTTTGGGCCGCAGTACTTCGATCAGTTTATCCGCCATACAAATTTCCTCCTACCTCGTTGTAGAGTTATACCGCTTGACAGCGCACTGAAAAACCGCTTGGCGTGCAGTGCGGTCCGCCCTTGCGGGGCCTTGCGGCCCCGCAGACGACGGGCATCAAACTTTCTGCTTCAGAAACGCCGACAGATGGGCCGCTTCCCGCGGGCCGACGGTGATCGTCCAGCCGGGCAGCTCTTCCTCGACGTCACCGGCAATCGCCGCGGCATAGCCCGGGATGATCAGTTCGGTGTGCTTGACCTTGTCCATGATGCCGCATTTTTTGACGAACATGCCGACTTCGTCTCCGTTGAACTTGCCGGCCGCCCAGGCGGTCATGACCGAAAGCCCCTCGGAGTCCTTGATCAACAGCCAAGCCGGGACCTTGCTGGCTTCCACTTCGCCGGAAACGATAAAATAGGTCAGGGCGAAGTTGGTGGTCACCAACACGGGCGAATTTTCATCGGGGTTGTTGATGGGGTAGATGTCTTCGGTGACCGTCATGGGGCGCTGGGGGTCGGTGAAGATGTTGAGCCGCTCCAGCAGCAGGGGGAAGAGGTTTTCACCGGTGAAATCCGAGAGGATCACGATGCTGCCGTACTTGGCGATGAACATGCTGGCGATCAGGGTTTCCATGTCCAGGTTGCCGGCCATTTCGCAGGGGAAGGCGATCGTCGGGAAGCCCACGGCACGGTTGCCGTTTTTAAGCGCCGCGCGCCGGATGGCCACCTGGTCTTCCAGGGCGGCCTTGATTTCACGTGACCCGGGGTCCAGCACGATGGTCTTGATGCCCATCCCCACGAGCTTCTCGGTGAGCGGCGGCAGGCCCTCCACCGAATCGGCCTTGACCGCCAGGGGCAGACCGTTTTCCTTGGCCAGCGCACTGTAGGCATCGATATTGGCGGCGGTGGCGGCATACATCAGCGGCTGTTTGAAGCCGGCGGCCGCGATGCCGGCCTTCATGACCTCGACGTCGTCGGTCATCAGCACCAGGTTGAACTCGGAGGTCTCGGCAATCGTCTTGGCGGCCGCACCAAAGGCCGCTTTGTCGCCGTTGACGTCCTTGAGGGCGACCAGCTCCGGCCGCAGGTTGAGCCCCACCCGCTCGTACTGCAGCGCGTTCCACGCCTTGAGCTTGGTCTTCAGGGCGTCGGCGGCGATATCCGAGGGCACCAGGGCCCCCAGGGCGGTGGGGTTGAAAAAGGTTTTTTCGTGGCGGTACATGACGGTTTCGCCGCCCACCTGAAACTTCCGGACCCCCTTGCCGATGGCGACCGGCAGAATCGGCGGGGCCGAGGCCTCCGCCAGCTTCTCACGGGCCTCGTCGGATACGTAGGGGCAATCGTCCAGGCTGGCCTTGCCCGATGCCAGGTTCATGGCGAAGGCAAGGCAGGTGGGCACCCCGCACTCCTTGCAGTTGGTTTTGGGCAGAAGTTTGAAAATCTGAATACCGGTTAATGCCATATTGGGTTCTCCTTTTAGGATTTAAATTGCGCACCGCGTTTCAGGTTTGCCCGCCTCCCCCCGGATTGCAGGGCGGGCGCACGCGCCCGCCCTGTTCCAACCGGTCGGACAGATTAACCGACGATGGGCTCCATGGTGAGGGCCGGATGGCCTTTTTCCTGGAGGAAGGACATGATCTCCTCCTCCGTGGTGCCCACGGTCTCGTCGGCGATCATGTCGTAGAGGTTCTCACAGCCCATCTCCTTGCCGCGGGCGATGATGCGGTCCTTGATCTCCTCCTTGAGCATCTTGGGCATCCAGACCATGCGCAGCAGCCCGCCGTCGCCGACGATGAACTTGCGCTGGGTGATGTTGTACTTGGAGTGCCCCACAAACCCCGGCGATGAAGCCCCGCCGCCCATGACGCCGGCCAGGGTGGTGAACTTCATGCCGCAGGGGGTCTCGCCGGCGTACTCGCGGTTGACCGTCATGACCCCGTTACAGCCCGGCAGCAGCGCCGCGATGCACTCGCAGCAGCCGCAGGTGGTCATGGGGTCGACCACCATCGAGTAGAAGTTGTAGTGGGTGATGGCGCCGCGGGAGGCCTTGGTGACGAACTCGTTGACCCCTTTCCACTGACCCAGCTTGGGATCCAGGCATTCGCCCTTTTCGATGGGCTGGTTGGGACCGGTGGGGTTGATCTCAAAAGAGGCCTTGCAGTCCATCCAGTTGTAGGCGCCGCAGAGGCCGGTGCGCTCGGGGCTGACGGTACAGACGTGGGTGGGTGCGAAGGACTGGCACAGGGTGCAGGAGTAGAAGGTCTCCTCGCTTTCGTCGGTCATGGTGTCGACCCGCGCGTCGCGCATCTTATACTCCGCGCGGGCCCTGGCGGTCAGCTTGTCCACATCCTCCTTCTTGGTGTAGAGGGTGACCTGGACCTTGTCGATGATCTTGGTGAAATCCTGGTGGAACTTGGCATGCAGGACGACGCCGATGTCTTTGAAGGTAAAGCCCTTCTCCACCGCCGCCTTGCTCACCCGGATCCAGGCGATATCGCGCTGGCCGATGTGCATCACGTACTGGATGTAGTTCACCAGGTGGTGGATCTGGCGCTCGATGATGGGCTCGAAGTCCGCCTGGAATTCGCGGCCGGCCACCTGCACGTAGATCCCCAGGGGCAAGACATCGCCCTGTTTGAGGTCGGGGATGTCGGGGCCGATCACGGTCACCTTGCCGTCCTCGATCTCGTTCATTTCGGCCATCTTGACCAGTTCGGTGCACTGGGTCTTGCCGCCGCCCATCTGGCAGAAGAGATCCGCCCCGCGCACCCGCTCGCCCTCGAAGGCCGGGCCGAAGGCGCACGGGATGTCGATCTTGGTCACCTGGACCTTGAGGCCGCGCACTTCGATGGAGCGCTGGGCCATCTCCTCGTGCTTGACGTTGGCCACGACGTGCTCGTAGGTGCAGATACCGGTGGGCAGAATTTCGGGGATGTCGGTGTCGGCCAGGGTCGGAAAACCCCAATTGACGCAGCCGGCGGCCGCCGCGGCCCACTCGGCGTTGACGTCGCCCAGGGCGTTGACGAAGGCGAAGATGCGGTTTTTGTTGTAGAGCAGGATCTTGCGGTAATCGCCGGGCTGCACCCCGCCGAAGGCCATGGCCGCGCGGTTGGCGAAGCCCAGCGCGAAGATCGCCGAGGAGATGTCCGGCCCGAAGGGCACGATGCGGGTGTTCCAGCCGATCTGGACCCCGGCCTCGAGCAGCTGCTGGCTGACGGTGGTCCCGTTCTGGTTGGCGGCGCAGAAAATGTAGAGGGATTTCTGCTGGTATTCCTCCACGATCAGCTTGGCAGTTTCGGGATCCGGGGCCGCGCCGACGATGGCGGCGAAACCCGGGGCCGAACCGTCGACGAATTCCACCCCGCGCTTGCGGAAGACGGTGTCGTCGGCGGCGCCCAGCCAGATCTTGCCGGCCTCCTCGTCGATCTCCTCGGAGTGCAGGTAGAAATCCGGGTCCTCCAGGTAGCGGATCGCCTCCTGGATTTCAAAGGCGAACAGGGCGGCCATGCCGGCGTCCAGCAGGGGCCCGAGGTACGGCAGGTGGTGCTTGCCCTTGAGGTGCGGCGGCAGGAGCTTGCGGGCGATCTCCAGCGGCTTTTGCATGTCCTCGAGGGTTTCCACCTTGTGGCCGGTCAGAGAGTAGATGACCGGCAGGAAGTAGGCGGTGTTGGGGAAGCCGACCTTGGTGGCGGCCTCGCGTTTTTCCAGTGTGGTCTTGAGTAGACCTTCGACCTTGGAGACGATGTTGTAGCCACCCTGAATGGCCGCAAATGCTACGAGTTTAGACATACCTTCCTCCTTCGTTGAGGATTTAAAATGAATTTATGTTAAGCCACATCCAGTTTCTGGCGGTCGGCCATGTCCATCAGGACCCGTTCGCGGGCCTTGTCGATGCCCAGCGCCTTGCGCTTCTTGTCGATGTGGGCGATCATTTTGCGGGCATGCAGAATCGGGTCGACTTCCAGGTCCCACATGCCGCCGTACATCTTCTCGAATTCCTCGAAGAGATACTTCTGGAACTTGGGCGCCCCGGTCACCGGCAGGGTCACGCCGAAGACCGTGTAAACGCCGGAGGCGACGAAATAGTGCCCGATGCTGATGGCTTTCTCGCTCATCCACTCGGGGGCGCTGCCGGCCGCCGGCAGGTCACTGATGTCGTTGCCCAGCCCGCCGGCCTTGACCACTTCAGCGGCCGCCAGCAGGATGCGGCTGTTGTCGACACAGGAGCCCATGTGCAGGACCGGCGGGATGCCGACGGTCTCACAGACCTCCGCCAGCCCGGGGCCGCAGAAGACCCCGGCGGTCTCCGGCGTCAGCAGCCCTTCCATGGCGCAGGCGATGCCGTTGCAGCCGGTGGTCAGGACGATGACGTCGTTTTTGATGAGCTCCTTGACCACCTCGATGTGGCCCTCGTTGTGGCGGGTGCGGGCGTTGTTGCAGCCGACGACCCCGGCAATGCCCCGGATGCGGCCGTTGATGATGTTGTCGTTGAGGGTGAAGTAGGAGCCGCGGAAGGTGCCGCCCAGGTGATACTGGATCGATTCGACGCCAAAGCCGGCGATCTGGGTGGCCTTGTGTTTGGGGATCATCACGTCGGCGCCGCGGTTTTGGAAGTTGTCGATGGCGATCTTGATGATCTTCTTGGCGTCCTCCATGGCGTAGTGCTCATCGAATTCGATGTGCATCACGTTGTCCTGCTCCATGCGGGCGATGGGATGCGTGGTGATCACCTTGGTGTGGAAGCACTTGGCCACGTTGGCGATGTTCTGGAAGATGCACTGGATGTCCACCACCATGGCATCCACCGCGCCGGTGATGATGGCCAGTTCCTGCTGCAGGAAGGTGCCGCAGAGCGGCACGCCGTGGCGCTGCAACACCTCGTTGGCGGTACAGCAGATCCCGCTCAACTGGAGCCCCTTGGCGCCCTTGGACTTGGCGTAGTCTTGAATTTCCTGGGTCTGGGCGGCGGCCACAATCATCTCCGAGAGCACCGGCTCGTGCCCATGGATGACGAGGTTGACGTGGTCCTCTTTCAGCACGCCCAGGTTGGCCTCGGACTGCAGGGGGTACGGGGTGCCGAAGAGCACGTCCTGGAGGTCGGTGGCCAGCATCGAGCCGCCCCAGCCGTCGGCGATGGCGGCCCGGGTGCCCTGCTTCATCAGGTTTTTGTAGTCCTGGTCAACCCCGATGTGGGTGCGGTGCATGATCTCGACGATCTCGCGGTCGATGTTGCGGGGCAGCACGCCGAACTTCTTCCACTTTTCGTAGAGCGCCTCGGGGGCGCGTTTGAGGTAGTGCAGCTCGCCCTCGGGCTTGCCCCACTCGCCCATGGCGACATCGGCGACCTCCTTCGCTATTTCGTCGGTGTCGCGGTCGAGCTCCTGGCCGTCCACGGTCACCTTGGTGGCCACCCCCAGCCAGGGGGCGATTTCCAGCAGCTTGTTGGTGTCCTTGATGTGGTAGTCTTCGGTCTCCTTGTAGGCGGCGGACTTGAAGACCTCGGCCACGCAGCGGCCGTGATCGGAGTGGGCCGCGGCCCCGCCGGCGATCATACGGATGAAATTGCGCGCGGCGATGGTGTTGGGGGTGGCCCCGCAGAGCCCCTTGCGGTCGTCGCTGTTCTCGTCATAGTCCTTGGGCAGCGGCAGGCGGCAGGGTCCCATGCCGCAGTTCTTGCAGCAAATCCCCTGGGTGCCGATATTGCAGGGCTTCATGGCCGCGGCGCGGTCAAATACCGTGTCGATGCCCAGCGCCTGGGCCCGTCGAATCATCTCCTGGGAGGCGGTGTCGATGGTGGCGCCCACGGGGTCCGCAAGCTTGTCCTTTTTGGCGGTTTTGAGTTCCTTAGCGGCTTTTACTACTTCTTCTGCCATTTTTCGGTTCCTCCTCAACGTTGAATGCACTGCGGTACTTCGAAAACGACATGTTCAAATGGCGTCAGGCTGCCTTCAGGAAGCGTGGCGTCGGTGGATCCACTGCAGTTTGTCGACGACCTTGTCGATGCTTGGCTTCTGGACTTCGGCGGGGGTCTTCTTGACCTCGCCGGCGGCCTTGGCCGCACCGTGGGCACCGCTTTGGGCCATCCGGGCCTCGCGTTCTTTGGCCCGCTTGGCGCGGATCTCGTCCATTTCGGCCTCGATCTTGGCCTTCTCGGCCGCGGCGGCCTGGGCTTCGGCATCCGCCTTGGCCTTGGCTTCGGCTTCGGCTTTGGCCTTGGCATCCGCTTCGGCCTTGGCCTGGGCCTCGGCTTCGGCTTTGGCCTTGGCTTCCGCATCGGCCTTGGCCTGGGCTTCCGCCGCCGCTTTGGCCTTGGCTTCGGCCTCCGGATCGACCGCGGGTGCCTCCTTTACCGGGGCGGGCTTGGCTTCAGCCGCCGGTGCCGGGGCGGCCTTGGCTGCCGGTGCGGGTTTGGCGGCCGGAGCGGCCGGTGCGGCCTTGGCGGCGGCAGCCGGAGCGGCTTTGGCAGCCGGCGCGCCTTTCTTCTTTTCTTCCGTGATGGTCAGGTCCGGCTCCGGGGCGAGCGCGGCCAGGTCGATATCGACATCATCCAGCCGTTTGGCGACGGGGGCGACCTCGGCGGCGGCGCCGCCGGCCAGGGCCAGATCGATGAAGGAGCGCACCATTCGAGCGGATTCGGGGTGACGCATGATAAGCACATCCGAGCCGGCCAGGAGGTAAGTCACGGCCCCAACGGCCTCCATCATGATGGCCCGTCTTTCAGGGTCCCCCAGGATCGGCGCTTCATCCACGGGCTGTTTGGCCTCCTTGCACTTCCAGACCTCGTTGCCCAGGTTGTTGATGATCGGAAACTGCAGCTTGTCGTCCCCCTGGTTCATGGCCGCCATGCGCAGGCGCTCCATCACCGAGTAGCTGTACTCCATGCCGTAGCCCAGCCCGCCGGTGGTGGGGTCAATAATCACGCGGTTCATCGGGACGCCGAGGTTTTCCAGCAGGATGTTGACCTGTTTGGCGAGGTTGACGTCGATCGGGGAGGAGGAGATGATGACGTGGCCGTAGCCCATGGCGGCGGCCCCGATGCCCTTGTGGTTGGCATCTTCCACCGGCCCGATCACCAGGGTGTGGTCCTGGCATTCCTCGGCCACCTTCTTGAATACCGCCTCGTCCTTCTTGACGTTGGCGGTGCCCCAGACGATCAGCGGAACGTTGATCGCGTCGGCGACTTTCTTAACCGTTTGGGCGGCGGCCTCGGGGCTGACATCGTTGCCGTTGGGGTCGGTGCTTTTCAACTGCAGCACGATCAGGTCGGCGCCGTAGGATTCGATGCATTTTTTGGCCCATGCCACCGGATCTGAAACGACATCCTCGAAGGGTTTGAGCGCGGCTGCGGGCCAATCATCGGGTTTGATGTCCCAGACCTCCATCGCGATTTTGGGCTTGCAGGGCATCTTCCCCTCGAACTGGTAGAAGGGGTAGCATGTTTCCCCACCGACAGTGATCGCCTTGTTGCCACTGCCCAAGGTGATTTCCTTTATGCTCCCGGCATAAGATTCTTTGTAAAATTCGAAGCCCAATGTTACCTCCTTGTGGAAAAAGTTTGTCAGTAAGATCCGTTACCCAACTCCCACCCTTGCGGCCGACCGGAAGTCATCCGGGACCTGGACTACTGTCTCGATCCGCCTCCTTTCCAAATTTGACTGTGATTCTGGATACCCCTATCTGTTCACCTGCAAGCCTCGGCCCAGAGGTGCAGCTCTTGCTGCAAACCCGAGGGGCGCTGGCACCCCGCCAGGCTCAGGTTGAAATGACTTACATTGCGACCCCATCCGGACGCTACAATTCACCGAATATTTTGACTTATATTACGGGTATTGGTTTGTCAAGAGAGGAGTGCCCCGAAGGCTCTTTTTTTGAGAAATAACCAATAACCAGTGGCTGCCCGGGGCCCACGGCCCAGGGTCGAGCGGCCGATCCACTTGCGCAGTGGGCCCCAGGGCCGCCCTCAGGGTGCCACGTGGCGGCGCGCCGCCATCCGCTCCTTGACCTTGGGAAACAGATCGATGTCGGTGTGGGGCAGGAAAAGCGCCGCCACGTAGTGATCCATATAGGAGGTGGTCTCCGACAGCTCGAAGTTGGTCATCATCCGGGTGACCGCCGTCACGTCCCGCCGGATGCGGTTGGTGAGCGAGCTCATGCGGGCCCCCAGAAGCGAGCTGTTGCCCACGAAGATCACCTTGTCCAGGTCGATTTCGGGTAAGAGCCCGATGGTCATGGCCTTTTCGAGATCCACGTAGCTGCCGAAGCCGCCGGCCAGAATGATCCGCTCCAGATTTTCAATGCCCAGCCCGACCTCGTCCAGAAGGGTCATGCAGCCGCTGTACATGGCGCCCTTGGCGCGGATCAGGTTGTCGATGTCGATTTCGGTGAGCACGACATCACGGCCGATCTGGGTGACGTCGGCACGGGCGAGCACATACTCCCAGATGCCGTCGGTTTCGCGCACGCGGTCGGTGGGCAGATCACGGTTGAACTTGCCCAGGTTGTCGATCACGCCGGCCTCGAAGAGCGCGGCGACGATGTTGATCAGGCCGGAGCCGCAGATGCCCCGCACCCCGACGTTGCCGACGGTGATGTTCATCGGCTCCAGGGTCAGCGGGTCCAGCGAGAAGTCCTCGATGGCGCCCTTTTCGGCGCGCATCCCGAATTTGATCCCCCCGCCCTCGAAGGCCGGGCCCGCCGAGCAGGCGGCGCAGGCCATCCAGTCCTTGTTGCCGATGACGATCTCGGCGTTGGTGCCGATGTCCATGAAAAGCGTCAGTTCCTCGCGCAGGTACATGCCCGAGCCCATCACCCCGGCCACGATATCCCCGCCGACGTAGCTGGAGACCTGCGGGTAGAAAAGCGCCATGGCGTGGTCGCCGAGGGCCAACCCCAGGTCCACCGCACGGATCGGGGGGTAGAGGGTGGAGGCCGGCACATACGGCGAACGCCGCAGGTAGCGCGGGCTGATGCCGCAGAAAAGCTGAGTCATGGTGGTGTTGCCGGCCAGGGTGATGTGGGTGATGTTGTCGCGGTCGATGGCGGCCTTGCGCACGATCCGGTCGATGATCTGGTTGGTGGTTTTCAGAACGGCCGCCTGGAGCTTGTCCATGCCGTTTTTTTCGAAAAAAACGATCCGGCTGATGACATCCTCGCCGTAGCTGATCTGGCCGTTGAAGTCCCCGTGCTGGGCCAGCACCTCGCCTGTGTCGAGGTCCAGCAGCTGGCCGAAGATGGTGGTGGTGCCGATGTCCACCGCCACGGCATAGGAGTGGCCGGTGGTGTCGCCGGCCTGGATGTTGATGATCCGGTTTTTGCCGTCGGGACGCACCGGCCGGGCGATTGTCGCGGTGACGCGGAAGTTGTCGGCCCGCAGGACATCGGGAATCTTGCGCAGCACCGGCAGGTCCACCTCCAGGCGGTGATCGCCGAAATGGACGTGCAGGAAGCTGATCAGGCGGGTGACGTCCGGCAGGTTGTCCTGGGCGGTGGGCTCGGGCAGCTCCAGAAAGCGCTTTTCAACCGGCGGCACAAAGAGCCCCTGCTCCTTGAGATCGTTGAAGTTCATCTGCCGGATGCGCGCGGTGCGCCGCTCGGCCACGGTCCGGTTGAGCACGCTGGCGTCGACGGCCGATTCGATCGGAATGCGCACGACGGCATCGCTGAGAACCCGGGTCTGACAGGCCAGGCGGACGCCGGCGGCGATGTCCGCTTGGCTGAGCTTCTCGCTGATCCCCCCTTCGACCTCGCCGCTTTCGATGACAACGCGGCATTTGCCGCAGACCCCCTCCCCGCCGCAGGAGGCGTTGATATGCACCCCGGCCGCCATCGCGGCCCGGATCAGCGGCTCCCCCGCGTTCAGGGTGGCCTTGAGGTTGTGGGGCAGGAATGTGACGCTAAAGCTGCTCATTTCAGCTCCTAAGGTGTTTGAGAGAGATTGTGAAGGAACCGCGGCCCCGGAGGGTGCGCGGGTGGCCGTCGGCATTCGCCTTCAGCCGCCGGCCTTGCCCGCGCTGAGCGGGGCGTCGAACCTGCAGCTGAGGGCCAGCATGTCGCCGTCGAAAACCGTTTTGACCTTGTAGGGCAGATAGTTGAACAGCCGGATCATCCCCTGGTTCTGGGGCGAGGTGTAGGCCACCAGCCCGGAGATGCCGTTTTCGCGCGCCGCCTCGGCCAGCTTGAGGATCAGAACCCGCCCCAGCCCCTTGCCCTGGTACTCGCGGCTGACCGAAAAGGCCACCTCGGCCAGGTTGGCGGCCGGGTCCAGCAGGTACTCCCCCACGGCGACGACCTTGCCGAAGCCGAATTCCCCCACCAGGGCCAGGATGGTCAGGTCGTTGACGTAGTCGATGGCGTACATCGTCTCCACGTCGCCCCGCAGGAAGCTGGTTTTCTCGTGAAAGAAGCGCGAGATGATATCGGCCTTGTCGAGATTGTAGAAATGCTCCTGGATCCGGCGCTCGTCCACCGGCTTGGACGGCCGGATGGTGATCTCTTCGCCGTCGACCTCGATGATTTCCTCCAGCTTGACGGGATAAACGCCGTGGACCGACTCCTTCAGGGTGCGCTCGGCCCCCAGCAGCCCCATCTCCTTGGCCCGGCTGAGAAGCTCCTCGCGAAAATCGGGGTGCGCGATGCTGATCATCGCCATGGCGCGCTCCTGCAAGCTCTTGCCGAAGAGGTTGACCGCCCCGTACTCGGTCACCACGTAATGCACGTCGCCGCGCGGAACCACCACCGCGGTGTCGCCCAGGATCGGCACGATCCGGCTTTTGGTCCCCTGCTCGGCGGTTGCGGGCAGCATCAGGATGGCCTTGCCGCCTTCGGACTGCGCGGCCCCGCGCATGAAGTCCACCATTCCGGTGACCCCCGAAAAGTGGTTGTGGGGCAAGGCGTCGGCGGCCACCTGGCCGGTGAGGTCCATGGCCATGGCGACATTCATGGAAACCATTTTGTTGTGCCGGGCAATGATGCTGGGGTCGTTGACGTAGTCGGAGGGATAGAACTCGATGGAGGGGTTGTCGTCCAGAAATTCATACAGGTTCTGGGTGCCGATGGCGCTGCTGGCCACCAGCTTGCCCTCGTTGAAGCCCTTCTTGCGGTTGGTGACGACCCCTTCGGAGACCAGCCGCATCAGCCCGTCGGTGATGTACTGGGTGTGCACCCCCAGATCGTTTTTGTTCGAAAGAGCCAGCAGGGTGGCCTGGGGGGTGGCCCCCAGGCTGATTTCAATGGTGGAGCCGTCCTCGATCAGGCGGGCGATCAGCCGCCCGATGGTGTTGGCCGATTCCATGTCGGGCATGCGCCCGATGGTCAGAACGTCCTCTTCGTGCTCCACGATGACGTCGACGTCGTTGACGTGAATGAAGCTGCGCCCCAGGATGCGGGGCATGCGGCTGTTGACCTGGGCGATGACCAGGTCGGCCGAGAGGGCCGCGGCCAGGGTGATGTCCACCGAAACCCCCAGACTCATCCAGCCGAAATCGTCCGGTGCGCTGACCTGGATCAGCGCCACGTGGATCGGCAGCCGGCGGCTCTTGAAGAGCCGCGGGACCGCCGAGAGGTTGATGGGCGTAATGAAGCGCTTGTTCTGGGCGATGTGCTTGGGGCTGCCTGAGCCCAGGTAAAAGGACCGGATATTGAGGTTCTGGCACTGGGTCTTGTCGGCGATCAAGGTCAGCGGGGTGGTCTCCAGCGTCAGCAGCCGAATGATTTCCAGATCGGTCAGGCGGCTGGAAACAGCCGAAAGCGCCCGCACCAGGCACTGCGGCTCGCCGCAGGAGGACCCGATAAAAACCCGTCTGCCGGGTCGGATCAGGCTGATCGCCTCGGTTGCCGAGCGCTTTTTCTCGACGTAACTGTCCGCCCAATAACCTGAAGTCGCCATTTCACTCCCTTGTGATGAAGGTGGTTCCGATTCTTGCAGCTCGCCGGCCACCTGTGCGGCCCGGCCGGGGCCCCCGGGACGGCCGCGGCCGCGGGCGCCTGTAGCAACCCGGCAGCAGCTTTATCAAGTTTCCCTTCGGCAAACAAGCCCTTTCGGCCAAAATTCCGCAAGTTAGCGACAGCGGCGCACCGCTCCGGCAAAGCGTGCGGTGCCCGTCGGCAGCCGCACCGGCCGGAAAAAGGGCAAAACCCTAAATGCAGTTCAATTGTTATTGTCAACTTCAACAGTTGACAATTCATCATGAGAAATTTAAAAAACGACAAATGAAATTTTCACCCCGGTGAGCCGAACGTCGGCCGGCCCCACCAGGGCACCGCTAACCCTAAGGATGGTCCCAATGGAATCGCTCAAACGGCTCAGCAACTGGATCGACACTCTCAACGGCTGGATCGGCCGCGGCGTTTCGTGGGTTACGGGGCTGGTGGTGGCGGTGGTTTTTATCGACGTGGTGATGCGCTACACCGTCCAAATAAGCTTCGTTTTCACCCAGGAGCTGGAATGGCATCTCTTCGCCTTCATCTTTCTGATGGGCGCCGGTTACACCCTCCTCCAGGACGGGCATGTGCGGGTGGACATCATCTACCAGCAGCTGGGACCGCGCGCCCGGGCCTGGATCAACCTGATCGGGGTCATTTTTTTTCTCCTGCCGGGCTGCTACCTGATTTTTTCCACCTCCCTGAAATTCGTCTACAACTCCTGGAGCATCCTCGAAGGCTCCCCCGATCCCGGCGGCATCCCCTACCGCTTCATCATCAAAGCCGCCATCCCGGCCGGCTTTCTGCTGGTGGCCTTGCAGGGGGTTTCACTGGGCATCAAAAGCTGGTTCACCATCCGCGGCCTTGACCAGCCGCAAGAGCGGGAGGGACGCTGATGGAATACCTGCCCGCCTGGATGTTTCTCGCCCTGACGATTCTCCTGATGGCCGGCTTCCCGGTCACCTTCACCCTGCTCGGCACCGCCCTTTTTTTCGGCCTGATCGGTTTCGGCTGGTCCTTTTTCAACCTGCTGCCGCTGCGGATCTGGGGCGTCATGACCAACGTCACCCTGCTGGCGGTGCCGCTTTTCGTTTTCATGGGGGTCATGCTGGAGCGCTCGGGGCTGGCCGAGGAGTTGCTGGACACCATGGGGCTGGTGTTTGGACGGATCCGCGGCGGGCTGGCGATATCGGTGATCGTGGTGGGTGCCCTGCTGGGCGCCTCAACCGGCATCGTGGGCGCCACCGTGGTCACCATGGGCCTGCTGGCGGTCCCCACCATGCTGAAACGCGGCTACCACAAGGAGCTCGCCACGGGCACCGTGTCGGCATCCGGCACCCTGGGGCAAATCATTCCCCCCAGCATCGTGCTGGTGCTGATCGGCGACATCGTCGGCGTGCCGGTCGGGGACCTGTTCATGGGTGCGGTGCTGCCCGGAATGGTCCTGGTGGGGTTGTACATCCTCTACGTGGTGCTGGCGGTCTGGATCCGGCCCGCCTGGGCGCCGAAAATCTCAAAGGCCGAAATGGCCGCCCTGACCCCGGCTGTGATGTTGCGCAAGGTCACCCGCGCCCTTTTTCCGCCGCTTTTTCTGATGGTGGCGGTCCTGGGTTCGATCTTTGCCGGGGTGGCCTCCCCCACCGAGGCGGCCGCGGTGGGTGCGGTGGGGGCCACCGGCCTGACTGTCGCCAACCGCAAGTTCAATCTCGCCATGCTCCAGGAGGTGATGGACGCCACCCTCAAGCTGACCTGCATGGTGTTCATCATCCTGGTGGGCGCGGCCGCTTTCGGCCTGGTGTTCCGCGGCATGGGCGGCGATCATCTGGTGCGCGGTTTCCTGGGCGGCATCGCCGAGAATCA
>Ga0272444_10001541_pt1 | contig 22101 bp, 23 predicted proteins | sample SSMForm13_FD_201033 | JGI IMG/M metagenome (GOLD analysis project Ga0272444, IMG submission 201033) | Marine sediment archaeal communities from Little Sippewissett salt marsh, Falmouth, MA, United States - SSM-Form-13 | ecosystem: Environmental > Aquatic > Marine > Wetlands > Sediment ...
AAGCTCAGGCGTTCCTTCTCCGGCCCTTCGTCGGCGCGCACGTCGGCGATGAAGCAGGCGGTGGCGGCGGCCACGGCGGCGCCGTCCGAGTCGTCCGGCGTGTCGTCGACCACGTGACTGAGCAGGTACACCGAGATCTCCGGGTCGATGGGGAAGGTCACGCCGATCCAGATGCCGTGACCGAGCGCAATCAGCGCATCGTCGTGATCGGTCTGATAGGCCACGTCACAGGCGTCGGCGGCGTTTTCCCAGTCACGCATCTCGGCAAAAATGCCGAAGGCGGTCGTCGCCAGCGGCCAGGCCTCGTCGCCACGCTCCAGTACCTGCAGGGTGCGCGCTAATTCCAGCTGAATGGCCGCGCGTTGTTCGGCGGGGGCGCTTTCGGGCAGGGATTCGAGCTGCTGGCGCAGCTCCACCAGGGCACCTTCCAGCTCGGCCTGCTGGCCGAGGTTTTTGCGCAGCGAGGCGGCAGCGGTGTCCTCGAGCTTGTCGGGATCGAAATAATCAACCATCTGTGTGTTCCTCAGTATCTGCTGCTGAAGGCCGCTTCGAGCCGCTCTTCCCAGTCGCTGGGGGTGTCGGGGAAGGGCGGTTTGACGTCAAAACGCAGGTGCATTTCGCCGCGGCGGGCGAATTCCTTGATGACCAGTTTGAGGTCGTCGAAGCTTTGCATGTCCTGGTTGGCGATCATCACCTGGCTGAGGTACAGCATGGGTTTGTCTCACTCTATATATGTATGGCTTGGTCGCGGGCCGGCTTCATGCCGGCTCGGCGACGCGGTCGTAGTAGCGGGCGCGATACATCACGCGTTTGCGCGCTGGGTCGGCCGCATCGGTAAATCCGCTGCGGTTGTGCAGGATGTTGTTGCAGATAACGCCCTGTCCCCGTTGCATACGTAGGTGCAAGATGTGGTCGTCGTCGCTGGAAAACAACTCCAGCAGGAAAGCCGCGGCTTCGCGGGTCTGCGGGGTGTCCTTCCAGATGACGTTGCGTTGGCGGGCCGAGTAGCGCATGTGCAGGTTGCGCCCGCCGTTGGACAGGGAGAACACCGGGCCGACGGTTGCACCGCGGATCTCCTTGCCACCTTCCACGTTGGGCGGAATGGTAAAGGCATCGGCTGCCATCAATGCCCTGATCCACTCCGGGTTTTGGTCGCGCAGGCGGATGTAGGCGATCTCGTGATCGAGCAGGCCGTTGATGCCACCCTCCGCGGCCGGCTGGTCGCAGTACAGCAGCATGCCGTGAATCTTCTGGCCTGCCGGGTTGTAGTAACCGTCGGTGTGCCAGCCGATCGGGCGGTTGGTGTAGGGGATGTAGATATTGTCGGTATCGGTCTGCTTGACCGTGATCTGTGTCAGCCCGCTGTCCTCGGCGCACAGGTTGGCGTCGATGTCGGACAAGCCCAGGGTGTATCCGAAATGCCGCAGCGCCGCCTGCGCATCGGTCGGCGGTGTGCGGTAGCGGAACAGGGCGAAGTTGTGGCGTTGGCAGTTCGCACGTATCTGCAGCTGTTCAGCGGCCGAGAGGGCCAGCGCATCAGCGATCAGAACTTCCGGCGCAGCGGCCGGCAGGGCAAGCTTGCGCGCGCGCCAGGCCTGGTAGGCATTATCGCAGTCGAGGTCAAACGGATTGTCGGTCTGATTGTTCATTACTTGTTGAGTATCAAGTTCATCAATAATTCATGTTGACGGAGTAGGGGTATAGCTCTAGTATTTGGCGCCGTATTTCGCAGTATCCGCATAAGCTAACATACTGATCGATGATTGAAACTTGTTTCATATCAAGTGTTTATGTTCATGCATGTGGTGCTGGAGCGCAAATATATCCCATAAGGGATATGCAGGAGGGTATAGGCTCCCCCGATGGTGGAGTTCTGCCTTTGTGATTGCTCGACTAATATTAGCCGCCACCGATAGGAGCGGCCTGCTCGTTGCCCGGGCAACTGGGGTGTAAAGCCTCAACTATCACGGATCACTAAAGAAGGTTTTTGCGGAGTCGATGTGCTCGGCTACGCGAGAGCGGAACCAGGTTAAAAACGATTAGTCAGGAGAGATAGCGACATGGCGATCGATAAGTATCCCACACCTATGCTGGACCAACTCGAAGATGGTCCGTGGCCGAGCTTTATCACCGGTATCAAGCGTCTGCGCGACGAGCACCCGGATGAAGGTATCAACAAGGTAACCAACTCCCTGCTGGGTCAGCTGGAGCACTCCTACGAGACCCGCAAGGGTTACTGGAAAGGCGGCACCGTTTCCGTTTACGGCTACGGCGGCGGCATCATCCCGCGTTTCTCCGAAGTCGGTCACGCCTTCCCGGAGTCCAAGGAATTCCACACCCTGCGCGTTCAACCGCCTGCAGGTAACCACTACTCCACCGACATGCTGCGCCAGATGGCCGACAGCTGGGAGAAGTGGGGTTCCGGCCTGGTGACCTTCCATGGTCAGACCGGTAACATCATGTTCATCGGTACCGATACCGAGCGTACCCAGCACTTCTTCGACGAGATCAACGACTACGGTTGGGACCTCGGCGGCGCTGGTCCTTGTGTGCGTACCGCCATGTCCTGTGTGGGCGCGGCTCGCTGCGAAATGTCCTGCACCAACGAGCAGAAGGCCCACCGTCTGCTGGTGAACAACTTCACCGACGACGTTCACCGTCCGGCCCTGCCTTACAAGTTCAAGTTCAAGATCTCCGGTTGCCCGAACGACTGCCAGAACGCCATCGAGCGTGCTGACTTTGCCGTGATCGGCACCTGGCGCGACGACATGAAAGTCAATGATGCCGAAGTCAAGGCCTACGTTGAGAAGAAGGGTCGTCAGTACATCATCGACAACGTCATCACCCGTTGCCCGACCAACGCACTGTCCCTGAACGACGATGACACCATCACCGTCAACAACAAGGACTGCGTGCGCTGCATGCACTGCCTGAACGTGATGCCGAAGGCACTGCAGGTTGGTGACGACAAGGGCGTAACCATCCTCATCGGTGGTAAGCGTACCCTGAAGATCGGCGACCTGATGGGTACCGTTGTTGTCCCGTTCAAGAAGCTGGAAACCGAAGAAGATTGGGAATCCATCGTCGAGCTGGCCGAAGAAATCATCGATTTCTGGGCCGAGAATGCTCTCGAGCACGAGCGCTGCGGTGAGATGATCGAGCGTATCGGCCTGGTCAACTTCCTGGAAGGCATCGATGTCGAAGTCGATCCGAACATGGTTAACCACCCGCGTGAATGTTCTTACGTCCGCATGGATGGCTGGGACGACGAAGCGGTCAAGTGGTTCGATCGTCAGGCTGAAGCTTCTTAATAGCGTTCATCTGAATTCAAAACTTTCCTCGTGGCCCGGCTGCCTGCCGGCGGCTGGGCCACACGGGACACATTTACCCGATTTCTGGAGGTAAAAATGGCAAAAGAAATGCGCGAGCCGATCGAGACTGGCTGTCCTGATCCGTTCCAGTACATGCACCCGACCATGCGTCGCAACTTCGGCATGTGGGCCTACCACGAGCATCCCCGTCCGGGCGTGCTGCTGCACGTGGCCAAGAACGGCGACAAGCTGTGGACCATCAAGGCCGGTACCCAGCGTATCCTCGACGTGTTCACCCTGCGCAAGCTGTGCCAGATTGCCGACGACTACTCCGACGGCTACATCCGGTTCACCATCCGTTCCAATCCGGAATTCTTCGTCACCGATGAGTCCCGCGTTCAGCCGCTGATCGAGAAGCTGGAAGGCGAGGGTTTCTGGGTCGGTGGTACCCAGAACTCCGTGACCACCCTGTCTCACACCCAGGGCTGGCTGCACTGCGACATCCCGGGTACCGACGCATCCGGTGTTGTGAAGTCCATGATGGACGAGCTGATCGACGACTTCCGCAATGCGGACATGCCGAACCGCGTCCACATCACCACTTCCTGCTGCCAGATCAACTGTGGTGGCCAGGGTGACATCGCGATCAACGTTCAGCACACCAAGCCGCCGAAGATCAACCACGACCTGGTCGCCAACGTCTGTGAGCGTCCGTCCGTTGTTGCCCGCTGCCCGGTTGCTGCTATCCGTCCGGCCATGGTCAACGGCAAGCCGTCCCTGGAAGTCGACGAGAAGAAGTGCATCTGCTGCGGTGCCTGCTTCCCGCCGTGCCCGCCGATGCAGATCAACGACGCCGAGCACACCAAGCTGGCGATCTGGGTGGGTGGTAACCACTCCAACGCCCGTGGCAAGCCGACCTTCCAGAAGCTGGTTGCTGCCGGGATCCCGAACAACCCGCCGCGTTGGCCGGAAGCTACCGCCATCGTCAAGCGCATCCTCAAGGCCTACAAAGAAGGCGCGAAGGATTGGGAGCGTATCAACGAGTGGGTCGAGCGTATCGGTTGGCCGCGCTTCTTCGAGGAAGTTGAACTGCCGTTCACCAAGTACCACATCGACAACTGGCGTGGTTCCCGTAAGAGCCTCAACTCTTCCGCCTACATCCGCTTCTAAGCGGTTAGACCAGACGAGGTTCGCAATATGAAACTGGCAGTACAGGTAAACGAGGGGCCGTACCAGCATCAGGCTACGGACTCTGCGTACCACTTCACCAAGGCAGCCTTGGAAAAGGGGCATGAGGTCTTTCGCGTGTTCTTCTACCACGACGGTGTGCTCAACGGCACCCGCCTGACCACGCCGCCCCAGGACGATCGCAACATCGTGAATCGTTGGGTGGAACTGGCAGAGAAGTACGACCTCGATCTGGTCCTCTGCGTGGCTGCGGCCCAGCGCCGCGGTCTGGTGGATGACGGCGAGGCCGAGCGGAACGGCAAGGATGCGACCAACATAGCGCCCAAGTTCCGGATCTCCGGCCTGGGTCAGCTGATCGAAGCCGCTATTCAGGCCGACCGTCTGGTCGTGTTCGGCGACTAAGGGAGAGTAACGATGTCCGATATCAAGAAGTTCATGTATCTGAACCGTCGCGCTCCTTACGGCACCATTTATGCCTGGGAATCGCTGGAAGTCGTGCTGATCGGTGCGGCCTTCGACCAGGAAGTCAGCCTGATGTTCGTCGACGACGGTGTGTACCAGCTGGTCAAGGGCAGCAACACCTCCGAGTCCGACATGAAGAACTTCATGCCGACCTACCGCACCCTGGGTGATTACGGTGTGCGTCACATGTACGTCGACCAGGCTTCTCTGGAGGCCCGTGGTCTGACCACCGACGACCTGATCGAGGTCGAGTGGGAAGACTGGGAGACTGAAGAAGAAGTCGACAACATCGTCGAGCCGGTGGACGCCGAGAAGTTCAAGGAACTGATGGCCGAATCCGACGTTGTATTCAGCTTCTGAGGTAACGACATGGCTGATCTGTATACCGTAAACAAGTCACCGTTCGAAAAGAACTCACTGGAAGCTGTAATCAAGTTTTCCGGTGAGGGCGCGTCCATCCTCCTGATCGAAGATGGCGTCTACGGTGCAAGCAAGGGCACGACCGCCGAATCCATGATTAGCGGTGCAAGTGGCAAGAAATTCTACGCCCTCAAGTCCGACCTGATGGCGCGTGGTATTGCCGAAGATCGCGTGATCGACGGCATTGAACTGGTTGATTACGCCGGTTTTGTCGATCTGGTTGAAGCCACCGACAAGGTTCAGGCTTGGCTGTAAGCCTGGCCTTCGTTAACACACTGAGTTTTTAGAGGAGATAGCACTATGTCGTCTATCGAAGTAGATGGTAAGCAGTTCGAAGTTGATGAAGAAGGCTACCTGGCCAACATCAACGACTGGGTTCCGGGCGTTGCAAACGTAATGGCCGAGCAGGATGAGCTGGAGCTTACCGACGAGCACTGGGACATCATCAACTTCCTGCGTGAGTACTACGAAGAGTACCAGATCGCTCCGGCAGTACGCGTACTGACCAAGGCGGTTGGCAAGAAGTTGGGCAAGGACAAGGGTAACTCCAAGTACCTGTACGGCCTGTTCCCGTACGGCCCGGGTAAGCAGGCTTGCCGTTACGCTGGTCTGCCGAAGCCGACTGGCTGCGTCTGAGTTAGGCGTCCTGAGTTCGGGGAGCTGTCAGGCTCCCCGGGTTCGCAAGCCCGAATCCTTCAACCCGAGTAAGAGGCTTTCGGAAACATGTCGTTTCTGACAATCGCATTTGCAGCACTTTTTTATGCCGCAACCATCCTGCTGGTGGTTGGTCTGGCGCGGCGCATCCATATGTTCTGGAAGACGCCCGCGCCGCTGAAGATCCCCACCACGCCGGCGCCTACCACCCAAAGCGGCGTTGTTCTGCGCATGTTCAGGGAAGTGGTGTTTTTCGAAAGTCTTTTCAAGTCCACCAAGTGGACCTGGTTGTTCGGCTGGGTTTTCCACATGGCACTGTTTGCCGTGTTGTTCCGTCACCTGCGTTATTTCACCGAGATCGAGTGGTTGATGGCACTGGTGGCATTTGTCAGCCCGTTGTTCAAGTACCTGGCGTTCGCCATGATCATCGGCCTGCTGGGGCTGCTGGCGCGTCGCCTGCTGGTTGACCGGGTGAAGTACATCTCCGCGCCGTCCGACTACCTGATGCTGCTGCTGTTGCTTGGCATCGGTGTCAGCGGGGCCCTGACCACCTTTGTTGCGCACACCGACGTGGTTGCCGTGAAGTCCTTCTTCCGTCACCTGATGTACTTCCAGTTCGACACCATGCCGAATCTGCCGACCGATCCTTTCATGGTGGTGCACCTGTTGCTGGTCGCGCTGCTGATGATCATCTTCCCGATCAGCAAGCTGTTGCATGCGCCGGGCGTGTTCTTCAGCCCGAGCCGCAACCAGATCGACAACCCTCGCGAGCAGCGTCATGTCGCCGACTGGGCGCGCAAGCTGGAACAATAATCCGGACAGGTTGAGCTAGCATGGCAAAAGCAGAATTCGAAATTCCGGAGCTGAAAGAATATCCGGAAGTCCCCAAGATCGAGGTTGGTGCGACCGCTCACCTGAAGCCGTTCGTCGCCAAGCCCGAGATCCAGGAGCCGCTGAAGTTTCCCGGCGAGCGCGTCGAGAACTGGCAGGAGAAGGCCATCGAGCACATGGGCGAGTTGCTCGGCAAGTACCGCTCGCTGCAGGTCTACCTCGATTCCTGCGTGAAGTGTGGCGCCTGCACCGACAAGTGCCATTACTACCTGGGCACCAAAGACCCGAAGAACATGCCGGTGGCGCGCCAGGACCTGCTGCGCAAGGTCTACCGCCGCTACTTCACCTTCGCCGGCAAATACTTCCCCAAGCTGGTCGGTGCCACCGATCTGACCGAGGAAGTGCTGGACGATTGGTACAGCTATTTCCACCAGTGCTCGCAGTGCCGTCGTTGCTCGCTGTTCTGCCCGTACGGCATCGACACCGCCGAGATCTCCATGGCCGCACGCGAGATCATGGATCGCATCGGCGTCGGCCAGAAGTACTGCAACGAGATCATCGGCAAGGTCTACAAGATAGGTAACAACCTGGGTCTGCCGGGCCCGGCGCTGGAAGACACCCTGGAAGGCCTGGAAGAAGACGTCTTCGACGAGACAGGTGTCGAGGTGAAATACCCGATCGACCAGAAGGGTGCCGACATCCTGCTGGTCACTCCGTCCGCCGACTTTTTCGCCGAACCGCACGTGGATGGCCTGATCGGCTACGGCAAGGTATTCCACGAGGCGGGGGTCAACTGGACCCTCAGTTCCAAGGCCTCCGAGGCGGCCAACTTCGGCATGTTCATCGGCTCCTACGAGAACATGCGCCGCATCTCGCTGCGTATCCGCGAGGCGGCCCTTGAACTGGGCGTGAAGCGTATCGTGTTCGGCGAGTGTGGCCACGCCTGGCGCGTCGCCTACAGCTTCCTCAACACCCTGGCCGGTCCGTGGGACTTCCTGGATCAGAATTACCCGATTCCGCAGCACATCTGTGAGTTCACCCATGACCTGATCAAGCAGGACGAGGGCAAGCCGCAAGCGGAAAAGGTGCTGAAGTTCGACAAGTCGCTCAACGATGACATGGTCGTGACCTTCCACGATTCGTGCAACGTGGCACGCGCCACCCGCATGGGCGACATGCCCGGCGGCCAGTTCGTGATCCCGCGTGCCGTGATCCAGGCGGTGTGCAACAACTACGTGGACATGGACCCGGCTACCACGCATGAGAAGACCTTCTGCTGCGGTGGCGGCGGTGGTCTGCTGACCGACGACCTGATGGAAATCCGCGTCAAGGGCGCCAAGCCGCGTATGGAAGCGCTGCAGAACGTGATCGAGGATCACGGTGTAACCAATATGGCGGCGATCTGTGCGATCTGTAAGGCACAGTTCACCAAGATCCTGCCGTATTACGGACTCGGCATGGACATGATCGTGAGCGTTCACCAGCTCGTGTCCAACGCCATCATTCTCACCGGTCAGACGACCGAAGAGGATGAAGAAGAATCGGACGAGGATGCTGCATAAGCGGCTGCCTCGACCACTAAAGACATAACCCGATCCTAGTGATCAAAGGCATACAGGTAAGGAGCGTTTAAGATGGCTACTCCTAGCGACGAAATGACCGAACAACTGACTTGGCGTCGTTTTGAAGACGGTAACGATGATTGGGGTGGTTGGACCAACAAGATCTTTGTTGCCGACGAATCCTACAAGTGCCCGACCTACATTCACAAGACGCCTCCTTGCCAGGGTTCCTGCCCGTCGGGTGAAGACATCCGTGGCTGGCTGGCCATCGTGCGCGGCCAGGAGAAGCCGGCTGAAGGCATGGAGATGGGCGAGTACGCCTTCCGTCGTTCCACCGACGCCAACCCGTTCCCTTCCATGATGGGCCGTGTATGCCCGGCTCCGTGTCAGGACGGTTGTAACCGCAACGAGGTCGAAGACTTCGTCGGCATCAACTCCGTCGAGCAGTGGATCGGTGACAACGCACTGGCCAACGATTACAAGTTCGAGGCCGGTCCCGACACCGGTAAGAAGATCGCCATCGTCGGCGGTGGCCCGGCCGGCATGGCAGGCGCCTACCAACTGCGTCGCAAAGGCCACGCAGTGACCGTGTTCGAGTCGCAGCCGGAACTGGGCGGCATGATGCGCTACGGCATCCCCAACTACCGGATCCCGCGCGACAAGCTGGCCGGCGAGATCCAGCGCATCGTCGACATGGGTGTCGAGGTCAAGTGCGGCGTGCGCGTCGGCGATGACGTCAAGGTTGAAGACCTGGAAAAAGATTACGACGCGATCCTGTGGGCCATCGGCTGCTGGACCGGTCGTGGCCTGTTCCTGGACGAGTGGGAAGGTACCCCGAACTGCGTGTCCGGTGTCGCATTCCTCAAGGCGTTCAACGAAGGCCGCATGAAAGTGACCGCCGACAAGGTGGTGTGTGTGGGTGGTGGTGATACCTCCATCGACGTTGTCTCGGTCGCCCGTCGCCTGGGTAACATCCAGCACACCAACCCGAGCGATCGCCCGGAGCTGGTGGTCAACGATGGCTTCGTCTCCCACGATGCAGCGCTGGCCGCGGCCAGCCAGGGTTCCGATGTCACCCTGACCTCGCTGTTCCCGAAGGACAACATGACCGCTGCCGAGCACGAGGTGCATGACGCGCTGACCGAAGGCGTGACCATCCTCGACGAGGTGATGCCGGTCGGTATTGAAAAAGACGACGATGGCCGTGCCACCGCACTGATCGTTGCCAAGTGCACCATGGAAGGCGGTCGCCCGAGCCCGGTCGAAGGCACCGAGCAGCGCATCGAGGCAGACCTGATCGTTGCGGCCATCGGCCAGGGTGGCGACCTGAGCGGTCTCGAGGCCCTGGACAACGGTCGTGGCCTGATCGATTCCGACAGCTTCTACCAGGTGCCGAACAAGCCGGGCCACTTTGTGGCTGGCGACATCATCCGTCCGCACCTGCTGACCACCGCGATCGGCCAGGCATCCATCGCCGCCGACACCATTGACGAATACGTCAATCAGAAGGAGCACAAGAAGCGCCCGAAGGTCGACGTTCACCACTTCCACCTGGATGCCAAGCTGCAAGAAGCCGGCCTGTCGCCGGAGCACTTCGATCCGAATGCCGGTGACCAGCGTGGTACCTCCGCTGCGAAGTACGCGGTGCACAACTACGAAGACCGCTCTTTCGCGGAGATCATCCCGCACGAAGAGCTGTTCCTCGGCCACTTCGCGTACACCCCGCGGGTCAAGCGTGGTGAAGAAGTGCCGAGCGCAGACGATGTGCTGGGTCACTTCCACGAGCGTCTGATCGGCCTGACCCAGGAGCAGGCGGCAGAGGAAGCAGAGCGTTGCATGAGCTGTGGCCTGTGCTTCGAGTGTGACAACTGTGTCATCTTCTGCCCGCAGGACGCCGTGTTCCGTGTCAAGAAGACCGAAGCGACCACCGGTCGTTACGTCGACACCGACTACGATCGTTGCATCGGCTGCCACATCTGCGCCGATGTATGTCCGACCGGCTACATCAAGATGGGCCTGGGTGAGTAACACTCACTGAGTAGGCCTGCCGGACCGGCTTGCCCGGCCGGCAGGTTCCAGTTATCGCAGCAAGCGAAGAACGCAAGACATGGTTAAATTCGGCACAAGCCTGGTAATGATGGCAGCGACGCTGCTGCTGAGCCTGCAGTCACTGGCTGGTCAGGCACAGTACGGCGAAGCGGTGGAAGGGTCTGCAAAAGCGGACAAGCTGGATGCCTGCGTGGCGCCCACCCCCTTCATGCGCCGCAGTCATTTCGAGTTGATCAAGCATCAGCGTGACATCACGGTCCACCAGGGTGTTCGCGACACCGACAACAGCCTGGCCGGTTGTGTCGATTGCCATGCCGCGCAGGATGCACATGGCAATTTCGTGCCGGTGACCGAGGAGAGGCAGTTCTGCGAAGGTTGCCACGAGTATACGGGTGTGCAACTCGACTGCTTCAGCTGTCATGCCTCCACTCCGACCAAAGCGGGGAATTGATCGTGTCCCAGAAGCCACAAGATTCGATTGATCAGAAACGCCGTGAATTCGTATCGGTAGCCTCCAAGGCGGCCGCGGCAGCCGTGGTTGCCCCGGGTGTGTTCCTGCATAGCATCGGCAACGCGGCCCCGCGCTCCGAGCCGGTCACCGACGCCGTTCGTTACGGCATGCTGATCGACACCAACAAGTGCGCCGATGGCTGTTCCGATTGCGTCAGCGCCTGTGACCGTGAGAACGGTCTGGATCAGCTGATCAAGCCGGAAGGTGCCAGCGACGAACAATGGGCAAAACAGAAGCCGCGCTGGATCCGCTCGGTGAAGGTCAAGGACAACCTGTCCGGCAAGGTCACCAGCCTGCCGATGATGTGTCAGCACTGTGAGCATCCGCCGTGCGTGGACGTGTGCCCGACCGGGGCCTCCTTCCGTCGTGTCGACGGTATCGTGATGGTCGACCGCCACACCTGTATCGGTTGCCGCTACTGCATGATGGCCTGCCCGTACAAAGCGCGATCCTTCATCCACGAGAATGTCCAGTTCAAGCTGACTTCGGCACCGCGTGGCAAGGGCTGCGTGGAAAGCTGCAACTTCTGTGTGCACCGACTGGACAATGGCGGCACCACCACTGCCTGCCAGGACGCCTGCAGCCACGACGCGATCGTGTTCGGTGACCTGAAAGACCCGAACAGCGCGGTCTCGCAGGCGCTCGCCGAGCATGCCAGCACCCAACTGCGTGCTGACCTGAAGTTGAACACCGGTGTTCGCTACCGCGGCATCTGATTGAGTTTCCGGATACCTGAGTCACTATGAAAAAGATTCAATACCGCGAATGGGGCATCGACAGTCCGCGTTACTGGGGGCTGTTGGCCGTACTGGGTGCGATTATCGCGATTGCCGGTTTTGCCGTGCTGCACATGGAGCATGAAGGTCACTGGGTCACCGGTATGAACAACCAGGTGGTATGGGGCCTGCCGCACGTGTTCGCGATCTTCCTGATCGTTGCCGCTTCCGGCGCGCTCAACGTCGCCTCCATCGGTTCGGTGTTCGGACAGAAGATGTACAAGCCGCTGGCGCGCCTTTCCGGCCTGATGGCGATCACCCTGCTGGTCGGTGGCCTGCTGGTGCTGGTGCTGGATCTCGGACAGCCAGGCCGCCTGATCGTGGCCATGACCACCTACAACTTCAAATCGATCTTCGCCTGGAATATCTACCTGTATGTCGGTTTCCTGGCCATTGTCGTGGTGTACCTGTTCACCATGATGGAGCGCAAGGCCAACGACTACACCAAGGGTGTGGGTGTGGTGGCGTTCGTCTGGCGCCTGATCCTGACCACCGGTACCGGTTCCATCTTCGGCTTCCTGGTGGCACGCCAAGGCTATGACGCGGCCATCATGGCACCGATGTTCATCATCATGTCGTTTGCCTACGGACTGGCGTTCTACCTGCTGATGCTGATGTTCACCTTCAACACCGACGGCCGCGAGATCGGCGACAAAGTGATGAAGCGCCTGAAGAACCTGCTGGGCGTATTCACCGCTGCGATCTTCTACTTCGTAGTGGTGTATCACCTGACCAACCTGTACGGCACCGAGAACCATGCCTACGAGGCGTTCATCCTGCTCAATGGCGGCATCTACACCACCCTGTTCTGGGTCGGCTGGGTGCTGCTCGGCCTGATCGTACCGATGGCGATCCTGTTCCACCCGGCGCTCGGCAAGTCCCGCGCGGCGATCACCGCTGCCTGCCTGCTGATCATCCTCGGCGGCCTGTCGGCGATGTACGTGATCGTGATCGGCGGCCAGGCGTTCCCGATGGCGATGTTCCCGGACAAGACCATCATCGACTCCGGCTTCTTCGATGGCGTGAACGGGGCTGTATCCAGCTACTCGCCATCCTTGCCGGAATTCCTGCTGGGCCTCGGTGGCGTGGCGGTAGCGGTGATCGCGACCCTGATCGCGGTGCGCATGCTGCAGTTCCTGCCGGCCTCGCTGGCCGACGAGGCGGTCGATCCGCATCACAGCTGATCGCCTCCGCGGCAATGACGTAGAATGGGGCGGCTTTTCAGCCGCCCTTTTTCGTTGCTCCGAACATGCCTCATTTCTACATCTCCGCCGCGCACAAGTCCTCGGGCAAGACCTCGCTGAGTATCGGGCTGTGTGCCGCGCTGGCGGCGCGTGGGCTGCAGGTACAGCCGTTCAAGAAGGGGCCGGACTATATCGACCCGCTGTGGCTGAGCCAGGCGGCCGGCCGCACCTGTCACAATCTCGATTTCTACACCATGCCGGTGGAAGAGATCGATGCCCTGTTCGCCTCGGCGATGCAGGGCGCGGACGTCGGTATCGTCGAGGGCAACAAGGGGCTGTTCGACGGCCTGGACATCCAGGGTTCGAACAGCAACGCGGCGCTGGCGGCGCAACTGGACAGCCCGGTGGTGCTGGTGCTCGATACCCAGGGCATGACCCGCGGGGTGGCGCCGCTGATCCTCGGTTACCAGGCATTCGACCCGAACATCCGCATCGGCGGGGTGATACTCAACAAGGTGGGAGGTTCGCGCCACGAGTCGAAGCTGCGCCAGGTGATCGAGCATTACACGGATGTGCCGGTGATTGGCGCGGTGCACCGCCATCCGGACATGCATATCAGCGAGCGTCACCTTGGGCTGGTGCCGAGCAACGAGGCGGCACAGTCGGCCGAGCAGATCCGCCGCATGGGGAAACTGGTGGCCGAGCAGGTCGACCTGGATCGCCTGCTGGACATTGCCGCCACCGCGGGGGAGCTCAAGGGTGAGCTGCCGGCGGAACTGCCTGCTGCCGGTGCGCCGGTGCGCATCGCCTACGCCAAGGATTCGGCCTTCGGTTTCTACTATGCCGGCGATCTGCAGGCGCTGCAGGCCGCGGGCGCCGAGTTGTTGCCGTTTAGCCCGGTAAATGACGCGGAATTGCCGGCCGCCGACGGGCTGCTGATAGGCGGCGGTTTTCCCGAAACCCACCTGGAAAAACTCGCCCAGAACACCGCAATTGGCCGGCAGATCGCAGCATTTGTCGAAAATGGCGGCCCGGCCTACGCCGAGTGCGGCGGCCTGATGTATCTGTGCCGGCGCCTGACCTGGAATGCAAAGCAGGGTAAAATGCTCGGCGTTATACCGGCCGATGTGGTCATGCATGAACGTCCCCAGGGGCGCGGTTACGTGCGACTGGCTGAGACCGGTGAACACCCCTGGCCGGCAGGCAGCGAGATTGCGGCGCACGAGTTCCATTATTCAGCGCTGGAGAATGTGGCCGAAGACGTGCGCTTTGCCTACCGCGTGACACGCGGCTACGGCATCGACGGACAACACGACGGCATTCGTTATCGCAACCTGTTGGCCAGCTACGCGCACATGCGCGATACCCGTAACAATCATTGGGCCGCGAGATTCGTGGAATTTGTCCGGCAGAACAAACGTGCCTGAGGGTGCACTTAGGTTTTGTCCAGAGGTCGAGAAGCATGTTCAAAGTAACACCGGCTGCTGCCGAGCAGGTCAAGAACGCAGCACAACAGGGCGGCACTGAAGGCATGGCCTTGCGCCTCGCTGCGCAAAAGCACCCAGACGGCAGCTTCGATTACCGTATGGGCTTCGACGAAGTCAGCGAAGACGATATCCGCTTTGCCACCGAAGGCGTCGAGATCGTGATGGCGCCGGAGTACGTGCCGTTGCTCGATAACACCACCCTGGATTTCGTGATCCTCGACGAGGGCGAGTCCCAGTTCATCTTCATCAACCCGGATGATGCCAACTACCGGCCGCCGGCCGATGCCTGAATGGTCGCGTCGCGCTCGCGCCGCCACTGACTGATCTGCGCATGGATCTTTCCCCCGAAGACTCGCTGCGTCTCAACGTACTCCTTGCCAACAAGCCGCAGGCGATCCGCATCAACGAATCCTCGATGAGCGTGTTCGGCCTGTCCGAGCAGGGTGAGGCGCGGGTCGATCTCAACCCGAACTGCCGTGACGAGCAGTACATCAAGCGCGTCAAGGAGTTGATCTCCGGGCATGTGCTGGGCTCGCCCGGCGGCTACCCAGTGTATCTGCAGCGCTGGACGCGCATGGGACAGATGAAGGACGACAGTCTCGAGCAGCTGCTGATGCTGGGCGAGCCGGAGGCGATCGTCGCCGCCGTGTGCGCGCCGGGCCTGACCGACGAACTGGCGCGCCGCGCCTGGTGGGCGATGGAGGACGCGGAGAACGCGCGCCAGATGCTGCGCAAGCCGGCGGTTTGCCGGGGGGGTATGGGCCCGGTGTTGGCGGCCTACCTTATCGAACATCTGCCGTTCGAGTCCGAGCCGGAAAAACAGATCGAGACCATCCGCCTGGTGCTGCAGCCGGGCCTGTTGGATCCGGCGCAACGCGACGATCTGTGGCGCAAGGCGGGGCGCAAGCCGCCTTACTATGTCGGCTTTCTCGCCACCCTGCCGGACGATATTCCGGAAACCCACGCAGCGCATCCGCTGTTCCAGACCCACGCGCATGCCCTGGGCGCGCTGGCCGAGCGCAACAATCCTGCAGCCGCCATCCTGTTGCGGGTGTTGTCCGGCAGTGGCCAGGCCTGGCTGCAAACCCTCTACAAGATCTTCAAAAAGCCCTCCAACCAGGATGTCATCAACATCACCCTGGATGAGATCGCGGGCTATTTCTCGGCGGTGCGCGAGCAGCCGGTGGATGCCACCCTGGAACAACTGCAGGAGCAGGCGCTCGCCTGGACAGAGCAAGAGCCGCAGGCGCGTGAGCTGCTGGCCGAGGTCGGGGAGCTGCGTGATGTGCTGCTGGCCGTGCACGTGCTGTCCGGTGCAAGCTACGGGGTGGTGCGGCCGGTGTTCAAGGGCACCACCGCCATCGGCAGCCTGATGCGGAAAAAGCTCGCACCGGTGATGCAGCTGCTGTACCGGCACCTCGATGCCCTGACCGCGCACCCGCCGGCACGCTGATCGCATGGCCGGACGCAGCCGATTGTCCCTTCGTCTGCCCCTGACGGTCCTGTTGCTGCTGAATCTGCTGTTTGTGTTGCTGTTCCAGCTGCGCAACTGCGGCCTGGAACAGTATGCCGGCTGCCTGGGGCAGGAGCAGTGCCTGGTGCTGCCGGACGGCCAGTTCAACGGCTACAGCAGCGGCGAGCTGCAGACATTCATGGCCAAGCTGGGCGAGCCAGGCCGCCGCTTCTATGCCTGGAGCGAAATGACCCTGGACCTGTTATACCCCTTGATTTACGGGGCCTTGTTGCTGGCGCTGCTGCGCAGGGTTTTCCCGCTCGCGCCCTGGTGGCCCACGGCCTTGCCGGTGCTGCTGATCATGGGCCTGGACTGGACGGAGAACGCCGTCCTGACTGGCCTGGCCGTCGCCACACTGCCGTTACAGCCGTTTGCCGACTATGCCTCGCTGGCCACCCAGGGCAAATTCCTGCTGGTTGCGCTGGTTCTGCTGGTTCTGGCCGGCGGCTGGGTGCGGCAACGATACCGCGGTAAAACCTGACCTTTTTTCTCTGAAATTCGCGTCTACACTGGGAAGATATCTATCCCTTATGGGATAGGAAGTGCTTCCAAGGAGGACGCAATGGACCGACTGCTCAGTGTTTCCCAGGCTGCCCGTATGGCCGGCGTGCCGCGACGCATGCTGCAACAGCACATCCAGGAAGGCCGGGTCTCGACATTCGAGGGCTATATCCGGATGTCGGAGCTGCACAAGGCCTATCCGCAAGTCAGCGGCGACAAGTCCGGCATGGTGGAGAAGGTGCGCCTGATCCGTGAGGCCGCGGCGTTCAAGGATATCGGCGAGGCCAAGGCCGATCCGGATCGCCTGGCCGCCGAGCTGCACCGGGCCAAGATCGAGATTGCCAGCCTGCAGGGGAAGCTCGAAAGCTATCAGCAACTCGCGGCCGACACCGAGCAGCGCCTGCTGCAGGTGCAGGAGCGCTGTGAGCGTCGCGAGGCCTCGATGCTCGGCACCCTGATCGGCTGGTACATGAACCAGGTGAAACTGCGCGATAACAGCTGACAAGCGCCGAGCCCGGCCGCTGTCGGGCCCTTATCCTTCGGTTTGCAAAGCGCCGGCCGCAGCGGCAACATGGCGGTCGAGCAGCCTTGTGTCGCCTGTCCTCACCGATGACCTTTAAGATCGAAGTCCGTCCCAGCGGTCACCAGTTTCCCAGCGAAGAACAGTCCAGCGTGCTGCACGCCGGCCTGAATGCCGGGGTCAACCTCGACCACAATTGTGCCAACGGCAGCTGTGGCGAGTGCCGGGCGCGGCTGGTTTCGGGCGAACTGGCGCAGCTGCGTCACCACGATTTCCGCATCAGCGAGGCGGAGCGCGAGCAGGGGCATTTCCTGATGTGCTGCCAGCGGGCGTTGTCCGACCTGGTGATCGAGACCCACGAATCGGATCGTGCCGAGGACATTCCCGAGCAGCACATTGCGGCGAAGATCGGTCGCATCGAGTCACTGCAAGCGGACGTCATCCAGTTCAGCGTGCGCACCCCGCGCAGCAAGGGCCTGCATTTTCTGGCAGGGCAGGGGGTGAGCCTGCATTTCGACGGCATGCGGCCGAAGCACCTGCCGATCGCCAGCTGCCCCTGTGATCCCATCAATTTGCGCTTCCACCTGCGCCGGCGCGAGGATGACCCGTTCAGCGAATTGCTGTTCGAACGCCTGAAGAAGGGCCGGGAAGTGGTGGTCTCCGGCCCGCTCGGCGACTTCACCCTGGACGAGGCATCCGAGCGGCCGATCGTGTTTGTCGCCTGGGAGAGCGGCTTCGCCCCGGTCGCCAGCCTGATCGACCATGTGATCCAGAAGAACCCGGACCTGCAGATCCACCTGTACTGGCTGTCGGCCATTCCGCAGGGGCACTATCTGTCCAACTACTGCCGTGCCTGGCGCGATGCCCTGGATGATTTCCACTACCACTCGATCGATCTGCAGCCGGCCGGTGGCGACACCTTCGAGTCGGTGTTCAGACACATCGCCGAGCAGCATGTCCCCTTGAACGACTGGGATATGTACCTGGCCCTGCCGGCGGCCGAGCAGTACCGCGCCTGTTCCCTGTTGTGCGATGCCGGCTTGCCGCCCGAGCAGCTGAATCTCGCGCTGCTGCAGCACGAGTGAGTGGCGAGTCTGGGTTCAGTCGCGGTCGCGGCGCCGGCGTGCGCGGGTCTTGCTCTTGTAGGCAGCGATCGCCGGCATTACCTCGGAGAAAGGGATCTCCTGCAGGCGGCCCCAGTGCCGCTCGGCCTGCACCAGCAGGCCGAACACGTCGGGCACGGCCTCGTCCTCGACCTGCTCCAGCAGGTGGCGGATACCGCGCATGCCACCTACCTGGATGCGCATCGCCTTGCCGTGCGGCAGGATCGCCTTGTCTTCCTTGGTGCGCAGGGCAAAGCGCGCCTGTTCGCGCAACAGGTCCAGCACTTCCAGGCAGCGCGCCTGGCCTTGGTCCGACAGGCAGTGCACGCCTTCACGCTCGGCGATACAGAAGCGTTCCGCCTGCGAGCAGTCGCACTGGTTGATCAGGATGCTCTTCTCGAACGCGCAGAAGCGTTCGTTGACCTCTTTGTAGGTTTCGCGGAAGGCGTCCTGGTCCATCAGTGTTCCTGCTTGAAGCGATGGATCTGCCGGCGTTCGCGTTTGTTCGGACGGTGATCGGACACCGGTATGGCCGCCCGTTCGGCACGGATCTGTTCGTTGAGTCGCTGGCGGCGCTCGTGGCTCTGCTCGGTTTCGCTGTAGAAGTCTTTCGCCTCGCTGGCCGGGCGACGCTGCTTGGGCAGGACCCGGACCTCGATGTCCCACTCGTAGGGGCCCTTGCTGATGGTCAGGCGGCTGCCGATCTTGACGTCCTTGCCGGGTTTGCAGCGCTGACCGTTCAGGTGCACCTTGCCGCCGTTGACCGCCTCGGCGGCCAGCTGCCGGGTCTTGAAAAAGCGTGCCGCCCAGAGCCATTTGTCCAGGCGCATTTTTTGCGGGGCGTCGTCGGTCATCTCAACGTCATTCAGACAATGCGGATGACGATACAGTGGGGATGAAAGCGCTGCAGGTCAAGGCGCGCGGCCTCGAGCCGGGCAGCGTGCCCGGCGATCGACGCGGGTCGTCGGCCTGCGCCCGGAGGATCAGGTCGGGGCGTCTTCCGAATGATCCATGCTGTGCACCGGCGCCTCGTGCGAGGGGATGTGCAGCAGCGGATCGAGTTCGCCGCGCGCGTCCATGGCGGCCATGTCGTCGAAACCGCCGACGTGGAAATCGTCGATGAAGATCTGCGGCACGGTGCGGCGCTGGCTGCGGTCGAGCATCTCGCGCATGCGGCTGTGATCCATATCGATACGGATTTCTTCCCAGCTCACCCCCTTGTTCTGCAGCAGCATCTTGGCGCGCACACAATAGGGGCACATGGCGGTGGTGTAGATTTCAATGTTCGGCATTTTGTAATCTTCCTCCAAAGGTTTCGCTATCCTAGCAATCGTCAAGGTCGGTGACACTTCGGAAAAGCCCTCATAGACACGCGTGGTCCGGCTTAATCCATGCCGCGCACACTGTTGGAAGCGGCCGCGATCGTCCCTATCATCAGCTGAACCCCGATTCAGTCGCCAGGAATTGAGCACGGCATGAAAGAAGCGAGCCCGCAGTCCATCCATCTCAAGGATTACCAGGTACCCCCGTTCCTGATCGATAGTGTGGAGCTATCGTTCGACCTGCGTGAACAGGGCACCCGGGTGACCTCGCGCCTGCAGATGCGCGTCAATCCGGCCCTGGCGCTGCCGCCGGAGAGTCTGCGCCTGGACGGCGAGGGGCTGAAACACCAGTGGCTGGCGATCGACGGGCGCCAGCTCGAGTCGGATGAGTACCACATAGACGCCAGCGGCCTGCACCTGCTGGCGCCGCCGCGCCAGTTCGAGCTGTCCTCGGAAGTTGAGATCGAGCCGCAGAACAATACCGCGCTGGAGGGCCTGTACCGCTCCAACAGCATGTTCTGCACCCAGTGCGAGGCGGAGGGTTTCCGCAAGATCACCTGGTTCCTCGACCGCCCCGACGTGATGGCGCGCTTCAAGGTGCGCATCGAGGCCGATCGCGCGACCTTCCCGGTGCTGTTGTCCAACGGCAACCCGGGCGAGCGCGGCGAGTTGGCGGACGGCCGTCACTTCGCCGAGTGGGACGACCCCATCCCCAAGCCCGCCTACCTGTTCGCCCTGGTCGCCGGCGACCTGCAATACGTGCAGCAGGACTATGTCACCGCCTCCGGTCGCCCGGTGGATCTGCGCATCTATGTCGAGCCGGAGAACATCGACAAGTGCGAGCACGCCATGGCCTCGCTGGTGAAATCGATGCGCTGGGACGAGGAGAAATACGGGCGCGAGTACGACCTGGACGTGTTCAACATCGTCGCGGTCAACGACTTCAACATGGGGGCGATGGAAAACAAGGGCCTGAACATCTTCAACAGCAAGTTCGTGCTGGCGCGCCCGGAGACTGCGACCGACCGCGACTTCCAGGGCATTGAGGGAGTGATTGCGCACGAGTATTTCCACAACTGGACCGGCAACCGCATCACCTGCCGCGACTGGTTCCAGCTGTCGCTGAAGGAAGGCCTGACCGTGTATCGCGATCAGGAATTCTCCGCCGACATGGGCTCGCGCGGGGTCAAGCGTATCGAGGACGTGCGCCTGCTGCGCGCCCACCAGTTCGCCGAGGATGCCAGCCCGATGGCGCACCCGGTGCGCCCGGCCTCCTATATCGAGATCAACAACTTCTACACGGTCACCGTGTACGAGAAGGGCGCCGAGGTGGTGCGCATGCAGGCGAACCTGCTCGGCCCGGAGTTGTACCGCAAGGCGACCGACCTGTATTTCGAACGGCATGACGGTCAGGCGGTCACCACCGAGGACTTCGTCGCCTGCATGGAGGACGCCTCCGGCCGCGACCTGAGCCAGTTCAAGCGCTGGTACGACTATGCCGGCACGCCAAAACTGGCGATCGCCGACAGCTATGACGCAAGCGCACAGCGCTACACCCTGAGTATCCGCCAGAGCGTGCCGGATACCCCGGGGCAGAGCGACAAGCCGCCGTTCCACATCCCCTTTGCCCTCGGCCTGATCGATGCGCTGGGCAGGGACCTGCCGATCAGCCAGGGCGACAGGCAGGCGGTCGATGGCACCCTGATGCTGGAACTGCACGAGGCCGAGCACGACTTCGTGTTCGAGGGCATTGCCGAGCGCCCGGTGCCGTCGCTGCTGCGCGGTTTCAGTGCGCCGGTCAAGGTCGAGTACGACTACAGCAATGAACAACTGCTGCAGTTGATGGCGCACGACAGCGACGGCTTCAACCGCTGGGATGCCGCGCAGACCCTGTTGCGCAATACCCTGCTGGAAATGGTGGCGCAGCACCGCGACGGCCAGGCCATGCAGGTGCCGGACGAACTGATCGAGGCCCTGCGCACGGCCCTGTTCGCCGAGCAGGCGGAAGATGCGCTGATCGCCGAGGTGCTGACCCTGCCGGGCATCGGCTACCTGGGCGACTTTATGGATACCGTGGACGTGGACGGCCTGCACCTGGCGCGCGAGACCCTGCGTGCCGCGGTGGCCGGGCAATTGCGCGAAGACCTGCTGATGCGTTACGAGCAACTCGCAGACGAAGGCGAGTATGTGGTGACGCCCGAGGCGATCGGCCGGCGCAGCCTGCGCAACTGTGTGCTCGGTTACCTGATGAGCCTGCGCGATGACGATGAGGTGGCACAGCTGGCAATCAACCAGTACGGCGCGCAACACAACATGACCGACGTGATCGCCGCGCTGGCATTGCTTGCCGACAGCGACCATTCGGCGCGCAACGAGGTGCTCGAGGATTTCGCCGAACGCTGGCAGCACGACCCGCTGGTCATGGACAAGTGGTTCAGCGTGCAGGCCACCGCCACGCGCGAGAATGTGCTGGACGAGGTCCGTGGCCTGATGCAGCATCCGGGGTTTTCGATCCGCAATCCGAACAAGGTGCGCGCGCTGATCGGCGCCTTCGCTGCCGGCAACCCGGTGCGCTTCCACGCGGCCGACGGCAGTGGCTACCGCTTCCTGGCCGACCAGGTGCTGGCCCTGGACGCGCTCAACCCGCAGATCGCCGCGCGCCTGCTGCGCGTGATGTCACGCTGGCAGCGTTATGACGCAGGGCGCC